>Ga0102929_1000918_pt1 | contig 17402 bp, 13 predicted proteins | sample SalPonR1_B_D2_MG_FD_78510 | JGI IMG/M metagenome (GOLD analysis project Ga0102929, IMG submission 78510) | Salt pond soil microbial communities from South San Francisco under conditions of wetland restoration - Salt Pond MetaG R1_B_D2_MG | ecosystem: Environmental > Aquatic > Marine > Intertidal... | reverse complement strand
CCGAGATCCAGGCCCCCGGTGGTGCGGACGAGGTCGAGGTCGGTGGCCCCCTCGAGTTCCCGCCACCCCGTCAGCGCCCGTCGCGCCAGGGGGACGTAGGCGGGAGACTCGAAGTATGCGATCCGGAAGATCCGCGAGTGGCCGTGCGACGATCCCCGCTCGTGCAGCGGCTGGAACTGCTCCACCCCGAGAACGTCGATCCCTTCACGAGCGGCACGGAAGGCCACCGCAGCGCCCACGCCGCCGAGTCCGACCACGACCAGCTCGGTGCGGTCAGCCTCCGTCATACGCCGCCGCGCCGCTCTCGGACAAGCGCCGAACGCGCGCGGTTCGCCTCGATCCGGTCCTGGATCGGGGCCGGCTCCACACGCGGATCGTCGATCACCTCGAACTCGGCCCCGGAGGCTTCCCCGTCGACGACGACGCGGAAGGTGTACGTGCCCGGCAGCACCTCCGTGCCCGGCGCGAGATCGGGGTGGGCCAGCCCCTCCTCCTCGCCTGCGTCGAGGTCCCAGACCCAGCGGTTCAGGCCGGGGGACGACGGCCGCGACTCGGTGGCCACCAGCCTCCCCACGGCATCGAAGACCTCGATCCGCGCCGGCCCCGTCGCGTCCTCGCCCGCGATCCACTGCAGGAACACACCCCTGGGCCGCGTCTCCCCCTGCCACATCGTCATCCCCGTGGAGCGATACCCGATCGCCTCGGCGACCGGATGTAGGATGCCGACGCGTCCCGGTTCGATCGCCTCGACGCGGGAGCCCATCGCCTCGGGATGCAGTGCGCCCTCGGCGGCGGCCACGGCCCGGACGCCCGTGATGTCGTCGATCACCCAGGCTCCGCGCCCATGCGTACCGAGCACGAGATCGTCGTCGCGGGCATGCACCTCGAGATCGTCCACCGGCACCCTCGGCACGTGCGACCACACGGCCCAGGAATCGCCCCGATCCACGCTGACCCAGAGCCCGAGCTCGGTGCCGAGGAAGAGCAGGTTCGGCTCGTGCGGATCCTCCTCGATGGCGATCCCGAACCCGTCCACCTCCTCGCCGAGTCGCTCCCACGTGTTCCCGAAGTCCTCGGTCCGGTAGAGATACGACGTCCAGTCCCCCCGGCGGTGGTCTTCGAACACGACGTAGGCCGTGCCCGCATCCGCGTGCGACGGCTCGACGTCCGGGACCCACGTGCCTGCCGGGACACCCGGGATGTTCGGTGCGACGTTGGTCCACGTCGCACCGTCGTCACGGGTGACCTGCACGTTTCCGTCGTCCGTGCCGACCCAGATCACCCCATCCTCGATCGGACTCGGTGAGATGTCGATGATCGTGGTGTGCGTCTCGGCGCCCGTGGCGTCGCGCGTCAGTCCCCCGCTCTCGCCCCAGATCTGCTTGGCGGGATCGTTGGTGGTCAGGTCCGGGGAGATGACCTCCCACGTCTCGCCCCGGTCACGGCTGCGATGCACGTGCTGACTCCCGATGTAGAGCGCGTACGGGTCCAGCGGATCCACGGCCACCGCGGCGTTCCAGTTGAACCGGAGGTCGAGGCTGTCCGACCGGGGGCGGATTCCGGTGCGATCGCCGGTGATCTTGTCGAAGCGCGAGAGGTTGCCGCCCTGCGACGTCGAGTAGCCGTAGCGATCTCCCGACGGATCGTCGTAGACGTTGAAGCCGTCTCCCCCGCCCACCCGGAACCAGTGCGCGTTCAGGATACCCTTGTTCTCCCAGACGTCGCTGGGCCCGTACCAGGAGCCGTTGTCCTGCAGCCCGCCGTAGATGTTGTAGGGCATGTCGTCGTCGAGCGAGATGCGGTAGAACTGCGCCAGCGTGAGATTCTCGACGAACCGCCAGGTGTCGCCGCGGTTGTAGCTGAACGCGATCCCGCCGTCGTTGCCCATGATCATCTCGCGCGGGTCGTCGGGATCGATCCACAGGTCGTGTACGTCCCCATGAATGATCGAGGATGAAACGACGGTCTCGAAATTCCGCCCCTGATCCTCACTCACCTGCATCGAGGAGTGGAGGTTGTAGACGATGTCCGGATCCCGCGGGTCGACCCGAATGTCAGCGTAGTAGAAGGGGCGCGGAGCCACTCCACGTCCCGCCGCGATGGTCTCGAACGTCTCCCCCCCGTCCGTCGAACGCAGCATGGCGCTCTCCTCGGCCTCGACGAGCGCGTAGACGACATTCGGCGCGGACGCGGCGAAGGCGAGCCCCATGCGCCCCAGTTCGCCATCCGGGAGACCGTCCGCCGACGTGCGCTCCACCCAGCTGTCGCCCCCGTCCATCGTGACGTACATGCCGCTCCCGGGGCCACCCGATTCGAAGATCCACGGCCAGCGGCGGAACTCCCACATGCCCACGATGAGGTGGTCGGGGTTGGCGGGGTCCATCGCCATGTCGCCGACGCCGGTGCGCTCGTCCACGTAGAGGACGCGATCCCACGAGTCCCCGCCATCGGTGGTGCGGTAGACGCCCCGCACCTCCCCGTCCGACCAGGCCGGGCCCATCACCCCCACGTAGACCAGGTCCGGGTCGGTCGGGTGCGTGAGGACGCGGTGAATCCGCTCGGAGCCCTCGAACCCCACGAACTCCCACGTGTCTCCGCCGTCGGTCGACTTGTAGAGACCGTCCCCGATCCCCGCCGAGTTTCTCGGATTCCCCTCGCCGGTGCCGACCCAGACGATGTCGGGATCCCCCTGGAAGACGGTCACGTCCCCGATGCCGAGAATGCGCTGGTCGTCGAACACGGGGTCCCAGGTGAGTCCTCCGTCCTCGGACCGGAACACGCCCCCGGTCGCCGCACCGACGAACATCTTCGTGCGGTCCGAGAGGACCACGTCGATGGCGGCCACACGTCCGCTCATTCCGGCGGGCCCGACGTTGCGCGCCTCGACCGCGGCGAACCACTCGACGAGCCCGTCCGTGGTGAGCTGCGCCTCCGCCGGTGCGGCTGTGAACAGGAGCGCCAGCGGGAGAAGCGGCGATGCGAAAACGGAAACCGAGCGGATCATGGCATATCGGCGGTGCGAGTCTGAACCGGGGTGACGGACGTGATCCTAGAAGAACCCGGCCGCCCTCCGCCAGAGCCGTCACCGCGCGCCCGCGGTATGCAGGTCCCAGATCGCTGCGGAGATCGAGGCCGCGAGTGCGTCCGCCCGGCCTCCCTCGCCCCGATACCCCCGGATCAGGACCACCACGACGTAGCTCGGCTGATCCGGCGGGAACACGATCGCCGCATCGTGATGGATCCCCGTGATGCCCCCGGTCTTGTTGGCCACCCGGACACCTTCCGGAACTCCTGCCGGGATCCTGGACCGGAACTCCTGCCGCTCGAGGACCGCCACCATCTCCCGTCTCGAACGGTCGGAGGCGACCCCACCCTCCACCAGTGCGCGCATCACGATGCCCATGTCGCGGGCCGTCGTCGTGTTCGACAGGCCCGCCTCGAACGCGGGGATGTCCTCCACACCGCGGAGGACCTCGATCGAATCGGCCCCCAGCCCTCGGAGCGTGGCGGTCACGCGACGTGGATCCACATCCTCGATGAGAAGGTTGGTCGCGAGGTTGCTGGAGCGGGTGATCATGCGCTCGATCAGATCACGCCGGGACAGGCGTTGGCCGACCAGGCCGTAGATCTCCCGGTCGGAGTCGGAGGAGACGTCCAGCCGGTACGTCGACCCGTCGAGGATCGATCGGAAGTCGGTCCGGATGGGCACCCGGCCGTCGACGTCGAGGCGCCCCGCTTCGTCATCGAGGTAGAGCTGGAGCATCACGGGCACCTTCATCGTACTGGCCGCGTGCATCCTCAGATCCGGCGATGCGAGGAGCGAATCGCGGCCATCCGTGGACCGGTAGTACACGCCGACCTCCGCTCCGTCGGCCCGGGCGTCGGCCAGCAGCCGGGCCACCCGTTCACGCGGGGACGGGGGCTCCTGTGCATGGACGTGGGCCGACCCGACGCCCGCGTGAAGCAGCATCACGAGGAGCGTCGACGGGAGTGCGGATCCCAGCGGATTCGTGATCATCGGCGACGAATACGGGTCGGCAGGTTGCCCCGGGGGGGTGCGGCGACGAAACTGGCAGGCATGGTGAGCCCCAACCGCCCCACGCGCCAGGATCTTCGGTCCTCTCGAGTCCCCGTTCGTGCCGCGATCCTGTCGATCGCGGCCTTCGCGGTTCCGGTCGTGGGAACCTTCTGGGTGCCGGAGGCCCTGGCCGAGTACGAGGCACTCCTCTGGCTGACGGCACTCATCCCGGCCTTCCTGCTGTCGTACTACCGCGGATGGCAGGGCGCTGCGACCGCCTTCGCATTCGGGATGGCGGTGCTCGCGATCGTGGCGGCCGTCCTGTCGGCGCTCGATCGTCCCGTGCCGAATCTCCTTCCCGGGATCGTCGTCGTCTACATCGTGATGTCGATCGCGATCGGATGGCTCGCCGAGATCCTCCACCGCGACCGTGACGAAGTCGAGGACCTGGCCTTCACCGACGCGCTCACCCGACTCCCGAACCGGAGGCACGTCGACGTCTTCCTCGCCAACGAATTCGCGGCAGCCCGGCGAGGCCGCTTCCTCAGCGTCGTGATCTTCGACCTCGACCACTTCAAGCTGTACAACGACACCTACGGACACGAAGCCGGGGACGCAGCCCTCGCGCGGTTCGGCGAGGTGCTCATCCGCACGACGCGCCGCATGAACCTTTCGGCCCGGCTCGGCGGAGAGGAGTTCGTATCCATCCTGGCCGGCTCGGATGCGCACGGCGCGACCGTCTTCGCGGAACGGGTGCGGGACGAGCTGGTCGCGCTCAACCTGGGAGATGGCCCGCTGACGGTGAGCGCCGGCGTGGCGCAGTACCATGCCGGGTACGCCGAGCCCCGCGAGCTCCTGGCCGCCGCCGACGAGGCGCTCTACGACGCGAAGAACGAGGGCCGGAACCGTATCGTCACGAAGTATCCCGAAGGCGCAGAGGACCCGGAGAGCGCCGAACACGTCCGGGCTCGCGAGGAGCGCACGCCCCTGCCCCCGATCGGGGAGGGTCGTTCGGTACTGGTGGTCGAGGAGGACGCCCAGGTGCGCACGCTGCTCTCCAACTACCTCGACCTCGCGGGGTTCTCGGTGGTCAAGGCCGGGGATGGAGCTTCCGGGATCCGTTCCCTCGCCGCGGAGCACGCGGTGGTGATCATGGACATGCGCCTCTCCGACATGGAACCGCGCGAGCTGATTCGTGCCGTCAAGTCACGGCATCCCACCACGCAGATCGTGGTCCTCACCGCGGTCCACGACGCCGACACGACCGCCGACGCGCTCCAGGCCGGTGCCGACCGGTACCTCGTGAAGCCGTTCGGGATGCCCGAGCTTCGGGCGCACCTCATCGACGCGCTCGAGTACCGCGAGCACCTCAAGCGGCAGGAGAAGCGCAAGCGGGAGCTGTCCGCGGACGGGCTGAAGCGCGACGAGCTCGCCCGCGAAGCGGTCCTAGCCGGAGCTCGGGCCCTCGTGCGAGCGGTCGAGGCGCGCGACCCGTACACGGCCGGGTCCGCCTGGCGCGTCGCCGGATACGCGGAGGTTCTCGCCGATCAGCTGGATCCGGACGGCGCACTTCTACCCCGGGAGTCCCTTCGTCTCGGGTGCGAGCTGCACGATGTGGGCAAACTGGGGATCCCGGACTCGATCCTGAACAAGCCGGGGCCGCTGGACGCCGGCGAGCTGGCGGAGATGCGCCGCCACCCCGAGATCGGTCGCGCGATCCTCGAGCCGATGATCGACGACACCCTCGCCCTCGCCGTCGCGTCGTGGCACCACGAGCACTGGGACGGCAGCGGCTACCCCGACGGTCTGCGGGGGCAGTCGATCCCGCTGGCAGCCCGCGTGGCGGCGGTCGCCGGGGTCCTCAACGCGATCACCCGGCCGCGTGCCTGGCGGGCGGCTCGCACCTGGGACGACGCGATCGAGATCGTACGTGACGGCTCCGGGACGCAGTTCGATCCGAGGGTGGTGGACGCGGCCATCGCCTCCGTGGAACGACTTCGCGGCGTGGTCGAGGATCCGCCGTGGGCCCACGACGAGTCGCCGGTCCCTTAGGCGCTCGGGCGGGCTCGGAACATCCCCGAGTCCATCCCGCTACTCCGTTCGCGTCACGATCATGCACACGGAGACGGACACCCCTGACGACCACGGCGCGGCTCGAGGCATTCGGAGCGGAGCCTTCCTCGGCCCGGATCGAGGTGACCCCCCGGAGTACCGGCTGGCGACTCAGTCGAGCGGTAGTCTTCGGACTCGCCGGCTACTCGATCATGCTTCTGGCCATTCTCCCGCCCCACGCCGTGTGGGCGATGGCGGGCCTCGTTGCCGGGACGACCTTCGCCGTCCTCAAGTTCCTCGAGCGGTACACGCTGGAGTCCTATCGGGGCTCGTGCCCGCACTGCGGCGCCGATGTCGGGACCGACAGCAGCACCCGGCTCAAGGCCCGCTCGACGGTCACGTGCGACAACTGCCAGCGTACGTCGGAGCTCGTGATCGACGTGGACGCTCTGGACTCGGCCGGCTGAGACCCCATCCGCAGGTCGCGCGTCCGGCGCGCGGGAGTCCGTACGGCCGGTCGGCTCTCCGGCACGCTCCGTTCGCTCAGTCGCCCTCCCGCAGGATCCGGAGAGGCGGGTTGGCCAGCAGGTCCCGGCTGCCCCACCATCCGGTGACCAGGGTGAGCGCCAGCACCCCGCCGGCGAGCAGCGCGATCCGTCCCGGCCCGGCGGAGAACTCGATCGCGAAGAGCTGGGTCGTCACCAGCCACGAGGCACCCATCGCCAGCCCGAGCCCCACGGAGCAGGCAAGCGCCGCCAGAAGGGTGTACTCGATACCCAGAATGCCGAGCAGCCGCGCGCTGTCGGTGCCCAGCGTCCTGAGGAGCGCCGCCTCCCGGAGGCGTTCACCCCGGGTCACCGCGAGCGCCCCCGCCAGCACGAGAAGCCCCGCGATCGCCGCGAATCCCGCCAGGAAGGCGATGGCGCGGTCCACGTTGGAGAGGATGCGATCGACCGCGTCCTGGATCCTCCCGAGGTCGACCATGGACACGTTCGGATACGCACGAACGATGCGACTCTGCAGAGCCGACCTCGCCTCGATGTCACCCGCCCGACCGAGCACGACCCAGGTGACGGGGAGATCGTCGATCGCACCCGGCTCGAACAGGGCGAAGAAGTTGGTCTCGAACCGCGTCCAGTCCACGCGTCGGAGGCTCGTCACCTCACTCTCGATCCTTCGTCCCCCGGCATCCCAGGTCACGCGATCCCCGATCCCGACACGAAGGTCGGCCGCGACGTCCATCTCGAGCGACACCCGTACCACACCCTCCGGAACCTCCGGCGCGTCGGGCCACCACCTTCCCTCCACCAGCTCTTCTCCCGGGCCGAGTTCGCCCCGCCACGAGTTCCGATACTCCCGCTGGACGGCCCACGAAGCCGGCCGTTCGTCGTAGCGGATCGAATCGAAGGCGGCGCGCGGCACGCCCTTCACGCTGACGATCCGTGACGGCACGAGCGGTGTCGCCTCGACGGTCTCCCGGACCGAATCGGGGAACAGCGTCTCGATGCCGTCGATCTGGTCGGCCTGGACGTCGAAGAGCAGCAGGTTCGCGCGGCTCTCCGCGGCGTCCACCGCGAGAGTCGCGGCCAGGTTCTGCTGCACGCTCCCGACCACCCCCAGGATGAAGATCCCGAATCCGAGCGCGAGCACGACCGCCACCGTCTGATTGCCCGGACGGAAGAGACTGGAGACGCCCTGTCGCAGAACCCACGGGGCGCGGTCCGGCAGAAGCGCCCGGGTCGCCCGGATTCCCGCGAGCGCGGCGAGCCAGAGCACCGCGACGGTGACCGCCAGCGCGGCGGCGAACACGAGGCCGTCCGCGACCGAGGGGGCCTCCAGCACGCTGGTCCCCACGACCGAGCCGGCCAGCAGCGCGACCGCGACGGCGCGCAGCGCCCGGGCGCCCCGTCCGGAGACCTCGACGTCCGGACGGAGGGCCCGCAGCGGCGGGACCTCCCGAACCCTGAGGAGCGGGAGCAGCGCGAAGACGACGGACACCCAGACCCCGATACCGATCCCGGCCGCCAGCGTGACGGGGTCGATCCGGGGCTGGATCGCGACCGGAAGGAGGTCGGAAAGGAGCGCCGGAAGAAGCTGCTGGAGTACCACGCCGACCACGGCGCCGACCGCCGATCCGAGGAGTCCGAGCCCTGCCGCCTGCAGCAGGTAGACACCGAACACCTGATTCTGCGAGGCGCCCAGGCAGCGGAGCACCGCCACCGATCGAAGCCGTTCGTTCACGAACACGCGGATCGCGCTCCCGACGCCGACACCTCCGAGCAGGAGCGCGGCCAGCCCCACGAGGGACAGGTACCGACCGAGGAACCCCACGGCGTTCGTGAGGTCGCGGGCCTCGTCCTGCGCCGTGGAGAACTCGATCGACTCGGCGGCGAAGAGATCGGCGTACCAGGTGTCGATCGCCGCGCGGTCGCCACCGTCCGGCATGACCACGTACGTCTGATAGCGAGCCAGGCTCCCGAAGCCCAGGACGTCGGCCTCGGCGAGATCCTCCATCCCCATCCAGACCCGCGGACCCACCGCCGTCTGAAGGCCGACTTCGGTGGGGATCTCCCGAATGGCCCCCACGATCTCGAAGGCCCCCGATCCGACCTCGAGGGTGTCCCCGAGCCTCAGGCCGAGCTGCGTGAGAAGCGCTTCGTCCACGAGAACCACGCCCGGCTCCGTCGTGCGTGACCAGACACCCTGCGGACGCGTCTCGACCTCCCCGTAGAAGGGCCAGCCCCCGTCGACCGCACGGAGCTGGACCAGGCGCACGGCGTCGTTCGCGGTGCTGGCTGCCATCGACACGGCAGACGTCACGCGTCCCACCTCGTGTCCCGCCGTGCCCAGCGAGTCGACCAGACCCAGGAGTCCCTCCCCGGGCGCCGTGCTGGTCGTGAGGCGCGCGTCCGCACCCATGAGCACCTGTGCCTCGCTCCGCACCGACCGTGCCACGTCCTGCCGAAAGGAGTGGATCGACACCAGGGCAGCCACGCCCAGCGAGATCGAGAGCATGTACGGCCCGACCCGGGGCAGTGCGCTCCGGGCCTCCCGCGAGGCGAGAAAGGAGATCATGGTGCGAGCGATCCATCCGCCAGCCGGATCGTGCGACGCGCCCGCCCCGCCAGCTCCATGTCGTGGGTGACCAGGATGAGGGTGGTTTCAGCCTCGCGATTCAGCTCCTCGAGGAGCTGTACGATCCGCTCGCCCGTCACGCGATCCAGATTCCCCGTCGGCTCGTCGGCGAACAGGATCCGCGGCCGACTCACGAAGGCCCGCGCGACGGCCACGCGCTGCTGCTCGCCGCCGGACAGCTGACTCGGGTAGTGATCCGTGCGCTCACCCAGCCCCACACGTTCGAGCAGAGCGCGCGCCCGCTCCTCACCGGCTGCCCCGCCCTCACCCAGCAGTTCGAGGGGCACCCTCACGTTGTCGAGGGCGGTGAGCGCCGGCAGAAGGTGGAAGCTCTGGAAGACGAAGCCCACGTTTCGGGCACGGAACCGGGCTCGCCCGTCCTCCCCGAGGTCGAAGATCTCGGTCCCGTCGATCCGGACGGAACCGGACGTCGGAACGTCGAGTCCCGCGAGGAGTCCGATAAGCGTCGTCTTGCCGCTGCCGGAGGGTCCCACCACGGCCGCGATCTCCCGGTCCGCGATCTCGAGATCAATCCCGCGGAGGACGGGTAGAGGACGTCCACCACTCGTGTAGATCTTCTCGAGGCCACGGGCCACGATCATATGCGCATCCTTTTCCTGCTGTTCGCGTTCTGGATCGCCGCGTGCGGCGGCTCCGAGCCCGGGGCCGACGAGGCCGTGGACGGGACGGCCGTTCAACCCCCGACTGCCACCGCCGGGTCCGCGCCGAGCTCGACTCCGACGCCCGAGCCTGCCACGGACGCGCCCCGCGTGGTCTTCCTGGGCACCAGCCTCACCGCCGGCTACGGCCTCGCCGATCCCCTCGCCGAGGCGTGGCCCGCGAGGGTCGCGGATCTGGCTGCGGCGGACGGGACACCGATCCGGGTCGTGAACGGCGGGGTGAGCGGAGACACGAGCGCGGGCGGCCTGCGAAGAATCGTCCCGCTCCTCTCCCCCGCTCCGGCGGCGGTGGTGCTGGAGCTGGGCGCCAACGACGGCCTGCGTGGCCTCCCGATCGACGAGCTGCGGTCGAATCTGGACGCGACGATCGACTCGATCCGCATTCACGCACCCGACGCGCCGGTGGTCGTCACTCGCATGGAACCGCCCCGGAACCTGGGCGCGGCGTACGTCGACGCCTTCTCCGGCGTCTTCGACTCGCTCGCCACCCGGGACGGCGTCAGCGTGACGCCCTTCCTGCTGGACGGCGTCGCCGCGGTTCCGGAGCTGAATCAGAGGGACGGTATCCATCCCGTGGCGGAAGGCCATCGCCGGATGGCGGCGACCGTGTGGCCCGTCCTCCGCGACCGCCTCGGGGCCGGAGGCGGAGGCGCCCCGTGATCACCCACTCCTCTTCGGCCCTTTCTACCCGACCTGCACCATGAACTACCTCAAGGGCTTCATCGTCGCGATGTCCCTCGTCCTGCTCACGATGCTCGGTGTGGGGTTCCTCCTGCCCGGTCACTGGGAGTCGGAGAGATCCGTCACGATCGACGCCCCACCGGAGGCGGTCTGGCCGTGGATCTCGGACCTGCGACAGTGGGACGCCTGGGCTCCCGTCGGAGAAGTCGAGGGGATCTACCCGGGTGAGACGCGCGGTGTCGGGGCCGTACGTGAGTGGGACGACCCTGCCTGGGGCTTCGGATCGGTGACGATTCGCGAGGTCGACGAGGGCGGTCGCATCACGTACGACGTCGCTGTCGAGGGAGGCCTGGAGACCCGGGGCACTCTGCGGCTGGAGCCGACACTCGACGCGTCGGGTACCCGGGTCACCTGGATCGAGCGGGGCGACTTCGGGTGGAACCCGCTCCTGAGCTGGTTCGCGCTGGGCATGGAGCCCCGACAGGGTGCCCAGCTCGCCCAGGGACTGGACGCCCTCCGCGAGCGCGTCGAACGGCCTTAAGGCGTCGCACGGCCTCGCGGCGGGCGGACGACGAACGTCGTCGCGGCCCGCCCGGCGCTCAGACGCGCTGCTTGTAGTAGTCGATCAGCGCCTGGTTGGTCGGCATCTTCCGCATGACGTTCTGCAGCTCCGTCATGGCGTCGGCCGTCGGTGCACCGCCGAGCTGGCGGCGAAGGGCGCGGGAGAGGTCGAGCGCGTCCGGCTCCAGAAGGAGCTCTTCCTTCCGCGTCGCCGATGCGTTGAGGTCGATCGCGGGATAGATCCGTCGATCCGCGAGCTCGCGGCTGAGGACCAGTTCGCTGTTTCCGGTGCCCTTGAACTCCTCGAAGATCACCTGGTCCATCCGGGATCCGGTGTCCACGAGCGCGGTCGCGATGATGGTGAGCGAGCCGCCCCCTTCGTCGTCCGCGATCTTCCGGGCCGAACCGAGGAACCGCTTCGGCTTCTCGAGGGAGTTCGCGTCCAGACCGCCGGAGAGCGTGCGGCCGCTTCCCTCCTCGACCGTGTTGTAGGCGCGCGCCAGGCGGGTGATCGAGTCGAGGATGATGACGACGTCGTCGCCACTCTCCACCCGACGGCGGGCACGCTCGAGGGTGATCTCCGCGATCTGGGTGTGGCGCTCCGCCCCCCGATCGAAGGTCGAGGCGATCACCTCACCGAACCCGGCCGCCTCCATCTCGGTGACCTCCTCGGGACGCTCATCCACGAGAAGGATGAACAGCTTGCACTCGGGGTTGTTGGTCGTGACCCCCTCGGCGACCGCCTGCAGGACCGTCGTCTTGCCGGCCTTGGCCGGCGCGACGATCATGGCGCGCTGTCCCTTCCCGAACGGGCAGAAGAGGTCGATCACGCGACCCGTGAAGTCCGGCTGCCCGGCGATCGTGCGCCCGCACTCGAGCTTGAGCTGCTCGTCGGGGTGCATCGCGCTGAGGCGGTTGAAGTCGGGCCGATCCTTCGCCTCTTCGGGCGGATGGCCGTTGACGGACCGCAGATGCGTGAGCGGCGGACTCTTGCCGCTCTTCGGACGCTTTCCGACGTCCCCCGCGAGTTCGTCTCCCGTGCGGAGACCGAACTTGTTGATGACGCGCGCGCCGACGTAGATGTCTTCCTTGCTCGGCACGAAGCCGAAGTCGGGGCGCCGAATGAATCCGGAGCCGCCCCCGAGTACCTCGAGGACGCCCAGCGGGGTGTCGTTGCTCACGATGTCAAAGCCTTGATTGGACAGGCGGGGCCGTTTACGTCCCGAAGGACGCACTCGTGCGCCGGACGTACTGGCGGCGCACGGGAGCCCCGATCAACTTGCCGGAGCCGTCCGAGTGGTTCGGGTGTGACGACGAATCGAACCGGAACGGCAGTCGGGCGAATGCCCGAGAGGTCGGGCACGAATCCCCGACCGACTTGAAATGTCTCACGAGGCCGGGTGGGAGGCAAGCACCCCACCGCCGATTCCGGAACGCCCGCGTGTCCACACGCCGTACTTTTCTCCGCAGCGTCCTCTCCGCGTCCGCCGGTCTCGCGGTGGCCGACCCGCTCCGAGCCGCCCTCGATCCGCTCGTGTCGGACTCTTCCGATCACGGCCTCGGCCTCTCGCCTGGCGGCGGCTCCCTGCACGACCTCGAACGGCTTCGCGCGGAGTATCTTCTCGATCCCGAGATCCTCTACGTGAACCACGCCTCCATCGGCACGGTCCCTCGATCCGTGCACGAGGCGCACGTGGCCGCGCTGCGCGCGTGCGAGACCAACCCCTGGCTCCACATGTGGGGCGGCGAGTGGGAGGTGCCGCGGGAGGCCGTGCGCGCCGCGCTGGCCAGGCTGCTGGGGGCGCCCCCGGATACCGTGGCGATCACGCACAACACGACGGAGGGCTTCAACCAGCTCGCCGCGGGGCTGGATCTCGGCCCCGGCGACGAGGTGCTGTTCAGCGAGCTCAATCATGCCGGGGCGTCCGTCTGCTGGGACCACTGGAGCGACCGCCGGGGATTCTCCGTCCGGCGTATCCCCTTCCCCGTCGAGGAGGCGACCGGACTCTCCCCGGAGGACGTCGCCGAGGTCCACCTCCGCGAGATCCGTCCCGAGACCCGCGTCCTGGTCGTTCCGCACGTGGACAACCGGATCGGAGTCCGTCACCCGCTGAAGCTTCTCGCCGACGGAGCCCACGCCCGGGGCGTCGAGGTGGTGGCGGTCGATGGCGCCCAGAGCGCCGGGATGATCCCCTGTGATCTCGACACGAGCGGCGTCGACGCCTTCGCCGGGTCACCCCACAAGTGGATCCAGGCACCGAAGGGGGTCGGGCTGTTCTACCTGCGGGCGTCGCTGCGGGAGCGGCTGCGTCCCACCTGGGTCACCTGGGGACAGGCGCAGTGGGACGGCACCGTCCGAAGGTTCGAGGACTACGGAACGCGTAACCTCCCCGCCGTGATCGCGCTGGGTGACGCACTCGAGGCCCAGGCGGAGCTCGGGGCCGCCGCGAAGCTGTCCCGCTACGAAGCGATGCATGCACGCCTCAGAGACGCAGTCGAGAGCGAACCTGCGCTGAGATGGCGCTCACCGAGGAGGTGGGACACCGGCGCCTCGCTGGTCGCGATCGAGGTGCGCGGCCGCTCCGCGCCGCAGCTCGCCGATCGACTCCTGGAGCGGGACGGCGTCGTCCTCCGGGCGTTCGGCGGGCGCCCGAACGCGCTCAGGATTTCCCCGAACGTCGCCAACACCGACGGCGAGCTCGATCGAGTCCTTGCCCTGCTCGTCTCGGAAGCGGCGACGGGAGGCCCCCGATGAAGGAGACGCTGTTCCGAATCATGCTCGTCACGGCCCCCTTCGTCCTCATGGCCTTCTTCTATCTGCTCCTGACCTGACGGGCTTCTCGCCACCCCGGGTCCATCGAACAAAATCCCTTGCACCGTCTGGCCGGGCACGCTGGTGACGCATACACTCGCAGCCATGCGGGATCCTGCAGCCGACTCTCCGGGAGAGACACATCGTGAAGGAACGTTCGGACTCGGATCGAAGGACTGGTGAGCGCCGAGACGTCGAGATCGATCGACGCATGGCGGATCGTCGGACGGATGAACGGCGCTCGTCGAGAGATCGACGCACGAGCCTTCGTCGGCTGAAGATCATCGACGTCCCACGTAACCGCCGCTCCGGCGGGGACCGCCGTCTTCCCTACGACCGACGGGAAGAAGAGGACCGGCGAACCGGCGGGCGACGTCGGAAGACCGAGCGCCGCCTTTTCGATCGCCGATGCGGCCACGAACGCCGCGGCGAATGAGTGCCCTCCCGGCACGTCCGCCGCGCCGCGCCGTGAGGGCCGGAGTCCGCGTCGCCCTGCCCGCGCTCGGTGCGCTCTTCGCGGCCGGCCTGGGGACCGGGCCGGTCCACGCGCAGTTCACTCCCGTCGAAGCCGCCCTGTCGGCGTTCGATGCGGAGGTGGCCGCGGCCGTCGCCGAGGATGCGGGCGGAGTCGTCTCCGTCGCGGTCTTCCACGGAGACGAGATCGTCTGGCGGAAGGGATGGGGCTGGGCCGATATCGAGAACCGCCTCCCCGGGACCGCGGCGACGATCGGCCGAACGGGGTCGATCTCGAAGACGTTCACGGCGATCGTCCTGATGGGGCTCGTCGAGCGCGGCGTCGTGGAACTGGATGGCTCCGTGGCAGCCTACCTGCCCGAGGTTCTCGAGCTGCGTGATCCTCCGCTCGACCCGGCGACGATCACCTTTCGGCAGCTTGCCAGCCACACCGCCGGCCTCCAGAGGGAACCGGACCTCGCAGGTGCCGCCTCCGGTCCGATTCACCGATGGGAGGATCGGGTCCTCGCGTCGATTCCCGAGACGGGATTCCTCACGCCGCCGGGGACCGAGTACTCCTATTCGAACATCGGCTACGGCATGCTGGGCCTCGCACTCCAGCGGGCGGCGGGCATGGACTTCATGGAGCTGATGGCGTCGATCATCTTCGAGCCGCTCGGGCTGACCGACACCTTCTTCGTCCTAGAGAATCCCGACCACATACGCCGCATGTCCGTCGGATACAGTCGGGGCCGCGACGGCGGGATCTCCGCCGAACGCGCCACCCGGGAGCACTTCGGACGGGGGTACAAGGTCCCGAACGGTGGGGTCTACTCGACCGTCACCGATCTGGCCCGCTTCGCCTCCGCGATGATGGGCACGTCGGACATCGCGATCCTTTCGCCCGAAACTCGCGCCGAAATCGTCACCCCCCAGGCACCCGCCGAGGGGTACGGGATCGGCCTCCAGCTCTCGAGCCGCGATGGTCTGCGGACGGCCGGGCACGGCGGATCGGTGGCCGGCTACAACGCCAACCTCGTCTTCGATCCGGCCACCGGCTGGGGCGTGGCGATGCTCCGGACCACGGGCTACAATCCGCCCACACGGGATCTTCTGGTGGAGATCGTCGAGGCGGACACGGCCCGCTGACGTCCACCGGACCTCGACCCTCCGGCCCGGCCCGACATGCGAGATCAGATCACGCGACTTCTCGGCCTTCCGTCATGACGCTCGCGCCGTGACGAACCCTCCCGAGTGGGCCGAGTTCGACCGGTACGTTTCAGCCCTCTTCTCGCTCGAGGATGCCGCCGTCCGCGCCGGTCTGGACCGAGCCCGCCGCGAGGGACTGCCCGACATCCGCGTCTCCACGCCCCACGCGCGGTTCCTCGAACTGCTCGTTCGACTTCGCGGGGCCCGCCACATTCTGGAGGTCGGGACGCTCGGCGGGTTCAGCACCACCTTCCTCGCCCGCGGTGCGGGTCCGGACGGACGCGTGGTCACCCTCGAGGCCGACCCACATCACGCCGAGGTGGCGCGCGCCAACCTCGAGGACGCGGGTCTCGCCGATCGGGTCGACGTGCGCGTCGGAGACGCCCACGAGACGCTTGCGAAGCTGAGCGGCGACGACGTCCCCGGATTCGATCTGATCTTCCTGGACGCCGAGAAGCACGGGTACCCGGACTATCTCGAGTCGGCGCTCGCGCTCGCCTCTCCCGGGGCTCTGCTGATCGCCGACAACGTCGTGTGGGACGGCGAGGTACTGAACGCGGACTCCGACGATCCGGACGTCCGGGGACTGCGGGAGTTCAACGCCCGCGTCGCGGCCCACCCGCGAATCGCCGCCACGATCCTCCAGACCGTGTCGGACGAGGGCTGGGACGGCATCCTGCTGGGGATCATCGAATGACGGACGAGGCCACGGCATTGTCCGAGCGAACCCGACGCCTGGGGACCGTGCTCCTGGCCCTCCTCTTCGTGGCGGGCTGGGCCGTGCTGATGTTCGTCATGTCCCCGGACGAACTCGTGGATAGTCTCGGTGTCGAGCAGGCCTACCTCGTCGTGTTTCTCCTCGGCGTCATCGGGGCACTCGCCTCCATGACGACATTCTCCACCTACCCCGCCATCGTCACCTTCGCTGTCGGGGGGATGAATCCGATCGGTCTCGTGCTGGTCACCGCGCTCGGCCTCACCATCGGCGACTGGCTGTTCTACTCGCTCGTGACGCGCGTGAAGGGCCTGCTCGGCGGAAAGCTGCATGACCGGACCCTCCAGCTGGAGCGCTGGCTGGACGGCCTGCCGGACCGCAGGGTGCAGGTGGTGACCTTCGTCTGGGTCGGGCTGCTCCCCCTCGCCAACAATATCCTGACCGGGGCACTCGCCATCGGCGGGTATCACTTCCGCCGGATCGTCATCCCGATCGCTCTCGGGAACACCGTCTTCCCGTCGGGCGTCGCGATTCTCGCGATCCAGGGGGTCGAACTCTACGCCTGATCGGACCCCGCGACCACACTCGCGGGACAGGTGGGCGCTCGACCCATGCACGACACTCGATCCATCTACGAGAAAGGGCCCCCGGCGACGTCCACCGGGGGCCCCTTTTTCGTGTCGCGCTGCCGTGTCGCGGTGCAATCGGTCGAGCGAGAGGCGCCGCCCGGATTGATCTGCGGGCGCCTGCGGCGCGCCGGGTCCGGGCGGCGCCGCGGGAACGACTGGACATGAAAAGAGCGGCCCCGGGATGCACCCGAGTCCGCCCTCTGTCCACCGTTGATTCAGAGGCGCCGCCCGGATTGATCTGCGGCCGCCTGCGGCGCTCCTCGATCCGGTTGCCGGCGAACCTCACCGAAGACCCCGGACGCATCTCCCGTGCACCGTCGAACCTGCGATTCGAAGCGCGAGCGAGGCTCGCGCCCCGGCGCGGTGCGCCGGGCCCGGGCGGCGCCGCGGGAACGACTGGACATGAAAAGAGCGGCCCCGGGATGCACCCGAGTCCGCCCTCTGTCCACCGTTGACT
>Ga0102929_1000912_pt1 | contig 17494 bp, 13 predicted proteins | sample SalPonR1_B_D2_MG_FD_78510 | JGI IMG/M metagenome (GOLD analysis project Ga0102929, IMG submission 78510) | Salt pond soil microbial communities from South San Francisco under conditions of wetland restoration - Salt Pond MetaG R1_B_D2_MG | ecosystem: Environmental > Aquatic > Marine > Intertidal... | reverse complement strand
GGAGGGGACCCGTTGTCCGGTTTCTGGACAACGGGCATCGGCATCGGGCACCGTGGGGGTCCAGGGGGACCGGGGTGAGCGGTCCCCCTGGTCGCCGTCCGGGGGCGAGTCCCCGGTTCGAAGCTTGAGACGTTGCTGGCCGGCAAGCCAAAGCCGGGGGCAAACTTCAGCAGATGCCTGGCGCACAAAAAAAGAGGCCGCCCTGATCAGGCGGCCCCACGGCTAAGCTAATTTGCGGCGTCCCTACGCCGACTTCTGAAACCCTTCCATCTCATCGAACTGCAGATACTGATAAATCTCGCCCTCTTTCGGCGCCACTCTCTCCTTGTAAACGGCCAGATACTCGGCGGGGGTCGGCAGCTTGCCGATATTGCTGATCACCGCTCCCAGTTCCGCAGAACCAAGGTACACCCGGGCCCCCGTGCCGATCCGATCATCGAAGTTTCGGGTCGAGGTGGAGAACATGTTCACCCCGTCGGGCACCCGCGCCTGGTTACCCATGCAGAGCGAGCAGCCGGCGATCTCGATGCGGGCGCCTTTGGTGCTGTAGACGGAGAAATAGGCTTCTTCCTTGAGCTTTTCCTGGTCCATCCGGGTCGGCGGGCAAATCCAGGTGCGGACATCCGGATTGAACTTCTCGCCGCGCCAGATCTCGGCAGCGGCCCGGAAATGACCGATATTGGTCATGCAGGAACCGAGGAATACATCCTGGATCTCCGTGCCGGCGACCTCGCTGAGCAGCTTGACATCGTCCGGATCGTTCGGGCAGGCCAGAATCGGTTCGGTGATATCGGCCAGGTCGATCTCGATGACAGCCGCGTACTCCGCACCCTCGTCTGCCTTCAGCAGCTGCGGGTTGTCCAGCCACTCCTGGACGGCTTCGATGCGCCGGCGCAGGGTATCGGGATGCTGGTAGCCTTCCTCGATCATCTTTTCCATCAGGGCGATGTTCGAGCGCAGGTAAGTGGCCACCTTTTCTTCGGACAGCTGGATGCAGCCGGCCGCGGCGGAGCGCTCGGCGGCGGCGTCGGTCAGTTCGAAAGCCTGCTCGACGGTCAGGTCCGGCAGTCCCTCCATTTCCAGGATGCGGCCGTTGAAGATGTTCTTCTTGTTCTTCTTGGGTACGGTCAGCAGGCCTTCCTGGATGGCATAGTAGGGAATCGCGTTGACGGCGTCGCGCAGGGTGATGCCTTCATTGAGCTTGCCCTTGAACCGCACCAGCACCGACTCCGGCATGTCGAGCGGCATGAAGCCGAGCGCGCCGGCAAAGGCCACCAGGCCGGAGCCGGCCGGGAAGCTGATGCCGATGGGGAAACGGGTGTGCGAGTCGCCGCCCGTGCCGACCGTGTCCGGCACCAGCAGCCGGTTCAGCCAGCTGTGAATGACGCCGTCGCCGGGACGCAGGGCCACGCCTTCCCGCTCGGCAATGAACTGCGGCAGGGTGTTGTGCATCTTGATGTCGGCCGGCTTCGGGTAGGCGGCGGTGTGACAGAAGGACTGCATGAACATCGGCGACTGGAATTTCAGGCAGGCCAGTTCCTTCAATTCGTCGGCGGTCATCGGACCGGTGGTGTCCTGGGAGCCGACCGTGGTCATCCTCGGCTCGCAGGCGGAACCCGGCAGGATGCCATCGACGTCGCAGGCCTTGCCGACCATTTTCTGGGCGAGGGTATAGGCCTGGCCCGGTTTCGGCACGGGATTATCGGGCTCGGCGAAGATCTTGATTTCATCCAAGCCGAAGGCTGCGCGGGCCTCCGTGGTGACCGCGCGGCCGATGATCAGCGGGATCCGGCCGCCGGCTCGAAACTCGTCGGGGACCGTCTTCGGTTTGATCTTGAAGGTGGCGACCACCTGGCCGGCTTCGTCGGTGACTTCGCCTTTTCGGGTGTTGATGGTGATCACATCGCCCATGTTAAGGTCGCTGACATCCATCTGCAGCGGCAGGGCGCCGGAATCCTGAGAGGTGTTGAAAAAGATCGGCGCAATCACGCCGCCGATGATCACACCGCCGCGGCGCTTGTTGGGAACGTAGGGAATATCCTTGCCGATATGCCAGAGCACGCTGTTGCAGGCCGACTTGCGCGACGAACCGGTGCCGACCACGTCTCCGACAAAGGCGACCTGGTGGCCTTCTTCGCGCCATTTAGCAATCTCTTCGATTCCGCCGGGAAAGCGGGTCTTGCCCATGGCCAGAGCATGCAGCGGAATGTCGGGGCGGCTCCAGGCATCGCCGGCCGGGGAAAAGTCGTCAGTATTGATTTCGCCCTCGACCTTGAAAACCTTGACGGTGATGGTTTCGGGAATATCGGGCAGTTTGGTGAACCATTCGGCCTCGGCCCAGGACTCCGCGACCTTCTTGGCGGCGGCGTTGCTTTTGGCCAGTTCAATAACCTGTCCTGCCGCGTCGTAGACATAAGTCAGCCCTGCCAGTGCGCAGGCAGCCTCGTTGGCCAGCTCATCATCACTGAGTGCATCGATCAGTGGCTGCACATTATAGCCGCCAATCATGGTGCCGAGAATTTTTACGGCATCCCGCTTGCTGATCAAGGGCGAGCTGGTCTTGCCGGTCAGAATCCGGCCCAGGAAATCGGCCTTGACTTCGGCGGCCGGATCAACGCCCGGCGAGATCCGCTCCTTGAGCAGTTCCAGCAGAAATTCTTCCTGGCCGGCAGGCGGAGACTCCAGCAGCTTGCACAATTCTTCGGTCTGCTCGGGGTTCAGCGGCAGGGGGGGAATACCCTGCGCATTTCTCTCCTGCTTATGGCGCAAATAAGCATCAATCATGTCATCCTCCTCATCAGGGATTTTTGGGCTGAGGACGGTCGGTCCTCGTTCTTTACTGTCCAGGGCATCGGGGATAAAAACAGGCCGCCCGACAAGAAGCGTTCCGCGGGGCGGGAGCATTGCATACTGTATACGATATTTATGAACGGGTCAATGTTCAAGCCAGCTGAAAAATCGAACCTTCCGGCAAGCGTGTTTTGCTTTTTCCTCGGGTGTTTCTGCTTCCAATAGAACGGGCAAGCTGTGCCATATTCTGTCACAGAAGAAGGGTTAAATGAACCCAAAGGAGGTTTTCATGTTCGAACTTATTATGCTGGCAGGATTTATGGCAGCGGCGATCAGTCAACTGCTGCCCGAGGAAAAGAACGGCTCATCTGCAGACCGGAAGCACTCATGCCGATCGCGGCCGCAAGACAAAAAATCGTCTGCAGAATTTGCCGGAGGAAGCCCGCCGGATGCTCACCTGCGAAAACCGGGGAAGGGACAGCCTCGGCCGCTTCCCCCAAAAGGCAAGCTTATCCGTCAGTTTGGGGCAGCGCATCGAGGTATGCAAACAGCTGTCGCATCTTGAAGGGCTTGCGCAGCACGTCCAGAGCACCGGCCTGCATAGCTGACTCAAGGAGAGCGGGCTCGGTAAAGCCGGTCATCACGACAATCCGGGCGTCCGGATGTCTGCTGCGGATATCCTCGAGAACTTCCACACCCGTCCGCCCCGGCAGCTTGATATCCATGAATACCAGGTCGTAGTCGGCTTCATTGTACATCCGCACCGCTTCCGGGCCGGTTTGCGCGACGTCGACCCGGCATTTTCGGACACCCAGAGCAATGACCAGACTTTCTGCAAAATCGCTATCGTCTTCAACGACCAGAACCCGCGCCACAAATCTCTCCTTTGGCAAACCTCCAAACCTTTAACCTTTGAGTATTAAGTTTACCATATTCCCCTGTTTCCACAAAGCCAGCAAAATCAGAGACCTGCAACCTGGTTCCGGGCTTTCCCGCCGGACGGACCGGGGCGATTGCAGCGTCTTATTGCTTGGTCACCGTCAAGGAGTATGTTAGATTCTGCGCCATGCAGAGTTGAGACCGGAGTTAATTCACCGGCTTTGATTCGTTTGTTTTTATTTTTGATATGATCGCTGCAGGAGGGGCCCATGTTCAGAATTTCCCTTATTCTTTCTGAAGTCTTTGCCGTTCGGGCTGTTTTAAGCCCTATCGCTGCCGACGACGACCGCACGACCCGTCCGCTTGACCTGCTCTCCTAGCCGCAGGGAAAGTGCAAACCTGTCAGTTGACGGGTGCCCTGGTCTGCGGCATTCTGTGCCGAGGTATCCTGGGCGCACCGTCGCCTGCGATTCTCTTTTTGTTGACCGGTCTCCTGTTGGCGACCTGGGGACTGCTCCGCAAAACCTTATGGGCGTGGCTTCCGGTCCTCGGTGTCTTTTTTCTGCTCGGTCTGATTCTTGCCGGTCAGGCGGCCCGGCCGCCAGCCACGGGCAACGACATCACCACGTTCATCGACGGCCAGCCACGGGTTCTCGAAGGCAGAATGACCAACCTGACGGTGGCTGTGGATGGACGTTCCCGGTTTGACCTGCAGGTCAGCCGCGTTCTGCGGCCGGCCGGACTGGAGGTCACGGCCAGTGGCCTGGTCCGGGTTTCGATCGATCATGGGACGGTTGCCGCAGAGAATGGCCAGACGATACGGCTGCGCAGCCGTTTGCGAAGACCGGAAAACTTCGGATGCCCCGGGGAATTCGATTATGCAACCTATCTTGCCGCGCAGGGCATTTTTGCGACGTCCTACCTGCGGGACGCCGCCGATCTGGTACCGCTTTCAGGGACGGCCATGGTTTCCCCACCCCTGCTGCAGCACTTCCGCAGCCGGGTTTCGTCAGCGATTCTCCGGGCCGTTCCGCCTGCAGAGGCGCCGCTGGTTGAGGCCTTGGTCATCGGCCGACGGGACCGGATTACCGAGCAGCAGCGCCAAACCCTGAGCGAAGGGGGCGTCTCTCACCTGTTCGCCATTTCCGGATTGCATTTCGGGTTGCTGGGAATGCTCTTGTATCTTGCCGGAAAATGGCTGTACAGCCGCAACCGGCGGCTGCTTCTCTGGTGCCCCCCAAGGCGGATCCTGCCCCTTCTGCTGATTTTTCCGATGAGCGGCTACCTGGTTCTGACCGGCAACAGCCTGCCGACCAGACGTGCTTTCTATATGGCCACCGCAGCGGCCCTGCTTTACAGCAGCAACCGCCGCACCCAGCCGATTTGCCTGCTTTCGTCAGCCGCCCTGCTGATTCTGCTGATGGAACCGCTGGCCTTGTTCCAGCCTTCCTTCCAGCTTTCCTTTGCCGGCCTGCTCGGCATCCTGTTCTGGCTGCCGACCTGGCAGCGGCCCTGGCAGGAAAAACCGGGCTGTCTGCGCTGGCCGGTCACCTTGTTCCTTGCCAGCCTCGCTGCCACACTGGCGACAGCCCCATTGACACTCTGGCATTTTAATATTATCGCACCCGCCGGCCTGGTGACGAACCTGCTGGCCACACCACTGCTTGCCTGGGGTGCCGTTCCGGTCGGCTTGAGCGGGGTCCTGCTGCTGCCCGTCGCGCCGGCTATGGCCGAGGCCTGCTTTGCTGCCGCCGGCGCCCTGGTCGCCGTCGCCCTGCAGGCGGTTGCCAGCCTTGCCCGTCTGCCCGGACTGGAGGCAATACACCATTTTCCCAGCGGAACCGATGTAACGACCCTGCTCCTGCTGCTGGGCGCCCTGGCGGCATGGGGCGAAGCCCGCAGCAGGCGGTTGCTGTGCGGGTCTTTGCTTCTGGCGGGACTGACCCTTTTCTGTTACGAACCCGCCGGGAAACCGGCCCTCAAGGTTGTGGCCCTCAGCGTCGGACAGGGAGATGCCACCCTTTTAACCGTCAACCGCACAGAACATTTTCTGATCGACGGCGGCGGCCTGCCCCGCAGCCGGTTCGATACGGGCGAACGGCTGGTAGCGCCGGCACTGGGGCGCTTCGGCGTCAGGCGCCTGGCGGGCGTGGTCCTGACGCACGATCATCCGGACCACCGTCTGGGTCTTGCTTTTATTCTCGACAATTTTCCGGTGGACAGGTTTTACTGCGGACAGTCATTCGCGGCTCTTCATCCCGAGTTGCGAAGCATCCTGAGGAAGCACCAAATTCCGGTGACAACCCTGCCGCCGGGCTGGACGGATATCCCGGTCGGCACGGCCAATCACCTGCATATTTTCACACCGAGGCAAAATCACAGCGACCTCAATGAGCGGTCGCTGGCGGTATATGCCAGAGTCGCAACCGATGGCGTGTTGCTGACCGGGGACATGGGACCCTCAGGCCTGAACCAACTTCTCGAAGCCGGCCTGCCGGGTCCGGCGACCCTGTTTAAACTGCCCCATCATGGCAGCCGCGGGTCCGATCCGGCACCGTCCCTTGCATTTTGGACCCCGGACATCGCTTTCGTCTCTGCCGGGCGCCACAATCCCTATCGTCTGCCGCATCCGGAAGTCGTGGATTATTGCGACAGGATCGGCCTGCCATTGTTGAGGACCGACCGGCACGGAACCCTGGTCTTTCAGGCCACCGGCAGCAGCTGGCAGACGGCCCGTGCAGGCGAAAGGCTTTTCCGTTGACGAAACTTAGGGTTTTTGCTAGCTTAAACCGTCTTTTCCCGGAGATCATGCATGCCCAAGCCAACCATTCTCGTGGTCGACGACGAAAGCTTCTTCCGCCAGGTGTTCAGCGATATCCTCGCCGATGACGGTCGTTACCATATCGAAACCGCCGCCTCCGGCATGGCGGCTTTGCAACGCCTGGAAGAGACGAATTTCGACCTCATTCTGGCCGACCTGATGATGCCCGAGGTAACCGGTCTCGATCTCCTGCGACAGACCCGCAACCTGGACCCGCCGCCGGAAGTCATTCTGGCGACCAGCCATGCCAGTGTCGAAACGGCGGTCCGGGCCCTGAAAAACGGAGCCCGCGACTATCTTCTCAAACCCTGCACCCCCGACCAGCTTAAACATGTCGTACGGACCTGCCTGGAACAGCGGCAGCTGCTCAATGAAAACAGCCTCCTGCAAGATCAGATCCGGCTTTACCAGAAAGGCCAGACCCTGGCCACCCAGCTGGATGTTTCGATCCTGCTCCATGATTCCATGCAGGCCCTGCGCCAGGAAATCGGTGAGGCCAGAGGCTGTTCATTTTTTATCGAAAAAGACCGGCTCACCCTGACAGGCCACAGTCCCGACTGCCAGGAAGCATCGGCCAGAGTTCTCTGCGACGCGCTGGCCCCCAGGAGCCTGGAGATGGACCGGGTGACCCTGCTTGAGAGCGACAGCCTGGAGCCCCTCCATGAGGGTCCGCAGGACCTGCGCTCGATTTGGCTGCTACCGCTTACAGCGGAAGAGCAGTTCCGAGGTGGCATCATACTCTTCAATCCGGTCGGCGCTAATCTGCCGAGTTGCCTGCCTGAAAAAAACCTGGGCTTTCTGGCCGACCAGATCCGCCTCGGTTTTCGCAACGCCTGCCAATATGAGGGAGCCCGAGGCCTGATCTACAGCGACGATCTGACCGGTCTCTACAACTATCGCTATCTGCAGGTGGCCCTCAACCAGGAAATCCGGAGAGCCGAACGCTATGGTCTGGAATTCTCAGTCATCTTTATCGATCTGGACATGTTCAAAAACATCAACGACCGGCACGGGCATATCGCCGGCAGCGACCTGCTCCGTGAAGTCGCCGCCCAACTCAAAACCTGCCTTCGCGAGGCGGACCTGCTGTTTCGTTACGGCGGCGACGAATTCACGGCGCTGCTCAGCGAGACCAGCAGCGACGGAGCGGTCATCGTCGCGGAGCGCTTCCGGAAGACCATTGAAGAGATTGTCTTTTTGACCGACAGCGGCGAGACCTGCCGGATTACCGCCACGGTCGGTTTCGCTACTTATCCGGTGCATGCCAGAACCCAGATGGAGTTGATCGACCTGGCCGACAAGGCCATGTACCAGGGCAAAATGGAACGCAACGTGACCCGCAGCGCAAGTGAGGTCTCGATCGATTGATACGCTGCCGGCCGCAACTTCTCCTGGACGCATCTTCCTGATCCATCCCACCAGCCCATGCAGTACTTAGCAGCCCCCCGGAGGGTGTTCTAGGTGCCAGCCGGAGGCTCATGACCTGGAACCTGAAAATCAGCGTCCGCCGATTTATCCGGTTGACGCTTGCACCGAGAACGAGTAGAACCTAACGCACTCAGAGGTTTGGCAAGCCAAGCCAGCCTCTGCAGAAAACAGGGAGACGCGACGACGTGACCATTTCCGGCATCAAAGGCATGAACGACATCCTGCCCGGCGCCGTGGAGGCCTGGCAATATCTTGAGCAGGAAGCCAGGCGTATCTTCGGCAATTTCGGCTACCGGGAGATCCGGGTTCCGGTTGCCGAGAAAACGGAATTATTCTGCCGTTCCATCGGCGAGACCACCGACATCGTAGAAAAAGAGATGTATACCTTCAGCGACAAGGGTGGAACCTCCATGACGCTGCGCCCGGAAGGCACTGCTCCGGTCATGCGGGCGTTCATTCAGCACAAGCTGCATGCTCTGGACCCGATCAGCAAGCTGTACTATATCGGTCCCATGTTTCGCCATGAGCGTCCCCAGAAAGGACGCTACCGGCAGTTTCACCAGATCGGGGCCGAGGTTCTCGGCGTCGACGACCCCAAAATCGATGCCCAGTTGCTGGCCATGCTCAGCCACTATTTCGAGTCGGTTCAGGTTCCGGATGTCGCCCTGCAGATCAATTCGCTCGGCTGCGCGGAATGTCGCCCCGCCTATCGCGCGGCGCTGACCCGTTATCTCGAACGGCATTTGCCCGAACTCTGCTCTGACTGTCAGCGCCGCTATCAGACCAACCCCCTGCGGGCGCTGGATTGCAAGGTACCCGGCTGCAGCGAGGCGACGACCGGAGCGCCGGCCATGCTCGACCATCTCTGCGCCGGCTGCAGCGAACATTTTGCACGCCTGAAATCCTATCTGGAGGTGCTGGAGGTCCCGTTTACGATCAATGCGCGGATGGTGCGCGGTCTCGACTACTACACCAAAACCACCTTCGAAATGGTGACCCGCAGCCTCGGCTCGCAGAACGCCGTGGCCGCCGGTGGCCGCTATGACCGACTGATCGCCGACCTCGGCGGCCCTGACCTGCCGGGCATCGGCTTCGCCATGGGCCTGGAACGTCTGGCACTCTTGCTCGAACGTCGGGAGATGGCCCTGCCCCGGCCCGATTTATTCATCGCAACCCTTGGCGAGGCGGCCACGGAAGCCGGTTTCAAACTCTTGACCGACCTGCAGCGAAGAGGGGTTCGCGCCGAGATGGAATACACGGGGAAAAGCCTTAAAGCGCAGTTGCGGCGAGCCGACAAGCTCCAGACCCGACAGGTTCTGATCCTGGGTGAAGAAGAACTCGCCAGGGGGTCCGCCCAGCTGCGCAACATGGACCAGGGCCGTCAGACGGAGGTTCGTCTGGAGAACTTCGCGGAAACCTTGCTCGACGGATCAGGGGAGGCTTGACGGCACTTGTCCCAGTCTCTATAATTGCGTATTTGGCCTGGACGAGACAGCCGTCCCCTGGCGGCTTATCCCGTCTTGTTGTCACTGACAGTGATCTGGGTCGACCTATGCGCCCCTATCGGATAACAGGAGTTTATCCTTGAACGACATTCTCGGTAACTGGAAACGGACCCTTTATTGCGGCGAATTGCGTTCTCAAATGATCGGGCAGGAAGTCTGTCTGATGGGCTGGGTCCATCGCCGTCGCGACCACGGCGGATTAATTTTCATCGACCTGCGCGACCGGACCGGCATTGCCCAATTGGCCCTTGATCCAGATCGCGACCCCGAGTCCCATGCCAAGGCCGAAAACGTCCGCAGCGAATACGTAGTCGCCGCGATCGGCAAAGTCTCGCCGCGGCCGGCCGGCACGGTCAATCCTAAAATGAAAACCGGCGAAGTGGAAGTGGAAGTCAGCGAGCTGCGGATCCTCAGCACTGCCAAAACCCCGCCATTCATGCTTGACGAATTCACCGAAGTCGCCGAGAACCTGCGGCTGAAGTACCGCTACCTTGACCTGCGTCGCGAATCCATACAGAACAACCTGGTCATGCGTCACAAGGTGGCCCAGACAGTGCGTTCCTACCTGACCGACCACCAGTTCCTGGAAATAGAAACCCCGGTTCTGACCAAAAGCACCCCGGAAGGGGCACGCGACTATCTGGTGCCGAGCCGGGTCAACCTCGGTGAATTCTATGCTCTGCCCCAGTCGCCGCAACTCTTCAAGCAACTGTTGATGGTGTCGGGATTCGACCGCTATTTCCAGATCGTGCGCTGTTTCCGGGACGAAGACCTGCGCGCTGACCGCCAGCCGGAGTTTACCCAGATTGATTGCGAGATGTCATTCGTCGACCGTGACGATGTCATGTCTGTCATGGAAGGTATGATCTCGCAGATATTCAAAGAGACCCTGGGGGTCGACATCGAACTGCCGATGCCCCGCCTGAGCTATTCTGAAGTCTTGGACCGCTTTGGCGTCGACAATCCCGACCTGCGCTTCGGTCTGGAATTGCGCGACCTGACTGAACTCGTCAGGGGCAGCAGCTTCAAGGTCTTTGCCGATGTAGCGGCCAAAGACGGCCTGGTCAAGGCCCTTAACGCCAAGGGCTGTGCGACCATGTCGCGCAAGGAACTCGATGACCTGACCGCATTCGTCAACATTTACAATGCCAAAGGCCTGGCCTGGGTCAAAATTCAGGACGATGGCTCCTGGCAGTCGCCGATTGCCAAGTTTTTCACCGCCGAGGAATTGAAATCCATCGGCGGGACCCTTGACGCTAATCCCGGCGACCTGCTGTTGTTTGTTGCCGACGCCTCGCCGCTGGTCGCCAACGAAGCCCTTGGCCGCCTGCGCGGTCATCTCGGCCACCGGCTTGGCCTGGCGGATCCGCGAGAGTACCGCTTCCTCTGGGTCACTGATTTCCCCCTGCTGGAATGGGACGGCGAAGAGCGGCGGCATGTTGCGGTTCACCATCCCTTCACGGCACCGCTGGACGAAGACATTCCACTGCTCGACAGCGACCCGGGCAAAGCCCGCGCCAAAGCCTACGACCTGGTTCTGAACGGTTCCGAGATCGGCGGCGGCAGCATTCGTATCCATAACCAGGATGTTCAGAGCAGAATGTTCCGCATGCTGGGCATCGAAGAAGAGGAAGCCCGCCAGAAATTCGGGTTCCTGCTGGACGCCCTCGAATTCGGCGCCCCGCCCCACGGAGGCATCGCCTTCGGCCTCGACCGGATCATGATGATTCTGACCGGTGCGGAATCGATCCGCGACGTGATCGCTTTCCCTAAAACCCAGAAAGCCACCTGTCTGATGTCGGAGGCTCCAGGCGCAGTTGCCGAAAAGCAGCTGCGGGAACTGGGAATTCGGCTTGCAGCTCGCAGCAAACCGGCTTAAGCTTTTTGTGCTTCCCGGGAAATCCACCCGGGCGAACCGATCTATGATATTGCGTTGGGCTTTTTTGATATTCATCCTGCTGGCACTGATCGCTTGTGCCAAGCCACCCCTGTTCGAGAAGAAAACAGCCGAACATGTGATTGCCCAGGCCAAGGCTCTGGATGCGCAACAGTACGCACCCACCGAATACCAGGCGGCTCTGGAAGCTTTCCGGGACGGTCAGGCCCTTATGGACCAAGGCAATTACCGGGCGGCCGGCGATGCTTTGGAATTCGCTTTGGAGCACGCTCGCCGGGCCGTTAGTGTGACCAACGAAACACGCGCCAGAGAGGTTGCCGAAGCCGCGGAACGCGCCCGTCGCCGGGCCGCCGAAGAGGCCAGAGCCCGCCAGGCCGCCGAGGAGGCCCGTCAGCGGGCGGCTGAGGAAGCCAGGATCAAAGCAGCTGCGGCCGCCGAGGAGAAATCCCGGGAGGTCAAACCGGAGCCGCAGCAGCCGTCTCCGGAGCCGGTAGAAATCCAGCCGGTCGCGACTTACCTGGTCGGCGAAGGAGAAACCCTCTGGACTATAGCTGCCCAGCCATCGGTTTATGGCGACGGGCACTTATGGCCACTACTCTATCAGGCCAATCGTGATCAGATCAAGAATCCCCGCGAAATCTTTCCGGGCCAGACCCTGAGTATCCGCAGGGACCTGTCACCGGAAGAAATCGAGGAGGCACGCGAGAAAGCCAAAGCCTCCGACATTTTCCCCATCCCCGAATAGCAGTCCCGGCCGGAGCCTGGTGGGCCGGGATCTTCCTCTTATATTCCGCACTCTTGGCAACGGCCGCGCGGCCCGTCTTTTTTCCTTGACAGGGTTTTGACCCTTTGTATACTGTATACACCTTTAGCAGGCCCGTCGTGCCCACGTCTCTGCGCGCTTCGGACCTGCCCTTCCTGGACAACAATTCAGCATCGGGTTCAACCCTCTGTTTTTCGATGGCAGATCCTTTATTGCCTTCGAAAAAGGAGTTTTGCCAAAACCTGCTATCAAACCAAGGAGAGAAACATGGCATCAAAGATCATCTGGTCAGAAATCGACGAAGCCCCAGCGTTGGCAACCTATGCCTTCCTGCCGGTCGTCCGCGCCTACATCAAAGGCACCGGCATCGAAGTTGAGAAGAAGGACATCTCCCTGTCCGGCCGCGTCATCGCCAATTTCCCCGACAAGCTGAAGGAGGAACAGCAGATTCCCGATCATCTTGCCGAACTGGGCAAACTGGTCAAGACTCCCGAAGCCAATGTCATCAAACTGCCGAACATCAGCGCCTCGATCCCGCAGTTGCAGGCCTGCATCAAGGAACTGCAGCAAAAAGGCTACGACATCCCCAGCTACCCCGAAGAAGCCGAGACCGAGGAAGAAAAGAAGCTCCAGGAAAGATTTTCCGTCGTTCTGGGCTCCGCCGTCAACCCGGTTCTGCGCGAAGGCAACTCGGATCGCCGGCCGGCAGCCTCGGTCAAGAAATTTGCTCAGAAAAACCCCCATAGAATGATGAAGGACTGGCCGGACGTTTCCATGTGCCGGGTGGCTCACATGGAGGGGGGCGACTTTTACGAGAGTGAAAACTCGGTGACCCTGGACAAGGCCGAAACCGTCAAGTTCGAGTTCGTCGACGAAGCCGGCAGCGCCACCGTTCTCAAGGAAGGCCTCAAACTGATTGAGGGTGAAGTTCTCGACAGTTCCCGCATGAACGTAACGGCGCTGCAGAATTTCTATGAGGCCTGCATCAAGGAAGCCCAAGAGAAAGACGTCCTGCTCTCGCTGCACCTCAAGGCGACCATGATGAAGATCTCTGATCCCATCTTGTTCGGCCACTGCGTCAAGGTCTACTTCAAGGAGGTCTTCGACAAGCACGGCCAGACGCTCAAGGAAATCGGCGCCAACCCCAATTACGGCCTCGGCGACATCCTGGATAAGCTCGACAAGCTTCCCGCTGAGAAGAAATCCGAAATCGAGGCTGACATCGATGCCTGCTACAAGAAACAATGCGCTCTGGCCATGGTCGATTCGCACAAGAACATCACCAACCTGCATGTCCCCAACGATATTATCATCGACGCCTCCATGCCGAACGTAGTTCGCGACGGGGGCAAGATGTGGAACCTGCAGGACGATCTGCAGGACACCATCGCCATGGTTCCGGACCGCTGCTATGCCACCATGTACCGTGAAATCATCGAGGACTGCAAACGCAACGGCCAGTTTGACCCGGCCACAATGGGCAGCGTCTCCAACGTCGGTCTGATGGCCAAGAAAGCGGAAGAATACGGCTCCCACGACAAGACCTTCGAGGCCAAGGGCAACGGCGTCATCCGCATTGTCAACGACTCCGGCGAAGTCCTGCTCGAGCAGAAGGTTGAAAAAGGCGACGTCTTCCGCGCCTGCCAGACCAAGGACGTGGCGATCAAGGACTGGATCAAGCTGGCTGTCGAGCGCGCCCGCGAGTCCGGCGAACCGGTCGTTTTCTGGCTCGACGAAAACCGCGGCCACGACGCTCAGATCATCCAGAAGATCAACCGATACATGCCTGAGTTGGATACGGAAGGTTTGGATATTCGCATCATGCCCCCGGTCGATGCGATGAATTTCTCCCTGGAGCGCATTCGCCGCGGTGAAAACACCATTTCTGCCACGGGTAACGTGCTCAGAGATTACCTGACCGACCTGTTTCCGATCCTGGAACTGGGCACCAGTGCCCGCATGCTCTCCATCGTGCCTCTGCTGGCCGGCGGCGGCCTGTTCGAAACCGGGGCCGGCGGCTCCGCACCCAAACATGTTCAGCAGTTTCTCAAAGAAGGCCACATTCGCTGGGATTCCCTCGGTGAATACTGCGCGCTGGTCCCTTCCCTGGAATTGGTCGCCAAGAATTATGACAACCCCAAGGCGGCCGTCCTGGCTGAAACCCTGGACGAGGCGATCGGCGTCTACCTGGAAAACCAGAAGCTGCCCTCCCGCAAGGTCAATGAAATCGATAACCGCGGCAGCAGCTTCTACCTGAGCCTCTACTGGGCCCAGGCCCTTGCCTCCCAGGACAAGGATCCTGAGATCAAGGCCCGTTTCAAGCCAGTGGCCAAGGAATTGACCGAGAATGCCGAAAAAATCGATGCCGAACTGATCGAGGCCCAGGGCAAGCCGGAAGACGTTGGTGGTTATTTCCGCCCCGACCCGGCCAAAGCGGCCCAGGCCATGCGGCCCAGTCAGACCTACAACAAAATTATCGATGCTCTTGGCTGAGTTTTTATCTGACGATCTGATTATTGCATGATCATCAGCCGGGGCCGCACTGCGCGCCCCGGCTTTTTTTATCTGTGCGGTATGCGGTTATTTCTCCCTCCCCCCTGCCGGAGAAGGCCGGGATGCGGGAGACTCTTTCAACCCTTCCTCCGGCTTCTCCAATCGGGGAGGACTGAGAAAAGTCGGCCATGAATCCCCTCATCGAGGGAGAGTCCCGAAATTTCTGGCAACATCCGGATGTCGACCTGAAGATAAATTCGCCTTAATAGACAAAGCATCTTGACAGCCCTATGGTCTTTGTATACTGTATACAACGGTGCCTGAAATGATAAGATGGCTGTTTGATAAGGTCACGACCCTGCCTGCCTAATCAAAGGCGGGTGAACTTTATTCATTTTAAAAAGGAGAGAGAGAATGGCGAGACCTAAAATTGCATTGATCGGTGGTGGACAGATCGGCGGCGTTCTGGCTCAACTGGCCTGCCTGCGCGAACTCGGTGACGTGGTGATGTTCGATATCGTCGAGGACATGCCCCAGGGCAAGACCCTGGACCTTGCTGAGGCTTCCCCGATTGACGGCTTCGACGTTGCCTGTGTCGGCACCAATGACTACAAGGACATCGCCGGCTCCGACATCGTCATCGTCACTGCCGGTCTGCCCCGCAAACCGGGCATGAGCCGCGACGACCTGATCGAAGTCAACTCCAAGATCATGACCTCGGTAGCCGAAGGCATTCGCGAAAACGCTCCCGATTCCTTCGTCATCGTCATCTCCAATCCCCTCGACGCCATGGTCACCCTGTGCCGCAAGATCACCGGTTTCCCGGCAGAGCGCGTCATGGGTCAGGCCGGCGTCCTCGACTCGGCCCGCTTCATGACTTTTATCGCCTGGGAACTCGGCGTCTCGGTCAAGGACGTCAACGCCATGACTCTCGGCGGCCACGGCGACACGATGGTGCCGCTGGTCCGCTATGCCAGTGTCCAGGGCATTCCGGTCATGGAACTGCTTGAACAGAAATACGGCAGCGCCGAGAAAGCCAAGGAAGTCATGACCGCCATGGTCGAGCGCACCAAGGCGGCCGGCGGCGAGGTGGTCAAGCTGCTCAAGACCGGCAGCGCATTCTACAGCCCGGCTTCCGCCGCCATCGCCATGGCCGAGTCGATCCTCAAGGATCAGAAGCGGGTCCTGCCGACCTGCGCGCTGCTGCAGGGCGAATTCGGTGTCGACGGCTACTACGTGGGCGTCCCCTGCGTTCTGGGAGCCGGTGGTGTCGAAAAAATCGTCGAATTCAAACTCGACGAGGAAGAACAGGCCCTGATGGACAATTCCGTCAATGCCGTCAAGGGACTGATTGCCGACCTCGAGAAGATGGGACTGCTGTAAGCCTTTTCCTGTGAAATTGCCGCATCAATGAAGGGCAATGGCAACATTGCCCTTCTTTTGCTTCCCTGCAAAAGTGATTTCAACAGGTTACCGACCTACCAGCCCGACCTCTGTACCTGATACCGGCAAAAGCACTGAAAAACCGAAATTATTTGTGGAATCAGCGGTGGTTTTATGCTAAGTTCGCCGCGGTTTTTTCGTTGTTTTCTTGGCAGAAACAAATTCCAGAAAAAGGAGATAGACCGGAAATGAGCGGTGCAAGAATCGAAGTGATCGAGCGCAACTGCAAAGCATGCTGCATTTGCGCCGAATTCTGTCCGAAGGACGTTCTGGAAATGGACGTCTTCGTGGTCACAGTCCCGAGGCCTGAGAACTGCATCAAGTGTATGCAGTGCGAACTGCTGTGCCCTGATTTCGCCATCAAGGTCCACGACGAATAATCAACCAATTGATTTCCTACAGGAGGATATAGACGTGGCAAAGAAAACTGCTCTCGTACAGGGAAACCAGGCCTGTGCCGAAGGGGCGATCTACGCCGGATGTACTTTTTTCGGCGGCTACCCGATCACCCCGTCGACCGAAGTGGCCGAAGAATTGTCCGAACTGCTGCCGACCGTCGGCGGCAAGTTCATTCAGATGGAAGATGAGATCGGCGCCATGGCTTCGGTCATCGGTGCATCGCTGACCGGTGCCAAAGCCTTGACCGCCACCTCCGGCCCGGGTGTTTCGCTCAAGCAGGAACTGATCGGCTATGCCTGCATCGCCGAGACTCCCTGCGTCATCGTCAATGTCATGCGCGGCGGGCCTTCTACCGGCATGCCCACCGGTCCCGGCCAGTCCGACGTCATGCAGGCCCGCTGGGGCACTCACGGCGACCACCCGATCATCGCGCTCACGCCCGCGTCGGTCCAGGAGGCCTTCGACCTCACCGTCCGGGCGTTCAACCTGGCCGAGAAATACCGGACGCCGGTCATCCTGCTCGCCGACGGCATCATCGGCCACGCGAAAGAGCGACTCGAGGTTCCCGAGACGGTCGAGACCGTCGATCGGAAAGTGGCGACGGCGGACGACGAGGTCCTTTTCGGCGACAGCGAGGTTGCCCCCATGCCCCAGTTCGGCGAGGGCCTCTCGGCGCACGTCACCGGATCGACCCACGAACCCGACGGCATGCGCGACGTGAGCACCCGGGAAGTCCACGACGCGCTCGTCCGGGGCTTCCACGAGAAGATCGAGGGCAACCGCGAGGACATCGTCGAGTACGAGACGCGCTGGACCGACGACATGGACGAACTGGTCGTCGCCTACGGCATCACCGGCCGCATCGCCGAGGGTGCCCTGAAGCAACTCCAGGGGGAGGGCGAACGCATCGGCCTCCTGCGCCCGACCACCCTCTGGCCGTTCCCGGAGGACGTCGTCGCGGACCTGTCCACCGAGGTCGAACGGATCTACGTCCCCGAGATGAACCTCGGGCAGGTTTCCCGCGAGGTCGAGCGCGTGGCCGAAGCGCCCGTCGAACTGATCGACCGCATCGGCGG
>Ga0102929_1000906_pt1 | contig 17522 bp, 19 predicted proteins | sample SalPonR1_B_D2_MG_FD_78510 | JGI IMG/M metagenome (GOLD analysis project Ga0102929, IMG submission 78510) | Salt pond soil microbial communities from South San Francisco under conditions of wetland restoration - Salt Pond MetaG R1_B_D2_MG | ecosystem: Environmental > Aquatic > Marine > Intertidal... | reverse complement strand
GATCACATCGCAGCGCATGATGCCGCCGAAGATGTTCACCAGGATGCCTTTGACGTTCTGGTCGGAGGTGATGATCTTGAACGCCTCTGTCACCTTTTCCTTGGTCGCGCCGCCGCCCACGTCGAGGAAGTTGGCGGGCTCGCTGCCGTAGAGCTTGATGATGTCCATCGTCGCCATGGCAAGGCCCGCGCCGTTGACCATGCAGCCGATCTCGCCATCGAGCGCGATGTAGTTGAGGTCGTACTTGGAGGCCTCCAGTTCCTTGGGGTCCTCCTCGGTCACGTCGCGCAGCTCGCCGATATCGGAATGGCGGTAGACGGCGTTGGAATCGAACCCCATCTTGGCGTCGAGACACTTCAGGTCACCCCGGTCGGTGATGATCAGCGGGTTGATCTCGAGCATCTCCATGTCCTTTTCCAGGAACATGCGGTAGAGCGTGCCCATCAGCTTCACGCATTGCTTCACCTGTCCGCCGCTGAGGCCCAGCATGAAGGCGATGCGCCGGCCGTGGAAGGGCTGATAGCCGGTAGCGGGATCGACCGAGAAGCTCAGGATCTTGTCGGGGGTCTTTGCCGCCACCTCCTCGATGTCCATGCCGCCCTCGGTGGAGCAGACGAAGGAAACGCGCGAGGTGCCGCGATCGACCAGCAGGGCGAGATACATCTCGCTGTCGATGCCCGATCCGTCCTCGATGTAGATCCGGTTGACCTGCTTGCCGTCCGGACCGGTCTGCTTGGTGACGAGCGTGCGGCCGAGCATGCGCTTGGCCTCGTCCGCGGCCTCCTCGACCGATTTGGCCAGCCGCACACCCCCCGCTTCGCCGGCACCGGGTTCCTTGAAACTGCCCTTGCCGCGCCCGCCGGCGTGGATCTGTGCCTTGACCACCCAGAGCGGTCCGTCGAGTTCGCCCGCCGCGGTCTTGGCTTCCTCGGCGCGCAGAACCACCCGCCCGTCCGAAACCGGTGCGCCGTATGAGCGCAGCAAGGCCTTGGCCTGATACTCGTGGATATTCATGAATCTGTCCCGTTCCTGATAAGCTCGGTCCAGATATACCCACAAGCCGGAACGGTATTTAAACGATTTTCTCCCGTTCGTGGTCATTTGGAGCGAAATTTCCACTTTTGTGATCACAGCCACCGGGGCGTGATCGCAAAAGCTGCGACCTGTCATGGAGGGTGCATCGCAAAGAATCAGGGCCGGACTGTGCCGGCCCCGGTCAATGTGACATGACGTGCAGGGTGTCAGGCCAGTGCGCTGTCAATTCCCTTGCAGGCCTCGACAAGATCCTTGACCGCGCTGACCGAGTGATCGAACATCGCCTGTTCGTCCTTGTTCATCGAGATTTCCACGACGCGTTCGATGCCGCCGGCGCCGATTACGGTGGGGACACCCACATAGAACCCGTCAAGCCCGTAGGCGCCCTTGACATGGGCCGCGCATGGCAACACGCGTTTCTGGTCCTTGAGATAGGCTTCGGCCATCTCGATGGCGCTTGTCGCGGGCGCGTAGAAAGCCGATCCGCTTTTCAGAAGGCCGACAATCTCGGCGCCGCCATCGCGGGTTCGCTGCACGATGCCGTCGAGTTTTTCCTGCGTCGTCCAGCCCATTTTGACCAGATCGGGCAAGGGGATTCCCGCAACGGTGGAATAGCGTATCAGCGGTACCATCGTGTCGCCGTGCCCGCCAAGCACAAAGGCCGTCACATCCTTCATGGAGACGTCGAATTCGAGGCTGAGGAAATGCCGAAAGCGGGCGCTGTCCAGAATGCCGGCCATGCCGCAGACCTTTTCCTTGGGCAGCCCCGAGAATTTCTGAAGTGCCCAGACCATCGCATCAAGCGGGTTCGTGATGCAAATGACGAAGGCATCGGGGGCATTGGCCTTGATGCCTTCGCCCACGGCCTTCATGACCTTGAGGTTGATACCCAGAAGGTCGTCGCGGCTCATCCCGGGTTTGCGCGGCACGCCGGCGGTGACGATGCAGACGTCTGCGCCCGCGATGTCCGCATAATCCTGCGTGCCCTTCAAGTCGGCATCGAAGCCCTCGGAAGGGCCGCTTTCGGCAATATCGAGCGCCTTGCCCTCGGGGGTGCCTTCGGCAATGTCGAAGAGCACGACGTCACCGAGTTCCTTCAGGGCGGCGAGATGGGCGAGGGTGCCGCCAATCTGTCCTGCGCCGATCAGCGCGATCTTGGGTCTGGCCATGGGAATTGCCTCCGGTCCTTATAAAGTCGCAGCCGGGAGTAGTCCTTTCAAAGCCGTGGCGCAAGAGTGCTGCGCCGCGGCATTGTTTCTGCCGCGGGTTGCCGGGCCGGGCCTGAGCGGGCTAAGGCTCAAGCATCACGCGGTTTTTCGGGAAGGCACAATGACCGGGGCGGAGATCGGTGTTTTTGCGGTGGCGGTGCCTGCGGTGGTCTTCGCCGGGGTTTCGAAGGGCGGTTTCGGCTCCGGCGCGGCATTCGCGTCGGCCACGATTCTGGCGTTGGTGGTACCCCCCGGACAGGCGTTGGGGATCATGCTGCCGCTGTTGATGGCGATCGATCTGGCGACGTTGCGGCCCTACTGGCGCCGCTGGAGCTGGCCCGACGCGCGGCTGCTGGTGCTGGGCGCGCTGCCGGGCGTGGCGGTCGGCGCGGCGTTTTACCGGGTGGCCGAGCCGGATCATTTCCGGCTGTTGATCGGTGGAATATCGCTGGCTTTCGTGATCTGGCAACTCGGCGCGCGGGCACGTCTGTTCCGGTCACCGCACGGCGGCCTTTCGACGGGTGCGGGCATGGTTGCTGGCCTGGTCGCTGGGTTCACCAGTTTTGTCAGTCATGCGGGCGGCCCGCCGGCGGCCGTCTACCTGTTGTCACGGGGCCTCGACAAGACCCGTTTCCAGGCGACCACGGTGCTGATCTTCTGGCTAATCAACATCGCCAAGTTCGTCCCCTACAGCTTTCTGGGGATATTCACGGTCGAGACACTGATGCTGGATTTTCTGTTGTTGCCGTTCGCGCTGTTGGGCGCGTGGTTGGGAGTGATTGCGCACCGGCTGGTGCCGGAGCGGGTCTTTTTCGCGGTCACCTATGCTCTGCTGACGGTTACCGGGATCAGACTGATCATCGACGGGCTGTCCTGACGGGCGGGTGCGGTGCGCAGGCCCCTGGGGCCGTGGCCGACCTCAGGCGTCATCGCCCGGCGGTGGCAATTCGATCACCGTCTCGAAGGCCTGCCCACTGGCAACAAGGCAGGTCATGCCGCCAGGCATCGTGGTCGTGATCGTCCAAGTGCCCGAGTCGTGCGAGGCAAAGACCTCGACCACCGAGTTGTTGGCGCCAAGACCCATGGATTGCCGCGTCTCGCCATAACGTTCGGCCAGACGGTCAACGACCATTTCACGCGGTGCGCAGGTCTGGGCCGCGGCCGTCGTCGCGCCGAGCAGGCCGAGTGTGGCAGCCGCGACCGGGCCAAGGGGAGAATTTCCGATCATTCCTGCATCCTCTTGTTGCCGGGTCAGTCGGGTCGAGCATGTTGAATGGGCGGTCAACCTTGAGTTAACCCGGCGGGCGGTCGTGTGAAGCCGTGACGAATTCTGCACCGCGGCGAGAAAAGCCTTGAACATTTCCTCCGTTAAATGGCATGTCTGCGCAAGAAAGTTGCGGAAATCGACTCGGGAGGACAGGCAGATGGAAAGCAATACACGCCCCTACCGTTCGGTGCTCTACATTCCCGGCTCCAAGGAGAGGGCGCTCGACAAGGCGCGCAGCCTGCCCACCGATGCGATCATATTCGATCTTGAGGATGCCGTGGCGCCCGATGCCAAGGCACCGGCACGGGCCACGCTGGCCGCCGCCCTGCGTGAGGGCGGATACGGCAAGCGCACCAAGATCGTACGCATCAATGCCCTGACCTCCGAATGGGGGCTGGAGGATGTTCGCGCCCTGCATGATGCGGGCGCCGATGCGATCCTGCTGCCCAAGGTCAACACGTCGGCGGATGTGGATAACCTGGCGGACATGCTGGACCCGGACATGCCCATATGGGTGATGATGGAAACCCCGCTCTGCGTGTTCAATGCGCGCGAGATCGCGGCGCATCGGCAGGTGACGGGGCTGGTTACCGGAACCAATGACCTGACCAAGGATCTGGGCTGCCGCGCCCGTGCCGACCGCCTGCCGCTCATGAGCGCGCTGCAGATGATCGTGATGGCGGCGCGCGCGGCGCGCGGCGTGGTGGCGATCGACGGTGTCTACAATCGTTTTCGCGATGGCGATGGACTGAAGGCGGAATGCGAACAGGGCCGCGACCTTGGCTTCGACGGCAAGACCCTGATCCACCCGGCGCAGATCGAGATCTCCAACACCGCATTCGCGCCGACGCAATCGGAAATCGATCTGGCCGAACGTCAGATCGCGGCCTATCGTGAAAGCCAGGCATCGGGACAGGGGGTTGCCGTAGTGGACGGTCAGATCGTGGAAAACCTGCATGTTGTCGCCGCGCAGCGTATCCTGGCCAAGGCGGATGCCATACGCGACATGGCGGCGGAGTGAGGACAGCAGAATGACTTACCTTATCCTGGGCCTGGCCCTCTGGACAGCGGCGCATTTGTTCAAACGTGTCGTGCCAGATTTGCGGGCGTCGATGGGCATGGCCGGAAAGGCCGTTGTGGCAGTCGCCATTCTGGGTGCATTGGTTCTGATGGTCGTCGGGTATCAACGCGCCGCGTTCGTCAACCTGTGGTTTCCGCCGGCCTGGACTGTGCATCTGAACAATCTGCTGATGCTGCTGGCCGTGTTCGTGTACGGGATGAGCGCAACCACTGGCCGTCTCAGGGGCGCGATGCGGCATCCGCAGCTGACCGCCGTGAAGATATGGGCGGTTGCGCACCTTCTGGTGAATGGCGATCTGGCCTCGCTGATCCTGTTCGGCGGGCTTCTGGCCTGGGCGGTGCTGGAGGTAATCGTCATCAACCGCTCGGAAGACTGGGTGCGCCCCGAGCCGGGGCCTGCGAAAAAGGATTTCGTTTTGGCGGCAATCACGCTGGTGATGTTCGCGCTGATCGCTTTCATCCACGCCTGGCTGGGCGTGTGGCCATTCCCGCGGTGAGACGATGAAGCTGTATCGTTTCCTTACCGACGATGACACGCCGGCGTTCTGTCACAAGGTCACTGCGGCGATCAACCAGGGCTGGACGCTGCATGGTGGCCCAACCTATGCCTACGATCAGGCGAATGGCGTCATGCGCTGTGGCCAAGCAGTGGTCAAGGAGGTCGAGGGCGACACATACAGTCCCGATCTCAAGCTGGGAGAGCAGTGATCATGGCCAAGACAAACCCCGGACGTTTCTTCGAGGATTATTCGGTCGGCGAGGTCATTCATCACGCCGTGCCGCGCACCGTATCGGGGGGGGAACGGGCGCTTTATCACGCGCTTTATCCCGCGCGGCATGCGCTGCAGTCCTCGGATGCCTTCGCCCGTGCCTGCGGGCTGCCGGCGGCGCCGATCGACGATCTGGCGGCCTTCCACATGGTCTTCGGCAAGACAGTGCCCGACATCTCGCTCAATGCCCTGGCCAACCTGGGCTATGCCGAGGGCCGCTGGCTGAAACCGGTCTGGCCGGGCGATACCCTCCGGGCCACATCCGAGGTGATCGGGCTCAAGCAGAACTCCAATGGCAAGTCCGGCGTCGTCTGGGTCCGCACGCGGGGCATGAACCAGGACGGTGATGAAGTTCTGGATTATGTCCGCTGGGCGATGGTCCGCAAGCGCGACCCCGATGGTGCCGCACCCCGAACCGTGATCCCCGAGTTGAAAGACGCGCTGGAACCGGATGACCTCGTGGTTCCGGAAGGGTTGGATTTCAGCGGGTATGATTTCACCCTTGCCGGCGAACCGCATCGCTGGACCGATTACCAGGTCGGCGAGGTGATCGACCATGTGGATGGCGTGACCGTGGAAGAGGCCGAGCACATGATGGCAACGCGCCTCTGGCAGAACACCGCGAAGGTGCATTTCGATGCCACGTTGCGCGAGGACGGCAAGCGCCTGGTCTATGGCGGGCATGTCATCTCGATGGCGCGCGCGCTGAGTTTCAACGGGCTGGCCAACGCGCAGGCCATCGTGGCGCTGAACGGTGGCGCGCATGCGGCCCCCTGCTTTGCCGGAGACACGATCCGGGCCTGGAGCGAGGTGCTGGACCGAAGCGGGACATCGGCGCCGGGGATTGGTGCGCTGCGCCTGAGGCTTGTGGCGACCAAGGGGCCCGGGGCGGGTGCGCTCAAGGGGGAAGACGGCAAGTATCTTCCCGGCGTGCTGCTGGATCTGGATTACTGGGCGTTGATTCCGGTCTGAGTCTCCGCGCGCCTTCGGCCCGTGAACGGAGACGATCGTGATGCCCCGTGTGTGCGTGCGGGGTGCGCGAGCCTGACAACGGCTTTTGCATTCCCCCGCCTGACGGGCATATGTTTTGGTACAATGATCGGCGAGACGCGCATGGACCAGGTTACCGAGCAATACGAGGCATATCCCTACCCGGATCGTGACCCCGCCGACGAGGCCAGGCGGCTGATCACCGGATCCCCCTCGCATCCACTGGAAATCGACCATTTCGTGTTCGGAGGCCGTCGTGACTGGTCTATGCCATTGCGGGCGCTGGTTGCGGGGGGTGGCACCGGCGATGCGCTGATTCAGCTTGCCCAGATCATGGCGCAGGCCGGCAAGCCATGCGACATCACCTATGTAGATCTATCCACCGCCTCGCGCAGGATAGCCGAGGACCGCGCCGCGGCGCGAGGGCTGGAGGGAATGATCACCTTCGTCACCGGCAGCCTGCTGGAGGTGCCCGGAACGGGGGAATTCGATTACATCGATTGCTGCGGGGTGCTGCATCACCTTCCCGATCCCGCCGCCGGGTTCGCGGCCCTGCGCGCAGCGTTGGCGCCCGGAGGCGGGTTGGGGTTCATGGTCTATGCTCCGTACGGCCGGTCCGGGGTCTATCCGCTGCAGGAGGCACTCGGCAGGCTTTTCGGTACTCTGGCGCCCGAGGCAAGACTGGCCGCGGCGCGTGAGGTGATGGCCCGGCTGCCCGCCGGCCATCCGTTCAACACCAACCCCAACCTCGGCGATCACCGCGACAGCGACGCGGGGTTTTACGATCTTCTGCTGCATTCGCAGGACCGGGCCTTCGACATTCCCGCGCTGCTGTCGGTGCTGGGTGCGGGGGGCTGGGAACTGGCCGGGTTCACCATGCCCGTACTATATGACCTTGGAGATCTGGCGCCGCGCCCCGACGGCATGGATGATGAAAAGGCGATGGCAGTGGCCGAAATGCTGCGCGGCACCATCAAGACCCATGTCGGCTATGCCGTCGCCGCCGGGTCGGGGCAGACGCCGGCGAGCAGCCGAAACCGCAGCCTGGTGCCGCATCTGACGGGAATCGAGGCGCGACCGCTGGCGCAGGCCGTGGCGCAGGGCAAGGCCCCGCAGGTCACGTTCAACGGAATGTCCGGCCGTTTGCAATTGCCGGTGGCCGCCGCGCCCCTGATTGCGCGGGTGGACGGACGGCACAGCCTGTCCGAGATCTTCGCCGCGAGCGGGACCGATCCGATCGGCACCGGCGCGGTCTGGAGCCGGGTCGAGTCGGTGCTGACGGGCTGGGGCCTGCTGCGCTACTCCGGCCTGTTGCGCTGAGCGCATGTGCGGCCGTTTCGCCATCACCCTGCCGGATGACGCGATGGCGCGGCTTTTCGCGGCGGCGCCGGCCAACGACCTGCCGGAAGTGCCGAATTACAACGTCTGCCCCACCAACCGGGTGCATTCCGTCATCGCGCAGGAGGACGCCCGAAGGCTGGTGGCGATGCGGTGGGGGTTCGTGCCGCACTGGGCCAAGACGCTCGACGATGGTCCGCTGCTGATCAATGCAAGGGCCGAAACGGTGGCCGAGAAACCGGCCTTCCGCACCGCGGCACGGGAGCGGCGCTGCCTGATTCCCGCCAGCGGGTTCTATGAATGGACCAAGGACGCCGACGGCCGTCGCCTGCCGTGGTACATTACCGCGCGGGACGGTGCACCGCTGGCCTTCGCGGGTATCTGGCTGCTGTGGGAGGGGGACGATGGCCGACCGGTGACGACTTGCGCCATCATCACGACCGATGCCAACCCGGACCTCGCGCATATTCATCACCGGATGCCGGTGGTGGTGGCGTCCGAGGACCGGGCGCTGTGGTTGGGCGAGGCGGGCAAGGGTGCCGCGCGGCTCATGCGCCCGGCGCCGGAGGGCGTCCTGCAGGCGTGGCGCGTGGACCCGGCGGTCAATTCCAACCGGGCATCCGGCCAGGCACTGACCCGGCCGATCTGATGCAGGTGCGCTTCAGGCCCCCTCGAAGGCACAGAGCGTGTGAACGTTCAGGCCCATTCCCTCGATCCGGGCGCGCCCGCCAAGCTCGGGCAGGTCGACGATGAACGCGCACCCCACGATTTCACCGCCAAGGCGTTCGATCAGCCGTATTCCGGCCTCGGCGGTGCCGCCCGTGGCCAGGAGGTCGTCGACAAGCAGGATGGGTTCACCGGGTGCGATGGCGTCATCGTGGATCTCGACAACCGCATCGGCGTATTCGAGCTGATATTCCTCGGAAATCACCGCGCCCGGCAGCTTGCCTTTCTTGCGCACCGGCACGAAGCCGAGGCTGAGCTGATGGGCGATGGCGCCGCCTATGATGAAACCGCGCGCCTCGAGACCGACGACCTTGTCGATCCTCTGCCCGGCAAACGGATGAAGCAACTGGTCGATGGCCATGCGAAAGCCGCGCGGATCGGCGAAGAGCGTGGTCACATCTCGGAACATGATCCCTTCGTGGGGAAAATCCGCGATCGTGCGTATGTAGTCCCGGACGGTCCTTGCGTCTGGCATCGGCTGAGTTCCGTTGATTGTACCGTTTCCCTTGGTTTGTCCGATGGCGGGCGATGGTGCAAGTGGCCGGCGGCCGCAGGCGCCCGTCATGTGGCCGCAGGTGCGAACCGATAGGTCGCAATGGCATCCACGAGGATTTCCAGTGCCAGCATCACCACAATGAAGGCGGCCATGCAGAGCAGAATGTTGAGCACCGTTTGCACGATCCGTTTCCAGCGTGTGTCGGTCCGGGCAAAAACCGGCACCTCGGGCCGCAACAGGAATCGCGATGCGATGTAGGCCAGCAACAGACCGGCAAGCGCCCAATGAATCACGCTGAACCAGATGCCGCCGGTCTGGGTGGACAGGAAGCGGGCAAAGCCCACGACCACCGTCCAGCGCACGACATTGAATGCCTCGTCGGCAAGTGCCTCGAAGCGGTGGCCCAGGGCGGTCCGCGCGTTCTCGTCGGAAAGTCGTTTGATCCAGTCCGTCATGGCCCGCATCTAGACATGGCAGGGACCGACACTCGAGCCGCCTCGCGACGATGTGTGTGCGCGTGATCGCAGATGTCGGGGCGGATGCTAGAGAACCCGGCCCGCCACCGCATTCAGCCGCGCCACCAGCGCTGGATCGCGCGCCGAGGGGGCGGTGAGGACGGCGTTGTCGAGCGCCCGGTCGCAAGCATGCGGGCAGGCCGTCCGGTCGCCTGTCAGCAGCCCGGACAGCCCGTCCACCAGGGTGCGGGCCTTTTCGGTATTGGCCCCGAGGGTCGCAATGACCTGCGCAACATCCACGGCGCCATGATCCGGGTGCCAGCTGTCGTAATCCGTGACCATTGCCACCGTGGCGTAGCAAAGCTCGGCCTCGCGGGCCAGCCTCGCCTCGGGCATCGCGGTCATGCCGATCACGTCGGCCCCCCAATACCCGCGGTACATGCGCGATTCCGCGAGGGTGGAAAACTGCGGCCCTTCCATGGCCAGGTACGTGCCCGACCCGTGCACATGCGCGCCTGCCTCCCGCGCCGCCGTCGCGCAGATCCCTCCGAGGCGTACGCAGGTGGGGTTTGCGAGGCCCACATGAGCCACGCACCCGTGCCCGAAATAGGAGTTTGTCCGCGCGAATGTACGGTCGATGATCTGATCGACGATGACGAAATCGCCTGGCGCCATCTCCGCGCGGAAGGAGCCGCAGGCCGATACGCTGATCACGTCGGTCACGCCAAGGCGCTTGAGGGCGTCGATATTGGCGCGGTAGGGGATCGAGGATGGGGAATGGACATGCCCGCGCCCGTGTCGGGGCAGGAAGGCCATCGGCGTGCCGTGAAGGCGGCCGGTGAGGATCTCGTCGGACGGGGCGCCCCAGGGTGTTTCGACGGGGCTCCAGCGGGCCCCGTCGAGCCCGTCGATATTGTAGAGTCCCGATCCGCCGATCACCCCGATCATGGTTTGTCCCATGGTTCCGTCACCCCGTGCCGCCACCTGGCTGTTGGCTGGAATAGGACAGAATGGCGGAAAAGGAAATCCCGCCCCGCACGCGCGGGGGAACACGCGGGGTAAGGGGGCCGTCGGCCCCCTCTGGCCCTGCGGGCCATTCACCCCCGAAGGTATTTCCGGCCAGATGAAGACCCGGTCGGGATCACCGGGATCCTCGTCATCCCAGCATGCCGACGACCTCCTCTGTCGTCCAGACGGCATTGGCCATGTAGCGGAAATTGGTCAGTGCGGCGAGGTACCCATCCCCCTCGGGAAGCATCGCGGCCGCGGTTCCGTCCTTGACGACGGCAACCTCGAACCCCTGCTCCAGAAGTTCGCGCATGTGGCTTTCCGTGCACAGGTTGGCCGACATTCCCGCCAGGATGACCTGATCGACGCCGGACTTGCGCAGCTGGAGCGCGAGGTCATTGTGCTCGGGTCCGTAGAGCTTGTGCGGGGACGTGACGATCGTCTCTCCATCGTTGATGTAAGGTTTGTACTGTTCGAGGAAATCGGCGCCCGACCCTTCGAACCCTTCCAGGCTGAGCGGACCCTCGCGGTCGAACATGCCGATCCTGTGCATCAGTTTTTCAAGCGCGCCCTCGAAGCGCCAGCCCTTGTCGGTGGGGTAGTAGTAGTGCGGCGAGACCGCCACGGTGATCCCGGCCCCCTTGGCGGCCTTGAAGAGACTCTCGATATTGGCGACGGTATCGTGGTGCTGCACGCTGGCGCCAACGACACCCCAGGTGACGCCGTCGGGGCTGAGGAAATCGTTTTGCGGGTCGGTGACGACAAGGGCCGCGCGGGAGCGGTCGAGCTTCATGTCGCTTGGCGGCAGGGCCGGTTCCGCGGGTGGCGCATAGGGATCTTTGTCCTGTGCACGGGCAGTGCCTGCGGAAAGTCCCGCCGCGGCAACCCCGAGGGCTGCCGTGCCTGTCATGGCCTGCCGACGGGTGAGTTTCGGGTCTTGATCATGGTTGTCACACATTCTTTCGCTCCTTTGCCGGATATCGACATTGAGAATGTTGCCATGCGTATTGTGCCTTTGCGTCCCGATAATGTGGCAAACAAAAACGTGAATGTGCCTTTCAGGCGTGATTGTGACAGGATGCATCATGGCCGCCGACGCTGATCACGACCGCATACTGAGCGAGCTGGATATTCACGCCGATCCATTCGCGATCTGTGCCCTTGAGGGGGCGTGCAGCCTCGGGCTTGGCCGCAATCCCGGGTCGACACTACATTACGTTCTGGGTGGCCGCGGGCGCATCACCTTTCAGACACTGGCGCCCTTGCCGCTCTTGCCCGGGCGGCTGGTTCTGGTGCCGGCAAGCCTCGGGCACAGTCTGATGAACGACGGCGGCGGGCAGGTCGGGCTGCCGGCCTGCGAGCCTGCCGGGCTGGATCTGGAACGGCATATCGCGATGGGCAAGGGCGACGGCAACATGCTGGTGCTGTGCAGTCACGTGACGCTGGGGATGCGCGATACGCATGGCCTTGTCGACCTGTTGCGCACCCCTCTGTGGATGGATGTGGCGCAATCCGGCACGGCCGCCGGCGCGATGCGCGCGTTGATGGCCGAGATGACCTGCCCGCGTGCGGGCCGTGGTGCGATGATCCGGGTATTGCTGTTGCAATGCATGATCGAACTCTTGCGCGACCGCCTGGAGGCGGGCGATCCGGCGGTTCTTTGGCTGCGCGCGCTGGCTGATCCGGGGCTGTGGCAGGCGCTGCGCACGATGCTGGATGATCCCGGGGCGCCGCATTCACTGGAAAGACTGAGCGAGGTCGCCGGGATGAGCCGGACGCGCTTTGCCGCACGGTTCCAGGCCGCCTACGGGCATGCGCCCATGGCGTTTCTGCGTCGGCTCAGGCTGGCTCGGGCGGCGCGGTTGCTGGCCGAGACGCGCCAGCCAGTCAAGCGGATTGCCGAAAAGGTGGGATTCCGCAGCCGCAGCGCCTTCACCCGCGCCTTTGCCGGTGAATGGGGACAGTCCCCCCGGACGTTTCGCAAGGACGTGTGACCGGACGTGAACGCGGTGCGGTCTCAGTCGTCCGGGCGCGGCAGTGTGAAAACCTCGCGCACGGTTGCATAATCGCGATACCCCAGCCGTGACAGAGGATTGAACCGGGTCACGTCGAACATGCCTTCGACAAGGCAGTCCTCGCGAATGTGCACGCCGGTGACCTCGCCGAAGACAGCAAAGTTGTCCGCGCCTTCAAGCTCCAGGATATGCGTGACGCGGCATTCCATCGATGCCGGCGCCCCCTTTACCCGGGCACAGGCAATGGTGGCGCATTCGGCGTGTTCCAGGCCGGCATGATCGAACTCGTCCACCTCGCGCGGCAGCGTGGCGGAGGTCGCGTTCATGACATGGCGCATTTCGTGAGCCACGACATTGGTGCAGAAGACCCCGGTTTCACGGATGTTTCGCACGCTGTCCTTGTTTCCGTTCGACGCGAACATGACCTGAGGCGGCACATAGGCCACGGCGTTGAAGAATGAATAGGGCGCGATGTTGTTGACGCCGTCGCTGCCACGCGAGGAGATCCAGCCGATGGGACGGGGCGCGACGATGGCGTTGAACGGGTTGTGCGGCAGGCCGTGGCCATCCTCGGGTCGGTAGAACATCTTGCCTCGCTAAGTGGTTTGTGCCGGACATAACGCCGTGCTAGGCGCAACGCCACCTGAATTCTCGAGGCGTTCCGCTTGTTTGACCTGAAACCCGAAGCCGCTGCCGACTGGTGGGACGTGGAGGCGCTTTATGATCTTGCCTTCGCGCCGGGGCGCGAGGCGCTTTCTTCCTACCGGCTCCGTGACGGGGTGCCGCCGGTGCCCGGGTTGAGCCTTGTCGCACGCGACGCGGCGGGTATCCTGGCCGGCGCGGTCCGCTACTGGCCGGTGCGGGCCGGGGGGTGCGAAGCGCTGTTGCTGGGGCCGGTGGCGGTGCATCCCACCCGCCAGGGCGAGGGACTGGGCGGTTGGTTGATCCGCGAAAGTCTCGACCGGGCTGTCGGCATGGGCTGGGAGCGGGTGCTTCTGGTTGGCGATGCGCCCTATTACGGGCGGTTCGGATTCCGGCGTCTCGAGGGGGTTGAAATGCCACCTCCGACCAATCCTGCACGGGTTCTGGGTGCCGATCTGGTGCCTGGCGCGTGGTACGATGTTAAGGGTCGCGTGGAGCCCGGCGCTTGACAACGGTGGGCGGCGTAGTGATCTCTAACAGGGGTGCAGCCGGGTGGATCGGGCATGGAAATCATTGAAAAGCAACTGGATGACGCTGATCTGGCGAAGCGCCTTGACGCACTTGCGCTGCGCCATGCGCGGGCCTCGAACACCGGGATGCGGCTTCTGAACCTGATCGGTGGTCAAACCGAAACGCTGCTTGACCGGTTGCCGCCACCGGCGCGTGCCCGGTTGGGCGAAGCGACGGAGACTGCACTCGCAACCGCGATGGAAGTGGCGCACCGATCCCGCGGCCTGGTGGGCGACAGCCCCGGCTGGATGAGCCGCGCGGCAACCACGGCAATGGGGGCCGCGGGCGGTTTCGGCGGGCTTCCGACGGCTTTGGCAGAACTGCCGATGACCACCACGGTGCTTCTGCGTGCGATTCAGGATGTTGCGGTGGAATACGGATTCGAGCCCCAAGAACAAGGAGTCAGGTTCGACTGCGTTCAGGTCTTCGCCGCCGCCGGACCGCTGGAGAACGATGACGGGGCGGACCTGGCGTTCCTGAGCACGAGGATTGCGGTCACAGGTGCGACCGTGCAGGCGCTGATTGCACGGGTCGCCCCGCGTCTGGCGACGGTGCTGGGCCAGAAGCTGGCGGCGCAGACGATACCGGTTCTTGGCGCGGCGGCAGGCGCTGCAACGAATTATGCCTATACCAGCTACTATCAACAGATGGCCCACGTGCATTTCGGGCTGCGTCGCCTGGCCATCGACGCGGACCGGGACCATGCGGATGTGGTGATGGAGTTCCGGCGCCTGAGCGCGCTGCGGGCGGCGCGCCGTGACTGAGCACGTCTTTGACATTCCGAAGATTTTGAACCGCGTTTCGGCCTGACACTCGGCACCCCGTACGCGGCGGTCCGGAAGACAACACGCGGCCCTCGGTCAGGCGGATTTCCTGTCCTGTCGTCCCGGTGTGAGCGACCTGCGGATGATGCCGGCCAGTTCACGCCGACAGCGGAATTGCAGCGTCTCGGGATCATAGTCCACAATGGCGCTCAGAATGATACCGTTGGTGGCGTCCGATCCAGAACCGCCGGGCCACAGGATGCGGCGGCGGCGCTGACAGATCAGGATCATCTGTGTCTGCCAGCCAGCATCCACCCAACCGCACTTGCGGCTGAGTGCGGGGCCGGTCGCGCCGGGATTCTCCAGAAGCGCACGTATCGCCCGCTGTTCGAGATCGTTGGGCGGCACTTCGCTGAACGCGGCGCGCACCCGTTCCTCACGGGTCAGACCAATGATACCGCAGGCCGCCTGCGGGTCATCGCGAGACGGGTCGCAGGGCGCGACGTCGGCAGAACGACCGATACGGAACGGAAGCCGAAAGAGCAGAGCAAGAGGGTTGGCGCGTGGAGAGTCTGCGAACATGGCGTCACCCCGCCCGCCGGACATCAACGCGACCCGGCCGGGCCGCCCGCCGGCTTCGGGTGCGGCGAATGCCGACAGATTGTGGACGAAAAGCGAAGCAACCCATGATGCCGATCCAGCCATTACGTTGCGTAAAGTTACGGAATTTAAAAGTTATCCACAAGTAAATATTTTCAAGTCCAACCTGTTTCCACTTGATAAACAATGAGTTGAGGGGCTTTAGTCGTCTTTTCCACAACAACTTGTGGGACTTTCCGGGTCGGCCACCCTGTCTTGGGTCGTCATCAACGAAAGCTGCTCAAAGCTTGCCACGCAGGTAATCCATCACCGAAGGACGTACAGATTGATCGCCGCGTTCACGCGCCGTATTGATAACCTCAAGGAGTTCGCCAAGGTCGGTGCGGCGCAGAATCGATTTGACCGGCCCGATCGAGGCCGGGCGCATCGAGAGGGTGCGCAAGCCGATCGCGGCGAGGCAAGCGGCCTCGACCGGGCGGCCGGCATCCTCGCCGCAGAAGGACAGAGGGGTGCCGGTGTTTTCGCACCGTGCCACGATACTCTGGAGAAAGGTAAGGAAGCTGACATTGAGCGTGTCGTAGCGACGGCGCACCAACTCGTTCTCGCGGTCGGCGGCGAAGAAGAACTGCTTGAGGTCGTTGCCGCCGATCGAGAGGAAATCGACCTCGCGATAGAAGCTGTCCGGCGAGAAGGCCAGCGACGGGGTCTCCAGCATCGCCCCGACTTCCAGTGTCCGGGGGAGGGGATGACCGAGGATTCGTTCGCGCTCCATCGCCTTGTCCATCTCCGCTCGCGCGGCGGTGAATTCCTCGCGTTGCGCGACGAAAGGGAACATCACCGAGAGGGGCCGGCCCGCTGCGGCACGAATGAGCGCCTGAAGCTGCATGCGCATCACGCCGGGCTTGTCCAGCCCGACCCGCACTGCGCGCCACCCAAGCGCCGGGTTGGGTTCCGACACCGCCTTCATGTAGGGCAGGACCTTGTCCGACCCGATATCGAGTGTTCGGAAGACCACACGCTTGTCGCCGGCCGCGTCCATGACCCGTGCGTAAAGCTCGCTCAGTTCGGCACGTTTGGGCATATGGCTGCGCACGAGGAACTGCAACTCGGTCCGGAAAAGGCCCACTGCCTCGGCGCCCGAACCCTGGAGGCTGGGGAGATCGGCCATCAGCCCGGCGTTCATGTGCATGCAGACATGAACCCCGTCGCGGGTTTCGGCCGGTTTGTCCCGGATCGAGGCATAACGCTCCTGTGCCTTGGCCTGCATCGCCATCTTGTCGCGGAAGGCCGCGACAACCGTGTCGTCGGGGCGCAGATGCACCATTCCCTGGTCACCATCCACCATGATGTGATCGCCGTTCAGCGCCTCGGTGGTGATGCGGTCGGCATGGATCACCAACGGTATGGCAAGTGCCCGCGCCACGATCGCGGCATGGCTGCCAACCGCGCCTTCCTCGAGAACGATGCCCTTGAGGCTGCGGCCGTAATCCAGCAATTCGCCGGGGCCGATATTGCGCGCAACGAGGATCGGATCGGACGGCATCTCGGCGCCCGTCTCGTTGCCCTGGCCGGTGAGGATGCGCAGCAGCCGGTTGGAGAGATCGTCCAGATCGTGCAGGCGGCCGCGCAGGTAGGCATCCGTCACCTGCTCCATCCTGGCCCGCGCGGTGGACTGCTCCTTTTCCACCGCCGCCTCGGCGCTCAGGCCGCGGCTGATATCCTCTTCCATGCGCCGCAACCAGCCCTTGGAATTGGCGAACATGCGGTAGGCTTCGAGCACCTCGAGCTGTTCGGTATCGCCGGTGGCGGCGTTTGACAGCATCCTGTCCACGCCGACACGCAGCTGTTCCACCGCATCGCGCAGGCGGCTGAGTTCGGTATGCGGATCCTCGGCGATCGGATTGGTGACCACGACCCGCGGCTCGTGCAGCCAGACATGGCCCTGCGCCGCGCCTTCCTGCGCCGAGGTGGCACGGATCGCGACCTGTTGCTGGTGCCGCGCCGACATGGCCGCGCCTTCGCCCACGAAGGCGCCAAGTTCGGTCATCTCGGCCAGCACCATGGCGACGACCTCAACGGCATAGACCTCGTCCTCGGAAAAAAGGCGCGCGTCCCGCGATTGCACCACCAGCACACCAAGCTTTTCGCCCAGCCGCCGGACTGGCACGCCAAGGAAGGAGGAATAGGCCTCTTCCCCGGTTTCGGGCATGAAGCGGAACCCGCGCTCGGCCGGCGCGTTGTCGGAGTTGATCACCTTGCCGCTGCGAGCCACACGTCCGACAAGGCCTTCGCCGAGGCGCATCCGCGTTTCATGCACCGCCGCAGGGTTGAGACCTTCGGTGGCGCACAGTTCCAGCGTATCCTCGTCGCGGAACAGGTAGATCGAGCATACCTCGCAGCGCATCTCCTCTGCGATGAGCCGAGTGATCTGGTCAAGGCGCGCCTGTCCCGCGGCGTCCTCGGCCATGACACCGCGAAGTCGGCCCAGCATCTGCCGGCTGTCGGTCTGGAAGTCCTCGGTCATTCTGCGCGCCCTTCCGGGCCTGTAATCCTGATCG
>Ga0102929_1000899_pt1 | contig 17573 bp, 14 predicted proteins | sample SalPonR1_B_D2_MG_FD_78510 | JGI IMG/M metagenome (GOLD analysis project Ga0102929, IMG submission 78510) | Salt pond soil microbial communities from South San Francisco under conditions of wetland restoration - Salt Pond MetaG R1_B_D2_MG | ecosystem: Environmental > Aquatic > Marine > Intertidal... | reverse complement strand
TCCAGCATGATGCCCATGGCGAGGACCGCGCACAGGATAATGGGCAGCATCAGCCAGCCGCCGGCTTTGATGATTTCGACCATAATCCAAGGCTGCGCCAGAAAACGGAAATATACCTGCTAGTAACTGCCGGGACCAGAAGCCGCGGCGGGCGGCGCCGGCGACCAGAGCCGCCGCCGCGACTCCCTCCGCGCAGCGATTTCCGGTTTGCGGCCGTCGCTGCAGAGTGTGACCGCGAGCGCCCCGTAGTCGCCGGTACTCATCACCCGGGCACCGCCGGCCTGCCAGCGGCGGGCGACCTCAGGGCGGGGGAAGCCCCAGCGATTGCGCCAGGCCGCCGTGGCGATCGCGAAGCGGGGTGTCAGCGCATCCACCAGCGCCGCGCTCGACGAGGTGGCGCTGCCGTGATGAGGCATCAGCACCACGTCCGCCCGCTGCAGCCCCCCCGCCGCCAGCAGCCGCCGCTCGCTGTGGCGCTCGATGTCGCCCGGCAACAGCAGGCGGCGGTCGCCAGCGCTCACCTCGAGCACGCAGGAGCCATCATTGCCGGCCGCGCCCGCGGCGGCCGGCCAGAGCACGCGGAAGCCGATGCCGTCCCAGTTCCAGCGGCCGCCGCGCTCGCAGGCGCCGGCGTCCAGGCCGGTCAACTCGCCCGGCTCGCCGCTGGTCACCCGGGCCACGGGCACGGCGGCGGCGACACTCGCCGCGCCGCCGGCGTGGTCGTTGTCGGCATGACTGAGCATCATCAGATCCAGGCGCCGCACGCCGAGCGCGCGCAGCGCCGGCACGACGACCCGTTCCCCCGCATCGGAGCCGCTGGCATAGGCCGGACCCGCATCGTAGAGCAGCACGTGACTGCGCGTGCGGACCACCACCGCGAGCCCCTGGCCCACGTCCAGCACGTCGGCCCGGACACAGCCGGCCGGCAACGCACTCCCCCGCCACAGCAGCAGCGACAGAGCCAGCCACACGGGTATCCAGCGCCCCGGCAGACAACGCGGCAGCAACAATGCCAGCGTGGCGATGGCGACCAGCCCGATGACAGCCGCTCCCCGGCCCGGCGGCTGATAACCCGCCCCCGGGAGTGCGGCCAGCCACGCCAGCAAGGCAAGCACGAGGCCGAGGGCCTCGTGGGTCAGGGCCAGCAACCAGGCCGCGGGACCCGCGAGGAACCCGCCGGCGGCAGCCGCGGCGCCGCCGGCCAGCGTCGCAGGCACGACGAACAGGCCGAACGCCGGGATCGCCACCAGGTTGGCCGGGATGGCCGACCAGGCGACGCGGTCGAAGAACAACAGCGTGACCGGTGCCAGCAGGACCCAGAGTCGCCACTGCAGTGACGCCAGGGCACCGAGCCTGCCGACGCGACCGGCGGCGTTCGCTCCGGCGGCATCGCTGCCCGCGATCGCGAGTATCGCCGCCACGGCCCCGAAGGAGAGCGCGAAACCTGGCGTGAGACAGTCGAGGGGCTGTACCAGCAGGACGACGATCAGCGCCAGCGCGAGCCCGGTCGAGGGAGCCACCGGGCGACGCCAGCGGCCGGCCAGCGCCACGGTGGCGAGCATCAGGAGCGCCCGGCGCACCGGCGTGCCGAAACCGGCCAGCAGACCGTAGACCGTGGCCGCGGCCAGTGCCAGCAGGGCCGCCCGGTCCCGACCGCCGACAGCGGGCAGCCGGCCTGCCAGGACGAATGCGAGCCCCGCCACCAGTCCCACGTGCAGGCCGGAAATGGCCATCAGATGCGAAGTGCCGGTTGCCTGGAACAACTCGGTCGAGGCCGGATCCAGCCGATGGCGGCTGCCGGTCGCGAGTGCGACCATGACGCCGCGGCCCGTGCCTTCCGGCAGCATGGCCGCAAGGCTGCTCTCGAGCCGCGAACGCCACCACGCCAGACGCCCGGGCCCGGACTCGCCGAGCAGCCGCCCCTTCCCGCGCACATAGCCGGTGGCGCCGATGCCGCGCGTGAAGAGCCAGCGCTCGTAGTCGAAGCCGCCCGGATTGACCAGCCCGCGCGGCGCGCGCAGAACCACCGTGAAGCGCCAGCGTTCGCCGATGCGCGGCGCCGTCTCCGGTTCGTACCAGTTCAGCCTTACCCGTTGCGGCAGCGCGGGATCGGCGCTGCGGGCAACGAAGGTCACGGCGCGGCCGCGCGCGCGCGGAAAGTCCTCGATGAGGAAGTCGCCGGTGGTCTCCAGGCGGTCGTCGGCCGCGGGCAGGCGGTCGGCGAGCTGCCAGTGTGCGTGCAGCGCGAACCACGCCGCCCCGGCGAGGGCGACGGCCGGCAGCCGCGCTGGGCGCAGCAGCAGGCCAGCTGCGCCCAGCGCGAGGCCGCTCAGGATGAGCCACGGCGGCGGCAGGAACGGCAGCCGTGCCGCGAGCAGCATGCCCGCGAGCAGGGCTAGAGCCGTGCGCACCATCGTCGGAATCCCCTGCCCCGATCCGTTAAGATGACGGCGCCCGGACACCGCGCCCCGCAGGGATCATGCCCAGACGTTTCTTCCGCCGCCTGAATTTCGACCGCCATGCCGTGGCGCGGCAGTGGTACATGCGTCCGTTCGAGCGCATCCTGCACGAGCCGCGCATCTGGAGCACCCGCCGGCGCAGCATCGTGCCGGGGATCGGCGTGGGGCTGTTCTGCGCCTGGATCCCGGTGCCCGGCCACAGCATCATCGCGGCGCTGGTCGCGCTGGCCCTGCGGGTGAACATCCCTGTCGCCGTCCTCGCTACGCTGATCACCAACCCGGTGACCATGGGGCCCTTCTACTACGCCGCCTACCGGGTCGGCGCCGCCATCCTGGAGATGAGGACCCGGGCCAACGTGGACATCCCCGCCGACTCGGTGACGGAGATGATGGGCATCTGGCAGCCCTTCCTGCTGGGCTGCTTCATCCTCGGCAGCGCGACCGCCGCCGTCGGCTATTTCTCACTGAACCTGATCTGGCGCCTGTCGGTCAGCGGCTACGTGCGCGCGCGGCGGCGCCGCGCGGCCCGCGAGGCCGGCGCCGGCCCCGACGGTGGAGGCCAGCGCGACCAGCGCGGTTAGCGTGACGGGCTCGGCCCGTCGCAGCGACCGCTAGGCCGCGGCCAGTCGGCCGTCCTTCAGCTCCAGCTGCCGGTCCATCCGCGCCGCGATGCCGAGATCGTGGGTCACGATCACCAGGCTCGTGCCGTACTCGCGATTCAGCGCCAGCATCTGGTCCAGCACGTGCTCGCCGGTATGCCCGTCCAGATTGCCGGTGGGCTCGTCGGCGAGCACCACCCGCGGCCGGGTGATCAGCGCACGGGCCACGGCCGCCCGCTGGCGTTCGCCGCCGGACAGCTCGCCGGGCTTGTGGTGCGTCCGCTCGGCCAGTCCCACCCGGGCCAGCAATTCCCGCGCGGACTCCATCGCGCTCGCCCGCTCCACCCGCCGGATCAGCAGCGGCATGGCCACATTCTCCTGCGCCGTGAACTCCGGCAGCAGATGATGGAACTGATAGACGAAGCCGATGGCCTCGTTCCTCAGCCGGCCCCGCTCGCCGTCGCCGAGCCGGTGCATCGCCCTGCCGCAGATGCTGATCTCGCCGGCGGTCGGCGCATCCAGCCCGCCGAGGAGCTGCAGCAACGTGGTCTTGCCCGAGCCGGAAGCGCCGACGATGGCCACCCGCTCGCCGGGCGCCACCGTGAGATCGACACCCTCCAGCACCGTCAGCTCGCCGCCCGCCTCGCGGAAGCTGCGCTTCAGTCCCCGGCACTCGATGACCGGCTCCGTACCTTCCGTCAATGTCCTCTTCCCTTGCCTATCCTGTATGTGCGCCGCGGCGGTAGCCGCCGCCATTTCTGTCCGCTGCGCCCGTAAATCAGTCGAATCGCAGCGCGTCCGCCGGATCGGTGCGCGCGGCCCGCCAGGCCGGGTACAGCGTCGACAGCAGCGACAGCGCGAGCGCCACACCGCAGATCAGCGCCAGATCGCCCGTGCGCAGATCCGCCGGCAGATCGCTGATGAAATACACGTCCGGCGCCAGGAACTTGAAGCCCAGTGCCCCTTCCGCGAAGCCGACGATCGTCTCGAGATTCAGCGTCAGCGCCGCGCCGAGCGCGAGTCCGACGCCCGTGCCGATGACGCCGATGATGGCGCCCTGTATCACGAACACCGACAGGATACCGCCGGGCGGCGCGCCCAGGGTGCGCAATATGGCGATGTCCCGCTGCTTGTCCTTCACCACCATCACCAGCGTGGAGACGATATTGAATGCCGCCACCGCGATCACGAGCAGCAGGATCACGAACAAGATCGACTTGGTGATCTTGATGGAGCGAAAGAAGCCGGAGTGCCGCCGCGTCCAGTCGCTGACCAACACCCCGCCGCCCAGCGCGGTGGCCACCTCGCGCACGATGGTCGGCGCGCCGAAGAGGTCGCCCAGCGCCAGCCGCAGCCCGCTGACGTCGTCGCCCAGGCGGAACAGCCGGGCGGCGTCGTCGATATGCATGAACACCTGCCGGCGGTCGAACTCGTACATGCCGGCGCGGAAGGTGCCGGCAACGGTGAAGCGGCGCATCCGGGGGATCAGGCCGGCCGGCGTTACGACGCCTTCCGCCAGCATCAGCAGCACCTGCTCGCCGGGCGCGACACCCAGCGCGTCGGCCAGGTCGACGCCGAGTATCACCCGGTAGGAGCGGGGTTGCAGCTCGGCCAGCGAGCCCTCCCGCATGAGCCCCTCGATGCCGGAGACGTCCTTTTCCCGGGCGGGGTCGACGCCCCGGATGGCGATACCGCTCATCGCCTCGGCACCCGCCACGAGCCCGCGACCCGAGACGAACGGCGCAACCGCACGCACGCGCGGGTCGGCCAGCGCGCCGTCGGCCAGCCGCTGCCAGTCATCGAGACGGCCCGCCGGGCCCTCGATGGTCGCCTCGGCTGACATCGCCAGTATGCGTTGCTGGAGTTCACGCTCGAAACCGTTCACCACCGACAGGACCACGATCAGCACCATCACGCCCACCGCGATGCCCGCCATCGAGATCAGGGAGATGAAGGAGACGAAGCTGTTGCGGTGGCGGGAGCGCACATAGCGCGTGCCCACCAGCCACTCCCAGTATCTTGCTCCGGGTGATTGCCCGGAAACGGGACTAGTCATAGCGCAGCGCCCTCGCCGGCTCTACGGCAGCCGCGCGCCGCGCCGGATAGAGCGTGGCCAGGCCGGTGAGCGCCAGCGCGGCCGTGGCGATCGCGACGACGTCCGCCAGCTGCAGGTCCGATGGAATCTCGGTGACGTAATAGACGTCGCCGGGCATGATCTGGAAACTGAAGGCCTGCTCCAGGACGGGCACTATCACCGGCACGTTCACGGCCAGCACGGTGCCGAGCGCCACGCCGCCGATCGCTCCGACCCACCCGATCACCAGCCCCTGGGTGAGGAACACGCGCAGCACGCTGCCGGGGCTCATGCCCAGCGTGCGCAGGATGGCGATGTCCGTCTCCTTGTCGGTAACCACCATGACCAGGCTCGCCACGATATTGAAAGCGGCCACCGCGACGATGAGCGAGAGGATCAGCGACATCATGGTCTTCTCGAGCCGCACCGCGCGGAAGTAACTGGCGTTCTCCCGGCTCCAGTCGCTGGTCTCGTAGCCCTCGCCGAGGCTCTCCTGCAGCGCCGCCGCTATTGCAGGCGCCTGCATCACGTCGGCGGTCTTCACGCGTATGCCGCTTACCGCCTCGCCCAGCCGCTGTATGGCCGCCGCGTCGGCAAGCGCGACCAGGGCCAGCGAGGCGTCGTGGTCCTGCAGCCCGGCCTCGAAAACACCGGCCACGTGGAAGCGCCGGAGTTCCGGGCGCACCTCGCCCTGGGTCAGCCGGGGGATGAGCAGCATCACCTCGTCACCCACCCGCACACCCAGGTTGATCGCCAGCAGCCGGCCCAGCACGATGTTGAAGCTGCCCGCCTCCAGCCGTCCGAGCCGGCCCGAGACCATGCTGGCGGCGGCGGCCGAGACGCCGGTCTCCAGCGCCGGGTCGATGCCGGTGACGAACAGGGGCTGCAGCCCCGCGCGCGACCGGGCCATCGCCTCGAATTCCACATACGGGGCTGCCGCCTGCACCCCGGGCCGGGTGCGCACCCGATCCAGCACCTGCGGCCATCGCTCCAGGGTGCCGTCGGCACCCGTGACCGAGGCGTGCGCAGTCATGCTGAGCAGGCGGGCGCGGAGTTCGTTCTCGAAGCCGTTCATCACCGACAGGATGACGATGAGCGCCGCCACGCCAATCGCAATCCCGATGGACGAGGCCAGCGTGATGAACGAGACGAAGCGGGTCCGCCGGCGCGCACGCAGGTATCGGAGTCCGATCGCGAGTTCCAGCGGTCCCTTCATGCCGGCCATGGCAGGATTAAACCACAACGAAACCACGACGAAACGACAACGGCTGCCGGCTCACCCTGCGATGTCCACCTCCAGCGGACGCTCCAGGCATATACCCTCGGCCGTGACGCTGGCACCCCAGGCCAGTACCTGCACGCCCTCGGCCGCCGCCGCGGCCAGCGCCTGCGCGTAGGCGGGATCGATATCGCGGGCCGGCGCCACGACGTCCACGTCGTCGCGCTGCACGCAGAAGATCAGGGCGGCGGCATCACCGGCCCGCAGGCGCTCCGCCAGCATCCGCATGTGCGCGGATGCCCTCGCGCTGACGGCGTCGGGGAAAACCGCAAGGCGGCCGCTGACCGCCGCGGTGACGTTCTTGACCTCCACCCAGCAGGGCGGCTCGCCGCCGAGCAGGAAATCCGCCCGGCTGCGCGAATCCGGATATCTGACCTCCCGCCGCAGCCCTCTGTTGTCCGCCAGACGGTCTGTAACCGGGCCCGCAGAAGGGCCGGGGCAGTACTCGGCCAACTCGGGGATCCGGCCCGCCTCCAGTGCTTCGGCGACGATGGCGTTGCTGCGCCCCGTGTGGATGCCCACCAGGGTGGCGCCGGCGGTCTCCACCAGCTCCCAGGTCCATGCGTAGCGGCGCCGCGGGTTGTCGGAGTGGCTGAGCCAGACCCGGGAGCCGGGCTCGGCGCAGCCGGTCATGGCGCCCGTATTCGGACAATGCACGGTGCACGCCTCCCCCGTGTCGGCGAACTCCACGTCGGCGAGAAAGCGCTTGTAGCGACGCAGCAGACGGGCCTCGCGCAGCGGACGGTCGAACTCCACGGCCGGCTCCTTACAACAAAAATTCCGGCAAATCTACGCACTACGACATTTTTCCTCAATGCGGCCGGTGCTATATTCGATCCGGTTTCGAAGCGGAGAGCCGCCATGCAGAGCCTGAAAGTCACGCTTGCCACCCTGACGACGGGTCTGTTGCTAGCCCTTGTGCTAACCATGGGCAGCACCGCCCACGGGGAGAGCCTCGACACGGACACCGGCAGTGCCATGCTCACCGGCGGCGACCGGCCCAGCCGGGGCATGACCATGCAGAAGGTGCAGGCCGACTGGGGACAGCCTGCGATGCGCCGGGCGCCGGTCGGCGAGCCGCCCATCACGCGCTGGGAGTATCCGGAGTTCGTGGTCTATTTCGAGCACAACCGGGTGATCCACGCCGTCCTGAAGCGCGGCAGCGCCGGCTGAGGCCGTCTCCCGGCCCGTCGTACCCACCGTTGTGCCGACCGCCGGCCCGGTCAGACAGTGACGGCGGCAACGACTCGCCGGGTATGAGATACTGACGGGCCGCCCGCAGGGCGCCCGCACTTTTTGCGGGCTGCCTGCGGGCGGCCCTTTTTCATTATGACGGCAACACTACGCAGACCGGATTTGCCTGCAACCGGCGCATCGCCCGTGCGCTGGGGCGGACTCGTGGGCGAGGCCGACGCGCTGGCCATCGCCGAGGCCGCGGCCCGCCATCCGGGTCCGGTACTCGCCGTCGCCGCCTCCGCGCGAGAGGCGGACCGCCTGGAGGCGGCGCTGGGCTTCTTCGCCGATGCCGATACTCCGGTGTTTCACTTCCCGGACTGGGAGACGCTGCCCTACGACAGCTTCTCCCCGCACCAGGACATCGTCTCCCAACGGCTCGCCACGCTGGCCGGGCTGCCGGCGCTCACGCGCGGCATCGTCGTGGTCGCGGCGCCCTGCCTGATGCAGCGGCTGCCGCCGACGGACTACGTGACGGCCCGCGCGCTGTCGCTGCGGACGGGCGAGACCCTGGAGCGGGACGAGTTCATCCGCGGCCTGGAGGCCGGCGGCTACCTGCGCGTGCCGGAGGTCTCGGAGCACGGCGAGTTCGCCGTCCGCGGCGCCATCATCGACCTGTTCCCCATGGGTGCGCGCGAGCCCTACCGCATCGACCTGTTCGACGAAGAAATCGATACGCTCCGCGCCTTCGACCCCGAAACCCAGCTCTCGGGCGAGTCGCTGGAGCAGATCGAGATTCTGCCGGCGCGGGAGGCGCCGCTCGACGAGGATGCCGTGCGCGGCTTCCGCCGCCGCTACCGGGCCCGCTTCGCCGGCGAGGCCGCGCGCTCGCCGATCTACCGGGACGTATCGGAAGGCATCGCTCACGGCGGCATCGAGTACTACCTGCCGCTGTTCTTCGACGAGACCGCGACGCTGCTGGACTATCTGCCAGCCAAAACGCTGATCGCGGCCGGTACGGAACTGGACGACTCGCTGGCCGCTTTCCGTGCCGAGATCGAGGAACGCCATGCGTTGGTGTCGCTCGATCCTGACCGGCCCGTGCTGGAGCCCGACGAGGCATTCCTGCCGCCGGACGCCGTGCGCGAGCGGCTAGCCGGACGGCCCCGCATCCTGCTTTCCGGCAACAAGCCGCTGCCGGGCGAAGGGGAGGACTTCGGCGCGAAGCCCGTGCCCGTGCTGCGACTGGACAGCCGGCGCGAGGAAGCGGCCGGCGCGCTGACCGCCTTCCTGGACGGCTTCGACGGCCGGGTGCTGTTCACCGCGGAATCGGCGGGGCGCCGGGAAGCGCTTGCCGACCTGCTCGGCGACCTGAAACGTCCCCCGGCCCGGGTCGCGGGCTGGCAGGAGTTCACCGCCACGGACGCGCCGCTGGCCATCGCGCTCGGACCGCTCGAGAACGGGGTCATACTGCCCGCGGCGGGGCTGGCCATCGTCCCGGAACAGAGTCTTTTCGGCGAGCGGGCCCGGCAGACGAGCCGGCGGCGCCGCGCGAGCCGGGACCCCGAGAACATCATCCGCCAGCTGAGCGACCTGCGCGAGGGCGCGCCGGTCGTGCACGAGGAATACGGCGTCGGCCGCTACCTCGGCCTGGCGACGCTCGAGGTCGGCGAGATACCGGCCGAGTTCCTCACGCTGGAATACGCGGACGGCGACAAGCTGTACGTGCCGGTGCACTCTCTGCATCTGATCTCCCGCTATACGGGCGCCTCCCCGGAGAATGCCCCGCTGCATCGCCTGGGCAGCGACCAGTGGGAACGGGCCAAACGCCGGGCGGCGGAGAAGGTGCGCGACGTGGCCGCCGAACTTCTCGACGTCTATGCGCGCCGCGCCGCGCGGCCCGGCCACGCCTTTCGGCTGGACGAGCATGACTACCGGGCCTTCGAGGCCGACTTCCCGTTCGAGCCCACCGAGGATCAGCAGCGCGTCATCGACGAGGTGCTCACCGACATGCGCACTGCGAGCTCCATGGACCGGGTCGTCTGCGGCGACGTGGGCTTCGGCAAGACCGAGGTGGCGCTCAGGGCCGCGTTCGTCGCCGTCCAGGCCGGCAAGCAGGTGGCCGTGCTGGTGCCCACCACCCTGCTCGCCCAGCAGCACTATCAGACGTTCAGCGACCGCTTTGCCGACTGGCCGGTACGCATCGAGGTCCTGTCGCGGTTCCGTTCCCGCAAGGATACCGACACCGTGCTGGCCGACGTATCCGCCGGCAAGGTGGATATCGTCATCGCCACCCACAAGCTGCTGCAGCATACCTCGCTGTTCAGAGACCTCGGTCTCGTGGTGGTGGACGAGGAGCATCGCTTCGGCGTGCGGCACAAGGAGGCACTGAAAGCGTTGCGCGCGGACGTGGACGTGCTCACGCTGACCGCCACGCCGATTCCGCGCACGCTGAACATGGCGCTGGGCGGGCTCAGGGAACTGTCGCTGATCACCACACCGCCGTCGGAACGCCTGGCGGTAAAAACCTTCGTCAGCCAGTGGAACGACGCCATGGTCCGCGAGGCCTGCCTGCGCGAGATCAAGCGCGGCGGCCAGGTCTACTTCGTCCACAACCGGGTGGAGGATATCGAGCGGGTGCGCGAGAAGCTGGCCGAACTGGTGCCGGAGGCCGACATCCGGGTGGGTCACGGCCAGATGCCGGAGCGCGAACTCGAACAGGTGATGCTGGATTTCTATCACCGCCGCTTCAATGTGCTGCTCTGCACCACCATCATCGAGAGCGGCATCGACGTGCCGACGGCGAATACCATCCTCATCAACCGGGCGGACCGTTTCGGGCTGGCCCAGCTGCACCAGCTGCGCGGCAGGGTGGGACGCTCTCACCACCGTGCCTATGCCTACCTGATCGCACCGCCGAAAGCCGCCATGACGCCGGATGCGTTGAAGCGGCTGGAGGCCATCGATTCGCTGGAGGATCTGGGCGCCGGCTTCGCCCTGGCCAGCCACGATCTCGAGATCCGCGGCGCCGGCGAACTGCTGGGCGACGAGCAGAGCGGGCAGATCCAGGAGATCGGCTTTGCGCTGTACACCGAGATGCTGCAGCGGGCGGTGGAGAGCCTGCGCCGGGGCGACCAGCCCGACTTCGACAAGCCCCTGCACGGCGGCGTCGAGATCAACCTGCACTGTGCCGCCCTCCTGCCCGACGACTACGTGCCGGACGTGCACCTGCGCCTGGTGCTGTACAAGCGCATCGCCGGCACCGACAGTGCCGACGATCTGCGCGAGCTGCAGGTGGAACTCATCGACCGCTTCGGCCTGCTGCCGGAGCCGGCGCGCCGGCTGCTGCAGGTGGCCGAGCTGCGCATCGCCGCCGAGCCGCTGGGCATCCGCAAGATCGACGTCGGACCGGAGGGCGGCTCGGTGCAGTTCGGCCCGGAACCGGCCGTCGAGCCCATCACGCTCATCGAGCTCATCCAGGAGCCGGGCAGCATCTATCGCCTGAAGAACGACGACCGGTTGAACTTCCGCACGGCACTGCCGGAGGTGGACGACCGGGTGCGGCACCTGCACGGGCTGCTGGACCGGCTGGCGGCTGGCGCACGGCCTGAGGCGATGGCAAGCTAGCCCGATGTTCACAGCGTTCACCGAGATACGCCGCTTCGCGACCGCCCTCGCCTTGACCTTCGTCGCGGCGCTGCTGGCCGCAGGCCCGCTCCCGGCCCAGGAGCCGGCGGGGCCGGGGTCGGCGGCCGGCACCGTGCCGGCCGATGGCGAGGCCGAAGAGGCGCTCGAGCAATACCGGGTCGAGCTGATCGTCTTCGGGTACGGTGACGCTCTCGCGGGCAGCACCGAGGACTGGTCCGCGCCGCCGGACCCCGCCGACGAGGCCGAGAGCGAGACCGATATCGATACCGATATCGGCGAAGACGGCGCCCTCCCGGACGACCGGCCGCCGGAGCGTCCCGACCGGGACGCCGCCGCACCCGGGGCGCGGGGCAATACGGCAGGCGATACGGGCAGCGGCGGCGATCAGACCGGCGATCAGACCGGCGATCAGACCGGCGATCAGACCGAGGAGCCCGTCTTTCGCTTCATGCCGCTGCCGGAAGAGGAGTTCGAACTGGGCGACCTGTACCGGCGGCTCGGCAATGCGAACGGTTACGAACCGTTGCTGCACGTCGCCTGGCAGCAGCCGGGTTACGATCCGGAGGCAGCACGGCCGCTGGACCTCTCCCGGCTGGCGGAGCTGCCGGACGGCCTGCAGGGCGAGGTCCGGCTGTACCGGTCCCGCTTCCTGCACCTGGAACTGGACCTGGAGCTGTGGTCGGGCCCGCGGCGGACCCTGCCGGGGCCGCAGACGGCAACAACGGCGCCGCTCTTCCCGGACCGGGGCCGGCCGGGCGCCGGTGAACCGCTGGACGCGCTGGCGCCGGACATCTACCGACTCAGCGAACGACGCAAGCTGCGCAGCGGCGAACTCCATTATTACGATCATCCCCGCTACGGCGTGCTGGCCAGGGTGACGCCGGTGGAGGCTGAGGAAGTGCAGCCCGAGGAGCCCGGCACCGGCGGCGCGGGGGCAGCGGCGGAGCCGCCGCCGGCCGGCGCCTCATCCGCGGCCGACTGACGCGCTCAATGCTCGGCCGACGAGGCCAGGGCTTCCATGACGAAATCGTTCGCGTCCTGCTCGGCATCGGGCAGCGCCGCGGTCACCGTGCAATCGACGGTGACGAACCGGCCCACCGGCGAGTGCGGATGATGGATGCCGAGTTCCCGCACCTGGCGGGTGATGGAATCGGCGAAGGTGCGCACCGCAGACTCGTCGCCGCCGTGCACGAGCGCCACGATACAGTCTTCCTCCAGCCGGGAAGCGATGTCGCTGGCCCGGCGCAGGCGCCGGGTAATGCAGCGGGCGACCCGCCGGATCATCGACTCGGTCGCATGCCGGCCGAAGGTGTCGAGATAAGCGCGGAACGCCTCGATGCGGAACACCAGCAGGGAGAGCCGGTGGCCCTCCCGGCGCGCCAGCGCCCAGTCGTGGCTCAGCACGCCGTCGAAAAACGGACGCGGAGCGAGCCCCGTCGACGCGTCGCGCCTTTCGGTCGCCGGCAGCGTCTCGGCCGGGCTCGGAGGACCATCCGCCGCCTGCGCCTCGCCTCGACGCAACGCGAGGTGGCAGGCCGCGTACTCCCTGCCCTCGGAAGCTTCCAGCGGTGTCACACAGAGGGACAACGGCGGCCCGGGCTCGTCCGGCGTACCCGGATAGACCGTCAGATAGATCGGTTCCCGGTCCGCCAGCGCCTGCTCCACCCGCGGCCAGTCGTCACGGCCGCCGACGCTGTGCAGGATGCTTTTCAGGCTCTGGCCCGACAGCTCCCCCGGGCGCAGCCGCGACAGTTCGCCGAACGCCGGGTTGAAGAACACCGCCTGCCAGTCCTCGCCCTGCCTCGCCACCACCATCATCCCCTCGGGCAGGCCGAGCAGAAGTGACTCCAGCAGGCTCTTGGACAGGGACTTCATCGGCTCTCAGTCATCCTCCGCTGACGGCTCTGCGGCGCTGACGATCAGTGCCAGCGCCACACGGCCGGCCGCTTCCGCGCCGCGGGTCAGGTTCTCCTCCAGGTCCGCGTGTATCGCCGCCTCGCCGCGCCCGGCCGCCCGGTTGACCAGCACCGCCAGGCAAGCGTATTCCAGCGCGAGCTCCCGTGCCAGCACCGCCTCCGGCATGCCCGTCATGCCGATGTACTCGACGCCGTCCCGGGCCAGCCGGTCCACCTCTGCCCGCGTCTCCAGCCGCGGCCCCTGGGTGACGCCGTAGATGCCGCCGGCACGGCAGGGGATGCCCAGTGCGGCGGCGTCGCCGATCAGTGCCTGGCGCAGCCCCGCATCGTAGGGTTCGGTGAGATCGATGTGCTCCAGCGGACCCGACTCCCCGTCGAAGAAGGTGGACTCCCGGCCCCAGCTGTAGTCGATGAGCTGATCCGGCACCGCGAGCGTGCCCAGGGGCGGCTCGACGGGGATGACCCCGACGGCGTTGACCGCGATCACGCGACAGACGCCGAGCTGATCCAGCGCCCACAGGTTGGCCCGGTAGTTCACGCGGTGGGGCGCGATGTCGTGCCGGTCACCGTGGCGGGACAGGAACCAGAACCGCTCGCCCTCTGCGGTCAGCTTCATCAGTGGCGCGGACGGCGGGCCGAACGGCGTGGTCATCTCCCGGGTGTCGATCACCTCCACGCCGGCCATGCGCTCCAGCCCGGAGCCGCCGATCACCGCGATACCGCTGTCCTGCATCGCCTCGCTCATTGCCTGGCTCCTTGCCTCGCTCATCAAAGGGGGTCCTCCAGAGCGTACAGGCCCGGCAGCTCGCGCCACCGTCCCTGATAGTCCATGCCGCAGCCGACGATGTAGCGGTCGGGCACCAACAAACCGCAGAAGTCCGGGCTGAACGGCGCCGCGCGGTCGGGCAGGTCCTTCACGGTCAGCACGCAGGTGAGCACCTCCTGCGCCCCGGCAGCGCGGCAATGATCCGCGACCGCCGCCAGCGTGACGCCCTCGTCGAGGATGTCGTCGACGACGAGCACGGCCCGGCCCGCGAGCGGCGTCTGCGGCAGTGCGTGCCAGCGCAGCTCTCCGCCCTTCGCACCGCGACGATAGCGGCCGACCCGCAGCGTGTCGTTCACGTGGGGGATGGCGAGCCGGCGGGAGATCTCCGCGGCCGGCATGCGCCCGCCCTCCAGCACCGCGACGAGTACGGGTTCCCGGCCGGCCAGGCGCGCGGCGATGGCGCCGGCGAGCCGATCGAAAGCGGCCGCCACCTCCTCCGGACTCGCGATGCGCACGGCCCCTTCCGGAATGCGCAGGTCGTTGCCCCGGGCATGAGAGACGTCGTCAGGCATCGAGTTCCAGCACCGGTCGGTCCATGGCCTCCGCCAGCTCCGCATGCAGGGCCTGCCAGCGCTCGCCGCCCAGCAACCGCTGTCTGCCGGTCCGCCGGCGTCCGTGGAATCGGGCCAGCCGGACGAGACTGGGCGGATTACGGTGGTCGCCGAGGCCCTCGGCCGTCGCCTCGGCACGTGCCCGGTCGTTGCAGACCAGCACCATGTCGCAGCCGGCGTCCAGCGCCGCCCGCGCCCTTCGCGACATGCTGCCGACGCTCTCGGTGGCCTTCATGCTGAGGTCGTCGGAGAACACGGCGCCGTTGTAGCCCAGCCGTCCGCGCAGCTCCTCGCCGATCCACCAGCGCGAGAAGGTCGCCGGCCGGGCATCCACCTCGCTGTAGACCACGTGGGCCGTCATGACACCTGGTACGCCCGCGCGCACGAGGCGCTCGAAGGGCTTAAGATCCTCCATGATCTCGCCGTAGGGACGGCGGTCGACCGGCAGTTCCTGATGGGAATCCGGCACCACCGCGCCGTGCCCGGGATAATGCTTGGCCACCGCCGCCATGCCGGCGTCCTGCATGCCGTACATAAAGGCTGCAGCGAGTTCGCCGGCCGCCTCCGGGGTGGCGTGGAAAGCACGGTCGCCGATGACCTCGCTGAGGCCCCAGTCCAGATCGAGCACCGGCGCGAAGGAGAAATCGACACCCACGGCACCCAGCTCGGCGGCCAGCAGCCAGCCGCTGTGGCGGGCGAGCCGTCGGCCGGTGTCCGCATCGACGTCGTAGCGCCGCCCGAGCCAGCGGGCGGCCGGCAGCTCCGTGAACCCCTCGCGGAAGCGCTGGATCCGGCCGCCTTCCTGATCGACGGCGACCAGCAGCGCCGGCGTGCGCAGACGATGGATCGCCTCCGTCAGCGCGGTCAGCTGATCCGGCGAGGCATAGTTGCGGCTGAACAGGATCACGCCCCCGACGGCGGGATGCAGCAGGAAATCCCGATCCGCCGGCGTGAGTTCCGTCCCTTCGATGTCCACCATCAGCGGGCCGAGTGACATGGCCCCTCCGTCGCTGCCGCCGAAAATCCCGCCCCCGATCGACAAAATACTTCAGCATATGAGCTTAAAACTCTGAACTTCATCATATTCTGTCGAATACCGCGACCGATTCCATATGGCTCGTATGGGGGAACATATCCAGAACGCCTGCGGCAGACAATCGCAGGCGCCCCGGGCCGGTCAGGGTGGCGGCGTCCCGGGCCAGGGTGCCCGGGTGACAGGAGACATAGACCAGCCGCCGCGGCGGCTTCTCGGCGAAGTGACGCGCCAGGGCATCCGCACCGGGCCGAGCGGGATCGAGCAGGACCCGGTCCCAGCCGGAGCGCAGCCAGTCCTCGCCCGGATCCGGCTCGGCCAGGTCTCGGTTCAGGAACGCCACGTTGCCGAGGCCGTTGGCCACCGCATTCTCCTCGGCGCGCCGCACCAGATCGGCGCTGCCCTCGATGCCCAGCACTTCGCCGGCCCGCCGTGCCAGGGGCAGCGTGAAATTGCCGATGCCGCAGAACAGATCCAGCACGCGCTCCTCCGGCTCCGGCCCCAGCAGTTCCACCGCCCGCGATACCAGCGCCCGGTTCAATGCGCCGTTCACCTGGATGAAATCCAGCGGCCGGAACCGGATCGCCAGATCGAACTCGGGCAATTCGTAGCAGAGCGACTCGGGCAGGCCGCCGTCGGCGTCAGGCAGCGCCCGCACCGTCTCCGCCCCGCCGGTCTGCAGGAAAAAGCGGACCGCATTCGCCGCCGCAAAGCCCCTCAGCCGCGCCTCGTCCTCCGCCGACGGCGTCTCGAGCACCCGCAGTACCAGAGCGGTCAGGTTGTCGCCGACGGCGACCTCGATCTGCGGGATCTGCTCGCGCACAGACAGCCCGGAGATGAGTTCGGCAAGTTCGCCGAGCAGCCCGCCCACCGGCTCGGCGAGCACCTCGCAGCGGCCCGTGTCGGTGACATAGGGCTTGAAACGCTCGCGGAAGCCCACCAGCACCCTGCCCTTGCCCTGCACGTAGCGCACGCCCAAGCGGGCCCGGCGCCGGTAACGCCAGGCGGGTCCGCGCAGCGGCTCGAGCACCCGAACGGGTGCGACCCCGCCGATGCGCTCCAGGTTGTCGAGCAGCACCTGCTGCTTGGCCTCGATCTGGCGCTCCGCGGCCAGGTGCTGCAGCGAGCAGCCGCCGCAGATGCCATAGACGGCGCAACGCGGCTCCACCCGGTCCGGCGAGGCCTCCAGCACGGCCTCCAGCCGCGCCTCGTCGAAGTTCTTCCGCCGCCGCACCCGCAGGAAGCGCACCTGCTCGCCGGCCAGCGCGCCGTCGACGAATACCTTCTTGCCGGACACGTCGGCGATGCCGCGCCCGTCGTGGGTAATGCCCAGGATGCCGGCTTCTTCCGGCTCGCGCTGCTTCTTCGCCATGTTCTTCGCGATGGCGCAGGCCTCAACGCCCGGCCGCACCGCCCCAGGCCTCGAGGAACTCTGCGAAATGCGCCTCACCGCTGTCGCCGAGACTCCCGCGCACCCGCTCGTATTCCTGCTCGAGGTCGGCCGCCGACATGCGCCCGCGCATGAACTCGAAGCGCAGATACACCAGGTAGGTGTTGACGACGTCGGTCTCGCAGTAATTGCGTATGCCCTCGATGTCGCCCGCCTGCCAGGCGCCCCAGACCTTGTCGCCGCTCATGCCGAGCTTGCCGGGGAATCCGAGCATCACGGCGATGTCGTCCAGTCCCGCCCGGGCGCGCACCTGGTAGCCGGACAGCACGTCCATCAGGTCGATGTGGCGCCAGTGGAAGCGGCCCAGGTAGTTGTTGTAACGGTAGTCCCGCTCGCTGTCGCCGGTCTCCCAGTAGCGTGACGCCACGACGCCGTGCATGAGCGCCCGGTAATGCAGCACCGGCAGGTCGAAACCGCTGCCGTTCCAGGACACGAGCGTCGGCGCGAAGCGCTCGATGCCGTCGAAGAAGCGGCTGACGATCTCCGCCTCATCGGCATCCGCTTCGCCCAGGCTCCAGACCCGGAAGCTATCGCCGGTCCTGAGCGCCACCGAGATGGCGACCAC
>Ga0102929_1000898_pt1 | contig 17581 bp, 20 predicted proteins | sample SalPonR1_B_D2_MG_FD_78510 | JGI IMG/M metagenome (GOLD analysis project Ga0102929, IMG submission 78510) | Salt pond soil microbial communities from South San Francisco under conditions of wetland restoration - Salt Pond MetaG R1_B_D2_MG | ecosystem: Environmental > Aquatic > Marine > Intertidal... | reverse complement strand
GCCCATCCTGTAAAATTACCAAACTGTTTTACCTTGGTTTTGGAACCTCTTATATTTATTTATGCAGTCATTGCAGAGTTTTTTGATTTTCAAGATACTGCGAAAGTTGAATTTAATACTTTTGTTAAAGATTCACTCATTCCTCTTTATAAACTTCATGGTATATGATTAAATTGTTAATAAGAAAATTAAGCAATTTGGCATTTTTACACTTTATAAATCTTAAAGTCTTTTCCTGTATTCTTTTCTGTCGTTTCAAATATTTCTGCGGGATATACGTTCCTTACCTGTTGCATTGATGTCTTATCGTTCAATTATTGCTTGAAATCAATAATTTCAGGGAGGGATATATTATGTTATCCAGGAATAATTGGAGTTTTGTCTGTTTATTGGTGATCTTTATGGTTTTTATTCCTTTCGCTGCTTTTTGTGTTACCTTGCCGCCGGGAGATCTTCTGAACGATCCAGAAGCCATGACAGGTAGTTTTCTTGAAGGGGTGACTGAAACTTTCAAATATCAGGAGTTTTCTGTATCTCAAAAAAATGTCACAAGCCTGGATCTCGAAATCTTTAGAGACGGAACTGAACTGGTGATAGTACCTTATGATACGGCCGTAGTAAGAACGACTCTTGAACAAGGTGACATTCCCATGGTAGTTCAGCATTCTCGTGAGGGAGTTTCAAGAACCTGGGAAAGCCCATTTGACACCCTTTTTGGTCCTGATCTCGTCTATTCCGGTGACACCTGACCCGGCACTGGTAAGTATACCGGCACCCTGGACTGGGATTTTGCCGACACAGATTCAAGATTTCTTTATGGAGAAATGGAGTTTGCAAGCGCGGATCAGACTGCAAGTGTTGACCTCAAGCTTGCTGTAGCAAGACTGGATGATATAGACTATTCACTGGAAATATGGGGTCTTGGAGATCAGGAAGAGGTGGTGAACTGGCTTGAAGCGACAGAGGATCTGGATCCTCTATTTCTGGGAAATTTTTCTGGTTCATCCTTTTCCGGCGATATTGACCTGGGAACTATCATAACTGCATCAGATGACAAGGGTTATCTTGCTGTTGTGAACTGGGGCAAGAAGGAATTGATCATCAATGAGGACCCCAACAGCAACGATGTTGAAAAGGTAGACCTCCCCTCTGGTTCTGATCCCGCGACTATATTACCGGATTTTGACAATCCGGTACTTTTTGATATGGATGATGATGCCTACCTGACACCTGCAAGTGCTATGATGTTGAAAACAAACAAGAGTATCTCCGAATACTACCCTGATCCTATACGCCTGGTATATGATGCGGGAACCATCAACCTGGTCTACTCGTGGGCAGTTGCCCTCGTGGATGATGAAAATACTCTGATTGGTATAACCCAGGGTGTAGATCCTTCTGACCTCTCAGGGATTTCCACCGGAATAGATACAGTACTGGATTACGATGCCATTTCAGGTGAAGTGGATCCGGATAATGATTTCAACATTTTATTTGCTCCTGACGGAGAGGGTATAGCAGAATTTTCTCTTAACACTGCTAACCCGGCATCAGGTACCGGCGGAGTGTGTGCCCTTCCAATGGTGGTGGAATTTGCCATTACCGGAGACATGGTTGATGCTTACAATTCTGACCTGGCGGAAGCCATGGAATTGAGCCTTGGTGAGGATCCCACGGAAGCTGATGTACTTCAGGTTATAAAAGATTCACTTTTCTTTGAAAAAGACTGGGGGTCAACCCAGGAGAGAATATCCCTGAATAACAATGCGGTGGAAGTTAGAATTGAAGAAGATGAAGAAGCCAACGAGACATTCATTATATTCAGGCTTTACCTCGTCATGGTGGATGGCGGAACAGCTGGAGTTACAGAAAATGTGGAGATTGATGGACAAAACTACCTGGTTATCTATGATGGAGTAGAGGACGGTACTTTCTCTGATCCCATCAGGCTGCTGGGCGATGAAAGCGGTTCTGGAACCGCAACATCCAGCGGTAGTAGTGGCGGCTGTGCCCTCGGTTTCCTCACACCGATCGCGATGCTTCTTATTGCACCATTGCTGGTGCTTTTGAAGAAATAACCTTTTTTCAATTTAATTGAAAGAGTGAAAGGGGAGCCCATAAAAGGCTCCCCTTTCCTTGTTGTTCGCTGAGTTTTTAAATGCTTTCAGTTTACGTGGCTTCAATGTCCCTGGAATTCTCCCAAAGCCCATGGATGTTGCAGTAAGACATGGCCATAAGTGTTCCAGATCCCTGGATATTCATTGTGACCACGCCATGGGGATCAGCATAAACAGGTCCTTCATTGGCTCCTTTCACAGCTTCTCCATGGGAGTCAAAGAACAGTTTTGCAACCTCGTAGGGGAACTTCCCATCCTTGGCTTTGAAATAGAGGGCTATCCAGCGAATATGATGTTCCGTGGTATTTGGATGGGGGATCTCCTTGCCTACGCTGAGTTCTACCTTGAAGGATTCGCCCCTTGAAACACTATCTGGAGCCTCGATTACCGGAACATGTTTTTCTCCTTTCCAGTCACCGGTCTGAACAAGTTCCGTTAATTTCATTTCTGAAACCTCCTTTTAAAATCTACACGTGTATTATATTACCACTTCGCCGCAATATTGGCATGCTTATATTACCCCTCGAAAAGCAATAAAACCTGTACAGGGTAAAAATATCAAAATAACAGTGCGAACAGATATTGAGATGTTATAATAAAGCGCAAGTGATCCTAAATGCTATTCAAAGAGGTGAAGAAAATGAAGAAACACAAGTTTAGTCTGGTCATACTAATGGTCCTGTTGACCCTGGTGGTGCTTCCCAATGGAGCCTTTTCGCAGATGAAGGAATACCAGACCTTCCCATCAGGCAACATGCCTGAGATGGGTTACAGACCTTTTTCCTATGGTGATATGGATGGTTATCTACAGGAAATGACCATTTCAGAATTTATTATGGGAACAGATGATTTAAGTATTCTTGCCGGTGCTCTCAAGGCTGCAGGTCTTGAGGGAATCCTTGGGGAAAGTGGACCTTTTACTGTTTTTGCACCCATGAACGTTGCTTTTAGAAAGCTTCTTCCGGAAGCTGCAGACTACATCCTGACCTGCTCGCCAGGAAAGCTTGAGACTTTCCTGAAAAGCCACGTAGTTTCAGGAAGGATTGAAAGTGAAAGCCTGGTTCCTGGTGAAACCTTCACAAGCGTTTCAGGGAAAGAACTATCCGTAGAGAGAAGATGGTTCAATCCGGTGGTGGAAGGAGCCGGGATAAGCGGAAATCCTCTGGTTTTCAATAACGGTATCCTTTATATGACTGATAGAGTTATTCCAGATGAGAAAATTGCCGAGATAGAAAAAGCCCACAGAGAATCTCTTCGAGAGAGGACCATTCGAGAAGCGGACGATACTTCAGGTGGATTTGCTCCAATGTCCTATGCAGGGGCAGAGGACATGAATGTCATTGAATACCTTTCCAATCAGTCGGCAGTGAGCATATTTTTTGGAGCCATTAAGTCATCAGGGATGGATTACGAGATAAGTCAGAATGACAATATTACCGTCTTTGCTCCCATTAACCAGGCTTTTGGTGAACTACCTCCCGAAAAGGCCGAGTATCTAATGATATGCGATAAGAAGGACCTAATAGAAATTCTGAGGTCTCACTTTGTGGAGGGTTCCCTTTCTGAGGTGGATCTCAGGGAGACGGATAGCCTCACTGATCTCAATGGCCAGAAATTGAATCTCACCATGAACTGGTTCAGCACAAGTATTGAAGGAGCAACCATAAGAAGCTATGAAGTGGTTACCTCCAATGGTGTGATCCACCTGGTGGACAAGGTTATAATGCCCTCGGAGGATAAATAGCGTTTAAAAAGGCAACTACAGAAACAGGGCGGGGGACCGCCCTGTTTCTTGATGGATCTAAGAACGGAACGTTTTCTGATCCCGTCAGACTGCTGGGCGATGAAAGCGGCTCTGGGACCGCAATATCCGGCAGAGGCGGATGCTGGTGCTGGTGCTGTTAATTGAGCCTGATCTCACCGTTGGTCTTGCTGCTTCTTCTGCCCATGGTATTTATATTAAATCAATGATAAAACATTGAAAGAGCCGGCCTGCGGACCGGCTCTTTCGGGGGAAGTTATAGCGTTTATTGTTGATTAATGCCCTTTTCAAGGTTATGTTGAAGGAGGTTAAATATTTTATGTTAAATGTTCTCTCTGCTAATGTTTCGAATTCCCTACTTCGGGGAAGTGTCATTACCGAAACATTTTAAATATAAAAGTTCTTCGACTTTTAACTTCAGGGAGAACAAATATTAAGCCCTTCTAAATAAATGTTAATCACTTCTAACTTATTTATTATTATAAACATACTTACACTCTTTTGCCACCCCTGAATAACCCTTTCAGGTCCTTTGAACGGTAAATAAATATGATTATGGATTATTTAAATGCTTTTCATTGATATTGCTTTTAATTTAAGCTATAAATAAAATTTGATCTGGAGAGATCAACTCATATTTTCGATGATCTCTTTCAGCCTGGGTTCCGGAGGCTGCCAGCCTTCCGGCTTGATTATCTTGCCGTCCTCTCTGAAGCGGGGCTTTCCGTCGGGCCAGAGTTTTTTCATGTTTGCTTCCTGAACTGTATCGAACAGTTCTTCGGGGGGAGTTCCCATTTCCACCATTGTTCCCAGTGCGAAATATATCAGGTCTATCATGGCATCAGCCTGATCATAGACGGTATCTGCCTCAAGAAATTCTTCTATCTCTTCCCGCATCCATGAAGCCCTTGCTTCAGATCGCTGGCGTGGAAGCATCTCAGGAGTTTCTGCAACCGGGGAGTCGAAGTTTTCGTGGAAGGTCTTGACCTTCTCCCATGCTCTATTAAGACCCATATATATCAGCTCCTAAATAAAATAGTTGAACCGATTATAACGTTTATGTTCCTGTTGCAAAAATAAAATATATAATCAGCATATAGTTCTTTATGCCTGTTAAATAGAGAGGGATTTTTTATGAGGAAAATTATCTTCTTTTCTTTGCTTATCACACTTGGCTTCCTTATATTTATTTCTTTTACAGATATGACCCCTGATCCTGTTATAATGCCGATTTCTGCAAACAGCATTATTGTAGCTTTCGGAGACAGTATTACCTATGGAACAGGTGCAGAAAAGAGGAATTCATATCCATCCCGGCTGGGTGTCATTACGGGTAGCAAAGTTATTAACGCGGGAGTTCCGGGTGAAACTATTGCTGAGGGTCTACTTCGTCTTCCAGATGTAATACAGAAATTCCGTCCTCAACTTGTTTTATTATGTGAGGGTGGTAATGATCTGCTGAGAAGGCGAGAGAAAGATCTAATTGCCCTGGATCTGGACGAAATGGTCAAATACATTAGAGCGCAGGGAATAGATGTTGTGATAATTGGTGTGCCATCTCCAGGTCTTACTATGTCTGTACCGGAGTTTTACAGGAATGTGGCAATAGAAAATGATGTTCCTTACGAAGGGAAGATACTTAAGAAGATCCTCTCGGATCCAGATCTGAAAAGTGACTATATACATCCCAACAGTAAGGGATATCTGCTTATGGCAGAGAAACTGGCAGAACTGATCGAAAGAGTCCAGGGGAAAAGGTAAGTATAAAAGATATAGAGACCGCAGAGGGGTTGCGGTCTCTACAAGGCAGGAGGTGTATTTCTACCGTCATATGGTGTTTTTGCAGGTGTTTCTGCGATAGATTCTAAACTGTTACTGTAAAGCAAGTGTATCAAAAGCGTAAAGACAGGTTAAAGTTCAATGCAGCTGTATTTTTCGGGTTCTGTTTCATAAAGATCATTTCCCTTTTCGTCTATTACCACTATTGCTGGGAACTTCTCCACATACAGCTTTCGGACAGCTTCTGCCCCGAGATCATTCCATGCAATGATCTCTGAATATTTTATGCTTTTTGCTATTACCGCGGCAGCTCCGCCTATAGCAGCAAAATAGACTACATGATTTTTTTTCATTGAATTAATTACTTCTGGAGAACGCAGTCCTTTTCCTATCATGCCTTTAAGTCCTTTTTCAAGAAGAGGAGGTGTGTACGGGTCCATTCTATAACTTGTTGTTGGTCCTGCAGGACCGATCGGGGATCCAGGTTTCGCAGGAGCGGGGCCGGTGTAGTATATGACCTGTCCCTCAAGTTCAAAAGGAAGGGGGCTGTCTTTCTTGATCAATTCTATAATTCTTTTATGTGCTGCGTCCCTGGCTGTATAGATATGACCCGTTATCGAAACCAGGTCTCCAGCATGCAGTGAAGCAATTGTTTCGATAGTTAGAGGTGTCTCGATGTTTCTGATCTTTGTCATTCTGATCTCCTTTCCCTTTGTCAGATACTTCCTTCTGAATGGCGGGAAGCATGACAGCAAATGTTTATTGCGACAGGCATACCTGCGATGTGGGTTGGCAGGTAGTCAATATTTACAGCAAGTGAAGTTGTATTTCCTCCAAGTCCGGCGGGTCCGATCCCGAGGCAGTTTATCTTTTCAAGAGCTTCTTTTTCCATAGCCTGATATCTTTTATCGGGGTTATGTTCTCCAATTTTACGACAAAGAGCTTTTTTGGCTGTAACCATAGCCATATCAGCAGTTCCGCCTATTCCTACCCCGATGATCGTTGGAGGGCAGGGATTGGGGCCTGCTTTTCTGACAGTTTCAACGATCAGTTCGACAATACCTTTTGAACCATGTGCCGGAGTCAACATACCAAGAGCGCTCATGTTTTCACTTCCAAAGCCTTTTGGCATGACCTTAAAGTGTATTTTGTCACCTGCTACTATATCTGTATATATAACTGCAGGGGTATTGGTCCCGGTATTTTTTCTATCAAAGACAGGATCATCAACGATGGATTTTCTGAGAAAACCTTCTTCATAAGCCTGGCGGACACCTTCATTAACCGCGTCTTTGAACAGGCCTCCCCGAATATTCACATCCTGTCCCAAATAGGCGAATATTACTGCGAGCCCTGTGTCCTGGCATATCGCGATCTGTTCTTTGCGGGCAACTCTGTTGTTTTCTATGATGGTCTCAAGTACATATTTCCCGGCAGGGGATGTTTCATTTTCAAGGCATTCCTGGAGTTTTGCCAAAAGATCCGCCGGGGCATTGCAGCTTGCGTCCAGAATGAGTTGTTTGACCTTTAAGGTGATATTTTCTGATCTTATCTCTCGCAATAAAACCAGCTCCTTTCCCTTTATTGACCAGTCTATTGTGACGATAAATCATAAAAAATCAATTCTTTGACTATTTAATGCGGTTGTCCTATCATTCAGAATAAAGGGAAATCTATTTTTTGGGCTTCTTTATGGATTTACCTGGGGTGAGGATAATGGCGTATCGTTTCAAAAGACAGGAAAGTATTCCAGGGTAGTGCAATGGAGGGATTATTATGAAAATTTCTCTTGTTCAGATGGAGATCTCAAAGGGAAAGCCTGATGAGAACAAAAGCCGTGTAGTAAAACTCATTGAAAGAGCTTCAAGGGAGGATCCAGATGTCTTATTACTTCCCGAAATGTGGAATACTGGATATTCACTGGATAATATCCAGGAGATCGCAGACAATGAGGGTCGTTTCACGGTAGAGCTTATAGGACCTCTGGCAAGAAAATACAACATGAATATAATTGCTGGTTCAGTCTCGAACATAACGGGAAGGGATGTATATAACAGTATGTATATCTTTGACCGGAAAGGAAAGATGACGGCAAGGTATGACAAGATCCACCTCTTCAAGCTGATGGAGGAGCATCTTTATCTCAAGCCCGGGAATTCTCTATGTACCTTTGATCTGGACCACAATCTCTGCGGGGGCATTATCTGTTATGACCTTCGTTTTCCCGAGCTTCCAAGACTTCTTGCCCTGAGAGGGGTAAAACTTCTGTTTGTGCCTGCTGAGTGGCCTCATCCGAGGCTTGATCACTGGAGGACACTTCTTAAGGCAAGGGCCATAGAGAATCAGTTTTTTGTGGCGGCCTGCAACAGAGTAGGTACTGATGGAGATACCGCTTTTTTTGGTAATTCCATGGTCATTGATCCGTGGGGTAAGATCGTGGGAGAGCTATCAGAAGAGGAAGAAGGTATTCTCACAGTTGATATTGATATAGAGCTCGTTGACAGGACAAGAATATCTGTCCCGGTTTTTGAGGACCGGAAACCTGGGATTTACAGATGCAGTTTCGGTACAGAATTTGCCGTAGAGTCCACGGCAGGTTTTCATGAGGGAAATGAAATGGAGACATCCTGATTGCTGTTATATAAGTAAAGTGATATCATCCTGGGATAATATTAGAATTGTTAGAATTTTAAGGGAGGGTTCAGGGTGCAGGATATCCTTGACAACATAGTGGAAGCTTGTCGTCCCTATTGCAGTACAGGACATGTAGCTACTTATATACCGGAACTTTCAAAGGGAGACCCAACGGCGCTTGGTATTTCGGTAGCTGATATCAAGGGAAATATCTATAGTTCAGGGGATGCGGATCATGCTTTTACAATCCAGTCGATCTCGAAAGTCATAACGCTCTGTCTGGCTCTGACCGAGCTGGGTGAGGATATCGTTTTTTCAAAAATAGGTTTTGAAGCGGTTGCAGATCCTTTTAATTCAATAATGAGACTTGAAATGGACAATCCTCACAGACCCCACAATCCATTTATCAACAGCGGTTCTATAGTAACAGTTTCCCTGCTGCCTTATTCTGATCCTGAGGAGAAGATAGAGGCCATTGTTGATCTGGCGAGAGAAATGGCTGGAAATAATATAATATCTATCAATAATGATGTCTATTTTTCGGAAAAGTTTACGGGGGACAGAAACAGGGCTCTTGCATATTTTCTTAAAAGCAACTCAAGCATGGACGGTGATGTCGAGGAGATCCTCGATGTGTATTTCAAACACTGCAGTATAGAGATGACTGCACGGGATCTTTCAGTTATGGGAGCAACTCTCGCTGCTGACGGAATAAATCCGATGACTGGCAGAGAGGTAATTTCGGCAGATGTAGCACGGGTAGTCCGGGCACTTATGGTAACCTGCGGTACCTACGATGGCTCTGGTGAATTTGCTGTGAGGGTAGGACTTCCTGCAAAAAGCGGAGTTGGCGGGGGTATAATGTCAACATTGCCAGGCAGAATGGGTATTGCCACCTATGGGCCGGCGCTTGACTTTAGAGGTAATTCTGCAGGAGGTATCAAGGTAATGGAGATGCTTTCTGAAGAAGAGGGGATAAGGCTGCTTTAAGCAGCCTTTTAAAGTTCCGAAAGAGGAAGAGAGATCACTCCCTCAGTTATGGGTACTGTGGTTTTACCAGGGTTTACCAGAAATGTATGTGCTATTTTTTCGTTCAGTTCCTTTTTCATGAAACGAAGGCCTTTTGTGGCAGCCTTGTCTGTTTTTACTGTTGGTGAGGTTTCAAGGATCTCCAGTTTTTCCTTTCCTTCTATTACGATACTTACTTCCATTCCCGTTGCTTTCTTCCAGAAATATATCCCATTATCCAGGCCTCTGTGTTTAATAGATCTGTATATCTCGTTGATAACACCTGTCTGGAATATGATCCCCTTAAACTTTGAATTAAGTATTTCTTTGACATTCCTTAAGCCCAGAAGAAAACATAGCGATCCTGTATTTGTAAAGTAAGCTTTGTCTGTCTTTATAACCTGACTTTTAACTCCTGTTGAATATGGTGTAAGTATTATTACCTGGTTTGAGAGAACAAGAAGATCGAGCCAGGTTCTGGCTATATGAAGTGTTGTGCCGATTTCTCTTGCCATGTCCGAGAGATTTAATGGCTGCCCTGTTTTCAGGGCAAGAAGTTTCATGAAATCGGAGAATGGTTCAGAAAGGATCTTTCTTCGACGACGGCTCAATTCCCTGTTTATAACCGAATCAATGTAATCTCTGAACCATTCATGTGGATCAATATACTTGTTTGCGATGATCTCCGGCATGCCACCCTTCAGCAGATTTTCCCAAAGGAATTCACCATGAAGGAATGGGCTGCGCATCCGGGCTCCTTCTTCCCAGGGTAGCACTGCATCAGGGGTACCAGCCAACTCCCGCAGACTCATGGGGAATAACATAAATGATGCAGTATCTTCAAGTCCGTAGTAGATGTCTTCCCTTGGGTCACAAGTTCCCGCCAGAATATATCTTTTTTCTGGATCCCTGCTGTTCTTCAATGCCCGTAATATTGCTTCACCAAGTTCAGGTGCTCTTTCGATACCGTCAAAAATAGCAGGTGAGTATGTTCCTGCAAGGAAAAAGTCAGGATCTTCAGAAGCAAGGCCAGAGATCTCCGGATCCTTGAGATCGATATAGTTCCATCCATTGGAACAGACCTGCCGAATAATTGTTGTCTTCCCGGACTTTGAAGGACCCAGAACTCTGACGAGTCTGCATTTTTTCACAGCGTCTTCAATGAGGGAAGAAAGTGTTCTATTATAAATAGCCATAAACCGTCCTCCAGTATGGTGTTCAAATAAATTCAATTATAATGGGAAATACATGATTTTGAAAAATATTTCATCTTTATAAGAGAGGATGTGTTGGAAGTATGATCGAGAAATTTCAGGTTGGAACAAGATCTGTTAATGAACTTAAAGATATAACAGAAAAAATAATGGATATTATTTCCAGAAGTGGGATCAGTGAGGGTATTTGCAATGTTTTTGTTCCTCATACAACTGCGGCTGTTACTATAAATGAGAATGCTGATCCCGATGTCAAAAAGGATATACTTATGGAATTAGGCAAAATAGTTCCTTTTTCAGATGAATATTCCCATTTGGAGGGAAATTCTGCTGCACATATAAAAGCCACACTGACCGGCTGCTCCGAGACGTTTATCATAAGCCGGGGGCGTCCACTTCTCGGGACCTGGCAGGGGATATTTTTTTGTGAATTCGACGGCCCAAGGGAAAGAACAGTATATGTGAGAGTTTCCTCATAAAAGGGAGACTCCTTTAGATCTGAAGATCACTGGTACAGGAGCGGCTCCCTTTAACTGTTGTTGAATTGAGCTCTCAGGCTGCATTACTTTCAAGTGTCATGCCTCTTGCCGCGGCAAGCTGAAAAAGCCTGTTAACAGCATTTATATACGCTTTTATGCTTGCTTCTACAATATCAGTGCTGGCTCCCCGGCCTTGTGAAACGAGGCCCTGTATCTCGAGGGTTATATGTGCTTCACCAATTGCATCCGATCTTTCACTTGCCGCATCGATCTGATAGTTTACCAACTGGGGATCCATGGAAATTATGCGTTTGATAGCTGCGTATGAAGCGTCTACAGGCCCGTTACCTGTGGCAGCGTCACTGAGGATCTTCCCTGCGTTCGAGAGGCTTATACCTGCTGAGGCCTGTCCCTTTGTGGTATGGACATTAAAATCTGTAAGAACATATTTTCTTTCGGGGGTTATAGCAAGAATATCATTTATCACAAGTATTTCTATGTCCTCAGAACTTACCATTTCTTTCCGGTCGCAGAGGTCCTTGAAAAGAGAAAAGGCCTTTGATATTTCTTCAGTTGAAAGCTGGTACCCCATTTCTTTGACCTTATCAGCGAAAGCGTGTTTTCCTGAATGTTTTCCCAGAAAAAGATCAGATGACGGGGCGCCTATGTCCAGAGGATCCATTATTTCATAAGTTGCTTTATTACACATAATACCGTGCTGATGGATCCCGGCTTCATGTGCAAAAGCATTTGAGCCTACGATAGCCTTGTTGGGCGGAACTTGAAATCCGGTAAGTTTTGAAACGAGACTGCTCGTTGGATAGAGCTGGGATGTATCAAGTCCAGTATAGACCCCGAAATGGTCACCCCTTGTTTTGATCCCCATAACAACTTCTTCCAGAGAAGCATTGCCAGCTCTTTCGCCGATACCGTTGATCGTGCATTCAACCTGGCGTACACCCGCTTTTACTGATTCCAGAGAATTGATGACCGCCATCCCGAGGTCATTGTGGGTATGGACTGACCATACTATATTGCTTCCTTTGTCTGTCCTTCCAATTATTTCTTTTACTATCTCTGAGAACTCATGAGGAACTGCGTATCCTACAGTATCAGGGATATTTATTGTCGTGGCACCACAGGCTATGGCAGTCTGGAAAACATCCACAAGAAAATCCAGATCCGAGCGACTGGCATCTTCTGCAGAAAATTCCACGTCATCTACGATCGTCTTTGCATGGGTAACCCATTTTTCAACACTTTCCAGAACCTGTTTTCTGGTCATTTTAAGTTTGTCCCTGAGATGGATATCACTTGTAGCAATAAAGGTATGGATCCTTGGCCTGAAAGCGTATTTAACTGCTTCACCAGCGATATCTATGTCATGACCAGAACACCTTGCCAGTCCTGTTATGACAGGGTCTTTGACCGAAGCCGCGATCTCCCTCACTGCTTCGAAGTCCCCCTGTGAGGCTGCAGGGAAACCTGCCTCTATTATGTCAACCTTGAGTTTTTCCAGCTGCCTGGCTATCTGGATCTTTTCGGCCGTATTGAGATTTATCATGGCCGCCTGTTCTCCGTCTCTTAAAGTGGTATCAAAAATCAGTACCTGATCCTGTTTCATGGTCTATCCCCCTCCATCTCCGTGGAACCTTGTTTTCCTGAAACGGTGTCCCTATATGTTCTGAAGCTTTGACATCATTGAAATGATCTTTATCCCGGTTTCGTTCGTAGATGCATTTCCGCCCATTTCCAGGGGTAGATGCTTTTCATCTGAAAACTCGAGGTATTCAGAAACAGCTTTTTCTATGCCTTTTGCAGCACTTGTTTCTCCTATTGAAGAAAGCAGAAGTGAAGCAGAAAGTATGGCTGCTATTGGATTGGCCTTTTCCTGGCCTGCAATGTCTGGTGCTGAGCCATGGATAGGTTCGTACATTCCGATCCTGTCCCCGCAATTGGCTCCTGCAGCAACACCAAGTCCACCGCTGATTCCGGCAAGAAGATCACTTACGATATCGCCAAAAAGATTGGGACACAGAATAACGTCATATTCCCAGGGGTTTCTGACGAGGTGATAGCAAAGTGCATCAACATTGACCGTTTTCATTTTCATGTTGTGTTTTTCTGCTTCACTGGCAGCGATCTCTTCCCAGAATCCATACAACTGGGGCATAGCATTGGATTTTGAAGCGAGGGTAAATGTTTCAAGTCCTCTTGACGCTGCTTCTTTACAGGCTCTTGCCGTTATCCTTCGGATCCCTTTCTCACTGGCGATACCAAGTTGGACTGCCATTGGAGATGACGGTTCAAGTTTAAGGTCAAGTCTGCCTGAAAGATCGTAAAGTCCTCTGGTCAGAGACATATCATAGCTGATATCCTTTTCTGAAGAAGCCCCCAGCCCCATGTAGAGATCCTCTGTATTTTCCCTGACTACAAGTATGTCAAGTGTTTTATCCCCGGGTATTTTTACAGGTATCGGTACCCTTGGAAAAGTCTTTGCAGGTCTCAGGTTTGTATACATATCGAAATGGAATCTGAGGGTCAGGAGGATCCCTCTTTCAAGTATTCCCGGTTTTACCCTTGGATCCCCTATTGCTCCAAGAAGAATGGCATCCATTTCTTCCATTTCTTTTACGGCCTTACCAGGAAGGATCTCTCCGGTTTTAATGTAATGGCTTGCCCCGAAGGGATACTCCACCCATTTGATATCAAAACCGTATATTTCCCCTGCTGCATCTGCAACCTTTCTGGCTTCTCCAATGACCTCCGGTCCTATGCCATCTCCGGCTATCTGGGCTATTGTGTATTTATTCCGAGACATTTTCTCACGCCTTTCCACTTTCAGTTAGTTTTTCCCTGACGTAGGGGATAAGGCCGCCTGTCGATATCAAATTCTGAAGGAATGGAGGAAAGGGGGAGGTATTATATTCTTTGCCAGTTGTTTCATTTCGGATCTTTCCATTTGACGGGTCTACAGAAACGATATCGCCATTTTGTATTTCGCTGGAGGCCTCTGGAGAAACAAAGATAGGGAGTCCCACGTTAATGGCATTTCTGAAGAATATCCTGGCGAATGAAGAAGCTATCACACAGGAGATCCCGGCTCCTTTGATCGCTATTGGTGCATGTTCCCTACTGGATCCGCATCCGAAATTCTCTCCTCCGACGATCATGTCGCCTCTGGATATCTTTTTTGTAAAATCCGGATCAATATCTTCCATACAATGTTTACCAAGTTCTTTTTCATCGTCTGTTACAAGATATCTGGCTGCAACAATAACGTCAGTGTCAATATCATTTCCAAAGGTCCAGGCTTTTCCGCTGTTGATAGTTTTCATTATTATTCCTCCAAGTCTCTCGGGTCTGTGATTCTTCCAGTTACTGCACTCGCTGCTGCAACAAGGGGGCTTGCCAGATATACTTCGCTGTCTGGATGTCCCATCCTTCCCACAAAATTACGGTTACTTGTGGAGACACATTTTTCTCCCGCTGCAAGTATGCCCATGTGTCCTCCAAGGCAGGGCCCGCAGGTGGGAGTACATATGGATGCACCGGCATCAGCAAAGATCTGGAGATAACCCTTTTTCATTGCCTCGTTATAGACTTCATAGGAGGCTGGTATTACCACACAGCGGACATTTTCAGCGATCGTTCTATCCTTTAAAATATTTGCCGCCATTTCGATATCCCGTAATCTCCCATTGGTACATGAACCTATAAAGACCTGGTCGATAAAGGTATCCGAAAAATTTCTTGCCGGGTGTACATTGGAGGGCAAGTGGGGTGCTGCTACCATTGGTTCCATTTCATTTACAGGAATATTAACGATATCCTCGTATTCAGCATCCTTGTCCGGGAAAACCGGGGTGAAACTGCGGGAAGCCCTTTGCCCGGCATAAGCAAGGATCTTTTCATCAGGGACAAAAAGACCTGCTTTGGCGCCGGTCTCCACTGCCATGTTAGAAATGGAGAACCTGTCATCCATGGGAAGATCTTCAAGAGCAGTACCATGAAATTCCAATGCCTTGTAGCGGGCCCCCTGAACTCCTATTTTTCCCAGAAGGCTCAGCACCATGTCTTTTCCGGTTATCCATTCGGGTCTTTCCCCGTCAAAGTTGATCTTTATCGTGGGAGGCACCATCAGCCAGCTTTTCCCAGTTGCCCAGACTGCAGCAAGGTCTGTTGACCCAACCCCGCTGGATAGTGCAGAAAGGGTTCCTCCTGTGCATGTGTGGCTGTCTGCACCGAGTACGATATCGCCAGGCAGGATATATCCCTTTTCAGGCAGAAATGCGTGTTCTACACCAACTCTACCTACTTCCCAGAAGAGCATTCCCTGTTTTTTTGCAAATTCTCTTCCTTCCTTTGCCTGCTGTGCAGAGGCAATGTCCCTGTTTGGAGTAAAGTGGTCAGGTAATATTGCGCATCTTTTCGTGTCAAAAACCTTTTCTGCGCCCATTTCTCTGAAGGAATTTACCGCAGGTGGACCAGTGATATCGTTTGCAAAAGCGAAATCGACCTTAACCTGACAGATATTGCCAGTATCCACTTTGTCTCTGGTGTGTGATGATATTATTGCCTGTGCGAGTGTTTTGCCCATTTTGTCACATCCCTCTGTAAGTTTTGTTGAAAATCTTTTTCCCATCTCCGGTTAAAACGCAAAAAAAAAGGGGCCGGAACCCTTTTCGGGTTCCGGCCCCTGGATCAGGCAGTCATAGACTACCATTCACTCCGGGAGGAAACCCGCAGTAACCAAGTAGTCCGAGGAGAAGATCACTTTTGGAAATTATTGAAAAGATCCCTTGCATCGGGGTGTTCCTCCTTTTATCAATGGTATTTGAAAAAAATGTTCCCGAAATTCGGGAAATAAAGCCGTTAATTTTTCCGAACAATCAGATAAATTTTAAAGAAGATAACAGATTTTAATAAATATGGCAACCCTGGATATAATAGATCACAAGCCCGGTTGAAAATACAGATTCCTTCCGGGCCTGTTAAGAAATAATATTTACGTCAACATCTGATGACAATTAAAACCACCACTTTTCTGTGTTAGACAATGTTAATATCAACATCTCCAAGCATTTCATACGATGCTTTGTAATGCCCTTTTTCGAGTTTTAATGGAGAAGTTAATGAACCTGTAGATACCACCATCCCCTTTTCTATCTTCAAATTCCTTGACTCAAGTTTCCGTATAAGCCATTTGAGCGAATCCAGTGGATTCCCGAGGATATCGCATGAAGATCCGCTTGCGATCTGAACGCCATTCCTCAAGAGGGTAAAACGGATATGCCCCAGAGTTTCAACATCAAAAATACTTATTCCGATAGGTTTACCGGTCGTTAACTTCCCAGCAGCAGAATTATCAGCTATAAAAAGATTCAGCGGTATGGATGCTATAGAAGTACAGAAACGGGAGTCAGGAATTTCTATGCCTGGAGCAACGAGTACGTTTTCGGCAAGTTCCCGTTCACTCATTCCGTGATCCAGATCTGAATCTGCAATAAATACTACTCCTGTTTCGATATTGCTGTTTATGAGGTTCTGATATTTGAAGCACTCTCCTTCAAGATTTCTATCTGTCAGAGTTCCGTAAGCTGGCTCATCACTAAAATATGGATCCTGGCTTCTGCTATTGAAAATGTTTACCCTGTAACCAGAGATCTGTTCAATATTGTTAGCTACTTTCTGCAGGGTAACAAGATCCTGTACAGCATAGGCACATGGTATGCTCAAACTGAATATTTCATGTGGCAAACTTTCGATCTTTCTTCCGGAAAGATGTGCTTCATACAACATCGACGAAGTAGCTATTCGCTGAAGATCCATTTTCTTTGAATGATATCTGTGCATGGTGATTTCGTTCATGAACTCAACGATACCCCTCGAATGGACCTCTCCACCTTGCTCCTTCAATAGTTACAGGACCATACTGCTCAAAATCGGTTCTCGAGGTCTCTTCTTTTACATAGGATCTTGTCCTGTTCCTGCAATCCCATTCAAATTTCATCATGATTCCTCCCTGTTATCTGGGTTACGTATAATAATTACCTTGACCGGATATTCAAGTATCAACGATAGCCTTCGAATGGACCTCTGAAAGTAACTTCCTCCATACCTTCTGATGTGAACATGTCAAATTTTCCTGTGTTTTCCCATTCTGCCCATTTCTGTCTTGCTGTCATTCTGATCTACCCCTTTCGATTTTTGTTGCGAATTTTGAATAAAAAAAGGTCGGGATCCGAAAAAGCTCGGATCCCGACCTGGCTAACTGGGTATAGGCTTCTAAAAGCCGACCTCGCCAGGAGGGGATCCGCTTATAATAATTAGTACGAGTACTATTATGGAAATGCTTATAAATTTAAACATATTACTGCGTACCATCAATAATCCCTCCTGTGCAAAGTTTATAATTATTCTGAATATTGAAAAGTATTCTATAAGCCTTTCTGGATAGTGTCAACCCCTGATCGTATTTTTTTTCAGCTCCATTATTTTGAGATATATCTTTTCATGATGGTTGCCTGCCCAGTAGATCTTTTTACACAGGGGACAAATCTTGAATTCATTGAAAAAAAGCCTCGT
>Ga0102929_1000893_pt1 | contig 17626 bp, 14 predicted proteins | sample SalPonR1_B_D2_MG_FD_78510 | JGI IMG/M metagenome (GOLD analysis project Ga0102929, IMG submission 78510) | Salt pond soil microbial communities from South San Francisco under conditions of wetland restoration - Salt Pond MetaG R1_B_D2_MG | ecosystem: Environmental > Aquatic > Marine > Intertidal... | reverse complement strand
GGCTCGCCCACGTGGGCCTTGACGATCAGCCGGTCGTCATCGGCGGTGGTCCACACTTGGTAGGGCGGGTGATAGTCGACCACCGTGCCCTCGAACAGAAACTCGAAGTGATGGGTCTCCGGCGTGCCCGCCGGCACCTGCGGCGTCTCCAGGCCCCGATAGCGCAGGCCATAGCCGATGCGATGCAGCCGCGGGCCCGTCGAGCCGTTGAAGGCAAGAGAGCTGATCAGGCTGCCGGTCACCCACTGGTCCTCGTCCGGGCGGGAGAAGTCGAAGGCGGTAGTCATCCAGGCGTCGCTGGCGATGGCATGACTGCCGAAGGTCTGCAGCGGCGCGGCGGCATCGAGCAACTGGCTCAGGCGGCCGTCCTCGACATTGAACGACTCGCAGGCGCCGCCCTCCCCGTCGAAGACGTACCAGCCGGTGCCGACGAAACGGTCCTCCACCGTGAGCCGCACGAAGGCGTCCAGCGGCCGCCAGTCGGCATCCACGGCGCAGAGCACGTCGCGCAGCACCTCGCCCTCGTCGATCTCGCTGCGGGCGCGCAGGATGCGCCGACCGTCGGTGTGGACGGTAACGGCGAAATACTCGCGGCCCCGCTCGCCGGCCGGACCGATATAGGCAAGGCGACCCTCCCGCGTGCGGTGGCGCATGCTCATTCGGCGTTACCGCCTTCGGCCCCCTCCAGCGCCTCGTCCATGGCCTTCTTGCGGTCCTTGCCCATCGCCTCGACCTCCTTCGCCCGATCGATAGTGTCGGTCATCGGATCGAACACGGCCTCGCGGTCTTCATAGGCCGGGTCGGTCTTCGCCGCCTCGTCGTCCCCGCCGCCGCAGGCGGCCAGCGCCACACAGGCACCCATCAGCAGCATCTTGCGCATCTCACTCTCCCCGGTTGGCCACGACCCGCGCGATGAACAGGCGCAGCAGTTCGTTGATGATATCGATGTTCTCCGTCAGCCGGTGGTCGCCGTCGACGACGTGCAGCGAGGCCAGCGACTCCCGGGCGAAACGGATGCTGTTCTCCACCGGCACCACGTCGTCCCGCCAGCCGTGCACGATCTCCAGCGGGCAGTCCGGCGGCGGCGGCGTGAGTTCCTCGTAGCCGGGCATGTAGTAGGCCGGTGCCAGCGCGAAGACGCCGTCCACCGGCTGGACGGTGCTCGCCGCGGTCGCCACGTGGCCGCCCATGCTGGAGCCCACCAGAATAGTCGATCGTCCGGGCGCGCGTCCGGCGCCCAGTACGCCCACGAGCTTCTGCACGCGCTGGGTGGGGTCGGCGATGCCCTGGTAGTCCACCGAGTCGGCGCGTGCGCCCAGTTCGCGCACCATCGCCGCCATGGCGGTGATCTTGCTGCCCCAGGGGCCGCTTTCCTGGCCGTGGGAAAAGATGACGTCGAGATCTTCCATCATGTGTCCTCCTTCATCGAGCCGCCCTGAGCCGCTGGCGTATCTCCTCGCGCGCCTCGCGCAGGATGGTGTCCCGGTCGAGGCTGGCGAGGATGCCGGCGACCACCCGCTTCGGCCCGCCCTCGCCCCAGGATTTGCCCTGGGCGAGATACTGGTCCGCGACCCGGCCGACCACGTAGGTGCTGTAGTAGGCGATGGCGCCCTGCGCCCCGGCGGTGACCAGTGTGGACAGTCCGCCGGTACCCACCTTCAGTGCGCTGGATACGAAGTGCACGGCCCAGACGGTGCCCATCAGCGCCGCCGCCTCGGTCATGATCACCCGCACCAGCGAGCCGGCCTCGCGGCGGGCGACGGGCAGATCGTAGATGCGCGAGAGATGCAGCACCATGCCGACGTCGACGAAGGCGGCGGCGAACAGATCGGCCACCGGCACCGGGTTCAGCGCCACGGTGGCGCCCTTGGCGATGCAGTAGGTGCGCACCACCCGCTCGGCCACCTGCCGGCGGGCCTCGACGATGCGCCGGCCCACCTTGTCGGTGAGATCCGCGGCGAAGATGGAGGCGTTCAGCGCGGCCAGCGTCTTGCCCTCGCGGTCCAGGATCTCCCAGAGCCGCAGCCGCAGCGTCTCCACGTCCGCGGGTGGACGGCGGCGGATCTCGTGCTCGGCGCCGTCCCTGGCGCGGGTAATGACCGTACGCGGCGCCGGATCGGCCGCGGCCGGGATCACGTTGCGCCCGTCGATCAGCCCCTCGACGCGACGGCGCAGCGCCGTCAGCAGCGCCTCGCGCTCGGCGTCGTCGTAACGGTCGGCCTTGTTCAGCACCAGCACCACCGGACGGCCGAGCCGCACGATCGTCCGCAGCGCCTCGAACTCCGTCGCCGTCATGTCGCCGTCGACGACGAACATGACCAGGTCGGCGCGGGCGGCGACTTCCCCCGCCAGCGCCTCGCGCGCCTCGCCGCCGGTCTCGTCGATGCCGGGCGTATCGATCACGAACACACCGCCCGCCTCCTCCTCGCGCAGGGCGTGCATGGCACTCTCGCGGGTCTCGCCGTGCAGGGGGCTGACGGTGAAGCGCGTCTCGCCGACCAGGGCATTCAGCAGCGACGACTTGCCGGTGCTCACCCGGCCGAAGGCGGCGATGTGGAGGTGGCCGTGCTCGAGCTTGTCCAGCATCGCCTGAACCTGGCGGTAGTCGTCGGCCAGCGCCTCGCGCACGCCGCCTGGCAGGCGCCGGTCGCCGAGCAACTCGCGCAGACTCTCGCGGGCCAGATCGAGATGATCGCCACTCGGGTCGGCCGCGGCATCGGCTGCCGAATCGACGATCCCGCCGGCCCTACTCGTCCCGGCGTCTCGCCTGTTCCCGGAGGGCGATCTGCGCCACGCGCCGAACACCCGTTTCCAGATACTCACTCAGATTTTCCTCGAACTGCTCGGCGGCCGCCTCCGGCGAGAATCGTCCCCGTGCGGCGAGGGCCTGGACCAGGCTGCGGCCCAGGGCATCGAAGATGAGGCCATAGGCTACGGCATGCACCAGCCCGCCCGCCACTGTGCCCACGCCGGGAAAGGCCTTCAGCCCGTTGCCGGCCACGGCGAGGGTGAGCGGCAGCGCCCGGCCCACGCGGCTCTGGCTGAGGTTCAGGAACTGCTCGATGTCGAGATCGCGGGGCGATATGCCGTACAGGGCGGACAGGGCGCGGGTCATCGCGGTGCCGAGATAGCCCTGGATAACGATATCCGTACCGGGGCTCACCGCCGCCAGCGCGCCGATTACGGCCTTGCGCGTGTAGGAGCGGATGATCTCCTCGGCCCTGCGGGCCCGGTAGGCGGTCTCGGCCGCCTGCAGCTTGTCGGTGGCGAGCGCGAACACGGCCGCATCGCGGCGCCGGTCCATCTCGCCCCGGCCGCGGGTCAGCTGCTCGTTCAGCGCCAGTACCAGTTCGGCGATATCGGGTTCGCGCGCACGACGGCGCTCGCGCAGTTCCCCGTCCGGGCCATGCTCCATGACGACCTCGTCCTCGCGGGCACTCACCCGCACCGCGACCGCGGGCGCCTCCGGCCGCAGGTCCTGCAGTCGGGCCTGCAGGCGCTCCATCACCTGGTGGAGTTCCTCCTCGGTGTACTGGTCGGTCTTGTTCAGCACCAGGATGGTGGGTTTGCCGACGGCGACCACCTGCCCGAGCGCCCCGGCCTCCTGCCGGCTGAGATCGCCGTCGCAAAGGTAGAGCACGACGTGGGCACGCACCGCCTCCTCCCGGGCGAGATCGTCGAATTCGCCGCCCACCGCGCCGGTGCCCGGGACGTCGGTCAGCACCACCTCCTCGCCGTTCGGGCTGTGCCACTGATAGCGGGCGATCTCGCGGGTGGAGCCGCCCACCGGGCCGGTCTCCACGGCCGCGCCCGGCACCAGTGCCCGGATGAGGGAACTCTTGCCCGTGCTGATCTCGCCGAACAGGGCAAGGTGGATGCGCCCGGTGGCGCGTCGCTCGTCGAGTGCGGCGAGTTCTCCGCGCGCCGCGGCCACGTCCACGCCGGCGGACTCGGCCGCCGCCAGCCTCTCCTTCAGGGCATCCTCCGAGAACACCGGCGGTTTCTCCTCCTCCCGGCGCGAGCGCCGCGGCAGCAGGAAGCGCCAGACCACCCAGACGGCCGCAACGGCGATCGCGGTGAGCACGCCCGCATAGGTGACCACCAGCCACGCCGGCGCCTCGCGCAGGCGGTCCCAGACGTTGAGTGCGGACTCGGTGATGAACAGCATGCCCGCGATCACCGCCACGAACAGCAGGATCACCGCCAGGATCAGCACGGTGCGCAGGATGCGATCGACCTTCATAGGCAGGACATTCTAATTGCGGCGGCGATCAAGGCACACTCGTCGCGTCAGTCGTTGCCCGAATTGCGACAGGTCCAGGCGATGGATACCCCCGCCACCCGCGTCCGCCCGATGGCGGGCCACCGCCGATAGAAAGCCGGGTCGGGCCTGAAGGCTCTCCTACACGGGCGCGGGCGGGGCGGTACACTCTGCCGGATGCAGGACGCGGGCTGGCAATTCTGGATCGATCGGGGCGGGACCTTCACCGACGTCATCGGCCGCTCGCCGGAGGGCGAACTGGTGACGGCCAAGCTGCTGTCCGAATCGCCGGGGCACTACGACGATGCCGCGGTGGAAGGTATCCGCCGCCTGCTGGCCGACGCCGGCGACACCGGCGACCGGGTCGATGCGGTGAAGATGGGCACCACGGTGGCGACCAATGCCCTGCTGGAGCGCCGGGGCGAACCCGTGGCGCTGGTCGTGACGAAGGGTTTCCGGGACGCGCTCGCCATCGCCTACCAGAACCGCCCGGACATCTTCGCGCTGCACATCCGCAAGCCGGCCCCGCTCGCATCGGAGATCATCGAGGCCGACGAGCGCATTGGCGCGGACGGCACGGTGCTGCGGGAGCTGGACGAGGCGGCGCTGCATCATGCACTGACCGCGGCTCGCGAGCGCGGCATCGACGCCGTCGCCGTCTGCCTGGTACACGGCTACCGCTGGACCGCCCACGAGGAGCGCATCGCCGCCCTCGCAGCGGAACTCGGTTTCAGCCAAGTCTCCGTCTCTCACGAAACGGCGGCCGTCATCAAGTTTGTCAGCCGGGCCCAGACGACCCTCGTGGACGCGTATTTGTCACCGGTGCTGTACCGCTACGTCGAGCGCCTGGGCCGGGCGCTGGAGCCCGTGGCCGCGCCGCGTCGGCTGCAGATGATGCAATCCAGCGGCGGCCTCATCGACGCCGCACGCCTGCGCGGCAAGGATGCCGTGCTGTCGGGACCTGCCGGCGGCGTGGTGGGCATGGCGCAGACGGCCAGCGCCATCGGTCTCGGCCGGCTGATCGGCTTCGATATGGGCGGCACCTCCACCGACGTATCGTCCTGGACCGGCGAGTACGTGCGCACGCTGGACTCGGAGGTGGCCGGCGTGCGCCTGCGCGCGCCCATGATGGAGATCCACACCATCGCGGCCGGCGGCGGCTCCGTGCTCGCGTACCGGGACGGCCGCTTCCAGGCGGGTCCCGAATCCGCCGGCGCCGATCCCGGCCCGGCCTGCTACCGGCGCGGCGGGCCGGCCACGGTGACCGACGCCAACGTCGCCCTCGGCCGCATCCCGGCAGGCCATTTCCCCGCCGTGTTCGGCGCCGGCGGCGACCAGCCCCTCGACCGGAACGCGAGCGTCGCCGCGCTGGCGGCCCTGGCCGAACGAGCGGGGGCCGAAACCGGGCGCACCCCGTCGCCCGAGGAAGTGGCCGAGGGCTATCTGCGTATCGCCGTGGAGAACATGGCGAATGCCATCCGCCGCATCACCGTCGAACGCGGCGAGGACGTGCGCGACTTCACCCTGTGCTGTTTCGGCGGCGCCGGCGGCCAGCACGCCTGCCGGGTGGCCGACGTGCTCGGCGTACGTTCCGTCTGGCTGCATCCCCTGGCGGGGCTGCTCTCCGCCTACGGCATGGGGCTCGCCGACCTGATCGCCTCGCGCACCGAGAGCATCGAGACGCCCCTCGGCGAAGCGGCCGAGGCAGCGGACGACGTCCGGCGGCGTTTGACGGCGGAATGCCGTGAGGAGCTGGCAGCCCAGGGGCTGGACGAGGACGCGCTGGACGTCGCCCTGCGCTACGGTCTGCGGGTCGCCGGCAGCGACACCATACTGACGGTGCCCGGCGGCAACCCGGACGAGGCGGCCCGGGCCTTCGCGGACGCCCATCGGGCCCGCTTCGGCGTGGCGCCCGGCGACGAGCCACTGGTGCTCGCCGCGCTCACGGTCGAGGCCCGCGGCCGTGACGAACTGCCCCGGGGTTTCAGCGCACCGGGTGCGAGCGAGGTGCCGCCCGAGCCACTGGAATACAGCCCGGTCTGGCTGGACGGCGAATACCGCCGCGTGCCCGTCTACGACCGCGCCGCACTCGGCGCCGGCGAGCGCATCCCCTCGCCGGCCATCGTGATCGAGGACAACGCGACCACGGTGATCGAGCCGGGCTGGGAAGGCGAGCTGAACGAGCACGGCCATCTGCTGCTGACGCGCACCGGCGCTGTGGCCGCCGAACGCGTCTCCAGCGAAGCGGACCCCGTCATGCTGGAGGTCTTCAACAACCTGTACATGCACATCGCCGAGCAGATGGGCACCGTGCTGCGCCACACCGCCCACTCGGTGAACATCAAGGAGCGCCTCGACTACTCCTGCGCCGTATTCGACTGCGAGGGCCGGCTCATCGCCAACGCGCCCCACATGCCGGTGCATCTCGGCTCCATGGGCGATAGCGTCGCGGCCGTCATCGCCGCCAACGCGGACGACGTGCGCCCGGGCGATGCGTGGATGCTGAATGCCCCCTACAACGGCGGTACCCACCTGCCGGACATCACCGTCGTGACGCCCTATTTCTCCCCGCACCGGGCGCCGGAGCCGGCATTCTGGCTCGCCTCCCGGGCCCATCACGCCGACGTGGGCGGACTCACCCCCGGCTCCATGCCGCCGGCGAGCCGGCGCATCGAGGAAGAAGGCGTGCTGCTGGACAACGTACGCCTCGCGCGAGGCGGCGAGCTCGAGACCGAGGCGGTACTCGAATGCTTCCGCGGCGGCGACTGGCCCGCCCGCAACCCACGCCGCAACCTGGTGGATCTGAAGGCTCAGCTGGCGGCCAACGAGGAGGGCATCCGCCAGCTCGACCGCGCCATCGACCGCTACGGTGCCGCGACCGTGCATGCCTACATGGAGCACGTGCGGGAGAACGCAGCGGCCAGCGTGCGCCGCCTGATCGAGCGCCTCGGCGACGGCAAGTTCAGCTACGAGATGGACGGCGGCGAGCGCATCCGGGTGACGGTGCGGGTGCATGGCGGCCGGGCGCTGGTGGATTTCACCGGCACCAGCTCCCAGTCGGCCGGCAATTTCAACGCCCCGGAATCCGTGACCCGGGCGGCAGTGCTGTACGTGTTCCGCACCCTGGTGGCCGAGGCCATCCCGCTCAACGCCGGCTGCCTGGAGCCGCTGGAGATCCGCGTGCCCGCCGGTACGCTGCTCGCTCCCCGTTATCCCGCCGCGGTGGTCGCCGGCAACGTGGAGACCTCCCAGTGCGTGACCGATGCGCTGTACGGCGCACTCGGTGCGCTGGCCGCCTCCCAGGGCACCATGAACAACCTCACCTTCGGCGACGAAGCGCACCAGTACTACGAGACCATCGCCGGCGGCGCGGGCGCCGGGCCGGACTTCGACGGTGCCGACGCGGTGCAGACCCACATGACCAACTCACGCCTCACCGACCCGGAGGTGCTGGAAGGCCGCTTCCCGGTGCTGGTGGAGGAATTCTCCATCCGCGCCGGCTCCGGTGGACGCGGCCGCCACCGTGGCGGCCACGGCTGCCGGCGCATCATCCGCTTCCTGCACCCGATGAGCGTATCGATACTCTCGGGCCATCGCCGCGTGCCGCCCTTCGGACTCGCCGGCGGCGAGGACGGCGCCGTCGGGCGCAACCGCCTGCTGCGGGCGGACGGGCGCAGGGAGGAGATGGCAGCCGTGGACACGCGTCAGGCCGGCGCCGGGGATGCCGTCATCGTCGAGACCCCCGGCGGCGGCGGCTACGGCCCGGCGGCGGAAAAAGCCCGGGGCGATGGCTGACGAGCACGCCGCGACGCCCGGCTGAGCGGCGATTCAGCCCGCCGCGGCGCTGACCCCCGTGAAGGCGGCAGGGCTCAGGCGGACGCCGCCCGGCTCGTGCACCAGCGACCAGACGCGCATCTCCGCTTCACCCGCCGGCCGGAAACCGAGGATGAGTCCCACCGACGCGCGGCCCTGCTGGGCTGCCGTGTTGGTGGAAGAGTTGCAGCGCACGAACCAGGCGCCCGGGCCCTGCCCCTCGAAAGCACCGGCCGCCTCCAGGGCCTGCATGAACTCTCCCGCACGGCGCTCGACGGCCTGCCAGAGCCCCCGCTCGCTGCGGCGGAACAGCACCCAGCGGGTCGAGCGTTCGATCCGGTGGAGCACGAACTGCACGAGTCTCTCCGTACCGAGTCGACGAGCGCCGCCGAAGATGCTGCCGGTGACGTTGCCGGTGGGACGCACCCGTCGATCGGCGCCGCGGCGCAGGGTCTGGACGCCGTGGCGGTGCAGCGCCGCCGCCTCGCCGTCGTCCAGGTCCAGCACCGGCTGCAGGTCCCTGAGCAGCGCCGCGCCCTGCGCCGGCGACATCCAGACGTGGCCGGCGGCATCGTTGCGCGCCAGGATGCCGGCCAGCGCGCCGCCCACGGGCAGTGCCCCGTCGTCGGGGCGCCGCCGGTCGCGCACACGGGGGAAATAGGTCACCAGGTGCGGGCTGCGGAAGCCGTCCCGGCGCAGCGCCAGGTCGAACTCGGGGAAACTGCCGCATCCGGCCGGCGGGTCGACGATGAGCAGGGCGCCGCGACGCCGGCAATAGCGCTCCGCCGCCATGAGGAAGGCCGGCCCCGGGTCGCGGCCACCGCCCATCGGCGGAGCATAGAGGAAGCTGAAGTGCGGGGCGCCCTCCAGTGCGAACAGCCCCGTGTAGTCCCGGGCCGAGCCGATCAGGTCGTAGTCGGTGAGGGGCTGGCCGTCGGTGCCGGCCTCGCCGGCGGGCACGCAGGAGACCGCGCCGTCGGCGCCGTCGGAGCGGGTCGCCTCGGGCCTGCCGCCGGGCAGCCCCCCGCTTACCCGGACCAGCCGAGAGTTGAGCAGGCGATCGCGTACGTTGTCCTCCCTGCCCTCCTCGCAGGTGAGGCCATGGAAGATCTCCTGGTCGTCGATCAGCCGGGTCCGCGGAGACAGGCGCTGTACCGTCAGGTTGAAGCGGGTGCCGTCGGCGCCGGGACGGCCGTCGATGCCGTCGTAGTCGACGGAGGCACGGAACGTCTCGCCCGCGCCCGGATTGACGGCGGTCAGCGTGAGACCCGTGTCGCCGGCCGCCAGCGTCAGCCGCGCGCCGCGCGCGCCGTTGGCCACACGGACGATGACGGCCCGGCGCCCCCCATGGGCGAAGAACTGCTCCACCGCCGGGCCGAGACTGCTCAGCCGCCAGTGGCCGCCGAACCGGCGGGAAAACTCGGAGAAGGAGCCGACGCTGACCGGGTGGTTGACGGGGCCGCAGAGTGCGCGGCCGATGAAGGCGGCGGTGGTATCGGGATCAGTCGGGATGGACTGATCCTCGGCCGGCACCTCCCCCACGGTAATGCCGGTATCGGTCGAATCGCTCAAATGTCGATCGCCCCTGGTGCCACACAGCGTCCAGCCCCTGATTCTACGGGCTGTCGCGGGGAGTTACCATGCCCGCTGGCATCCACGGGCGGGACGCATGCAGACACCGCGAGGCTACAGTTACCTGGACCAGGCTCATCCCGGACTGAACCGCCTGCCGCGGGAGTTCCTGGGCGAGTTTCCCACGCCACTGGAGCACCGGAGCACCGACCGCCTGGCGCTCTGGATCAAGCGGGATGATCTCACCCATCCGGCGTACGGCGGCAACAAGCTGCGCAAGCTCGAGTACGCACTGGGCCAGGCCATCGCACGGGGACACGGCTCCGTGGCCACCTTCGGAGCCGCCGGCTCCAACCACGCGCTGGCGACGGCGGTGCACGCCACGAGCCTGGGCCTGGAGTGCACCTGCCTGCTGGGACCGCAGCCCGTCGGCCCGGCCGTGCGGCGCACGCTGAACCGACACCTCGCGCTGGGCACGCGGCTCGTGCCCTGGGGCGGCAGCCGCGCGGAACGCCTCGCGCTGTACCGGCGCCTGTTCCGCGGCCCCGACCCCGCACACCGGCCGTGGATCATCCCCATCGGCGGATCCACCTGGCACGGCACGGTGGGCTACGTGAACGCCGCCTTCGAGCTGGCTGCCCAGGTCCGCGCGGGGCATGCGCCGGAGCCCGACTTCGTCTATCTGCCCCTCGGCACCATGGGCACGGTGGCGGGACTCGCAGCCGGTCTCGCCGCCACGGGACTCGCTACCCGGGTGGTGGCCGTGCGGGTGGTCATCGAGAAGATCGCGGACGAGGCACGCACCCGCCGGCTGGGGGCGAAGACGACCGAACTGCTGCACCGGGTCGAACCCGCCTTCCCCGCCGTCGGGGCGGCGGAGATGAACTTCGAGGTCCGCGACGAATTCCTCGGCGAGGGTTACGCCGTGCCGACGGCGGCGGCGCGGGAGGCGGTCGAGTGGGCTGCGGCGGAACCCGGCCCGGGACTCGGCCTGAAGCTCGAAACCACGTATTCGGGCAAGGCCCTCGCGGCACTGCTGGCCGATGCGGCGTCCGGGCGCCTGGACGGCCGCACGGTGCTGTTCTGGAACACCTACAGCTCGGCGCCCACGGACGCGCGGGACGACCGCCCGATCCGCCCGGACCTGCCCGGGCCCCTGGCCCGCTATTTCAAAACCCCGAACGAGGGGTAGGAGGGGCTTCAGCCCCGATCTTCGCCCGGCGTGGCCGAACGCTAATCGGGCCTGAAGGCCCTCCTACAGGCCTTTGAGCTGACGGCGGGCCATCAGCGCGCGCCAGTTGTCCAGTGAATGCAGGTGGGAGTAGAGGCAGGAGAGTTCGCCGGAGCGGTGCCAGCCGCAGATGGTGGCCTCGTCCAGCTCGGTGAGCTTCTTCGCATCGAGGCAGACGTAGCTGGCCAGCGTTTGCTGTTCGCTGGCGCCGGTCGGCGTGTAGGTGGCCTGCTGGGGCGTGAGGAGACCCAGGTCGCGGAGCCGCTCGCACAGCTCCCGGGTGCGCGCCCGCTCGGCCTCGTACCGGGTGCAGAACTGCGCCATCTGCCTGGTCTGCTCCGAGAGTTCGCGGCCGTCGAAGAAGGGGTAGCGCGGCTCTTCGGTGACCGCGGCCGACTTGCGGTCGATGAGCAGCGCGCCCCGACCCTGGTCGTCCGTCGCGATGCCGAAGGGGTAGCAGCGCAGGTAGGATGGCACGTAGCACAGGGGGTCCCAGTGGCCCTCGGCATCGACGAACAGGTTCGTGTCGTCGAGGACGGCGGTCACCGCCAGCGGTACCGGCTCGTCCACCGAGCTGAAGACGATGGGGTAATGGCGCTGCGCGCTGGCGAACTCCGGCAGAGTCACCGGTATGGCGCGCACGTTGCGCACGAAGTCGTAGGGACGCTCGACGGGCGATACTCCGAGAGAGCCGTGTTGCTCGGGCGTCAGCAGCTCGGGCTGTTCGTACAGGAAGGCGGTGCCGGTCAGTACCGGCGTCGCCCCCTCGCGCGGATCATCCGTCATCCTTCTTCTTTCCCGTGTCCTTGTTGCCGCCTTCACCCGGACGCACCGGGACGCCCTTCTCCCTGTCGTCCTTCGCCGGTGCCTGGTCCTCCCGGGACTCCGCTTCCTTGCGATCGATCTCGTCCAGCATCACCTTCAGCCATTCGCTCATGTCGCTCACTCGACCGCGACCTCCTCACCCGTGTCACCCGCGGCGGCATCGGGGCCGGATTCCATCATCTCATCGATGAGCTCGGCCACCTCGGCCAGGGTGGGCGCCTCCGGGTCCGGCGCGACGACGTTCGCCACCAGGCGCACCCGGCGGGCCAGCTCGTTGCGGTCCCGGCTCAGCACCCGGATGGGAAGGCCCCTGGCGTCCGTTACCGCCTGCTGCGCGTTCACCCGTTCGTGCTCCTCGGCGAAGGCACCGGATTCCTGCCGCGCCTGCTCCATCAGCGCGTCGAGCAGCGCGCCGGGATCGCGTTCGTCTTCGGCCAGGAGCGGATGGGCCTCCAGGTAGAACTCGCCGCCCCGGCGGCCGTACAGCAAGGGCTGGTTGACGATGGTGACGGGAGTGCCCCGGTCCACCCTCTCGTAGAGAGCCTCGATGTCTTCCGGGTAGAGACGCACACAGCCGTGGCTCACCCGCATGCCCACGCCGTAGGGCTGGTTCGTGCCGTGGATGAGGTAGCCGGGCATGTCGAGCTGGAGTACCCGGTGGCCCAGCGGATTGTCCGGGCCCGGCGGCACGACGGAGGGCAGCGGGTTGCCGGCCCGGGCATGCTCCTGCTGCACGGACCAGGGCGGATACCACACCGGGTCCCGGGCCTTGTCCACCACCTCGGCCGTGCCGGTGGGCGTCTCCCAGCCCTCCCGGCCGATGCCCACGGGGTGTGTGATCACGGTCTGCACGCCATCGTCCTCCGGCGGCGGGAAGTAGAACAGCCGGCGGGCGGCGATATTCAGCACGATACCCTCGCGGGGCGCGTCGGGCAGCACGAACTGGGTGGGCAGCACGATGATCGTGCCCTCACCCGGCAGCCAGGGGTCGATGCCCGGATTCGCCTGTACGAGTTCGTCGTAGCCCAGCCCGTAGGCCCGCGCGACGTCCGGGAACGTATCCGACGCCCGGGATCGGATGATCTGCACCTCGCCGACGACGTCCTGTTCCGCGGAGTCCAGCACGAAGCGGCCGGCCGCAATGGCTTCGCGCTCCTCCAGCGTGTCGATCCAGCGTACGTCGCGGCCGTCGGCACCGTCCTCCCCCCCGGTGGTGGCGCAGCCGGCCAGCACCAGGCCCGTCACGGCCGCGAGGACCATGGCGGCCGGATCAGGCGCACCGGCCGGACGGCGGATACGCGGGCGGACTGCAGGGGCGGTGGTCATCGCGCAGATTCTACTGGATGGCGGCAGCCGCCGCCTCAGACGGCGAGCCCCAGGTAATACAGTGTGGCCAGGAAGGCGAGCACCATGAGTGCCAGCGCAGCCAGGTTGACCGCCGTCCGCCAGACGGACCGGCGCCGGCGGACGTCACGGCGGATCGACCCGGCGTCCATGCCGGCCGGACCGGCAGGATTCAGGCGCCAGCGCTGTCCGGCCTGCCGCGGCACCGGCGTGAAGTACTCCCGCCAGCCCTCCAGGATGCGCTGGGTGCGGCCCATGTCGATACCGGCGGCGCGGGCGATGCGCAGCACGGTCATGCCCTCCGGCGGCGCCTCTTCCAGCACCGCGGCGATGCGCTGGATGTCCGGCGCCAGGCGCCGGTCGAACAGGAGGGGAAAGGAAGAGGATCGGTTCATGACGGTGGCTGGATCGGTTCCTGTCGATGACGGCTGGTTCGATGACGTCCGGCCGGCCTCAGCCCCGGCCCGGGCGTCGGCAGGCGCGCAGCCTGAGCGGCCAGCGTACCCGCCGCGGCGCCGGTCCCCACAGCTCCTCGAGGCGGCCGGCGATATCCGCCAGCGGGTCGGTGCCGGTCGCCTCGCGGCAGCGGCCGAGTGCCGACCACGTGGACAGGTAACCCAGCATGTGCCCGGCTTCCCAGCGCGCCTCCATGTGGAACTCCGGTGTCTGCAGTTCCGGCCACGGCAACGGAATGGTGCCATAGCCGGCCTCGATATGCCGCCGCTGCGGCGGCCACCAGGGGCCGAGCGGCCCCTCGTAGAGTTCGAGCACCAGCGCATCGATCGGGGCAGAGACGGTGCACAGTTCGTAGCACCAGGCCGCCAGCACGCCGCCGTCGACGAGCACGCGGCCCGCTTCGGCGAAGAAGCGCTCCGCGTCGAACCAGTGCAGCGCCTGGGCCACCGTCACCAGGTCCACCGAAGCTTCCGGCAGGCCCGAGTCCTGCGCCGGCGCCACACGGAAACGCACGCCGGGCAGCGCCGGCGCCCGGCGGATCTGCTCTGCGCTCGCATCCGTCGCCTCCACCCGGTGGAATCGCCGCGCCAGGTCTGCGGCCGCCTGCCCGCTGCCGGTGGCGCAGTCCCACGCCAGCTCGGCACCCGGGGCGGCGGCCGCCAGCCAGTCGAACAGTGCGTCCGGGTAGCGCGGACGGTAGCGGGAATAGTCGCCGGACACGCCGGAGAAGTGATCGCGGAAGCTCACGCCGCCGGCTCCCGGATCCAGATCCAGCCTTCCCGCCCGGCCAGGTCCCGATCGGGCGGAGGCGGACAGCGCCCGGCCAGGAAATCGGCGCCGGCCAGCGCGGCCAGCGCGGCATCGAGCACGTCCGCCTTTGCCAGCAGCAGCTCCCGGTGCCCGCCCGGGTCCAGTTCCGCCGCAAGCCCCGCGAGGATCTCCGCCCGCAGTCCCCGTGCGGCAGCGGGCTTGTAACGGCTGGCCGGCAGCTGCCGGGCCAGGAGCACGGCGGCGGGATACACCTCGATGGCGGCGCTGGCGGCGAGCGCCGGCGACCAGGCCAGCGGGATGGCTTCGGCGCGGAGCGCACGCAGCTCAGCCAGCACGCGGAGGGCGGCCGCCGCCGTGCGGGCGATGCGGTCGGCGCCCACCTCCAGGGGCTGCTTGCCGAGTCGCCGACGCACGAACTCGTCCGTGGCGCGGCGGAACAGCCGGTTCGGTTCGGCCTCCGCCAGCGCCTCGCCGGCCGCGTGCGCAGCCAGGCTGAGCCCGAGCGCGGACGGCCAACCCAGGGGCGCATCCAGGCAGAACAGGGCGGGACCGGAGCCGGCGGCCGCCGCCGCGAGCCGGGCAACCGAGCCGGGCGCGTCGCCCAGGGCCGCCAGCGTCACGCGGCAACCCTCGCCGTCGGCGGCGAGCCCGACCACGCCGGTCTTCTTCGGATCGGTGGCGCAGTCGATGCCGACGATGGCGGCGACCTCCCGGCCCGGGACCGTGTGCGCGGCGCTCATCGCGATGCCGACGGCAGCGCCACCACCGCCCCCGGTCCCACCGCGAACACCCGCTCGTCGGCCTCCGGCCGGATGTTGTGACCGCCGGTGAAGCTGCCGAAGGCGGGCAGGACGCCGTGGTCGCCGCGAAACCAGAACACCGGCGGGCGCAGCCGGTCGCCGCCGGTACCGAGATGCACCGTGGGGTGCAGGTGGCCGCCGAGACCGTAGCCCCGGGGATCGGCCTGCGGCTCGTGCTGCAGGACGAAGGGCGCTTCCGGCCGGGACTCGGGAAACCAGCGGATGCGCGCGTCCAGCCGCTGGCGGGTCACCGGCCGGTCGTGGTTGCCGGCGACGATGCTGACCGTGACCGGCAGGCGGTCGAGCCAGGCCGTGATCGCCCCCAGCCACTCATCCTCGTCGCCCGGCGGCGCATGGGTGAAGTCACCCAGCACCACCAGCTCGCCGGCGCCGAACCCGGTGACCAGACGGGCCAGGCGATCGAGGTCCGAGCCGGTGGCGCCGCCGGGCACGGCCAGGCCCGCCCGGCCGAAGGCCCATTCCTTGCCCAGGTGCACGTCGGCCACCAGCAGCATCCGGCGCCGCGGCCAGTACAGGGCACGGTCGTGGTGCAGCAGCAGCCGCTCGCCGGCGCAGTCGACAGGGAGGGTGCCGCCGCCGGCCGTGCCGTGAACCGCGGCGCTCACGCGCTCTTGCGCCGCCGCTCGGCGGCACGCTCCAGGGTGGCGGCCATGCGCTCGACCCGGTCCCGCCAGGTCTCGCTGGACAGGATCTGGCTCTGCAGGCGCTCCGCCCAAAGCGGGAAGGCCAGTGGCGTGAGCCGGTCCGGACGCTCGATGACGATGTCCTTGCGCCCGATCGACGCCAGCGCCTCGCGCATGCGCCGGGCCTCCAGCTGGTTCTCCAGCACCTCCCGGCGGGCCTGGTCCAGCAGCAGGTTATCGCCGTCGTAGCGCTCGAGCACGTCGAAGATGAGGCCGCTGGAGGCCTGGATCTGGCGTGTCGACTTGCCCCGGCCCGGATAGCCCTGGAACACCAGGCCCGCGATGCGGGCGATGTCCCGGAAGCGGCGTTTCGCGATCTCGCTGGTGTTCATGCAGGCGAGCAGGTCCGCCTCCAGCTCGCCGGGGGCGAGCAGACGGCCGAGCCGGTCCGCGTCGATGTCGGGCTCCTGCCGGGAGAGGAGTTCCAGGCCGTAGTCATTGGCGGACAGCGTGAAGGTGGCGGGGGTCTCGCGGGACAACCGCCAGGCCAGCAGGGTCGCCAGCCCCTCGTGCACGAGCCGACCCGCGAACGGATAGCAGAACAGGCTGACGCCCTCCCGGCTGCGGATCACCTCCACCAGCAGCTCGCCGGGTACCGGCAGCCGGGACCAGCGCCGCTGGAGCGCCAGCAGGCCGGCGACGGCGGTGACTTCGGGGGATCCGCACGCGTCCGACTCCGCCGCCTCCAGCACCTCGAGAACGCTGTCGGCCAGCTCGGTGGACAGCGGCATGCGCCCGCCCTGCCAACGGGGCACGGTGCGCCTGCCCTGCTTCGCCCGCCGCACGTAGGCGGTCATGTCGCGCACCTGGGCCAGCTCCACCAGACGGCCGGCGAACAGGAAGCGGTCGCCCCGCTCCAGCCGGGAGACGAAGGACTCCTCGATGGTGCCGAGCGAGCCGCCGGTCAGCCAGCGGATATTCATCGCCGTGTCGCTGGCGATAGTGCCGATGCCCATGCGATGGCGCTGGCCGATACCCCGGTCGGTCACCCGGCAGCAGCCGTCCACGGTCTCCACGCGGCGGTACTGCGGGTAACCCTGCAGCGCCTGGCCGCCACGGGTAACGAAGTCCATGACCCAGCCCCATTCGGCGTCCGTGATACCGGCGAAGGCGTGGGTGCGGCTCACCTCGGCGCGCATCGCCGCAGCCTCGAAGCCGCCCCCGAGGGCGACGGTGACCAGGTGCTGGGCGAGCACGTCCAGCGAGCCGGTCAGCGCAGGCCGCGCCTCGATGCGGCCCTGCTCCGCCGCACGCCGGGCGGCCGCGATCTCCACCAGCTCGAAGGCATGGGCGGGTACGCACAACACCTCGGAGACGGCGCCCGGCTGATGGCCGCTGCGCCCGGCACGCTGCAGCAGCCGGGCGACCCCCTTCGGGCTGCCCACCTGCATGACCCGGTCCACCGGGCTGAAGTCCACGCCCAGGTCCAGCGACGACGTGCACACCACGCAGCGCAGTTCCCCCGCCCGCAGCGCGTCCTCTATGCGCCGCCTGAGCTTGCGGTCGATGGAGCCGTGATGGAGCGCGATGCGGCCCACCCAGTCGGGCCGCGCATCCACGAGCCCCTGGAACCACAGTTCCGCCTGGGAGCGGGTGTTGGTGAACAGCAGCGTGGAGCCCGCCGCTTCGATGGCCTCGACCACGGCAGGCAGCAGCCGGATGCCGAGATGACCGGCCCAGGGGAAGCGTTCGAGCGTGTCGGGCAGCACCGAGCGGATGCGCACGGTCTTCGGCGCCTGTCCGCGCACGAGACGGCCGTCCGCGCCCGGGCCGAGCAGCACGTCGCGGGCCTCGGCGAGGTTCGCCAGCGTCGCGGACAGCCCCCAGGTCCTGAGCCCGGGCGCAATGC
>Ga0102929_1000891_pt1 | contig 17653 bp, 14 predicted proteins | sample SalPonR1_B_D2_MG_FD_78510 | JGI IMG/M metagenome (GOLD analysis project Ga0102929, IMG submission 78510) | Salt pond soil microbial communities from South San Francisco under conditions of wetland restoration - Salt Pond MetaG R1_B_D2_MG | ecosystem: Environmental > Aquatic > Marine > Intertidal... | reverse complement strand
TATTAAATTGATAGATGGTTTTTTATTAATCGGTTCACGAGAAATACACGTATTTCATTTCCGAAGTCTAGACTATGTTCGTTTAATTAGAGCCGGAGATTGGGTTAATGGGTTCATAGGAACCGATATTGTGAAATATAATCAAAATGAAATGATCACGATAGGTCATATCGCCGGGGAACAAGTTGAACATATCCATTCGTTCGTGAGTGGAGATTCTTTCTTACGCGAACGTTCTTTCTTCTCTTACCAGTCTAAACATAAATACTTTAACGGTTGTTACAATTACTGGGGCGGTAAGTTACATCTTCCACATCTAGGGAAAACAATAACTAGAGAGTATGATTTTCCTTATCGTCCTTGTTCAGCATGTCGTAACAAGACCTTACAAAGTCTCTGTATTAAAGTTATTAGGAAAAATAAAATTAATTGTTCTGGTGTCCCCGGTGTGATTCTAGAAAAATTCAGACATGCTTTGTATTAAGCTATCTGAGCATAAGAGAACTGAATAATCGACCACCTTTCAATCTTATCAGAGAAGAACGATTTTTGTTCAGCGTCCATTCAGATATCTTTCGAAATTAATCGTTTCGAATTAAAAAGGAATGTCCGGTAAAGATTGGGCTATCTGGGTACTCGTTATTTTACTGGTTCTCGCTCTGATTGCGATGGCCGTTTTCTTATCATTATGGCTTAATGAACAAAATACTACTCCTACTTTAACTCAATGCACCGATCGTTTGAGCGCTTGTCAAAACGAATTAGGTTTTTGTAATAAAGGACTACGGCATTGTCTCAATGGTAAAGGTTGTGATCAAATCATTGAGCAATTGATCAAATGTCAAACTGAATTAGCAGTCTGTTCAGAATTTGAAGGACAATTAAAGAACGAATTGGAACAAGCTAATAGAGACATGCAAGTCACTGAGGCCAGTCTGTCAGTTTGTCGTGTGGAGAAAGAAATCTTACAACAAGAAATTAATCAAACTTTATCGACCAATTTTCCGGTTACCATTCCTATTAGGTTTTTAGACACTCATAAGAAAGTTTATTCACCAAACGGTAAGTATGTAACCGGGATTGAAGGTTGTTCCCAATTATTGAAAGGAAGTAATCAGAAGAATGATCATCACGCCTGGTTGATTAAGACTAATTTATCTCTAGGATTATCTTGTCATTTCTCTTTCCAACCTGATGAAAGGAAATTTAGTAAATTACTTAATAACGAAGATCAAGTTTCTTGGTTGTCGATCGACAATTTTTACGACATTCCAATCAAGAACGGAACTGGGTTGAAATTAAGAGTTAGAGACAAAGAAGGTAACGCCACTGGATTTACTTTAGTGGCACCAGCTGGACCTTGGTATCTTGAAATTAGTGATGTTAATGGTCGTATCATTACTCGATTACACTCAGCCACCCGTCGGTAAGTCGCCGGTCGTGAACATTTAATAATGTTCAAATAAATTACATATCAATACCGATAAAATGACGACTATTGGAACAACTAAAAATGTCAAGCCATTTTATCTACCGGTAAACGGAAAGGTCAGGCCTGCGGGATTGTCGCCAGATATCAAGTTGACAACCAACAAGGAAATAAAGAATGACGATGTGGTCGTCATAATAAGACTAAGGTATTACTAAGAAAGTTAATCGAACCCCGGGTTACCATTGTCATCTCCATCTTGTTACTTTCTTCAAAGATGTTTTCATTAGATGTGGCTATAGAGCCATTACGCTAGAAAATAATAAGCCAATCTGTCAAAAGTGTTGTCACCATAATCTAATTATCACTTCAGTTCCTCAAGAATCAGCTATTATTTGGTGTCAGTTTAGTCTCGAAAGAAGTATCAAATTGTTAGATTCAGATCTCTGGGAGTACTGACAGTTCATTTATTCATCACCTTGGAACGAAGATCACAACGGTATCTTTTATACCGAATATAATAGTTGTATTTCTAACTATTTAGGTAACACTACTTACGTGAATCCAGGGAGTAAGAAGTAGTTATTGTAGATTCGTTGAATAGAATTTCAATACTAATGTAGCTTATTCTTACACCGTGATTTATTCTGAACTGAGAATTATCTTAAAAGTAGTTAACTTCTCAACCTTAACCATTAATTGAATTAAACACCTGTTATTGGTTAGATCTTCGGGGTTTCTACAAAATGTTTTTACCTGCCAGATAGTTACCATTCAAGATCAACTGATTGGATTAACTGACATTTCGAGTGACGGAAGAGTCTTGCTATTTAACAATTCTACATCTAGAATTGTTTATTTCGAATCAGACCTTGAAACATAACCGGATGATTCGAAATAAACTCCAATTCAACGGTTGTTATTTGGAAGATCATAACAATCTGTATTATCCACATATGGGTATTGTTAAAAAATGTCATTATAAACCTATTTTCAATGATAAATGTTTATTATATCGTCGTGATACGTTGAAGGCCCTTTGTATCATAACTATTCTCAAGAATCAATTAGACCCACCCGGTTTACCTTCATTACTATAGAAAGAAACGATTGATCAATAATGATTGATCAATAAGAAAGTCCACAAAGTAGAATTAATTAAAATGGCGTCATCGTTCGTTACCCCGAACAAGTTCAAGGACTACCTAGAAAAACATGTCTTCGATATTTCTGATTTATTTGATTATTGCATTGATAACAACCAATCATATCATCTCATTCCAGGGAACCATATTTATTTCGACATCGATGGAATCATTGACGAAATAATTCACTCGAACGAGAGCAACTTAGAATTGAAAGCATGGTTATTTCACTCTTTCGGTTTTAACGGTCTAATGACAGGTTTTCTACCCTTGGTGATGTCAATTCTGCGAGTGGCTGAGACTGCCAATGGATTTCCCTATGGTGGTTTCATCCGTAGTTTGGTAGAATATTTCTTCGGTAATGATGACCAGTTTGGTGATCATACTCGTTTCTGTGGAGACGTCGATTTGTGGTTTCGGCAACAGAAAGACGTTCAGCGATTCATTACCGAATTGAAGAAATTAGAATTAGTCGAAGGTTGGAAGATCTTCGACTATGCTCGAGAAGCGGAGGAAGGCAATAAGGAAAGTTACGGTTTTGAAGTTACTTCTTTGAACATCGGTGTTCCATTCCGGTACCACGGTATTACTGGAATTTTAACCGCTTTCCGACTGGATCTAACTGTTTCGAAGGAATGTATTCCGATCAGTGACATGTCAGTTAATTGTTTGATTTACCGTAGAGGAAAATTCGAAAGTCACCATCCTTACTACACGTCGGCTCAATTGATTGGTCATATCCTTGGTAAACAAATTCGAATGATTCAACCAGGTACTTTCGGTCACGATCTTTTTCTGTATGCTGATTTACTAGACGACACAGGAACCGATTTGAAAGACATTGATACAATTAAGAAAGAATTTCCTGAGCAAGGTAGCTATTACAACAATATTGCCGAAGAGAAGTGGCAACGACTTCATGCTAAATTCTTCGACTATGGTTGGAAAATTGTTCTTGAAACACCGGTCGAATCATTACAAAGAAGGTGTGCTCTGGTGATTGATCAATCGAGATCTGACATTTCCAAAATACCGCCGATAATTAAAGAGACTTCTGGCCTTGTTTACTCACCAGAGGTTTAAAGAAAAAAGAAAGACGAGTGTGAGCACGGAAGACAAAAGGAAAGAAACGACTCATCAAGCAATCGACACCCTGTTGAAAAACTTCTAATTTGTTGAGCGCCAGACGACACCGACGAAGCTGAAGACCAAGCCACGGGAAAAGAGATCAAAGACTTGAGAGATTTAATCTTCCCAAGAACACGTTCGTATCTTCTGAAGAAGAATAAAATTTGAATATTACACAATGTTCATTACATGGTAGGAATTAAGTATTGTGATATCTTATCCTCCCATCTAATTTTCATTTCGTCGCGGGTCGTGTCAGCGATAACAAATTGACACAATCCTTTCCGTTTACTCTAATTCGATTTAGTCGTTGATGATATATTTCGTTGTAAGTTGCAGTACGTCGTTTTGAAAGTCAACAGCGTCTCGATATTTTAGATAAGATTAGAACCAACGTTACTGTAGAAACCTAAAAAAGGTGTTCTTGGGTGAACACTCATTCACAATGCTCTATTAGATGAGCATTTTTTAGACAAGTTCAAGTCACTCGTTCAAGTCACTCGTTCAAGTCACTCGTTCAAGTCACACGTTCAAGTCACACGTTCAAGTCACACGTTCAGTGACTAAATTTAGTAGTGTAATATTCTTTTAATTCAGGAGCATCGTCTAGTAATTGATGAAGGATTGAAATGAAGGAAATCTTATTTCTGTCCAAATCATGTTCGAGGTGATCAGGTTTTTCTTCAACTTCAATCTTCAGATCAATCTTAACTCCTAATTTCTTCAACTTCCGAATTAACGGATGTCGATTAATCAATTTAGTGGAAACTTGTTTAATCGTAATGATAATTTTAATCCGAGGTTTACTTTTAACCGAGGGTGAAGTCATCTGATGATAAGCTAATTCTAATTTAGTATCTAAGTCAAGGTCCGAATAATCAATTTTAATTAGAATACGCTGTGGAACCTCTATCAAGCTTAAACGTTCATAAAGGAAGTCATCGCAAGATTCACTTTTAGATGAGGTCGATCGAGAATAGAAAGTGAAGAAACCAATAGCTTTATTATTAGCCGCTCCAAAATCTTGTTGGATGGGTGTACCTAGATAAATAACATTGTTACCTAGGCGATGGGGTTCGTGAAGATGACCTGAAACACATAGGGGCCATTCCTTAGGATAGAGATCTCCTTCTTGAGATTTAATGGTCTGACTTAATCGGCCACCACGGAATTCTTGATGAGCAAAGAGACAAGTTCTTTGCTCAATATCAGCCAGTAACCCCGAGACTTTTAATCCTTCTTCAAAACGACCTGGTGGGACGTAAGGTACTCCTAGAAAAGACAATCCTCGGATGGTCCACTCTTTGGGTTGGTCAATCACGGTCACATCTTCCCATTGTTTCAAGGCCACAAAGGGGTGTTCCTGTTCTAAGAAGACTTGATTATTACGAAGATCGTGATTGCCGATCAATAGGTAAACTGGTGCTACTTTCCTCAGTTGGTCAATCATAGTGGTGGCTCGGGTTAAAGGATCAACATGAATTCGTTCATGAGTGTCTAAAGTATCACCTAGGATGACAATAAAATCAGGTTGTTTGGATTTACTTATTTTGACAATATTATTAATCATTAACCAAGAGACGTCAGCTTCTTTAACTCGAAAATGAGGGTCTCCGATTACCAAAGCAGTGACTCCATCGGTCGTTCCGGCAGCCATTTCTCTTGGCAGTCTTCTTCTTTTACAACCTTTTTCTTTCCACGCCGCTCAATCTTTCATACGTTTTTAAGACAACAGTAAAGATTCCCTAATGACCCGAGGAATCACGGAACAATTTAATTTTTCTTGTTTGATTAGACGAGCACACTTATTTTGTAAAGATTCACTCTTGGCCCGAAAATTTAGAAAGTTAATTTCTCGCTCACTTTTCATAGCGAGTACTCGATTAATCTTTTTCTGATTTGAAGAGAGAGACGAAGATAAACCATTACAAAAATGATCAAGTAGATGGAACTTTAGTAATCGACGATTATTTTTCAAACAAGCGATGACCTTCGGGATTGCTTGATGAACAGTTTCGGTATAATCGATGATTATCTCGGTTAACGAATCGTCATATTTAATAAATTCCAATAATCGGTCGAAATTCTTCTCTACAGGATTACCGGCAAGATCTAATCTTTTAAGATTGGAACGATTCTTCAGCACTTCGAAAACTTCAAAATCCTTAGTTCTATTTCCCGATAGATCGAGTACTTCTAAAGTCGTGTTATCTTCAATCCCGCTTAGTAAGACTCTTAAATCGTCGTTTCCCAAGAAAAGATTTCTCAGGTAAAGAGATTTAAGAGTCTTATTGACTAACAATAATCTTGATAACGCTTTTATTTCTTCGCTAGATAGACCTCCGCATGAAAATTCGAAATTAGTTAAGGTCTTATTCCTTATCAAGGAATTAATTAATCTCGTTATTTCGACGGGACCACATTCCATCATCGTTAAAGATTTTAGACCTGTTAAAGAACAAATTAACGCTTGGAACTCTCGTTGATTGAAATGGTATTCATCGAATTGTAAAGATGAAACAATTTCTGGAGCAGAAATTAAGAAATCTTCTATTCCTCCCTCGACATCACAATAACAAAAAGAGACTTCCACAATATCTCGACGACTAGCGATTATAGCTTGTGCCTTTTCCCATTCCTCTTTGCTTAAGGAAACATCATAAAATTCTAATTCACCTCGAGAAATCAAATACTCCATTTTCCGGTCGTCTTTCTTTTCCGGTGCGTCTTTCTTTTCCGGTGCGTCTTTCTTTTCCGGTCGTCTTTCTTTTTAAAAGCTATAAATACGGCCGGAAAAGACGCACGGGAAAGTAATGACCGCTAGTAAACAATCCAAAGAAGAAATCAGAATTAAAGAGATGATATTAATAAATCGTTTTTAAAGAGGAATAATGATTTACTGAACGATTTAGAGGAGAAGATTACTGACCACTTCTCAGCTTCGAAACCGTCCTTCAGAAACGAGTTAAACGGTTACAGGATAAGAAAGCCGAAATAGAGAGAAATGTCAAAAGGCGGAAGACATTCTCGACAAACCAAGTTATGAATTGTCTCGACTGTTACGATGAATAACTTGGTTTATCTCGAAAAACACTCAGAATAATGAGCATGTAACGTTCGAAACAACGAACGTTTTACAACTAATTTACCGCAGGGGTAAATTAACGACACATCTTAATTAAATATCCTTGAGCATCACAATACAATAATCGCTCCTTGAGATACTTGTTAATTTTGTAACAACAAACAATTGATTCTTCGAGTTCTTTTATCTCCGGTGGATCTCCGTAAAAGATATTATTCCACAACTTCATCAGGAACTTGGACTTGATAGCAGCCACTCGAAAAGGTTTGAAACTCATTAAGGAGACTAAGAAAGAATAGACGTCGTAAGCTCCTCCGAAAATAGGATATCCTGAGTATCTCGAGACAGTGAACATAACGTCAGACTCGCTTTTGACATAGAACATGTTGCGCTTCTTACTGCGAGAACAAAAGTATTGATCACATTCTGGTTTATCTGTTAAAGGAACATCAACCACTCTGAATTCGGTGTCGAAATTACGGAGCGCGATCTCAATGTCGACATCACGATTTAAAGAACTCGGAATAATTCGAGTATCACCTACTTGAATTGAAGCCATGTCGAACTGGCCGATTCGAATTGAGAATGAAGCAGTGTATTCTTTACCTGCTTGATCAAATTCATACTTAATTGGTTCTAAATAAAGGTTTTTGATGGTTGAGGCACCATGGACTAAATGAAGACCCTGGACTGATTCGTAAAAATGAGCCAACTGAACCACAATCCCTTCCGCATCGGTAACTGATAATTTATTCAACGATTTCAAGGGTTGATAATTAAGAGCTAAACGGTAACCCCTTTCGTTACAGACGAAGGCCCGTTCATAAGAAGCGACTCGAAACTTAGTCACTGCATCAAGATATATTCCGATCAAAACACCGTTAAGCCATGTTGACGAGACCAAGTAATTTTCAACTTGCTGATATCCCTTGGCGAATCCACAACTCTTCAGAGCGGGAAAACGGCGATCCAATTCAACTAACCGAGCTTTCTTACCTTTTTGATATTCTAACAATAGAAAAGGATCACGATTTTCTTCAACCGTGAATTCTTGTCCTTTCTTAACACCGACTGCTAATTTAATTCTAGAGATATCAGGTTTCAGTTCGGTTAAGTTAGACATTTGATGACAAGTAAAACAACGTTGCATTGACTTAGGATCACCTCTTCCCATCGAAGTAACACAAAAAGGATCATAATCAATAATATCACTAACTGTGATTTCCGGTAAATCAGATTCAATTAACGAAACGAGATGATCACGGAACCCCTGAAATTTTTGTAACATTTTATCGAGCGATAATTTCTGCTCGTAATAATGGGGATCGTCAGCGACGACCGATCTTGAAGGAGTCGCCATTTTACTTCCTCCGTCTTTTACTTACTTGGTCTTTTTTAAGTTGGGATCATTTTATCGAGATTACAAAACCGATTGACAAGAAAATTGTCTTCCAATAATCCATCCGAAAATAGAACCTAAGACGACACCAGTTCGAGCTTCAATATTGTCACAATTGTAGTACCAATGAAGATATCCTTCTTGATATTTATCTCGACGCCACCAACACCATCCTTGAAGTAAAATTTCCCAGACGATAATGAAGAGTAAGAACCAAATTAATCCCAATGAAATTGGTGAGAAAATAACACCGAACGCGACCGAACTAAGTAACAGTCCTTCTAGCGTGTATTGCTGACCGGGATACTTCTTTTCTTGTTGGCACTTATAACAAGTAATTTCTTGGCGAGTCATTCGTTAACTGGCCTCCTCTAACCGAAATTGGGTGATTAGAATTTGAGGAATAACTGAGTAATCGAGATCGTACCCTTTAATAATCCGAACACATTTCTCTCGTAATGTTTCCTGGTTTCGGCGAGAGATGCGCTCACGTAAATTTGAGCAAGCTGATTGATCATACCAATCAGCTTTACCCCCGTTCGTGGAATGGAGATAAGTTAATGAAATATTTTGTTCCACGGCTCGGTACAAAAGCCCGTTGTATAGACAGCACCGAGTATGATTGAAATCAAGTCGCTTTAAAGTACTGTTAATTAGTAACATTCGTGAAACGTAGCCTATATCAGTAATCGAATTATTGTAAACGGCTAGGTTAGTTAAAGTGGTATTCTTCAGTAAAGCTTGATATAAGTAATAATGCCCTGTGTTACCAAGTTGATTGTTACTTACATCTAAGTGAAGTAGAGTATTATTAAGTAACAGAGAATTACGTAAGGCTAATCCTTCTTTGTCAGTCAAAGAGTTATGACTTAAATTGAGGTCAGTTAAGTTATTATTAAATGTTAAACCGTTGATCAAAGTAAGTAATTGATCACGGTAATTATACTTAAAAATTTCAATTAAATGTAATGATTTTAAATGATGAATAGGTGGACTAGCTAAGGGCCATACTTCAGGCTCGACATTACCCGGTGAGGCAAGACATAATCTTTCAAGTCCTGATTCTCTAATTGAACAAAATAAAGTAGATAAGTGTTCCAGGGATACTCCGTATTGGCAAGTAATTTTTAAATCTCTTAAGGTAGTATTGCCAGATAAGTTAAGGTCTTGAATTAAGTCACTGGATACCTCCATTAAATCAAGTCTTCGGAAAGTCGAATTCTTATTCAAACAGCGATTCAGATCCTTAACGAAATTAAATTCGCTGGGTTCAATTTTTAATTTAGTGACAGACACATTAACCGTTAGACCAATGAAGAGAAAATGGAACCCTTTCTTGCCCAGTACTGGATATTTGCTACAGATTAAATTTTGAAGTTGAGTCTCTTGTTTCAAATGCTCTAATAATCGCGCGATACACCGGTTACCAATTGAGTAACCATTAGTTGTTTCTTGTATCCAATCATCTACTCGAGCAATGTAATCATGAAGATAAGTCATTTTTTGACACATTGTTTTAACTTTTTAAACTAAAGTAACATGGACCAATGAAATGGAGAGATCCGAATGAGCCCGGTTGGGATTGTCAGAATTATATTTTCGGGAAGTCCCGGTGAAAGCGGCCATCTTCTTATCCAGAGATTAAAAAAACTGAATTAAAATCTCTGGTCATCTTGAATTGGGTCCAGAAGAAAATTATTTGGATACCGAGAGACCATCTTAATGGTCTCTTGAATGAATTATCTCTTGTAGTAGAAGATGTCTTCTCTGATAGTGCCAGGCAATCTGCTAATTTCGAGATTACTCTTCCTAATCATTCTGACCAAAGTGTCTTTCAGACTAGGAAAAGTCTTCGCTTCAAGTAAAACCGGAACATTCAAAGCTTTCAGTCGCGGAATTCGCTCAAAGATAGAGCAATTCTTTTCACCGATATTCAATTGTTTGAGTGTGTAATTGTCTTTCAAGATGCCGGGTAGAAAGGTGACTAAGTAATCTTCTAATTGCTTAGATATCTTAATGTGGCAAGGAATTTCTTCTTCAATCATTTGGTCGATGTCTAGATCAGCTTTAGTGAGAGTGCCTTCATCTATCTCTTGATAGGCTTCATCTTCGGTGAGTTTCCTTCCGTCAATTAGATAGTATTCAATTATTTCTTCTTCTTCGTATTCAATGATTTCAGGAAATAAATCTAATTTCTCAATGTAGCTATTAGTTCTAACACCTTCCAAAATAGCGATTAGGATTTGGTCATTATCTAAATGAATAACCAATTGTCTGACTTTAAGTCTTTGAATCAATGAAATCATTTCTACGCGTTCCCCTTCCGATAATTCTCTGGACCCAGAGAATTCATCAGCTACGAAAACAAACCTGTCAATTTTGATATCTCCCTTGATTAAGGCGCTTAAAATGTTGAGGAGATCGTCGGTTATTTTCTCGGAATCTTCTCCCCAGTCGTTAATCAATAAATTGGATAAATTATTAATCTCGCCTTTCGACAGAGCTTCTAGTAATTCTTTAGACGGCTCACCGGTATCCCTCAGGTCCTTGAGCCCAATGGTATTAGCAGCAAGATGAATCATTTCTTGATAAGCTAAATCTCTCAATTCCGTTTTATTTAATTTAACGAAAGCTTGGTATTGTTCCCGAGTCATTCTCTTCCACATTTGTTGAGTTTTAGAGACAATATCGTATTCATCAGTCTTAGTGTCGTCACCGGCTAACTTAGCGAGTTGTTTTCTTAAGCCGGTGACGATCAACAGATTAATTCTATTTTGACTTGTTGCTTTTTGGAGACCAGCCAACGCACTGACTAATCTTCGAGATTGGTAATCTAAATTGATCATGGAACTATAATTAATTAAACTAGGGGTAATTATTTGAGAACCTGCTAGAATAAGGTAGCCTAGGCCGTATTTTGATAAAGGTCCATAATAGGCTTCATCGGTGTACTGAGAATTTGGCCGTGCAGCAGCTGCCATTGTTACAGTGCTCGCTAGATAGTTTCTTTTTTTACTGTTCGGAGAAAATTATTTTCGATCTTTCTTCAATGGTTAACACCGGAAAATGAAATTTTCAGGTTTAACGATTTCAGGTAATTCTAAGCGTAAGAATTTCTTATTGTAACAACGCTGACTGTCACGACAGTAACTCCGGTTATCACTACAAGGACACAGATGATCGTAACTGAAATTGATAGTTTCATTGTAGCCAGTTTTCAGTGCAATATATTCTTCATGGATAATTTGATAACGAGGGTGGTCTTGGCATTTATCAAAAATTCGATTCCGAAACGAAGACGGAATCGAATCGTCACCGTAATTAGTAAGATACTCTTTTAAACACCACTCACTGTCTAAGACTAATTCTTGGATTTGATAGACCCAGGAGACCGAATGATTTCCTCGAAACTTAATCCGGCGACGACATACAGAAGTATCAAGAACAAGTGACTCACTTGTCGAATCAAGAGGATAGATTCGTTCAATCGTGTACTCACGTGAGTGGTTGTCAATTATAATGCCACCACCAATTAAAATGACAGTGAGGAGAGCTAGGAGAACTATCATGAGATCGATGCATTCAACACGACCGGTTATGTTTCTGAAATTATCTCGGAATGACTGTGTTCTGTTGCTATATAACATTTTTATTTTCTCGATGTTGTTTTTCTTTCTCATCATTACTTATTTTTTCATCGTTTTTCTTCTTATACAGAAAATGTTAGACTACTTGTTAACTGGTTTAGTGGATAGATTACGATCGTTAGAGAAGCGACGGAAATATCACTCGCTTTCGTTAAGTATCAAGGAAGATACATTTCCAATAGTGATGCCGATCACGTGTGGTGAAGGAAGTATAAAGAGAGCCATCAGATAGATTCTGGTACTACCAAGAGATGAAGATTAGTAAAATGGAGTGAGAGGCTGACCCGATCTTACCGTTACTCATGGCACCGAAAAAGAAGATCAATTAAGAGATGGTCAATTATTACTCTTAACTGATGGAGATGAATATGTTGTCTTACTTATCAAGATGGAGTCTTAATCACGTCGGTTGAAAGAAAGGTCTTATTATGTCGTGTCTTAGCTATCCCTCAGGAGTACCAATCTATTATCCCGGTAATTAGAGATCAATTTAATGAACGTTCAATAACGTTCATCTTTTCAACTCATCTCCGAGAAGCAGCCATTCGCTGACCAAACGTAGAACTGGAAGCACCCGAGCGATTATACCCTGACACCGGCCGGGTGCTTGATTGTCCGGACCGAATAACCGATTGAGCCGTCCGTGATTTCTTGATCTTAAAAATGATTCTTTCTTTCAATGAAGCAGCTAAATCATCAACATCACTAATATTGGAACTACCAGCAGGAGTATCAACTCTTCTTTTGCGACTGACTCCTTGCTCCAGGTAGTATTCCACCGGCCTCCCATTGATGGTCAATTTTCGTAACTGGGGATTGAGTCGTCGTAAAGTCGAGTAATTATCTTTCAAGATTTCGAAGAAGTAACGATCTCTCTCTGATTCAGCCAAATCAATGTTAACTTCTCGAAGAATGTGCATTCTAGGATCGTAATTTTCGTCATCTTCTGTGTAACTAGATAATCCTGCTATTAAGGCTGCCCCCACATCCGTGGAAGTAACATTCAATTTATAAACTTGCAATGGTATGTCACTAAAAGACTGAAACAAACTTGAAATTGCTCGATTGTTAAAGTTAAACTTGCGAGTTCCCATACCTACTTTGGGTAAGCTTAAATAGTCGATCTCTATCGCATCGTAATGATCATAATAAACAGTTTCGATAATGCTAATAATAGCAACTACTTCAAGGATGCTTTGTTCTTGATAAGAGCCTATTTCGAAAGTCATTCTGTGGAATCGCCTACTTCTTTTACCAGCCGTTGCCTGTTTAGACAATCCATCCATCAAACTTTCAAAATACGGACTGACACTAATTCCTTCGATCCCGGTGATACTAGGATTGTTTAAGATTATATGAACTGGTAGAGCATCTGTGATGGCCATATACTCGCCGTAAATCTCATCATCGAAATTGAGAAGTTCTCCGACGATTTTATCCAGTTGATCTCTAATTTGACCGTAAGGGAAAGAGGAACCTCGATAACTCTCATATTTCTTTTCGATCTTTTTGACACTATCGCGAACGTATTCGATCTTTTTGACTTCGGGGTTCTGCCGACTATTTTTTGGTCGCCCGGCAGCGAAGTCGTCGTCACTTAATTGTCCATCGTCAAAGTCGTCGTCGAAGTCGTCGTCGGAACTGTAGCTCTCATCTGCAATCACATCCATTATACGTATAAATAAGTCGTTCATCAATGTTGGGTAATCCTTCCATTTATTTCCATTAAAATCATTGGTCAAACTTCCACCAGACCGATAATTGACCGCGTTTAAAATTTCTTTAAGACTGTACCTGTGAGCTGCCTCGATGGCGATTTGATAAGGATTATCATTGGAAACATTAGGTCCGTAAAACCGTTTAGTTGATTCGACAGTGGCCGCCATCTTCGTTTCGCGTGGTTTTTCTTAAAGGAATTTTTTATTGTCAGGAAAAATTAATCGATAATATCTTGTCACGTCATTCTTATCGAGCAATGCCCATCTGTCGATTGGCGGCGGATTGGCGGAATAACAAAGGGGAAGAAAAAGTTTCTATGTCAAAAAATGCTTGGTAGTCCTATTTATCGACACAAAATAAAGGATCGAAAGTAAAAGAAGAGGATATCTACAAAATAAAAGAACTCGTTAAAAAGAATGGCCGCTAGTCACTCGTCTGATCGTCACTCGTCCGCCGCTAACCGCACTGGTATGGTTCGTCCCGCTAAGGCAATGACTCTTAACAACATTAAGAAAGATGACATTTCTAAGAACATTGAGAAGTACAAAGAACGTTCTTCGGAATTAGACAAGCTGTTACCAGGTATGCCCGAAGGAGAAACCAAGGACCTGCTCGTCGAACATCGTTTGACCGATCAAGAAAGAGAACGCTTACCGGACTTGCCTGCCGGTAAACATCTTTTGATTAATCAATTCTCTTTGATTGGAGCTTATCATCGTTACACTGAACAGGAAGCGGAATTGAACACCCTTAACTTCGCTGGTCTAATTGTACAGCCGCCCAAGCAGCGAGATGAAAGAACTGATCAAGGTAAGGCCTTCAATTCTTTCTATTATGACGCGATGGGTCGTTTTGTCGATTGGATCTTGCATCGCGAAGATGCCGCTACCCGAATTAAGAATTGGTTGCTGGACGACTTTAAGATCGAAGGAATGACTTCAGTAGGAGCTGTTCTCAATCTGTTCCGTCCTCGGGACCGCAAGAAGAAGATTGAATTAGAGTACTTGTCTTTGAATGGCTTAGACCTGACCGAAGAAGATTTCAAGGTGCTGTTCAAGTCGATGAACAATTGGGTCTCTTTCAAGCGGATTAACTTGAGCCACAACCGAATTAAGAAAGACTTCAACAGACGATTCTTAATTATGGGTACTGACTTAATCATTGAAGATTAATCTTTTTCCTTTCAAAAAAAAGCGACGTAATGATGAGCACTCCAATTGCAAATAAAAAAGACTATAAAGATGTAAAGCGAGAAAAGTGAAGTAAAGGAATGAAATAGATGAAAAATTACAAATTTGTAATCTTTAAAATTACTGTGATCCTGGAAGATGAATCCTGAAGAGCAATTAAGCAAGTTTAAATCCATTTTATTTGATCCTCATTATGGAATGAAGAAACGGCGAGGTTTCTTCCTTCGCGGTGATTGGAATTGCCGAAGCAGAATGTCTTCTGAAGGATGGCTTGATTTAACACCCCAAATCCGCCGTGAGCTTAGTCATTTTCCAATTACTTCAAAACAAGTTCATAATGCTATCATTGAAGCAAATGTTGATACCTTAATGATTGAAATTGGTACTTCAGTGGAGCATGTGATTAAATTGTTCAAACTGGCTCTCAAGAGAAAATCGATCCCGTTCCTCCAAGTGGAAGTTCCTGGCTATGTCTTTTTCAGAGTGGATGAATTAATTGAATTTTTCGAGAAAGAGAATCTTCAGATCAGGTTGGTGATAGGCGGTCTTTGTTTATTCAACCATGATTACTTATACCGTAACACAACGGCCGTCAATGAAGTTACTGGTGATAATTTCACTGATATTAAATGGTCTCGTTTTCACAGGTTAGAATGTCTTTCGGTGATAGTCGATGATTGTTATGAATTTATTACAAAAATTAAACATTGTCAGAAGGCACAGATCATGGAGATCAAAGTTCAATTCTGGAGTTCCTACCGTACTGAGAAAACCAGCTGGCTGAGACATGGATTTTTAGAAAAAGCAGCACACAACGCATTCCAAATGATACCGGCCTTGAAAAGAGTTTCTTATTACTTAAAGGATCACGGATATGAAGCTCGTGATCCTTTAAGTAATAATAAGAGATATCAAGAAACGATCTTGGTACATCCTATCAAACCAGGAAAAGTAGTGGGAGTGGTGTATCAGTCTAAGGTTATTTCTCTGAAAGAGAAGTGTCTTGCTTTGATTGAAGAAAAGCATATCGGCACTTCTTCCTTACCGCTGAATTAAAAAAAAATGTAACGGTGAGCACTCTATTTGCAAAAAAGAAATCAGAAATGGACTTTGAAGAGTTAATGAGATCTATGTTCAAATTTACCAATCCCAGTTTTGATCTCAAGGAAAGAAGAATATTTTTTATGGCCAATGACTGGCTTTACACTAAAGGTGAAAAAGTGTTGGCCGACAATCAAATAGATTTAACATCCCCTATTCGTGACCAATTAGAAGAAGTTAATCTTCTTTCTGAAAAAGTTTATGACGCTATTGTCGACGCCAATGTTAATTTCTTAAGTATCAGTCATGGTGTTGAAGCCAAGGATGTCATTAAATTATTTCAACGGGCGCTCGTTAAAAAATCGTTCCCTTTTCTTCGAATAGGATTTTCTGATTCATCTTTCGAATTAGTGGAGTTGATAGATTACCTGTCTCAAAATAAATTAGAGATTGGATTAGAAATTACATCTTCTCAGATGTTCGATCACCCTTACATGTACCGTCACACGATTGTTCTCTTGAGTGTCTATGAGGAAGATTTCGAGAAATTTGAATGGTCTCGTTTCTCGTCCTTGAATTGTCTCTTCTTGGGAGTCACTGATCCTGCTCAAGTCTGTCTTTTCTTATCTTCTTGTGGTAGTTTCTCTGTCAAGGAACTGAATATTAATTTCAACAAACCACGCCCCGGATCAATCAGTCAATGGTTGAAAGAAAATTTGATCGAGGAGATGGTCGATCAAGCCTTCCGGTCGCTATCATCCTTGAGAAGAGTTGCCGTGAGTCTTCCCGGGGTTAAATACGACAAGAAGGAGTCTAATAACGCCAGATATTTAGAAACCGTTGTTAATAATCCTATTTCTGAAGATAAAATTTTAGGAATACTCTATGACACTAAAATCACTTCCTTACAGGAGGAATGTCTTAGAGTAATTAAGGAGAAAAATCTCGATACTTCCATTTTGCCAGCTTTCTATCAGAAGCTTTTCTGATCTTAATTCCTCGAAAAACAAAAGGAGTAAAGTGATATCCAACAAAAAGGAATGAAACAGTGAGCACTCCTTATTAACGACACGACAGTAAGTAAAAGGAAAATAAGAAAAGCTACAAACCAATTAAAATTAAAATATCGCGTGCAAGTCGTGTGTTAGTTACCTTAATCTTAAATATTAATAATGGAATTCAGTGATTTATTCTGTCAATACTTGGACGATTTGATCTGTCCTAACTTCGGACTACCCAATCATCATATTTTCTATATGACTAACGATTGGGGAGATGATGATTCTTACACGAATCGAGATCTCCCAAGGGAATTCACCGATGCCACTTTAGCAATTAGAAAAGAATTGGGAACTTACGGACCCTTATCCGACCAAGTCTTTGATGCCGTCATCGAAGCGAAGGTCAATACCATTATCATGGAAGGCATCTTCAATTTGAAGGATATCGTTCGTTTGTTCGAACGAGCTTTACTCCAGAAGGAAATTCCTTTCCGGCAATTGACTATCCCTACAGGGTGTGTCTGGTTACCAGAATTAATTGAATTCTTGGAAGAACATCATCTCAAGATTAGACTCTGTTTACGTGTCGACGAGATGTTCGACCATCCTTACTTGTACCGCAATGTAGTCAAACTGACCGGAATCAAGGAAGAACATTTCAAGAAGGTCGAGTGGACTCGTTTCTCGGAGTTAGACTGTCTTGATTTCGACTCTTGTGACTACGCTTCCATAGCTATTTTCTTATTGTACGCTCAAGGAACCAACGTTAAGGAAATCAAATTTGGTATTCAATTATGTACTCAGGCAAGGATCGAAACAGCCTTAACGGGAGGATCTCTTAAAATGATGGCTGATAAGGTTGTCCAGTT
>Ga0102929_1000887_pt1 | contig 17707 bp, 15 predicted proteins | sample SalPonR1_B_D2_MG_FD_78510 | JGI IMG/M metagenome (GOLD analysis project Ga0102929, IMG submission 78510) | Salt pond soil microbial communities from South San Francisco under conditions of wetland restoration - Salt Pond MetaG R1_B_D2_MG | ecosystem: Environmental > Aquatic > Marine > Intertidal... | reverse complement strand
CTTTTTTGAAATCGCCTTTGTACTTTACCTCAAATATGTTGGATTTGTATTTTTCGCGAATTTCGTGCGTGGGGCCGTCCACAATTTTAACCGATTTGTTGATGAGGGCAATGTGGTCGCACAGCTCTTCTACCGATCCCATGTTGTGGGTAGAGAAAATGATAGTTGCCCCTTCGTCGCGCAACTCCAGGATTTCTCTTTTCAGCAGATTGGCGTTAATGGGGTCAAAACCGCTGAATGGTTCGTCGAAAATAAGCAGCTTTGGCTCGTGCACAACAGTTGTAATAAACTGCACTTTTTGCTGCATTCCTTTCGAGAGCTCTTCAATTTTTTTGTTCCACCAGTCCATGATGTCAAACTTGATGAACCATTTTTTCAGGTTGGCCACGGCCTCTTTCCGGCTCAGGCCTTTCAGCTGCGCCAGGTAAATGGCCTGTTCGCCAATTTTCATTTTGGGGTACAGGCCGCGTTCTTCGGGCAGGTAGCCAATATGTGCCACGTCGGATGCGCGCATTCGCCTGCCCTCCAGGCGCACCTCGCCGGTATCGGGAGCTGTAATCTGGTTGATTATTCTGATAAGCGTGGTTTTACCAGCACCGTTGGGCCCCAGCAAGCCAAATATACTTTGTTCTTTTACTGAAATGCTCACATCGGTAAGTGCCCGGGTATTGGCAAAAACTTTGGTAACATTGTTCGCGCTGAATAGTTCCATTCTGAATTTTTTAGATGGGTATAAATTAACATGCGCAAATTACAGGTTTATTTTCTTTTTCAAAAGTAAAAAAATAACCTGTTTAAAGGATGAATGCCCGGAGCTGCTACTCTTTATGCCTAAAAATTATTCAACCGGCTGAGATTGAAGGTGCCTGATATAATTCACCAGCTGCCAGGTATCTTCCACCGAAAGCTGCGGTCCGTGTGCGCCCATCACACCAAATCCTGCGCGGATGTTGTGAAACAGCTGTCCATCGGTTTTATTCATCGCACGTTCGTCGTGGTAGTTTGATGGTGGAATGGGGTATTTCCCGCTGGTGAAAAGGTGTCCTTGTCCGTCGCCGTTTTCGCCGTGGCAAATAAGGCAGTACTGGTCGTATTTTTGTTTTGCCCGTTCTAAATCAAAATCGTTAGCCAGCGGGTTCTCCAGCGAAGCGGCTTTTAGTTCATCTTCGGGCGTTTTTTCAAAATTAAATGCATTTTCATGAATGGCAACTGTTCCTTCCACGGGTCCCATCATGGTTTTTCCTTCCGGCATGTTCGGATTTTCGCTCCAGGTTTCATAAGCCTGCGAATGTTCCATGTCGTTAAAATAACTCCACCCCGGTTCGTTGCGATCCTCGTCGCACGACGCCAGAAATGTCATCGCAACAATAATAACACCCATCCATTTTTTAGAATTAAATATTTTCATAGCTCGAACTTTCAATTGCATAAGGATGATTTTCAGGTACAGGTTTCGCTTTTTCGAAAGAGATAAAAAACAGGGTCAGAAAAACGGCCAGGTAGAAAAACGGAAGACCAATTTCCAGCAACCCTATTGATGCAGCTTCGCGCCCCACTGCTCCCGGCATTATAGCGAGGTACAAATCGAGGTAATGCCCAAGCAGCACAACCAGCGAAACAATGGCCAGGTAAAGTGGCTGCCTTTTCGAGCCTCTTGTCATCAGGGCGAAAAACGGGACCACGAAATTTACAATCAGGTTCATGTAAAACAGGGTTTTATAATTGTTGACCCGTTCCACGTAATAAACCGTTTCTTCGGGAATGTTGCTGTACCAAATGAGCAGGTACTGGCTGAGCCACAAGTAAGCCCAGAAAATACTGAATCCGAAAAGGTATTTGCCCAAATCGTGCAGGTGTTCTTTATTCACATTGGGAAGAATATTGAATTTTTTAAATGCAATAGTAATCAAAATGATAACCGCAATTGCTGCTACAAACATTCCGGAGAAAATGTACCAGCCGCAAAGCGTGCTGAACCAATGGGCATCGATTGACATGAGCCAGTCCCATGCAGCGGTGGAGCTGCTTATGGCAAAGAAAACAATAAACCAGCCCGAGGTGGCGCGCAACCTGCCAAGATATTTTTCGTGAGGTTCAAAATCATTTTTCACTGAAATTTTTCGCAGATACCAGGCAAAAAAGCTCCACAAAATAAAATACACAGCAAACCGTACCATCCAGAACGGCATGTTCAGGTATGGCGTTTTTTCCTGAAGTACGCGATCGAGATTTCCTGTATGTGTCCATTCAAATATGTCCTTCAGTCCGGGGAAGGCCAGCACAAAAAAGATAGCGGCAAAGGGTATGGTAATGCCCATGGATTCCATTACGCGCTGGAAATTGATTTGCCAGGTGGACTCACCCAACGTATTCACAGTCCAAAAGAAGAGCGCCCCCAGGCCCAGAAATAAAAACATCAGGGCATTCATCCATAAATTGGCCCAAATACGTGCTGATGGCAACTGTTGCACAAAAATGGCAATCAGAAGGACGAGCAAACCAATACCCGCGGCAATTCCAAGATATGTTTTTAGTATTTTTCCAAATTTGAATGGAACCGGTTCCGGTATGTTTTGTTTTTCCATCATTTTTTTGTGTTAACTTGTTTAACATCGAGGGCTCCGGTTGCTTCCAGGGCCTCTGCAAGTTCTGTTTCTGAAAGCGTATTGTCTTTTGCTGAAAGAATTATTTGAAAATGATCATTGGTCACTTCTTCGTCCAGAATGTCAGGAATGGAGCCGGGGCCCAGGTTCGAGCGGACCAAAAAAGCAATTCCCATGGCAAAGGCAGCAAAAAGTACAGTTATTTCAAAGGTTCCGGGAATAAACGAAAGAATGGAGCTGTAGGGTTTTCCGCCAAAGATAAGCGGCCATCCTTCTGTAAATACCCAGTATTGAAATGAGAACATGAGAACAGCGCCAATCACACCGGCAATAAATGCTACTTTGGGCAAATGCGAGCGCCGCAGTTTCAGCACCGCATCCAGTCCGTGAACGGGGAAAGGTGTCCGCACATCAGCGATGTGAATACCTTTTTCCTGAAGAATTTTTACCGCGCCAAGCAAATCAGAATCATCGGTAAAATGTCCGTAAATTATTGTTCTCATAACTACTCTTTTTCAGGTTTCTGATTTTTTGACGACTTGCGAATAAATTTCCGGGCCGACGATTTGGCTACCGATTTCACCTCGGCCAGTGCAATTACAGGGAAAACCCTGATAAATAGAAAGAAAAGGGTAAAGAACAGCCCGAATGTTCCCATGAAAATGGCCACCTCCACCCATGTTGGTTTATACATCGACCAGCTTGAAGGCAGGTAATCGCGATGAAGCGAGGTAACCACTATTACAAAGCGCTCGAACCACATTCCAATATTAATGAAAATGGAAAGAATAAAAGTGAATGTCAGGTTTCGACGTAGTTTTTTAATCCAGAGCAACTGCGGGGAAATTACATTGCAGGTCATCATAATCCAGTAGGCCCAGGCATAAGGCCCCATTGCCCTGTTTATAAACGCGTACCGCTCGTATTCCACTCCGCTGTACCAGGCCATAAAAAGTTCGGTGATGTAGGCAATTCCCACAATTGAACCGGTGGCAATGATTACTTTGTTCATAGATTCCACATGTCCCACCGTAATGTATTCCTGAAGGTTTAGTGCCCTTCGGGTAACAATCATCAGGGTGAGAACCATTGCGAAACCGGAAAATACAGCGCCCGAAACAAAGTAAGGCGGAAAAATAGTGGTATGCCAGCCGGGAATTACCGAGGTGGCAAAGTCGAAACTCACAATGGTGTGTACCGACAATACCAGTGGAGCAGCCAGTCCCGCCAGAACAAGGCTCATTGATTCGTGGCGGTGCCAGTGGCGTGCTGATCCTTTCCAGCCGAAGCTTAAAAAGTTATACACTTTTTTCTTCCATAGGGTTTTCATCCGGTCGCGAATAGTACCTAAATCGGGTATCAAACCCATGTACCAGAAAAGCAGCGAAACGAGCAGATACGCGGTAATGGCAAAAACATCCCACAAAAGCGGGGAATTAAAGTTCACCCATAACTCACGGGTGTTGGGGTAGGGCAGGATAAAAAATCCCAGCGGAAGCCGCCCCATGTGGATAAGCGGGAAAAGGCCGGCACACATTACGGCAAAAATGGTCATTGCCTCGGCCGCACGGTTGATACTGGTACGCCATTTTTGCCTGAACAGCAGCAGAATGGCAGAGATGAACGTTCCGGCATGACCGATACCTACCCACCACACAAAGTTGGTGATTCCCCATCCCCAGCCGATGGTGCGGTTTACACCCCAGGTCCCGATTCCAAACCAGATAGTATAAGCGATGGCGGCAAATCCCCCCAGCATAACAAGTGCGGAAATGCCAAAGCCAAAAAACCATAGCTTGCCCGGTTTGGCCCGAACAGGGGCCATCACATCGGCGGTAATATTTTCGTAGCTTTTTTCACCGTTTATCAGCGGCTCTCTTACCTGTGATACTTGCATAATATTGTGGTTAGTTTAGCTTTTATTTCTGATTTTGGATAAATACCCCACACTTGGTAAGGTGTGCAATTCTTCCAGCAAGTGGTAGTTTCTGGGGTCTTTCATCATTTTTGAAACTTTGCTGTTCGGATCGTTCATATCACCAAAAACAATGGCATCTGACGGACAAGCCTGCTGGCATGCCGGTTGCAATTCTCCGTCCTCCAACTGGCGACCTTCATTTTTAGCTGTTAGTTTCTTTTCCTGAATGCGCTGAACGCAGAATGAGCATTTCTCGATAACACCTTTGGCCCTGACGGTTACATCAGGGTTGTGGCGCATCCTGCTCAAATCCATTGTCAAATTCGCGGGGTCGTACCTGTTATTTGGAATGGCATCCGCCCCGGTGTAGTCCATCCAGTTGAAACGGCGTACTTTATATGGGCAGTTGTTGTTGCAGTAGCGAGTGCCAATGCAACGGTTGTAGGCCATTTGATTCAACCCCTCGCTGGAATGGTTGGTGGCTGCCACGGGGCAAACGTTTTCGCAAGGCGCATTGTCGCAGTGCTGGCACATCACGGGTTGCCGCACTACTTCCGGATTTTCTTCATCGCCATTGTAATAGCGGTCTATTCTAATCCAGTGCATCTCATGCGCCCGCCTGACCTCTTTTTTGCCAACAACAGGAATATTATTTTCGGTATTGCATGCCAGTACACAGGCACTGCATCCCGTGCACTTGTTCAGATCAATGGCCATTCCCCATTTGTGGCCTTTGTACTCATGTTCCTTGTACAAAGTGGTGTGGTGGTGTTTGATCTCTTCATGCATTTCGTTTCCTGAAGCCGGATCTTCTTTCCATTTGTCGTAGGTAGATTCACGAACAATGGGGCGGCCTTCCATGGATTGATGTCCCTGAACCAAAGCCATTTGTTCGAAACCTCCGGTTTTGGTAATGCTGAAACCGGAAACAGCAAACTGTCTGAACCCGTTTTCTGCTTTTGCCAGCGGAAAGGCATTTACGCCGGTTATCAGTTCTTCCGGAATTCCATTAACGCGTCCGTAACCCACGGCAATGCTGATGGTTTTATCTGCCTGGCCAGGCTGTACAAAAGCAGGGATGGTGAGGTTTCCAAGTTGGATAACATCCCCGTTTTTAATGCCCTCCTGCCTTGCAACAGCGGGGGAAATGGATGCGTAATTGTCCCAGGCAATACGGGTAACGGGATCCGGAACCTCCTGCAGCCAGGGATTCAGTGGGCCGTGTCCGGTTCCAATATTGACGTTTTCAACAAGTTCAATCGTAAAACCTTCTGCTTGATTTTCAGTATTAATATTGTTGAGTGAATTCCCAATTTCATCCGGGTTGGATGCAATGGTAACAGAAGGTGCATCCAGTACCAGTTCTCCTTTTTTCAGGGTTTCCACCCAAAAGCGTTCTGTATCGGATTGTTCGTTTTGCTGCGGGAAATAAGTGGAAGCCCAGTTGTTTTTGATGGTGTCAAGCCAGCTGGATTCGTTGCCCATCCAAGCCAGCAGCGATTCCTGTGCTTGTCGGGCATCGAAAAGTTTATGGAGCGTAGGCTGTAAAATCGAAACAACACCAGTTTTATATTCTGCATCGTCCCAGCATTCCAGGTAACCTGGCGATGGTAGGACATACTGGCACAATTCAGTTGTTTCATCAGGTAAAGCACTGATGGCAACCGACAGCGGTGCTTTTTCTATTGCTGCCTTTATTTTTTCTGATTCGGGATGGTTATACACCGGATTAACATCCCAGATAATAACTGCTCCCGGGCTGGAGCTCAACAATGTTTCCAGGCTTTTTTCAGATCCCCGGAAATGGTTGTATGTCCGTTCAAATTGAATTGTGTTTTCAATGTTTCCGAGCAGCTGGTTAATTCCATTTACAATTACCTGGTAATCGGGATTATTGTCGCCGCACACAACCAATGATTTTCCCTCATTGGCTGTTAAATCGTCCAAAACTTCATCGAGTTTAGGCGTAATTTCCTGCGGAGGCGTGGGAACAGCAATCGCAGGAGCTCCCTTTTTTGCGGCCAGTTGGTTATACAGGTAGGCGAGAATGCGGCCATAATCGGAACGTTCGGCCCGGATTCGCACGTCGGCATTGGAACCTGTAAGCGACATGCCCGCTTCAATTTGGAAGTGTTTATTCAGCTGGCTGTCACTGTTATGCAAATCGCGCCTTTTGGCGTATTGCCCCGAAAACTCAACCGGTGAGAGCCATGTTCCGAGAAAATCACAACCGACAGAAACAATACAGTCGGCTTTATCGAACCTATATTCGGGTAATGCATTTACACCGAAAGTCCTCTGGTTAGCTTCGCGGAAACCGTCCATGGGAATGGCATCGTATTGCTGCCATTCGGCGCCAAAAGTTTCGGCGAAATTGCCAATCAGTTTTTTTGTTGTCGGGCTGATGATAGTCGGTGTTAACAGTAAAACCGGTTGTCCTTCATTTGCGAGTTGCCGCAATTGAGAAACAATTTCACCGTCGGCAGTTTCCCAATCGATGGTTTCCCCGCTTTTTTGCGGGTGCTGGTAGCGGTTGACATTATAAACGTCGAGTACCGAAGCCTGCACGCGTCCGCTGGTTCCTTTGGGTGTTACTACCGATTTTGGATTGGTTTCCAGCTTTATGGGTCGGTTATCGCGAACTTTGACCAGCACATTGCAAAACTCGTTTTGGTTAAAATATGACGATGCATAGTAGGCGGCTTTCCCCGGTGTAATTTCTTCAGGTTTTATAAAGTAGGGAATTGCCTTTTCAGCAGGGCGTTTGCACGATGCAATAAATGCTGCTGATGCGGTTCCCAGTCCCAGTACTTTTAGAAAATTTCTTCGCGATGTTGGTGAGGTTACTTCCTCGCGGCCTTTGGGAAGCCGCTCATCCTTAATTGGCTCAAATTCTTCCAGAATATGCCAGTATTTGTTTTCTTCACTCATCAGATTGTATTTTGAACCGTGACAGAATTAACGTTTTTATTTAATAGTGACATTTTGCGCAATCGTTGGCGCCAATGTCGGCAGCCGTTACCGAATCACGGATTCCGGCCTTTATCTCTTCATGAAATTTTTCGTATGTTTTGTAGTAATCGTTTCCAAGGAAATCGACGTTGGTTTCGCGGTGGCAGTCGAGGCACCAACCCATTGAAAGATCAGCTTCCTGCCTTACAATATGCATTTGTTCCACCTCGCCGTGGCACTGGGCGCAATCGAGCTTGCCGGCGCCCACATGCTGGGCATGCGAAAAGAAAACATGGTCGGGCAGTTGGTGGATTCGAACCCATTCAATGGAACGTTCTTCCTCATGTGCCTGCACCAGTTTGTCAATTTCAAAGCGCCCCGAACGCGATCCTTCCCTGACCACAATGTGGCAGTTCATACAAAGGTTGGTGGAAGGAATATTGGCTGTTTTCGATTCGGTAGCCGTGTGGTGGCAGTACATGCAGTCAATTTGGTTTTCTGTAACGTGTACCTGGTGCGAAAATTTTATGGGCTGGTCGGGCTGGTAGTCCTGGCTTCTTCCAAGTTTTACCGTTTCTTCGTAAATCATTACCAGCTGGTAGCCAAATGCACCCAGAAAAATTAGTATGGGAATAAATTTGAGTTTTACTTTTTTGAAGATTATCAAATCGAGCAGTGCCCAGGTAAGTACAATTCCCAATAGTAAAAATATAATCAACCGGTTGATGCTCGGTTTTTCGGGGGCGGGACCATTCACTGCCAAATGATCGAGGTACACTTTTACCATTTGAAGGTCTTCGTCACCGATATCGAAATTTTGGTGAGAAGCTGACATTACGGCGCCTGTTGGCTCCATTACACTATTTCTGAATGTGGCTGAATCCAGTTGGGCATATTTCAGGGCAATATCCATGGCCGAGGGATTCCAGTTCATTGTGTCGGGTGTGGTGAGGTAATGGCACGATACGCAGGATTCATGCTCCCTTTCGAAAGGAAGGAGCCCCATGAAAAAACGTTTTCCCCTTTTTACTTCATCATCAGAGAAACCACCGTCGATTACAGAACCACCGGTTTCTGAATAGGCAAAAGGAGAAACCAGAAAAGAGATAAGGAAAGAAAAAATAAAAATTTTGAACGGTAATTTTACCCAACTTTTTTTCAAGTAGTAAATAGTGCTCATTCTGCTCAGTTTAGTTTTAAAATCAATGGCCTGATTTTTTTCTCAAAAAGTTAACAACATAAAAGTTTAAAGGTTTTAAATATAAATAAAAAAACAGAGAAGTTAATTGATATCGGTTCTATAACATTTGTTTATTGTTCCAGATTTTCAGTTAGTTTGCGTACCAGTTTCATATTTTCAAAAAATTCTTTTGCCACCACGCGAATTATGGTGTATGTGGGAATGGCCAGAAACATGCCAACAATTCCGGCCATGCTGCCTGCCGCTAAAATCACCAGGAAAATCTCGAGCGGGTGTGCCTTAACGCTGCTGGAATAAATGAGCGGCTGAAACAAAATATTATCGATAATCTGCACCGAAAGGAATACAGTGGTCATCAGGGCCAGCAACGGAAGCGTGTAGCTCATAAAATCTGCATTTATATTCAGGGCGGCACCAATGAGCAACTCCAGTGCGGCACCCATCCAGGGGCCGAGATATGGAATAACGTTGAAAAGCCCGCAAAAAAGTCCGATAATTACGGCATGGTTAAAATCAAGCCCCACCAGTGAAAGGCCAACAGTATCGAGCAGCATCACCATGAATACTTCCAGTATTAATCCTACAAAATAACGCCGCAACAAGTAAGAAATAGAGTTGAGGATATGCGCCACTTTTTCTTCCAGCTCGGAGGGGACAATAAGCAAAATGCCGTCGCGGAACATATCCTTTTCTTTCAGAAAGAAAAAGGTAATGAACGAAACGGAAAAAATGCCTATGAACAGTTCACCAATAGTTTCGGCAATAATGGCAAAAATATTGGGCAGCCTCGAGAAGTCTATTTGTGCCCCGAGTTGCTCGGCCAGCACATCGAGAAAAGTCCGGTCATCAACAACTAGTGGGGCGTTTCCCGAAAATTTCATAACCCTTGTCAGTGGTTCTTCAATCGATTGTAAAACGGCTTCAAAATCAATTTTCGAAAAAGTTTCAAGCTCTTTCATCAACAAGGGAATAATGAACCGGAAAAATGAAAAGAAAACCACCCAGAGTGCAATGAGTGCAATGAGTGCCGATACCCCTTTGGGCATTTTGTGGTTTTTGTACCTGACTAAACTAATCCAGCGAACAAGCGGCCTGCCTAAAAACGAAAGGACCACAGAAATTAAAATGTAAGTAACTATTGCGCTGAAATACCAGATAAGGAAGATTAAAAATAATCCGCCGAGAATGAGGAGTATGTACCTTGTTCTTCCTTTGAGTTGAATCATTTTAGCCCAGGTTTTTAACAAATATAAATGAAAAATGTGAATACTTATAATGTAAATTATTATGTAAAAATTTGAAGTAATTATTTTTTTGCTGGTCCACCAGTTGTACAGCAGTTTTTATATTGTAGAATGGAATTTAAATCAGGATAAATCATTTTTTCAGCTACACTTGAATTTATTAATGATGAAATGTTTTTGAAAATGAACCACCCGTATTATCTTAACCGCAATTTTGTGGAAATTGGTAAAAATGAAAAAGTTCGTAATTAATTCCATTTCAGCCTTCCAGTTTTTTCAGCTGGCAAGGTACAGTACTCTTATTTTGATCGGAATTGTTTTCACAAAAACTATCCTCACCCAACAGGAAATTGGTGAATACGAAACCTTTGTTTTTATAGCGGGAGCGGTTAGTTCATTTTGGCTCAATGGTTTACTGAAAGCGTTGCTGCCCCTTTCGTCCGAAAAAAATGCGCAGGCACCTTTTTTCAGTGCATTTGTGTTAATCTCGTTTTTGAGCCTTCTGGTTGCCGGGCTTCTGGTATTGATCCGCCCCGCTCTGTCGGAGTTTCTGCTAAATGGGAAAAGCATTCCGGAACTGACATTACTGCTCGTTTACCTGGTGATTGGAGTTCCGGCCAATTTGGTAGAGTCTTTTTATTTAATTAAAAAGAAGAATAAGGCACTGATAATTTTTGCAATCGTTTCATTTTCAGTTCAGTTTCTTTTGGTGGTAATGCCGGCGGTTCTCGGGTATTCCGTTCGGTTTTCACTTGCAGGGCTGGTTGCTTCTGCCATTTTGCGTTATCTGTGGCTGTGGGGCCTTTTTATTTATTATAACGAAATCCGGGTGTCATTTTCTTTTATAAAGCGCCATTTAAATCTTGGCGGGCCTCTTGTTGCTGCTACATTTTTAAGTGGTTCTGCCCATGTGATCGACGGATTTATAGTCACCTCCCATTTCGACGAACGTACTTTTGCTGTTTTCAGATATGGTGCCCGCGAACTTCCGCTGGCAATGCTGTTGGCCAACGCGCTCAACAGCGCCATGTTGCCTGAATTTGCCAACAAGGAAAACCTGCGCCAAAACCTTAAAAAACTGAAACTTAACATCACACGTCTGATGCATTTTTTGTTTCCGGTTACGGCAGTGCTGCTGTTGCTGGCACACCCGGTTTTTCCGGTATTGTTCAACCCGCAATTTGCTGAAAGTGCCACTATTTTTAATATCTACCTTTTGTTGATAATCAGCCGCTTGCTGATGCCACAAACCATTTTAAACGGATTGAAACTGACAAAACCCATTATGACAGCTTCATTTTTCGAACTGCTTCTGAATGTTTCGCTCAGTTTAATTTTTGTTCAGTTCTGGGGAATTGCCGGAATTGCATTTGCCACATTCGCTGCCTATCTTTTCGAAAAAATTTATTTAATAATTTCCGTAAAACGAAAGTTGAATATCAATTTGGCCGAATATCATCCCGTCAGGTATTTCATCATTTATTCTTTAAGTATCCTGGTAATCTTTATTTTTGCCGAAATTTTATTTTGAAAACAATTTTAGATTTTCTGTAAGATGATGGACTTTTTACTCGATAATGGTGATACTGAGAATGAATTTCAACAAATTCTTAAACGGATAAAATTGCGTAAAAACGGCGATGTTTCACGCACAATGAAAGAACATGGCATTCAATATAAATTAAACTGGGGGGTGTCGGTTGTCGAATTACGTGAAATTGCCCGTTCTTTTAACCCCAGTCATCTGCTGGCACTGAAACTGTGGAACAAACAGTGGCGCGAAACCATGATTCTGGCCACGTTACTCGACGAGCCGGATGAGGTGACCGAGGAGCAAATGGATTTTTGGACCAAAAGCTTTGAAAGCGTTGAAATGGTAGAGCAGGCCTCAGCCAATCTGTGGTGGAAAACCCGGTTTGCATTTGTGAAAGCACTGGAATGGTGCCGTGGTAAAAAACATTTGGTGCGGTTTACGGGAATACATTTGGCGGGCCGGCTGGCGCTGGCCGATAAAAATGCCATCGATGAAATGTTTGAGCCATTTTTTGAGGAATTTCTCACCCTGGCTAAAGATGCAAAATTACACACGGTACTCCGTCGCACCATTATTGCCCTTGGCAACCGGTCAGAAATGTTGTACCAGCAAACCATCGAGCTTTCCAAAAACCTGCAGTTGTCCGATTCCGAAACGGCCATCCGTTTTGGCGAATCTTTATTTGAGGAGCTTTCGGATCCCATTTTTAGTGAACAATTCGATTAAGCGGTTTTAACTTCGGAAATCTTGTCAGGAACAAACTTGTTGGCAAATATTTTGTTCAGGCATTTGACCAAAATTATAAATTTGAAAATTTTTTTACGGCTATGATAAATTTGTCAAAAACATCAAATCCGGTTCTGACCGAGAAACGATTTGGACGTGAAAGCATTGCATCCTCAGAAGCAATGACGGTTAACGGAACCATTAATAAAACTGCTTTAATGTTGCTGCTGGTAGTGGCTGCGGCTATGTTTACCTGGAATAAGTTTTTTGGTGTGGCCAACCCCGAAGCAGCATCCTCAGCTGTTATGCCATGGGTTTTTGCAGGTGGAATCGGCGGATTCATTACCGCACTGGTTACTATTTTTCGACCCAAAAGTTCCGGCATTTCTGCACCCATTTATGCGGTTTTCGAAGGGTTGTTACTCGGAGGTTTATCTGCCGTGTTTGAATCGATGTATTCCGGTATTGTGGTGCGGGCAGTGGCATTAACACTGGCGGTTTTTGCCATCATGCTGTTTGTTTACCGTTCCGAAATTATTAAGGTAAACCGCAAATTTATGCTCGGGGTGGTTGCTGCCACAGGCGGAATTGCACTGGTTTACTTTGTTAGTTTCATTGCCGGTATGTTTGGCGCCAATTTAAGTTTCCTGCATGGCAGCGGTACTTTTAGCATTGGTTTTAGCCTGGTGGTTGTGGGTGTTGCCGCACTCAATCTCGTGCTCGATTTTTCCTTTATCGACCGTGCTTCGCAGTCCGGCGCTCCAAAATATATGGAATGGTACGGCGCCTTTGGTTTGATGGTGACACTCGTTTGGCTTTATTTGGAGATTTTACGATTGCTCGCCAAACTTGCAGGCAGAGATTAGAAAATTGACAGACTCCAGTCATTTTTGACAGAGAGGGATTCTTTCTTTTTTAGCCTGTTTAATTCATGAAAAATATTTTTTTCATTATTAAAGTTCATTAAATCAAACAGCTGAACACAAAAGGATAAAAAATATTTTTCACAAGTGCGTTTATTTCAATGCATCTGCTTCGTTGCGAAACCCTTGAAATAGATAACTATGTCTGCGGGTTCCGACGCCTCGCATCTACATCAAACTAAACGCATGAATTAAACAGGTTAGAAGAGGGAATCCTTTTTTTATTTGATATTTTGACCTCTTTTTGCGGAATTAGTGAAATCAAATTAATAAATCTAAACTATCAAATAAATGCAAAAACAGTTTTGTAATTGACCAATTTTTGCTAAATTGCGTCAATAAGGCAGCTGTTTTATGAAAATTATACGCGAATTACAAAAAAACCTGGAACGTCACATTGCACCAAATAAGGTAATTGTGATAGTTGGAGCCAGAAGAGTAGGCAAAACATATTTGTTGAATCAACTGATAAAGAAATTGAAAGAACCTTATCTTTTTTTAATGGGGAAGATTTTGAAACACACCGATTATTTGAACCTCAGACTGCAGAGTATTATCGCCAGATTCTTGGTAATCATAAACTATTAATTATTGATGAAGCACAAAAAGTTCCTCAAATTGGTAATAAATTAAAACTGATTGTAGATTCGATTTCTGATATAAAAATTATTGTAACCGGTTCTTCCGCGTTCGATCTCAATAATTCAACAGGCGAGCCACTAACCGGCCGTAAAATCACTTATACACTTTTCCCTTTTAGCGAAAAAGAATTCAGACAAACTGAGGAAAATCTCACCAGCAGAAGAGATCGGCTTAAACAACGTTTGATTTTTGGTAATTACCCTGAATTGATCCATTTAAAAGATATCTCTCAAAAACAAGGATACCTGAAAGAAATCATTAATTCCTATCTGCTGAAGGATATTCTTGTATTCGAAAACATTAAAAACGCATCGAAAATAATAAATCTTTTGCGTCTGATTGCATTTCAGGTGGGAAGTCAGGTTTCATTACAGGAACTAGGCAAACAACTCTCAATGAGCAAAAATACGGTAGAAAGATACCTCGATTTGTTGAGCAAGGTTTTTATCCTTTTTAAAATGGAAGGATTTAGCCGGAATTTAAGAAAAGAGGTTACTAAAAGTTCAAAATGGTATTTTTATGATAATGGGATACGAAATACAATTATCGCCAACCTGAATCCACTAAATTTAAGAAATGATTCAGGAATGCTTTGGGAAAACTACATGATTGCTGAAAGACTTAAATATCAGTCCCAGGAGTCGGTGTTAGTTAACAATTATTTTTGGCGCACATACGATCAACAGGAAATAGATTTAATTGAAGAACGAGGGGGGAATTTGTTCGCTTATGAATTTAAATGGTTAAAAAGAAATGCTAAAATCCCGGCAGCCTGGAAAAAGAATTATCCGGAAGCAGAGTTTCAAGTGATTTCTTCTGATAATTATTATGATTGGCTGGTAGAATAGTTGGTCTTTCGCAGGTTGAGTTTTCAGATTACAAATACTTCCCCTGCCTCATGTCTCGAAGTCAGCCGGATATCATATTTTGTTCCCAGTTTTTCAAACGATGAAAGTGCCAGTTCAGGTGTGTTGTTTTCGGCTGAAAGATGACTCAGAAAAACACATTTCAGATTTGCTCCACTATGTGTTTCCAGTAATCCCACCGCCTGGATATTCGACAAATGACCTACGGATGAGGAAATGCGCTGTTTCAGAAAGAAAGGGTAGGGACCGTTAGTCAGCATTTGCTCGTCGTAGTTGGTTTCGAGGAACAATACATCGCACTGCCCGAGATGGGAAATTACATTTTCGCACGGTTCGCCAATATCGGTAAATACCCCGATGTTTTTCCCGGAATACTCCACTCAGAATGAACACGGCTCGGCGGCATCGTGATTTTTCAGAAACGGATGAATGGTAAATTCCCCGATTTGCAGTTCGCTTCCCGGAGCAAAAAACTGCGGATAAGCAGGCTGCATGTTTTTGTAGGTTGCATAGTAGGTTTTGGCTGTCAGCCACACCGGAATGTTCAGGCGTTTGGCCAGCACGCGCGCTCCCCGCATGTGGTCGCTGTGTTCGTGCGAAATAATAACAGCTTTCAATTTTTTGGGATTGAGGCCTTTCAATTCCATCCGCAATAAAATCTGTTTGCACGAAATACCCGCATCAATCAAAATGGCATCTTTTTCATTGCCAATGTAGTAGCAGTTCCCGTTACTTCCCGAAGCGATGGCACAAATATCAAGCATAATTATTTTTAAAAGTGGCTGCTTTTATCCCAGCAGTGGGTACACAATTTTTCTTTTGGAAGCCCGATGGCGTTCACCAAATCATTCAGCTTCTGAAATTTCAGGCTCGTCAGTCCAAGGTTTTTCCGGATTCTTTCCACCATTTCTTTGTACTCTTCCGATTCGGGGTCGGAATATTTTTCCAAATCCACTTCCTCGGTTCCTTTTAGCTGGTTGATGGCTGTGTGGGTGGCCAGCTCAATTGATTTTCGCGAACGTGAAAAATTGAGGAATTCGCAGGGGTAGGTGAGTGGCGGACAAGCTATTCGCATGTGTACTTCTTTGATTCCTTCGGCGTGCAAATCGCGGGTGTTGTCTTTCAGTTGGGTGCCCCGTACAATGGAATCGTCGAGAAAAACGCCGCTTTTATTTTTAATCAGTGCCGGATTTGGAATCAGTTTCATTTTGGCTACCAAATCGCGTTTGTCCTGGGTTTGCGGCATAAAACTCCGCGGCCAGGTGGGGGTGTATTTGGCATATGGACGGGTGAGCGGAATTTGCCGTTCGTTGCTGTAACCCATGGCATGACCGACGCCTGAGTCCGGAATTCCGGCCACAAAATCGGCTTCCACATCGTCGTTTTTTGCCAGCGACGCACCGCAGCGGTAGCGTACTTCGTCCACGTTAATGCCTTCGTAATACGAGGGTGGATAACCGTAATAGACCCAAAGGAACGCACAAACCTGCATCTCTTTGTCGGGGGCACGTAGCTGAACGACTCCGTCAGCAGTGATGCGCACAATTTCGCCCGGGCCAATGTATTTGTTTATCTCATAATCGAGATTGGCAAATGAGCAGCTTTCTGATGCCACGGCAATTCCGTTACCATTTTTGCCGATAACAACCGGGGTGCGTCCCAACTTATCGCGGGCGGCAATAATTTCATTTTCTGTAAGGATCAGAATGGAACAGGAACCTTTTATTTTGCTGAAGACGTTTTCAATTCCCGAAACAAAATCGTGGCCTTCGGCAATGAGCATAGCGATTAACTCCGTGGGGTTAACGCTTCCCTGGCTGGTTTCTGAAAATGTGCGGTGGCCGTCGAGGAACTCCTTTTCGAGTTCTTCGGCATTTACAATTTTGCTCACAGTAGCAATGGCAAATTTCCCCAGGTGCGAGTTGGTTACAAGCGGTTGCGCCTCAGTATCGCTGATGACACCAACTCCGCTGTTCCCTTCGAAATGTTTGAGATCGTCTTCGAATTTGGTCCTGAAATAGCCGTCTTCCAGGCTGTGGATTGCCCGCTGGAATCCTGTTTTCTTATTGTAAAAAGCCATTCCGGCCCGTTTTGTGCCGAGGTGAGAATGGTAATCGGTTCCGTAAAATACCGGAAATACTACGTCGGTTTTTGCAATGTTGCCAAAGAATCCGCTCATTTTGATTTTGATTTTTCAGATTGATTTCAGGCCCGCAAATTATGGCTTTTATAAGCGAATCGGCTACAACGGGCTGAATCTTTTTTAACAAACTACAAACAATTAACCGGCAGCTCTATTTCACCAGTTTTGAAATGGCCCTGAATTCAGGCGCTGCCGACGAACGTGTGAGTTCAAAAAGGATGGATTCGGCAGAAGTCATCATAATTCCCTCGAAGCGGAAGCGTTCTTTGGCGAGTTTAATGCTTTCCGGCGAACGCGACGAAACGCAATCCATTACAACCACCGGGTTCATTCCGGCCTCTTTTAAGTCGATGGCGGTTTGCAATACACAAACGTGTGACTCGATGCCGCAGATAATGACATTTTTGGTGTCAGGCAAATTCAGCTTTTCAAAAACCGAAGGCTCGTCGCAACAGCTGAAATCCCGTTTTTCGATGTATTCAAATTCCGGCACCGCTGCTTTTATTTCCTGTAGTGTTTCTCCCAAACCTTTGGTGTACTGCTGGGTTGCAACCAGCGGAATACTGAGTTCATTCAGTCCGCTAACAAGCATTGTGGTGTTTTTCAGCAACTTTTCTTTTTTCCACATCACCGGGAACAGTCTTTCCTGGATATCGATAATCAGTCCTGTTGTGTTTTCTTTTGTGATTCGCATATTGTAGTTTTCAGAGTTTCAAGTTTCAAGTTCCAAGTTTCAAGTTTCGGGTTTCATGTTCCGGGTTGACTGCTCACTTCCCCTCCCGCCTGCAACCGTGATTTATCACCTAAATACCCACCGTGGTGGCGTTTGGCGTAATCCTGGCTGGTGAACTTTATTTTGGACATAAGTGCTACTACCAGTGCATCGCCAATTACGGTCATTGCTGTGGTTGAAGTAGTGGGTGTCAGGCCCAGCGGGCAAACTTCCTCCGGGTTT
>Ga0102929_1000886_pt1 | contig 17718 bp, 18 predicted proteins | sample SalPonR1_B_D2_MG_FD_78510 | JGI IMG/M metagenome (GOLD analysis project Ga0102929, IMG submission 78510) | Salt pond soil microbial communities from South San Francisco under conditions of wetland restoration - Salt Pond MetaG R1_B_D2_MG | ecosystem: Environmental > Aquatic > Marine > Intertidal... | reverse complement strand
TGCGCCATCGGATCGCCCGGGGCCAGTTCGAGAAGGGCGAAGACCACCAGCGCGATGGCCAGAAGTGTCGGCACCGCGAGCGCGAGGCGTCGGAGCGTGTATCTCAGCATCGGGCCTTGTCCGCCCGGTGCGAAGGGCGTGCGATGCGGCGCGCCTGCGGATGCGTGACCGCGTATCTCACTTCAGGCGATGCCAATCCGCGATGTTCCAAAGCTCGCTGTCCCAACTGTTCATCACAACGCCACCAAGGTCGTTGGCATGTGCCGACAGCCGCCCGCGATTGACCAGCGGGATCACCACGCGGTTCTGAACCAGCATGTCGTTCATCGCACGGGCGATGGCCGCGCGGGCCTCAAGCCCCGGGGTGCGCGACAACTCTTCGGCAAGCGCATCATAGGCGGGGTCGCACCAGCGCCCGACATTGGCACCCTGCCATTGGTTTTCGGGTGTCGGCGCGGCGTCACAGGTCCAGCCTTCGAGATAGGATTCGGGATCTGTGCCGGGGAAATTGCCCGCGAACATTTCGAGATCCGCATGGAATTTCTGAAACGTATCCGGGCTGGCGGCATCGCTTCCGAAGAAGACCGACGCGTCGATGTTGCGCAGCTCGGTTTTGATGCCGATCCGGGCCCACCATTGCTTGAGGATCATCTGAAAATCCTGCCGCACCGAATTGGTCGAAGTTTGAAGCATAAGACGAAGAGGGCGGCCATCCTTGTCGCGGGTGCCATCGCCGTCGCTGTCGGTCCAGCCTGCCTCTTCAAGTCGTGCGCGGGCCGCTGCCATGTCTTGCTCAAGGCAGGCGTCGTTGGCGGAGGACGCATAGAGCGGCGGCGCGGGCAGGAGGTTGCAGGTCACACGGCCGGCGGCGCCATAGCCCACCGCGACAAGAGTGGCGGGGTCGATGGCAAGGCTGAGCGCCTCGCGCACCGCCGGGTCGCTCAGAATCGGATGCGGATGTGCGCGGGTTGCGCGGGCCGCCCCGTGCGCCGGATCGGGGTCGGTGAAGTTGATCGCCAGCCGCTCGACCAGCGTGCCGAACCCGACGACGGCCCGCCCCTTGCCATGTGCCTCCATCCGGCTCAGGAGGTCGGGCGGCAGTTGCAGGTTCCACGCGTAATCGAATTCGCCGGTTTCAAGCACGGTGCGCGCGGCTTCGGCGGCGCTGCCGCCGCCCTTGAGCAGCACCTCGGCGAAGGCTGGCTTGCCGGGTGTGCGATAGCGCGGATTGGCCGTGAAACGCACCACGTCATTGGTGCGGAATTCGGCCACTGTGAAGGGCCCCGTGCCAAGCGGCGCGAAATTGGCTTCGGTGCATCCGGGGGCGGCGGGGCCGAGGCAGTCCTTGAACTGGGCGGCCTGAAGGATCGGGGCCTGTGCGCCTACGAAGGGCGCATAGGGAAAGGGTTTTGGCCCCGTGAACGCGATCTCGACCGTGTGATCGTCGAGCGCGGACACATCGGCCACATCAGCGAAGGCGTCACGCTGTGCGCAGCCCGCGCCGTCGGCGGTGCAATAGCGCCATGTAAAGACCACATCGCGCGCCGTGAACGGGCTGCCGTCGGACCAGGTCACACCCTGACGCAGGGACCAGGTGATGCGGGTCAGATCGGCACTGATTCCGCCGTTGACGCGGGTCGGGATCACGCGGGCGAGCCATGGCACAAGCTTACCGGTCTCGTCATAGCGGGCCAGCGGTTCAAGCGTGAGCGAGGCCGCTTCGATATCCTTGACCCCGCCCGAAAGATAGGGGTTGAGCGTTGACGGGGCCTGCCAGTAAAGCAGGCGCACCTGACCGTCGCGGCCACGTGCCTCGTCTTCGGGCGGCGCGTCCTGTTGCTGGGCGATGAGCGGCCACGCGAGGCCGAGGGCCACAAGACCAGCGGTCGCTGCGAAGAAGTGCCGTATTCCCAACTGTTCCCCTCCGGTATTGCCGCCGCTCGACCCAGGCTATGACCCAGATCACCAGCCGACGCCACGCGAAATTGTAATCGACCCGTGATGACGGGCGTGCAACGTTGAGGGGAGGGTAGGGCACAACGGCGAAAACCCCAAGACAAAGGGAGGCATTCGTGACCGAAACAGATGGTCAGCCGGTTCTGAGCCTGTCGCAACTGGGGCTTGCGGCGGGAGGGGCGCCTATTGTGTGCGATGTGCATCTCGATCTGCGCGCGGGCGAGATCCTGTGTCTGCTGGGGCCGTCGGGCACGGGCAAGTCGCTCATCGCGCGTGCGATTCTCAGGCTTGATGAGGGGGTTCGCATCACAACGGGCGCGGTGCGGCTTGGGTCACGGACCCTTTCGGAGTTGCCCGCCCCTGCGTTGCGCCGGGTGCGCGGAGCCGAGATCGGGATGATCTTTCAGGAACCGGCGGCGTCGCTCAACCCGGTGCGCCGGATCGGCGCGCAAATGGCCGAGACGCTGCGCCTTGACGGGGTGCGCGGGGCCGAGGCGCGCGGCGCCGCGGCGGCGTGGCTGTCGCGTGTCGGGCTTGATCCCGAGGTGCTGCGCGCCTTCCCGCACGAACTTTCGGGGGGGATGTGCCAGCGGGTGATGATCGCCATGGCGCTGTCGCGGCGGCCCCGCGTTCTGATCGCGGACGAGCCGACCACCGCGCTTGACGCGGTGACGCAGGCGGAAATTCTCGCGCTTCTCGACCGGCTTCGGCGTGAGGAGGGGCTGGCGATTCTGCTTGTCACCCATGACGAGGCCGTGGCGCGCGCACATGGTGACCGCGTGGCGCATATGCGGGCGGGCCGGATCGAATCAGTGCGCCCGGTGCGCCGGGATGCGGAGGATTCACCCCAGACGCCGGCGTTTCGGGACACGGTCGAAACCGAGGCGGTTCTGGCGTTGCGCGGCCTGACCGTGCGGCACATGGGGGCCGCGCGGCCTGCGCTGCGGGATGTGTCGCTGACGGTGCGCCGGGGCGAAGTTTTGGCGTTGGTGGGGCAGTCAGGATCGGGCAAGAGCACACTGGCGCGTGCGGCGCTGCGTCTTTTGCCCGACGGTGTCGCCCAAGGCCGGATCGAGATCGAGGGTCGCGATGTGACGTCGCTTGAGCCGCGCCCTCTGCGCGCCATGCGCGCGCGGATGCAGATGGTGTTTCAGGACCCGATGCAAAGCCTTGATCCGCGGCGCAGTCTTGGTCGTCAGATCGGCGATACGCTGCGCAATTTCGGAGTGCCGCGCCATGACGTGCGGGCACGCGTGGCCGAGATGGCCGACCGTATGGGACTTGACCCGGCGCTGCTCGGGCGGCGTCCGGGCGGCGTGTCGGGCGGGCAGCGGCAGCGTGCGGCGCTGGCGCGGGCGCTGATTGCGCGGCCGGCACTTCTGATCGCGGATGAGGCGTTTGCTTCGCTTGATCCTGAGATACGGAGCCGTATGGAGACGCTTCTGAGCGAGGTGCAGCAGGCGCGCGATCTGGCCTGTCTCTTTATCAGTCACGACATCGCGCAGGTGGCGCGCATCGCCCATCGTATTGCCGTGATGTGGCAGGGACGCATCGTCGAAGAGGGCCCGGCGGCGTCCGTGCTGCACAGTCCTGCCCACGCGTATACGCGGGCCTTGATCGCTGCGAGCACCGGGCGCGCCTTGCCATTGCCGCCATCGCCCGATCCGGCAGAGGCCCTTTGGGAAATCGCGGCGGGGCACTATGTTCTGGCGGGCGAATCTGCTTAGGTCGCGTATCGAATTGGCCAAGGAGTGACCCGATGCCCGTGAAGAACCGTTTCGCCGAATTGCATGATACGATTACCGAATGGCGGCGCGATATCCACGCCAATCCCGAGCTTTTGTTCGACACCTACCGCACCAGTGCGCTGGTCGAGGAGAAGCTGCGCGCGTTCGGCTGTGACGAGGTGGTGACGGGGCTGGGGCGGACCGGCGTGGTGGGTGTTATCCGCGGGCGCAAGGACGGGTCGGGCAGGGTAATCGGATTGCGCGCGGACATGGATGCGCTCCCCATCGAGGAGGCGACCGGGGTCGAGTATGCCTCGACCGTGCCGGGCAAGATGCACGCCTGTGGCCATGACGGGCACACCGCGATGCTTCTTGGGGCTGCGCAATACCTGTCGGAGACGCGCAATTTCGATGGCACGGCGATCGTCATCTTTCAGCCCGCCGAAGAAGGCGGCGGCGGTGGCAAGGAAATGTGCGATGACGGGCTGATGGAGCGGTTCGGCATTCAGGAAGTGTATGGGATGCACAACTGGCCGGGGATTCCGCTTGGCAGTTTCGCGATCCGCGAAGGCGCCTTCTTTGCGGCTACCGCCAAGCTCGATATCGAGATAACGGGACAGGGCGGCCATGCCGCCAAGCCGCACGAGACGCTGGACCCGACCGTCATCGCGAGCCATCTGATTCTCGGGCTTCAGACGGTGGCGTCTCGAAGCGCCGATCCGACCGGACAGATCGTCGTGTCGGTCACTTCGTTTGAAACCTCATCGTCGGCCTATAATGTCATTCCCGACAGTGTGCGGCTCAGGGGGACGGTGCGCACGCTCGACCCCGCGATGAACGATCTGGCCGAAGAGCGGATCACCGCGCTTGCACGGGGGGCCGCCGAAGGCTTTGGCGCGCGTGTCGAGGTCGGCTATGAACGGCAGTATCCGGTGATGGCGAACCACCCCGATCAGACCGCCTTCGTGGCCGATGTGGCCCGGCGTGTCTCGGGCACGTGTGACGAGGCCCCGTTGGTCATGGGCGGTGAGGATTTCGCCTTCATGCTCGAAGAGCGGCCGGGGGCGTATATCCTTTTGGGCAATGGCGATACCGCGCCGGTTCATAACGCCTCCTACAACTTCAGCGATGAGTCGATTCCGACAGGGTGCAGTTGGTGGGCAGAACTTGTGGAGCAACGTATGCCGATTTGATTGGGGCGGGCGGTTACGCCGACCGACCCGCGCGCTTGCAATCATACATCGCTTGGTCGGCATGCCGCAGAAGCTCGGACGGGGTGGCGCCATCACGGGGGTAGGAGGCGGCGCCGATACTTGCCCCCAGGTCCACCGCGTGGCCGGGATAAAGCGGCGTGAACGGCTGTTCGAAACATGCCGCGATTTGCCGCTGACGGTGGCGCAGCGCCTGTTCGTCGCCGGTGCCGCGCAGGATCACGGCGAATTCGTCACCCCCCAGCCGCCCGATCAGGTCGGGTGTGTCGAGTGCCGCGCGCAGACGTTGTGCCACCCTGGCCAAAAGCAGATCGCCCGCCTCGTGCCCGTGGCTGTCATTGATGGCCTTGAACCCGTTGAGGTCGAGCATGATAAGTCCGAATCCTTGCCCGAGGCGCTGGCCCCGGCGCACCGCCGTTGCGACCTGTTCGAGGATCATTGTGCGATTTAGCAGCCGGGTGAGGGGATCATGCGTCACCCGGTCATGCAGCGTATCGAGTGTTTCGTCGCGGATATCGGTGGGCCGGATGCGCGACACGAAATGCGACGGCGCGCCGCGCGTATCGCACATGAGTGTCACGTCAAGCTCGGTCCAGATATAGTCGCCTCGGGCGCGTCGGTATCGCTTGAGCATCGAATAGCTTCCGGTGCCCTCCTCAAGGAGCTTTTCGAACAGCACCTCGTCGCGCAACAAGTCGTCGGGGTGTGACAGTTCATGAAAGGTGAGGTTGCGCAGCGCGCTCAGGTCGGTCTGAAAGATCGGCGCGATCTCGGGCGACAATTCGAGAAGGCGGCCCTCAAAGCTCACGATCGCGATGCCGGTGCGGTCGTCGTCATGTGCCGGGAGGATCGTGGGAATTTCAGCAATGCGTGTCATGCAAAAAGCTTGGCCGACTGACGGTTAACAAAAGGTTAACAGAGACGGAACACCCACGGTAAGCCCGCCAAGCACGCGGTCATTCGCTCACGTCGTCCATATCCGACTGACCGCTCAACCGGCGGCGCACATGGCTCCAGCTCAGGCCGATTCCCAATACCAGAGACAGCACGAGCAGCCCGAGCCAGACCATCTCGCTTTCGTCGCGCACGGTTAGCAGGCCGTAATCGTAAAGCACCCAGAAAAGCGCCGCCACCACGGCGATCACCATGATCATCCCAAAACCCCCGATCGAACGGAACGTGGCGCGCAGGTAAATGACGTAGCCCATCAGCAAAAGCAGACCCAGCAGCACGATCAGCGGAGTTTGCTCACCGTAGCTGCGCCGCGACCAATCGAGATAGTTCCACGCGGTCGGGTTGAACGTCAGGGTGAGCAATCCAAAGGCCACGGCCCAGCGTAGCAGGAAACCTGTCATCGTTTGTCTGCCCCCCAGAATACGTCGGCTGCCGCATGCTGCCCGTATGGCGCTACCGGTGTCCAGCCCCCACGCGCATGTGGACCCATGATTTTGCGGTTCCACTGACTGGCGCGGCCCGATAAGAGGGGCAGGGGTCAAAACCAACCGCCGGAAAGGAACGTAATGGCTAATGTCGTCGTCGTGGGCGCCCAGTGGGGTGACGAGGGAAAAGGCAAGATCGTGGACTGGCTCAGTGAGCGGGCCGATGTGATCGCGCGCTTTCAGGGCGGTCACAACGCGGGCCATACCCTTGTGATCGACGGTAAGGTTTACAAGCTCAACGCGTTGCCTTCGGGCGTGGTTCGGGGCGGCAAGCTCAGTGTCATCGGCAATGGCGTGGTGCTTGATCCGTGGCACCTTGTGACCGAGATCGCGACCATCCGCGAACAGGGTGTCGAGATCACGCCCGAGACGCTGATGGTCGCGGAGAACACGCCGCTTATCCTGCCGATTCACGGTGAACTGGACCGCGCCCGCGAAGAAGCCGCGAGCAAGGGGACCAAGATTGGCACTACGGGCCGCGGCATCGGCCCGGCCTATGAGGACAAGGTGGGCCGCCGGTCCGTGCGGGTGGCCGATCTGGCGGATGACGCCACGCTGGAGGCGCGGGTGGACCGTGCGCTTCAGCATCACGATCCGCTGCGTCGCGGGCTGGGCATCGAGCCTATCGACCGGGACGCGCTGATTGCCAAATTGCGCGACATCGCCAAGCAAATCCTGCCCTATGCCGCGCCCGTCTGGAAAGTGCTGAACGAGCGTAAGAAACGCGGTGAACGTATCCTGTTCGAAGGGGCGCAAGGCGCGCTTCTGGACATTGATTTCGGCACCTATCCCTTTGTCACCTCGTCGAACGTGATCGCCGGGCAGGCCGCCACCGGGGTGGGTATCGGGCCGGGGTCGATCGACTATGTGCTGGGGATCGTGAAGGCCTATACGACCCGCGTGGGCGAAGGACCCTTTCCCACCGAGCTTGAAGACGAGGACGGCCATCGCCTTGGCACGCGCGGGCGCGAATTCGGCACCGTGACGGGGCGCAAGCGGCGGTGCGGCTGGTTCGATGCGGCCTTGGTGCGGCAGACCTGTGCAACCTCGGGTGTGACGGGTATTTCGCTGACCAAGCTTGACGTGCTGGACGGGTTCGAAACGCTGAAAATCTGCGTCGGCTACGAGATCGACGGAGAGCGACTGGATTACCTGCCCACCGCGACCGAGAAGCAATGGCGCTGCACCCCTCTTTACGAAGAGATGCCGGGCTGGAGCGAGTCGACCGAAGGCGCGCGAAGCTGGGCCGACCTGCCGGCCAACGCGATCAAGTATGTGCGCCGGGTCGAGGAACTGATTCAGTGCCCCGTCGCTCTTTTGTCCACAAGCCCCGAGCGTGACGACACGATCCTCGTCACCGACCCGTTCGCGGATTGACGCCGGCGCGTGGCGATCCATCTTCGGGATAGGCGGCGACAAGAAAGGAAGACGTCATGGCGCTGAGTTACAAGGCCCGCAGGCGGTGGTCGCTGATCATTCTTCTGATTGGTTTGCCGCTTTATATCGTGGTGGCGGTGACACTCACCGACTGGCTGCGCGGGGCGTGGCCCGGCATGCCGATGATGGTTGAATTTTTCGTATTTGTCGCACTTGGCGTGCTTTGGGCGCTGCCGCTACGGCGTGTTTTCCGTGGCGTGGGTCAGGCCGATCCCGACGCCGACGCGCAGGACCGGTAAACCCTTTCCAGTTTTCTGCGATTAATACGTTTTGCCTTTAACCTGAGACATCAGCAAAAGGCGAAACGCGTGCGACGCCTGAATGTCGCGCTGCGTTTCGCGAAAAGCTGTGATTCAGGTTTTTCGCGAAACGCTTTAGCCGCCGTTTGGGACTGTGTCCAAAGCGGGTGCCGTTGCGGCAACGGGCGGCCTGTGCTTGGTTTACCGGACGAGTCGCGAAAGGCCAGTCCGATGCATGATGATCCTCCCGGTGATGATCCCTGTCACGCCCATCTGATCGTTGGCGGCCATGCCGTCGATCCCGACACGGCCCGGGACGTGCAGCAATTTCGCAAGTCAGAGCGCCAAAGGCTTTATGCCGCGCGCGAGGCGTGGACGGCGGAGGCGCGCGCCAGCATGAGCCGGACCATCGGTGAGGCGCTTGGCCGGGGTCTTGGTGATCTTGCCGGGCGGCGCGTGGCGGTCTATTGGCCCATCCGGTCCGAACCGGACCTGCGCGATTGGATGGCGCGCGCCCATGAGGCGGGGGCGGAGGTTCTTTTGCCGGTGGTTGTGGAAAAGGCGGCGCCGCTCGTTTTTCGGCGATGGGCGCCACGCTGTCGGATGAAGCGCGGCATCTGGAACATCCCGGTGCCTGCGGACGGGGCCGAGGCAATGCCCGATCTGGTCATCTCGCCGCTTCTGGGGCTGGATGGCGCGGGCTACCGGCTTGGCAATGGTGGCGGATATTATGACCGCACGCTCGCCGCATTGCCGAGCCCGCCCGAGGTGATCGGGGTCGGATACCCCGATTGCACGCTTGAGACGATCTTTCCGATGCCATGGGACATCCCGATGGGCCGGGCCGTGCTGGGTGATGGCGATGTGCGGCACTTTGGCTGACGCCCCCGCGCGCGCCGGGGCGCAAAGAAAAGCCCTAGCTTTTGCGCCGCGCCTTCATCAGGTCATGGGCAAGGCTGAGCGTGTAGGTCTCAAGCTTGTGCAGGTTCGCCTCGACCTCTTCGGCCCGGCCCGCATCGAGGGCATCGGCGATGCGGGTGTGCAGGGTCACGATCTCTTCGCGTGAGCGGGCGGTGAAGGTGATCATGTTCATCAGCGGCTGCATCGCCTCGACCGCCCCGGCAAGCTGATAGCTGAGCACCGGGTTACCCGCCGCATCCACCAGCGCGCGGTGAAAGGTCACGTCCGAGGCACAGAAGCTTTCATCGGTGAGGCCCGGCTGACCCTGACGGTGGATTTCGGCGCGCATCGTGGCAAGGTGATCGGGGGTGCGGCGCGCGGATGCCAACGCCGCGCAGGCGCGTTCGAGTGCATAGCGCGCTTCGCAGGCCACGTCGAAGCTCACGTCGTTCATCGACAAAAGCAGCGTCGAGGTGGTGATTTGCTGACCGTATGCGTCCTCATAGCTGAGCCGCCTGACAAAGGCGCCACCCGTCGCGCCACGTTGTGTGCGGATGAGCGATTGCGCCGCGAGCCGCTTGAGCGCCTCGCGCACCGTGGGACGTGACACTTTAAACTGATCCGCAAGCTCGGCCTCGGATGGCAGGCGTTCATCCACGATCATACGCCCCTCGACAATGGCGTCGCGGATGGCTTGGGCGATCTGTGCGGAAAGGTCCGAGGAGCGGTCTACATTGTTTTTCATTTGTCTTACATTTTATTGTCTGACATTTTGAGTCTGTCGCCGAATCGTAGCAGGTGCGCCCATGTTTGAACATTCGAATGTCGCCTTGCGCAGTGGTCTGTGGCTCGGTTTCTTCGCGGCCATTCTTGCCGCGTGGTGGGTGATGTATGCGATGGCGATGCAAATGGACCTCGATCTGTTGGGTCGGCCCGGCGATATGGCCGACCGGATGCGCGCGATGGACCCGCGCATGCCCATGGACATGCCGATGGCCCGGTTCGGCCCGCTTTTCGCGATGTGGGCGATCATGATGGCGGCGATGATGCTGCCCACGATGGTGCCGACCTTGCGCGCCTACGAGGATCTGATCGCGTCGGCCAACGGGAGCTGGGCCGGATGGCTGGGTGTCTTGTCGGGCTATTTCATTGTCTGGGTGGCATTTGCCGCGCTGATCGCGGTCGCGCAGCTTGCGCTGCTGTTTGGCGGCGTGGTCGATATGCTGGGCATCGCCACGTCGCATTGGCTGGCCGGTGGGCTGCTGCTGGCGGTGGGCGCGTTTCAGTTCACCCGCGCCAAGGAGGTGTGTCACGGGGTTTGTCACAGCCCGATGATGTATTTCCTTGGCCACTGGCGCACCGGCATGGGCGGCGGGCTTCGGATGGGGCTCGGGCTGGGCGTTTTCTGCGTTGGCTGCTGCTGGGGCTTCATGGCGCTTGGCTTTGCCAGCGGGGTGATGAACCTCGCATGGATGGGCCTCGCGACGCTTTTCATGGTGCTCGAGAAGCTGCCGCAGATCGGGCATGTCGTCACCCGCCCGATGGGTGTGATATTGATACTTGGCGGGCTGGCCGTTCTGGCCGCGCCCTATGTAACGGGAGGATAGAGAGATGGCAGCGCAACCAAAGCAAGAGGGCGCCCCGGCGCCCGAATGGGCCATCAAGGGTGAGCTTTTCCTCAACTGCTCGTGCGAGGTGTTCTGCCCTTGCGTCGTGAGCCTTGGCGCACACCCGCCCACCGAGGGGCATTGTCACGCGTGGATGGCCATTGCCATCGACGAGGGCGCCTATGACGGCCACGATCTTTCGGGGCTCAACGTGGGCATTCTGGCCGACATCCCGGGCCGCATGGGCGAAGGCAACTGGAAGGTCGCGCTTTATGTCGATGACAGCGCAAGCGATGCGGCCCATGATGGCATCTGTCAGATTTTCTCGGGCGCGGCGGGGGGCACCACGGGCCTTTTCACCATGCTGGTCTCCGAGATCATCGGTGTTGAACGCGAGCCGGTGGAGATCGTGCGCGACGGCAAGACGCGCGCCATTCGTATCGGCCGCAAGATTCAGGGCGAGATCGAGATGATCGATGGCGCCAACCCCGATGAGCCGGTGACGATCACCAATTCGCAATACTGGATGGGCCCCGACATCATCGCCGCCAAGGGCAAGAAAAGCCGGGTGCGTGATTACGGCCGAGTCTGGGATTTCGGTGGCAAATCCGCCGAGATCTGCCCGATCAACTGGAGCGGCCCCGGCAAATGATCGCAAGCGCCGACTACGCGCGGCTGATGGCACGCTATAACGCGTGGCAGAACGATAGCCTGCTTGACGCCGCGGCGACCTTGTCGCCTGCGGCGCGGGCTGCCGAGCGCGGTGCGTTCTTTGGGTCGATCATGGGCACGCTAAGCCATCTTCTCTGGGCCGATCTGGCATGGATGGCGCGCTTTGACGGTGGCGCCGCGCCGCGCGACGGCATCCGGCAAAGCGCCGCGATGGTGACGGATTGGACCGCCTACCGGTCCGAGCGCGCGGCCACGGACCTGCGCATTCGCGATTGGGCGGCGAGCCTGGATGACAGCGCGCTGGCGCGTGACCTGAGTTTTCATTCGGGTGCGCTCGGGCGCGAGGTGACGCGACCGATGGACCTGTGTGTCGCGCATTTCTTCAACCATCAAACCCATCATCGCGGACAGGTGCACGCGATGCTGACCGCCGCCGGAGCCGCGCCCGGCGACACGGATCTTTTCGTCATGCCTGAGGAGACACGCCCATGACCGCGCCGATTTTGTCCTGCTCGCGCCGCCTGCGCCGCACCCCCTTTTCCGACGGCGTCGAGGCCGCGGGCGTCAAAAGCTATACCGTTTACAACCGGATGCTTCTGCCCACGGTCTTTGACAGTATCGAGGCGGATTACCATCACCTCAAGCACCATGTGCAGGTCTGGGATGTGTCCTGTGAACGGCAGGTCGAACTGCGCGGGCCCGACGCGGGGCGGCTCATGCAGATGCTGACCCCGCGCGACCTGCGCGGGATGACAGCGGGGCAGTGTTTCTATGTGCCCATCGTGGACGAGACGGGCGGCATGCTCAATGATCCGGTGGCCGTCAAGCTGGCCGAGGATCGGTGGTGGATTTCCATCGCCGACAGTGACCTGCTTTTGTGGGTCAAGGGGGTGGCGCATGGTTACAGGCTCGATGTGCTGATCGACGAGCCGGATGTCTCACCGCTCGCGGTGCAGGGGCCCAAGGCGGACGAGCTTATGGCGCGGGTGTTCGGCGACAGCATTCGCGACCTGCGGTTCTTTCGCTTCAGCGTCTATGATTTCGAGGGGTGCGACGTGGTGATCGCACGCTCTGGCTATTCCAAGCAGGGCGGTTTCGAGATTTACGTGCAGGGCAGTGAGCTTGGCATGCCGATCTGGACCGCGCTTTTCGCTGCGGGCGAGGATCTTGAGGTGCGCGCCGGGTGCCCCAACGGGATTGAGCGTGTCGAGGCCGGGCTGCTCAGCTATGGCAACGACATGACCGCCCATAACACGCCGCATGAATGCGGGCTGGGCCGGTTCTGCAACACGCATACGGCCATCGGCTGTATCGGACGCGATGCGCTCCTGCGCGTGGCCAAGGAAGGCCCGGTGCAGCAGATACGCGCCATTTCGATCGCCGGAGAGCCGGTGCCGGGATGTGACCGGGTGTGGCCGCTTTATGCGCGGGATATGCGTGTGGGACAGGTGACATCGGCGGCGTGGTCGCCCGATTTCGGGACGAATGTCGCCATCGGGATGGTGCGGATGACGCATTGGGATGCGGGCACGGAGCTTCGCATCGACGTGCGCGGCGAGGATCGCGCCGCGACCGTGCAACCGGCGTTCTGGCTTTGAGCGCCGGTTCGAGTATTTTGAATTGGACAGAAACAAGAGGAGCAAGAGATGTTTAACGCACTTGTGGTCGAAAAGGACGAAGAGAGCGGCAAGACATCCGCGACGGTCGAGCAGATCGGTGAGGACCGGCTTCCCGACGGCGAGGTGACGGTTGCGGTCGAATATTCGACGGTCAACTACAAGGACGGGCTTTGCATCGGGCCGGGCGGCGGTCTGGTGCGCAATTATCCGCATGTTCCGGGCATTGATTTCGCTGGCACGGTCGAGGCGTCGGACGATGACCGCTACAAGCCCGGCGACAAGGTCGTGCTGACCGGCTGGCGCGTGGGCGAGGCGCATTGGGGCGGATATGCCCAGAAGGCGCGCGTAAAGGCCGACTGGCTTGTGCCGCTTCCCAAGGGGCTTGATACGCGCCGGGCGATGGCCGTGGGCACCGCCGGGTTCACCGCGATGCTGGCGGTGATGGCACTTGAGGATCAGGGGATCAAGGATGGCCCCATCCTTGTCACCGGGGCCGCGGGCGGTGTCGGCTCGGTGGCGACCGCGATCCTGTCCAATCTGGGTCACGAGGTGGCGGCGGTCACCGGGCGCCCCGAGCAGGAAGAGTATCTGCGCGGCCTTGGCGCCACGCAGATCGTTGCGCGCGAAGACCTCACGGACGTGACGAAAAAGCCGCTTGAGGGCGAGCAATGGGGCGGTGCGGTCGATGCCGTCGCGGGCGCGATGCTGGGCCGCGTACTCAAGCAGATGAAATACGGCGGGTCGGTCGCGGCCATCGGCCTTGCGGGCGGCCCGGAGATCGAGGGCGCGCTCATCACGCCGTTCATCCTGCGCGGTGTCAACCTTCTGGGCATCGACTCGGTCATGCAGCCCTATGACAACCGGGTGCGTGCATGGCAGCGGATCGCGCGCGATCTGCCGATGGACAAGCTTGAGGCGATGGTCCAACCCGCGACGCTGTCGGACCTTCCCGATCTGGGCCGCGCGATCCTCAAGGGGCAGGTCAAGGGCCGCGTCGTGGTTGATGTGAACGCCTGAGGCTTGCGCCCCGCGCCTCTCTCCCGCATTAAGGCGCGGGGGAGGGGCAGATGACCGACACTTCTGATATCACCATCAGGCTCGCTCGAACCGAGGATTTCGACGTGCTCTGGCCGACTTTGCGCGATGTGATCCGCGCGGGTGATACATATGCCATCGATCCGCAGCTGTCGCAGGACAGGATTCGCGCCCTCTGGATGGAGGAGCCGCGGGCCACCTATGTGGCCGAGCAGGGTGGTGAACTCCTCGGAACCTACTATCTCAAGACCAACGCCCAAGGCGGCGGCGCACATGTGTGCAATTGCGGTTACATCACTTCGGCGGCCGCGCGGGGCCGGGGTGTGGCGCGCGCCATGTGCCGCCACAGCCAGCACGAGGCGCGCGGCCTTGGCTATCTCGCGATGCAATTCAATTGCGTGGTCGAGACCAACACCCGTGCCATCGCGCTTTGGGAGGATGAAGGCTTTGCGACGGTCGGCGTTCTGCCCGACGCGTTCCTGCATCCCGAGGCGGGCTATGTCCCGGCGCGGGTCATGTTCAAATGGCTGGGACAGGGCGGCTGAGGCCGGACGGCTTTAAACCTCTCGACTTTGACTTGAGACATCGGAGACTGCCGCACGGCCTGCGTCGGTCGCGCTATGGGCTGTGTGTCTCTCGAAACTAAACAAGATCACGGGAAATGATGGGAAGCAGGGGATTTGCGTCGAATCAAGGCGCGAATCCCGAATTGATTCAGGTTTCATGCACAGATTCAGACGTGCGGTCCGAGATGAACTGCTGTATTAAGAAAAAAAGCCGGGAAATCGTGGGAAATTTTTGGATCTGGTTTGATCACTATATATAGCGTCTCAATTTCTGATTGTAGCAAGGTGATGCGTTAAAATGCTCAAAATTGCCGCCATATCTTGTTTTTGGAGCGGGTCAGAAACAACATCCTGTGCCGATTTCGCGTAAAAAGTTATTGCTTTCCATGAATTCCCATGTCATCCCTTTAGACACGATGAGGACGGGATCAAGAGAGGGTCACAAAGACCCCGAAACAAAAACTCCCAAGTCAGGTTTCATACAGGCACCCGCTTTCATCGAAATTAAGAGATCCGGCGCGCGGGCGAGCAGACATCCCCCCAGGTGGCGCGCGCAGCTGGACACCCCGCGATAGCGGGACGAGGGCGGCGGATAGGGCAGTGGCAGCAGCTCTATCCGTCGTTTCGTTTTTCGGGGGCGTACATGTGAGGGACCGAAGGGAACGTGGGTCGTAGGTTCAGAGGTGAAAGCCACCACAAGGTGGACACGAAGGGCAGGGTCTCGATCCCGGCCTCTTTTCGCCGTGTGCTCGAATCCTCCGATCCCAACTGGCGCGAAGGCGACAATCCCGAACTGGTCATCGTTTACGGCGATCACCGCCGCAATTACCTTGAATGTTATACGATAGAAGCCATCGAAGAGGTGGACGCCAAGATCGACGCGCTGCCGCGCGGATCGATGGAGCGCAAGATGCTTCAGCGCCTGTTTCACGGTCAGTCCTTTCCGACGAATGTGGACGAGACCGGCCGCCTTGTCCTGCCTGCGAAGCTGCGGCAGAAGATCGGCCTCGAAGGCGAGGCGTTCTTCATCGCCGCCGGTGACACGTTCCAAGTGTGGAAGCCCGAGACCTATGAGGCCGAGGAGCTGGCGCGCACCGAGGAGTGGCTCGACGAGTTGCCGGGCGATTTTGATCCGCTCATTTTCCTGGATAACGCGAAGGAGGGGTGAGGGATGTCCGCTGCCGCCGCATCATCCTCCGACAAAGACCCGCATATTCCCGTTCTGATTGGTCCGCTTCTCGCGGCTGTCGGGCCGGTTTCCGGCGTTTGGCTTGACGGCACGCTGGGGGCTGGCGGGTATGCGCGCGCATTGCTCGAGGCGGGGGCGGACAAGGTGATTGGTGTGGACCGCGATCCGCTGGCGCATGAGATGGCGGCGCGGTGGGGTGCGGACTATGGCGATCGGCTTGAATTGGTTCAGGGTGTCTTTTCGCGCATGGACAGCTATGCCACGGAACTTGACGGTGTGGTGCTGGATCTGGGCGTGTCGTCGATGCAGCTTGATCAGGCGCAGCGCGGTTTCTCGTTTCAAAAGGATGGCCCGCTCGACATGCGGATGAGCCAGGAGGGCACCACCGCCGCCGAGATCGTGAACACCGCAGACGAGGCCGATCTGGCCGATATCCTGTTTCTTTACGGAGAAGAACGGGCAAGCCGCCGGATCGCGCGTGCCATCGTGCGTGCCCGCACCGAGGCACCCATCGTGACCACCGCGCAATTGACCGCGATCGTCGAGAAATGCCTGCCCCGCCCCAAGCCGGGTCAGGCGCATCCCGCGACCCGCAGCTTTCAGGCGCTGCGCATCGCGGTGAACGATGAATATGGCGAACTGGCCGAGGGACTGGCCGCGGCCGAGCGCGCGTTGCGCCCCGGTGGGCGGCTGGCCGTGGTGACGTTTCATTCGGTCGAGGACCGGATGGTCAAACGGTTCATTCAGGCGCGGCTTGGGGGCGCGGGACGCGGGAGCCGTCATGCCCCCGCCGCCGAGGAAACGCCGCCGCAATTCACTCAGGCGCATCGCAAGGCGATCGGCGCCGACGAGACCGAGCTTGAGATCAATCCACGCGCCCGCAGCGCCCGCCTGCGCGTGGCCACCCGCACCGATGCGCCGCCGGCACCGCTTGACCGGCGCGCCATCGGCATGCCGCAACTTGGAAAATCCTTCTGATGCGCAGTTTTCTTTACATCCTCAGTGCTCTTGCCGTGATCGGGCTGGCCTTCTGGGCCTATCGCGAAAATTACGAAACCCAGGCCGCACAGGACCATGCCGAATCACTTGAGCGCCAGATCGCCTACAAGCGCGAGAGGCTGCGTGTGCTCAGGGCCGAATGGGCCTATCTGAACCGGCCTGACCGCCTGCGAGAGCTGGCCGAGCTAAACTATGAAGCCCTGCGCCTCATGCCGCTGCAATCGCATCAGTTCGGGCGGGTCGATCAGGTCGCCTATCCACCCGAGGAGGGGCTTGAGTCGCTGGGAATCGATTTTGACGCTTCGGTCGAAGTGTCGAACATGGAGGACGCGCAATGATCCGCACACCGCTGCGCCCGCTGGCCCGTATCCTCGAGGTTCGCCGCGAAGGCGGCAATCCTGACGCGATCGAGCGTGAAAATATTCGTCTGCGCCACGAAGAGATGCGCGACCGTTCCCGCCGCCGCGCCGAAGGGCGGCTTCTGGTCATGGGGGTCATGTTCTTTCTTGCATTCTGTGTTGTGGGTGGACGCATGGCGGTGCTGGCGCAGTCCGAACCCGCCGAGCCGCGCGCAAGCGCCGCGGGGGCCGCTATCCTTGCGCAGCGGGCCGATATCGTGGATCGCAAGAACCGCATCCTTGCCACGAATTTCAACACCCACAGCCTTTATGCGCAGCCCCAACAGATGATCGAACCCGAGAGGGCCGCCGACGAGCTTGTCCGCATCTTTCCCGATCTTGATCACGCGCGGCTGGTGCGGGATTTCACTGGTAAGCGCAAGTTCCTGTGGGTAAAGAAAAAAATAAGCCCGGAACAGCGTCAGGCGGTGCATGATATCGGTGAACCGGGGCTTCTGTTCGGCCCGCGTGAGATGCGTCTTTATCCCAACGGCAAACTGGCGGCCCATGTTCTGGGCGGGGCCTCGTTCGGCCGCGAGGGGGTGCACGCCGCCGAGGTGATCGGGGTTGCGGGGCTCGAGAAGTTCTATGATGCGCGGCTTCGCGATCCGGCACAGGGGCACAAGCCACTCAAGCTGTCGATTGACCTGACCATTCAGGCCGCGATCGAACGGGTGCTTCATGGCGGAATGCGTCTGATGAATGCCAAGGGCGCGGCGGCGGT
>Ga0102929_1000882_pt1 | contig 17750 bp, 10 predicted proteins | sample SalPonR1_B_D2_MG_FD_78510 | JGI IMG/M metagenome (GOLD analysis project Ga0102929, IMG submission 78510) | Salt pond soil microbial communities from South San Francisco under conditions of wetland restoration - Salt Pond MetaG R1_B_D2_MG | ecosystem: Environmental > Aquatic > Marine > Intertidal... | reverse complement strand
GGCCGACAGGGCGATGCCGCCGGCCAGCACCAGGACCGCCGCAAGGGCCTGCCGGCGACCGGGGCTCACGCAGCCTCCTCGCGCAGCAGCGAGACACCGAGGGCGCGGCACAGCTGGATGCGGCCGCTGTACTGGTCGCGCCGGGCGCCGATCAGCGACTGCTCCAGGCTCTGCTTCGATTGCAACGCGAGCAGCACGTCGAGGAAATTCACCTGCCCTTCCCGGTAAGCGGTGCGCGTCAGCGTCAGCACCCGCTCGGCCTCCGCCAGCTGAAGGCGCAGGCTCGCGACCAGGTCGTCCCTGGCATGGGCCAGCGCCAGCGAGACGGCCACTTCGGTCCAGGCGTCCAGCAGCGCGCCGGCGTACCCGATCAGCGCTTCCTCGGCCTCCGCGTCGCGCAGATCGATGTTGGCCCGGCGCCGGCCGAAGTCGAACAGGTTGGTGGTGACCTCTGCGCCCGCCTGCCACAGCGTGTCGCTGAAGAGATCCTCCAGCATCGTCTCCACGGAAATCAGGCTGCCGCTCAGCGACAGCGTGGGCAGGCGCTGCGCGATGCTCGCCGCGAGCCGGCGGTCGCTGGCGGCGAGCGCCAGGCGGGCGGCGCGGACGTCGGGACGGGCCTCCGGCAAGGCGGCCGGCACGCCCGGGTCAGGCAGCGGCGGCACGGCCGGCATTCCCTGATCATCCGGCAGCGGGGCGGTATCCGGCGGCGTGCCCAGGAGGGCGGCGAGCTGATGCTCCAGCACTCTGCGGTTGCCGCGCGCCACGCCCAGCTGGCCGTCCAGCCGCTGCAGCTGCTGGCGCTGACGCCCCACGTCGGCGGCGCCGCTCTGGCCCAGGCCGAACCGCAGCCGGGTGAGTTCGAGGAATTTCTCCGAGGTGGCCACCTGCTGCTCCAGCAGGGCCACCAGTTCACGCTGCGCGAGCAGCGATGCCCAGGTATCCGCGAGCTGGGCGCCGAGGCTCACCTCGAGCGCCGCCAGCGACGCTGCGGCCGCCTCGGCCTGCAGTGCCGCGGCCCGGTACTCGTTGCGCACGCGGCCCCAGACGTCCACCTCGTAGCTGGCGGCCAGAGAACCCTGGTACTGCTCCGAGACGCCGCCGGCGGGGAACCCCGGCGGCAGCGCGTCGCCCGGGATCTGCGCCGCGAGGAAACCCGCGCCCACCGCGTTTCCCCGGCTGCCCTCGATGGCGAGATCGAGCCGCGGCAGCAACGGCGAGCGGGCGCCGCGCGCCAGCGCCTCGGCCTGGCGCAGCCGCGCCACCGCCCCGCGCAGCTCGAGGCTGTCGGCCGCCAGGCGCGATTCCAGCGCGGCCAGGGATTCGCCGCCGAGGTCCCGGCAGACCGCCTCCGCCGGCGCGCCGGCCGCCGGGGAATCGGGCCAGGCGGACGGCACGGGCAGGACGTCCTCCGCGCCCTCGGGCGCGTAGCGGGGAGTCGAGCAGGCCGCCACCCCCAGGATGACGGTCATGGTTCCGAGGAGGCGCAGGGACATGGTCAGCTTCGGCCAAGAGGGGTGCCAATGATAACGCAGGCGTCGTCGCCGGACGCGCGCTCACCGGGTATTCGGGTTGCCCCGCCGCCCGGATGCGGCGGCGGGTAGCGTGGCGACAGGCGCTAGTCCTGCAGCTGGAAGTTGATGCGGGTGGAAACCCGCTGGTCGATGGGCCGGCCGCGATAGACACGGGGGCGGAATCGCCACTGCTCGACTGCACGCAGACTGGCACCCTCGAACACCCGGTCCGGTACCGACTCGATCACCTCCGGGTCGGCCGTACTGCCGTCGGCGAGCACCGTGAACTCCACGTCCACCCAGCCTTCCTGCTCGCGGCGGATGGCCGCACGCGGATAGACGGGCGGGACGATATCCGTGGCCAGCATCTCGCTGCCCGGGAGCACCCGGGCGGATTCGCGCCGGATGAACGCGCGATCCACCTCGTCCTGCAGCACGGCGGTCGTAGGCGCGGCCTCGGCCACGGCCTCCAGCTGCAGCAGCAGCCGCTCCGCCTCCTCCAGCGCACCCGCATCGATGCGATCGCGGATGGCCACGGCGACGGCGCTCACCAGGCGGTCACGGAAGGCGGCGACGGCCGGATCGGCCGGCATCGTTTCTTCGGCCTCCGCCAGCCAGGCCAGGGCGTTGTCGTCCGCCGGCGCCGCCAGGCGGCCTGCGGCCAGGCTGTCACGACCCCGCGTCAGCGCGTCCGGCTCGGGCGGCGATACCGGTTCTGCGGCATCCCCATCCGCGGCTTCACCGGCAGTGCCCTCCTCCGGCGCGGTGGCCGTGGTCGCCTCGCTCTCCTGCGCGGCCGCAGCAGCAGCAGCAGCCGCCGCCGCGGCAGCTTCCTCCCGGGCACGCCGCTCGGCGGCCTGACGGCGGCGCTCGGCGGCGCGCGCGGCGGCAGCGCGCTCGGCCCGGATGCTGCCGATCTGCTCACGCGCGGTCTCGACCAGGGCATCGTCAACCTGAGGCAGCACCTCGGCGGCCGCGAGGCGATTCGCCGCCGTGCCGTCGTCACCGTCGCGGGCCGCCTGCACCGCCTCCATGACCAGCCGCTGCTGCCGTGCGATCAGGGTCTCCTGCACCTCGACGATGACCGGATGACCCGGCGTCACACTCGCCAGTTTGCTGGCCAGCCGGGCCGCCTCGGTGAACTCGCCGGCTTCCATGAGAGAGCGCACCCGGCCCGCCACCTCGCCGGCCACCTCGGCCAGCTCGCCGGCGGCCCCGGCATGCTCGGGCTCGGCATCCAGGACCAGAGAGTAGAAATAGAGCGCGTTCTGCCCCGCGGGCTCCACCAGCATGCCGGCACTCGCCGCCATCCGGGCCTTGCCGAGATTGACGTCCGTAGCCTCGCCGGCGGCGGCACTGACGGAGAGGCCGGGAGCCGCGTTCTCGGTCGACGAAGACGACACCGGTGGCGGCGCCTCGAGCAACTGCTCCTCTTCGCCGCCGAGCCGATCCGCCAGGAACCACGCCGCCGCCAGGCCGGCGACGACGAAGCCCGCCACGACCAGCAGGATGTCGGCGGTGCGACGCTGGCCGCCTGCGCCGGAATGCCCGTTCCGTGTCACTGCATCATTCATTCAGCTACGCACCCACAGTCTGCGCATCCCCCGGATGCGGCTCACGAATTGCGCCAGCACCGCCGCGCCGTGGCGTGGCGGCCGGTCCGGCATGACGGAGTGGCGTTGCACGAGTTCCGGATTCTCCAGCAGCTGGATGTGGCGCAATACGGCGGCGTTCACGTTCTGCACCAGCCGCGCCTCGTCCATCGGCTTCGACATGTAGCGGAATACCTGGCCATGGTTGATCAGCGAGATCATCTCGGCGGCATCCCGTTCGTCGCTGACGACGATCGTGATGAGTTCCGGCAGATAGCGCTTCAGCGTCGACAGCATGTTGCGCAGCATGGCGCCGTCGGTGCAGAAATCCGTAACCAGGACACCGGCGCCGGCATCGGAGAGCAACTCCGTGACCTGGACCAGGGTGGAGGCGCGGGTGACCCGGTAGCGCTCTCCCAGCGTGCGCTCGACGTGCCCCGCGAAGGCGGTATCGCTGGTAAAGAGCGCCACGCCGACATTGTCCATGTCTTCGCAGGCACCGCCCCGTCGCGAACCCGGCGCTTCGTCGCCGCCGATCACGATGGTATCGACGAACTCCGTCCCGGAGTCGCCGGACAGGACAATCTCGGTCTCGGCCGGTTCTTCCTCCGCCGGCTCGTCCTCCGCCACGCCGGCGGCCGCCTCCCGGCGGCGCGGTTCTTCCCTCTCCAGCTCCAGGGCCAGATTCGGGACGGTCGCCGCATGATCCTGCGCGGGAACTGCAGCCGGCGCCGGCTCTGCGGCTGCCGGCGGCACCGGCTCGGGCTGCGGCTTCGGTGCGGGCTCGGCCGCGAATTCTGTCTCGGGCTCGGGCTCGGGCTCGGGCGCGGACCGGGGTTCCGGCTGCGGCGGTGCCGGAGCCGCCTCCAGGACGGTCGCCGCGCGCGCAGCGGCCCCCGACTGGCGTGCGGCCTGTACCGCCTCGGCGAGAGTCTCGCGCAGCTCCTGGGGCGGGCAGGGCTTCGACAGGAAACGGAACACCTCGCCGATGTTGATGGAGCCCTCGATGGCGTCCAGATCCGCATATCCCGTGAGCAGGATGCGCACCGCCGAGGGCACGCGGCGGCGCACCTCGCCCAGCACCTCCACGCCGGAGAGGCCGGGCATGCGCTGATCGGCGATGATCACGTCCACGCTTTCCTGCTCGGCGATCCGGATCGCCTCCTCTCCGTCCGTCGTAAGGTGCAGTTCGTAGTCCCGGCGGAACAGCGCCCGCATGGAGTTGAGCACGCGCTTCTCGTCGTCGACGAACAGGACCTTCGGCTTGCCTCCGGGTTCTTCGTCAGGTGCGCTGAAGCGTGCGGTCTGGGCCATCCCTTGCCGACCTCCCTACATCGCCGCGGCGCGTGGCGGCGCCGTGGCCTGGTCCGTGGATTCGTTCGCGGCGTCGGCGCCTGCCATCGCCTCCACCGGCAGCTTCACCGTAAACACGGAGCCCCGTCCGGGCTCGGACTCGATCACCAGCTCTCCCATGTGGGCCGTGATGATCTTGTCGACGATGGACAGGCCGAGGCCGGTGCCCTCACCCACTGCCTTGGTGGTGAAGAAGGGATCCCGGATCTTCGCCAGGACATCCTCCGGTATGCCGCTGCCCGTATCGGCGATGCTGACCAGTACGTGTCCGCCCTCGTGGCGGGTCGAGAGCGTGATCGTGCCCTCCCCCTCGATGGCGTCGGCCGCATTCTTGATCAGGTTCAGGAACACCTGATTGATCTGGGACGGTGCGCAACGCACCGTCGGTACCTCGCCATAGGCCTTTTCCACGGTCACCTTGTGCTTGAGCACGTTCTTCGCGATGAGCAGCGACTTGTCGAGACCCTCGTTGACGTTGAATTCGCCCACCGTGGCACGGTCCAGGCGGCTGAAGTCCTTGAGGCTCTGGGCCATCTCGGCGAGCTGCTCCAGACCCTCGATGCTGTCGCCGACGAGGTCCACCGACTCTTCCAGGTCGTCACGGAGGCCCTCCTGGTTGAGCTGGCGATCCATGGCGCGCAGGCTGGCGACGAAGGCTTCCCGGTCCTGGCGGCCGTTGCGCAGCTGCTCCAGCAGCCGGCCGGCCTCCGCCGCGAACTGGTCGAACTGCTCCAGCCGCTCCTTCAGCAGCGTGGCGTTGCTGAGCAGGTACCACAGCGGCGTGTTGATCTCGTGGCTGATACCTGCGACCAGCTCGCCCAGCGAAGACATCTTCTCCGCGTGCACCAGCTGGGCCTGGGATTCCTTCAGCTCCTCGTAAGCCTTCGTCAGCTGCTCGGTGCGGGCCTCCACCCGCTCCTCGAGGGAGGCGTTCAGCACCTCCAGCTCCGCATTGGCGCTGTTCAGCACCCGATAACTCTGGTGCAGGCGCCAGCCGACGAACGCGATGCTGGCCAGCAACAGCAGGCTCAGCACGGCCAGCATCAGGCGGGCCCGGTCCGCCTTGCCGACCACGGCGCGGTCGTGGGCGCGCAGCGCGGCGAACAGTGCCTGAGCGCGATCGCTCGCCTGCGTCTCGCCGAGCACGGCGAGCGCGGCACCGGCCGGGTCACGCACCTCCGTGAGCGTGCGCGCCGCCTCGGCGAGGCGGTCGAGCTTGCCGGGCACCCGGTCCGTGGCCGCCGGGTCCGACTCCAGGTCCGCGAGACGGCTCCGGATTGCCTCCGCGCTCGTCTCGCTGCCGCCGCCGGCGAAGTCCAGCGCGCCCACCGCCAGAGCGAAGACCTCCTGGGACAACTCCTCGAGTCCGAAGCTGCGCAGATCGCGCACCAGCGGCGGGGATTCGCTGCGGATCGCCGCCGCCGACTCCGCCAGCCGCGCCTGGCTGTCGAGGAAGCGTCGAGCCGCCGCCAGCGACTCATCGAGCGCCGACGTGTAGTCCGCCAATGTCGACGCGATAGCCGCATCGTCCGCCACAGGCACCGTGGCCGACAGCTCGTCGCGCCGGGCCGCCAGCCGCTCGACCAGCCCGGCGGTGGCCGCCGGCACGGCCCGCCCCTCGCGGAACGCCGTCTGCAGTCCTTCCTGGAGCGACGCGAGTTCGTTCTGACTCTGGCGCAGCAGGTTTACGCTGTTGCCGTAGGTCACATAGTATTCGGAGTCGACTGCGCGGGACTGGAACACCAGAATCGCGAGCACCCCCACGAGAGCGAGCGCGGCGACGGCGGCAAGAGCATTTCTGAGCATCGCGGGGGCTCCCCTTACATAATGCGCGCAAGACTATCCCGGCAGCCGGGCCGGCGCCGTGATGCCTATCACAGCGTGGCCATTGCGCCGACGGCGCTCCGCGCGACGGGCCGCCCGGCACAGCAGCGCAACGGGTCGGAGACGATTCATGGTAGGGAGCGCGCGGAGTTACGGAAAACCGACAATGTCTCGTTTCAGGCAAGAAACCCCGGATAACGGGTCGCGGGAGGGTCCCGGTACCGAGGCGCTGGCCCGGTTCATGGAGCGCCATGGCCGGCTGTTCGTCCTGACCGGCGCCGGCTGCAGCACCGCCTCGGGCATCCCCGACTACCGCGACCCGGCCGGCGAATGGAAGCATGCCCGGCCGGTGCAGTACGCGGACTTCATGGCGCGGCATTCGGTCCGCCAGCGCTACTGGGCCCGCAGCATGGTGGGCTGGCCGCGCATGGCGGCGGCACGGCCGAATGCGGCGCACCACGCCCTCACGGTGCTGCAGGAACGTGGGCGGCTCGAGCGCCTCGTCACCCAGAACGTGGACGGCCTGCACCAGAAGGCCGGCACGCAGGACGTGATCGATCTGCACGGGCGCATCGACGCGGTGGTCTGCATGGCATGCCGGGCCGAGCTGCCCCGCGCCGACTGGCAGGCCGAGGTGGCAACCCTGAACCCGGACTGGGAGCGGCACATCGGTGCGGCCTCGGCCCGCCCCGACGGGGACGTGGATATCGCAGACGCCGACTATGCCGGCTTCGTGGTGCCGCCCTGCCCGCGCTGCGGCGGCGTGGTCAAACCCCACGTCGTCTTCTTCGGCGAGGCCGTGCCGCGCGGCCGGGTCGCCGACGCCCGCGCCGCGCTCGGCCGCGCGGATGCACTGCTCGTCGTCGGCTCGTCGCTCATGGTCTTCTCCGGTTTCCGCTTCGCCCGCTATGCCGCGGAGGCGGGCAAGGCCGTGGCCATCGTCAACCGGGGGCGGACACGGGCGGACGAGTTGGCGGCGCTGAGAGTGGACGGGGATTGCGGCGAGGTGCTGGGGGCCGTGGTGGGAGTTGGTCGGGCCTGAAGGCCCTCCTACATTGTGCCTGTAGGAGGGCCTTCAGGCCCGATTCTTTTCTTACCGCCCCCGTCGTGGAGACTGACTGAGGGCCCGGTCGGGCCTGAAGGCCCTCCTACATGCGTCAGAGGCGGTACTGGAAGCTGATCGCGAAGGTCGAGCCGGGGTCTTCCTCGAAGGTCACGACGCCCTGGCGTTCGATCTCGATCTTCTCCTGCAGGATGTTCTGCACCTTGGCCTTCACCGTGATGGTGTCGGTGGGGTACCAGGAGTAGACGAAATCCAGCGAGTGGAACGGCTGCTCGTAACCGTCCGGAGCGCCGTTGCGGCCCGCGACGTAGAGCCGTTCGCCGAACACGTTGTAACCGATCGATGCCGTGTGCTGGCCGTTGGGCGAGTCGTAGCCCAGCGACAGGTTGGCAACGTAGTCGGAGGCGCCCGTCAGCGGGCGCACCTCGTTGGTGGGCGCATCCGCCTCGGGGCCGGCGACGAGCTCCGAGTCCTGCAGCGTGACGTTGCCCTGGACGAAGAACGAGGACATGAAGTCGCCGAGGAAGCCGAGTTCCTTCAGCCCTTCGAACTCGACGCCGTAGACCTCCGCCGAATCCGCGTTGATGATCTCGCGGGCGGTGGTGGTATCACTGGCCGCCGATTCGAAGAATTCGATCGGGTTGTCGATGTCCTTGTAGAACAGCGTCACGGTGAGGTTGTCGCCGCCGCCGAAGAACCACTCGCCGCGGATGTCGTAGTTGGTGACGTCCGCCGGGGTCACGCCCGGGTTGCCGTCCACCAGGTCGCCGGTACGCGGATCGACGTAGCTCGCATCGGTGATCTCGCGCAGGTCCGGCCGCACCGAGGTCTCGCTGAAACCGAAGCGCAGCTGGAATGTCTCTGCCCACCAGGAGCCCATGTAGGTGACCGCCACGGAGGGGAAGATCTCGTCTTTCTGGAATGCCTGCTCGGCCAGCCTGTCGGGATCCGTGGTCACCTGCGGGCTCTGGATGGAATAGCTCAGCGGATTCCAGTCCACGGCCACCTGCTTGTAGTCCTCCCAGCGCAGACCGCCGGCGACGCGCCAGGTATCGTTCCAGGTCCAGTCGAGCTTGCCGTAGAACGCGTCCGTCATCGTGGCGGCGAGGTAGCTCTGATTGTTGGTGCCCTGGATGGCAAAGACGAAGTCGTTGGCGGGGTCGAGCAGATTGGAGGTCGAGAAAATGCTGCCCAGCTCCTCGGCGCCGCCCTGCAGGACATCGAAGTCGCTGATGCCGCTGCCCGGGCCGATGCTGAACTGGCGCTGGTCGTAGGTGCGCGCCTTCTGGTCGTGTTCGTAACCGAAGCCGACGTCCACGTAGGAGCTGCCGAAGGCGAGCGGCCAGGTGAGGCCCCAGCCGTAATTCTCCACCCGGTCGTCGAGGTCGGTGAAACGATAATCGGCGGCCCGGTTATCGAGAGCCACGGCCGAGTCCAGCACTGCGCCCGTGTCCGGGTCCGTGACCGTCTGCAGATCGACGTCCACCTGATTCGGAATATCCGTGCGGGCACGCGAATCCGACCAGAACCAGGAGAGCTGCGCCTCGGTCGGCACCCAGCCGACCAGGCTCACGAGCCCCCCGGGCAGCATGTCCCGGGTGTCGTCGCCGATCCGGTGCGTACCACGCAGCTGGTTGACCGCCATGTTCCGCTCCTCGAACTCGTAGCGGACATTCTGGAAGCCGAGGCCGTCGGACTTCTCCCGGTTCTCGTTGAAGAAGTTGCGGATAGCGGTCTCGTCGTCCGTGTTCCTGAGGTACAGCGTGGTGGCGGACAGCTCATGGTCGCCAGTGAAGCGCAGGCCGAGGTTCAGGTTGCCCGTGATGCTGACGTTGCGGGTGGTTTCGCTCTCGATGTCGGTGCGTTCCTCCGGGAACTGGAAGTTGCGCGAGATGGCTTCGGTCTCGCGCCACTTCGTCTCGTAGGCGCCGCCGACGAGAAAGCCGAGCTCCCAGAGCTCGCTCAGGACCAGGTTGCTGCCGATGCTGCCGCGCACATCGATGTCCGGGTGCGGATCCTTGCGCTCTAGTCCGACCTCCCGGTTCAGCAGCGTCGCCATTTCCCGATTGATCTGCTCGGCCTGCTGGAACGCCTGGGCTACGGACAAGCCCGGGTCTTCCGCCCGCAGCGTGCTGGCGATGCCATTCACGCTGACGTCGCCCGTGAAGCGTGCGATCTGCCGGGACAGCCCGGCGGGCAGACTGCGGGCTCCGCTGTCGGTACCGAGGTCGTCGTCGCCCGAGCCGGGATAGGTCAGCACGTCGCCGCTGACCTCGCTGTTGGTGCCGGTGCCTACCTCGAACTCGACCGTGAAGGCGTCCGGCACGGTCTTGGTGCGGATATCCACCGCGCCGCCGCCGAAGTCGGCCGGGAGTTCCGGCGACCAGGCCTTCTGTACCCGGATCGACTCCACGATGGACGTGGGGAAGATATCCAGCGGTATGACGTTGCGGGTCAGGTCCGGCGAGGGGATCTGGCTGCCGTTCAGCGAGGTGGAGGAATAGCGCTCGCCCAGTCCGCGCACGTAGATGAACTTGTCGTTCACCAGCGTCAGGCCGGGGACGCGGCGCAGCGCTGCGGCCACCGTGGAGTCGCCGAGGCGACTCATGGCCTCGGCGCCGAGCAGATCGACCACCACGGAGTCGTCCATGCGTTCGTTGATCAGCTCCTCCGCCGTGCTCAGCGAGCGGCCGACGGTCACGATCTCGTCGATGACGCCGTTGTCGGCGGGAGCGTCGAGTTGCGGACGCTGCACGCTCTCCTGGCCTTCCGCCTCCTGCGCGAACGCGGGCGCCTGGGGGCCGGCCAGGATGAGCGAAATGGCGAGCGCCAGCGGTGTCCTGGCAATTGCGGCTTTGTTCATGACTGTGACCGATGCATCCTTCACTCGAACCAAAGCGGCTGGGCGCGGTTGTCCGGGTGAATGCCGTAGGTCCAGCCCCGGGTCCAGTCCGGGATGCCCAGCGAGACGGCGCCGATGAAGTCGCCGCTCTGCGGCGCGCCCGCAGGCACGGCACCGTCCACGGCCATCGTGGCATAGGGGATCGAGAAGATCGGGATGCCGTTCGTGTCGCGCTCGAGCAGCTGCAGGTCCGGATCGGCCGCCGCAGTGGCGTCCGTCGTACCGGTTACGGTGGCGGAGACGCCGCCCTCGGCCGCGAAGAAGCTCTCCTCGGTGGTGGTGCCGTCCGGGAAGGTCTGGCCGCGGAAGGCCTCCTGGAAGGCCAGGATGACCGAGTTGAAGTTCAGGTCACCGTCCAGGGCCGCCTGCTGGGTGCGGTTGTCGATACGGATGCCGTAGTTGTCGTTGCTGCTGGTGGCGTCCGCCTCGGCGAACGAGCCGATCAGCAATGAGTCGTTGATGTCGGCGAACAGTCCCTCGCGCAGACGCCAGCCGGCGCCCGGGTCGTGCGTGGCGGTGGCCGCGCCGTTCGGCGAGACGATGCAGGTCAGATTGGAGATCGTGAAGTTGCTGTTCAGGCCACGCGCGATGAAATCCTCGACGACGGCCGGATCCAGATCGCTGAACGAACCGATGCCGTCGGCCTCGATGCAGTGGTTGCCGTCGGTCTCGGACTGGATGACCAGTGCATTGGTAATGGAACCGGACCAGCCTTCGTCGATGTCGATGGAATCGTCACGCACATACACGCCGACGAAGTTCTCGAAGCTGACGGCGCCGCCGAACATCTCGATGCCGTCGTCGAAGGTCGAATAGACCTGCAGATTGCGGACGATCGTGTTGCCGCCGACACCACCGAAGGAGATGCCGTTCAGCTCGTCGCCGTTGCCCACCGTGGCGCCGGTGTGCTTGACCACGACGTACTCGAGACGCCCGGAGCTGTCGTCGTTGTTGTCGCCGCCGTACTGGGATTCGTCCAGGCCGGCTGCCCCTTCCGCGTCCACGTGACAGTCGGTGGTGGCCAGGTCGCCACCGGCAACGCTGCCCGTGTACTGGCACTTGTTGGTGACGCCGAAGCCGTTGATGACCATGCCGCCCCACTGCTGCACGTCCTCGGGACCGACCGTGCCGAGCACGTCGGACTCGGAGGTGAACGTGATCGGAGCATCCTCCTGGCCCACGGCCAGTATCCGCGAGCCGCGGTTGATGATCAGGAAGTTCGCGCTCGTGCGCCAGGCAAGGGTCGCACCCGCCGCGATGGTGAGCTCCGGCCCGTCGCCGCCCTGGGAGATGCCGGCGGCCGCCAGGTCGGCATCGTTGTCGAAGGTCTGGCCGATGAACAGGCTGCCTTCGAAGATGTGAGCACCGCCATTCGGCAGCGCCGGGATGTTCAGGTCCACCAGCACGTTGTTGCCGGCATCGGCGAACGAAGGCGAATAGGTGCAGTTGGTGCCGTCGTAGCTGCCCTGCAGCGTCTGCCCGCCCGTGTTCTGATAGGAGGCACAGGGGTTTGTGTCGGTGCCGCCGCCCGGGTTGGACACGCTGTTGTCGACGCTGTTGTCGACGGTCTGCGGCGAGATGTTGATGTCTCCGCTGTCGCAGCCCGCAAGCGCGACGCCGGCGAGGACGGTGGCAAACAAGACTTTACGATTCATCAGTGTTCTCCAGGCGTAGAGTTCGTTCGTGCGCTTCGCTGCGCGTCGTGAATTTCCGATGTGAGTCCGGGCCGGGTACGGCGCCGCTGTTCCTCTGCGTTGTTGTTCTCATCGGCGAAGCAGCGGACCGGGCCGCCGAGGTGCTGCAATCTACGCCCGGAATGCTCACGTTTTGTGACAGCTCCATTACAGATTGATGACGACTCCAGAGAACTGATCGAGCACCGGCTCGCAATGTGTTGATCGGACAACACGAAGTCGTCCCTGCATCAGCTCTCGTGCAGGGAGAAGCGGTATCCGCTGCCGCGCACGGTCTGGATGTAGTGGGCGATACCGTAGGGCTCCAGGATCTTCCTCAGCCGCCGGATGTGGACGTCCACCGTGCGCGGACCCACCCTGGCGTCCCTGTCCCAGACGTAGATCAGCAGCTGGCTGCGGCTGTAGACCCGATCCTGGTTGGAGACCAGGAAGCTCATCAGCCGGTACTCGCGGGGAGCGAGCGCGGCGGGCCTGCCGGCCACGGTCACCCGGTGGCTCGACTGGTCCACCAGGATCTCGCCGGCGCTGAGAACGTCGCTGGCGCCCGCGCTGGCCGGCCGGCGCAGGCAGGCGCCGATGCGGGCCGTGATTTCCTCGATCGCGTAGGGCTTGCCGACGAAGTCGTCGGCGCCGGACTCGAAGGCTCGGACCACGTCCCGGGAAACCGGTGCGCGGGAGGTCATGAGGACGCGCAGCGGCCGCAGCCGGTCGTTGCGGCGGACGTCCTGCAGCACCTCGAGGCCGTGCACGTCGGGCAGGAGCGACTCGAGCACCATGAGGTCCGGCAGGCGGTCCCGGACCTCGCGCACGGCCTGCCCGGCCGTCTCGGCCTCGCTGATCCTGTGCCCGAGTTCCCGCAGGTGCCGGGCGAGCTCAGCGCGGCATGCGGCGTCGTTGTCGACCAGTAGTATGGAGGCGGGGTCCATGGCGGCGCCGTCTTTGTTGCTCTTTTCCCGGCCCCAAGGAGATCACCCCGTTCTTAAAGTGACGTTAAGGATTCATTGCGGTTTTGTTACGGCGTCCCGACACCAAGGGCCTTGTAGACGCGCACCAGGGCGAGCAGCGTGCGGATCTCGGCTCGTACCCGCTCGTCGTCGGTCTCGGCGAGGCGGCGCTCGGAGTCGAGCACGGTCAGGAAATCGCCCAGCCCCTTCTCGTACAGCCGGGCGGCGATGTCGGCTGCCTCCGCAGCCGCGGCAGAGGCCTGCCTGAGCTCCACGAGAGTACCGCGCTCGCCGGCCCAGGCCGCCAGGGCGGACTCCGCATCCGCCAGCGCGCGCAGCACGGCACCCTCGTAGCGCGCCAGCGCCGCGCGCTCCCGCGCCTCCGCCGCGCGCAGTTCGGCCCGCAGCCTGCCACCCTGAAAGACCGGCCAGCGCAGGAACGGCACGATGCCGAGCGTGCGGCTGTCGCCGGCGGCGAGATCGGCTGCGTCGCCGGCCTCGAAGCCGCCGCTGGCGCCGAGCACCAGGCGCGGGAAGAAGGCCGCGGTCGCCCCGCCGACTTCCGCCGTGGCCGCGGCGAGTTCCCGCTCGGCCGCGATTACGTCCGGACGCCGGCGCAGAATCTCGGCGCGGAGTCCGACCGGCAGACTGGCCGGCGAGTCGGGCAGCGCCGGCTCGCCCGCAAGGGCGGCGCGCACCTCGCCCGGCGTGCGCCCGGTGAGGACTGCCAACCGGTCCGCGCTCGCGGCAGCTGCCGCCTGCAGCGCCGGCAGCCGGGCCCGCGTCGACCTCAGCTCGGCCTCGGCCCGCAGCGCGTCCAGCTCCCGCGCCAGGCCGATCTCGACCTTGGAGCGCGTGAGCTCCAGCGTCTGGGTCTGGGCGTCGACGCTGCGGCGCGTGACCGCCAGCCGCTTCCGGGCGCCGCGGTATTCGATCCAGGCGCTGACCGTCTCCGCCACCACAGAGAGCGCCGTGCCTGCTGCGGCCGCCGCCGCAGCTTCGCTGCCGGCAGCCGCCGCCTCCAGCCGCCGGCGGGTGGCGCCGAACAGGTCCAGCTCCCAGCTCGCGTCCAGACGGGCGTTGTAGAACTCGCCGTCCCGGGAGGCCAGCCCGGCGCTGATGATCTGCGAGGCGGCACCGGGCGAGTTCAGACTCTGCTCGTACCAGGTATAGCTGCCCTCGGCATCCAGGCGGGGCCACAGCGCCGCCGCGGCCACACCGCGCAGCGCCCGGGCCTCCTCCACCCGCGCCACGGCCGCGCGCAGATCCCGGTTCTCCGCCAGCGCCGCCTGCACGTAGCCATCGACCTCCGGCTGCTGCAGCAGCGACCACCATTCGCCCGGCAGGCTCTCCGTCGTGACGCCGTCGGGCGGAGCCAGCCACTCTCCGCCGTCGCTCTCCGGCGGCTCGTAATCCGGCCCCACCGCGCAGCCGGCGAGGACCAGTGCACCGGCCGTCGTCAGCACGGCCAGCGCGGCACGCCTCAGGTTGCCGCTGCTCATGCCGGGACACTCCCGCCGGCCGCCACGGCCTCGGCCTGCCGCCACCGCCGCCGGTGCAACAGCCGGTAGACGGCCGGCGTGAAGCCGAGCGACAGCGTGATGGAGAAGAACACGCCGCCGGCGATGACGATGGCCAGCGGCGGCCAGAAATCCCCGCCGGTGAAGACGAGCAGCGGCACGAAGCCGCCCACGGTGGTCAGCGTGGTGCTGGCGATGTGCCGGGTCGCGCCGACGGTCTCCTCCACGATGGCATCCGCGGCGCCGGAGCGGGCGCGCGGATTGGCACGGATACCGGCCAGCACGACGATGGTGCCGTTGATGGCCACGCCGATCAGGCCGGCGCTGCCGATGATGGCGTTGAACCCGCGCGCGTAGCCGCCGGCCCACAAAGAGAGCATGCCGAGGCCGACGGACAGCACCGCGACAACGCCGATGAGCGCCGCCAGCGTGACGCTGCGGAAGGACAGGATGATGGTCGCGGCCATCAGCAGCAGGAGCACGGGCATGTACGCGAGCAGCTCGCCGAACGCCTCCGACTGTTCCTCGCTGTCGCCCGCCACGGTGAGCGTATAGCCCGGCGGCAGAATGAAGCCGGCAGCCGCCATACGGCGGCGCACGGCGTTGGTGACGTCGATCGCCAGCGCGTCGCGGCGGATGTAGCCGTGGACGTTGTTGACCCGACGGCCGTCGCGGCGGCTGATGCTGGCGGCCTCCGGCACCAGCTTGATCTCGCCGACGGCGTCGGCGGGGATCCACTCGCCGTCGAGAGCGGGCGCCAGCAGCGAGAAGCCGGCGATCGCCGCCGTGGTCTCCCGGGCTTCCCGCGACAGCCGCACCCGCACGGGCAGCTCTTCCAGATCTTCCAGGACGGTGCCCCCGGTCGCGCCTTCCAGATTCGCCTGCATCTGCCCGGCGACGTCGCTGAGGCTGAGTCCGGCGAGCCGCACGGCATACTCGTCGGCACGAAACGCGAGCTTCGCCTCGCCTCCGGTCACGCTGGCGCGTGTCTGCAGTATCCCGGGGACGGTGTGCATGATGCGTCTGAGCTCATCGCCCAGGCGTTTCAGCGTCGCGACGTCCGGGCCTTCGATGCGGAAGCCCACCGGTGCTGCCACCGGCGGCCCCTGGGCGAACGGACTGACGATGACGGAGGCTTGCGGGAACCGGTCGGAAAGAGCGCGCGGCAGTTCCCGGGTCAGGCGCTTGGCGCTCGCCAGCGTGTCCGTGTAGACCATCGCGTGGGCGTAGGCGGCGTTGCCGTCCTGGCGCATCACCCGGTTGTAGTAGATGGTCGGATAACTGCCGCCGATGCGCCAGTCGACCCGCTCGACGCCCGGTTCGCGCCGCACCGCCGCCTCGATGCGGGCGACCAGGTCAGCGGTGCGGGCGATCGCCGCGTCCGGCGGCAGCCACACCTCGATCTCGAAGTGATCCCGGTCCGCCGGCGGGAAGAATTGCTGGCCGAGGGTGCCGGCCAGGACGAAGCCGGAGAGCGGCAGCACCAGGCAGGCAGCGGCGGTGACCCAGGGCCGCGCCACCGCGGCGGTGAGCAGGCGCCGGTAGCGCGCCGCGAGAGGCCGGGAGCGGAAACCGGCATCCCACCAGCGGTAGTGCTGTTCCTGCCGGCGCCGCCGCAGGTTGATGCCGGCGAGCACCGGGATGAAGGTGGTCGCGATCAGGAACGACGCCGTGAGCGCGAGCACCACGGCGATCGCGATCGGCCCGACGAAGTCCCCCATGGGCCCCGGCAGCAGGAATACCGGCATGAAGCCCAGGATGGTGGTCAGCGTCGAGGCCAGCAGCGGCACGAACAGGTGGGAGAGCGCATGACGGACGGCCTCCGTGCGTTCTTCGTCGCGGTCGAGCTTCTTCTTCACCTCGTCGGTCATGACGATGGCGTTGTCGATGAGCAGGCCGATCGCGATGATCATGCCGAAGATCGTCATCTGGTGGATCTGCTGGCCGAGCACGTTCAGGGCGAACACCGTGAGCGCGGCGGACAGCGGCAGTGCGGCCCCCACGATCAGCGCCGCGCGCCAGCCCATGCCGACGAAGACCACCAGCATGACCAGCAGTGCGCCGGCGAACAGATTGCCGCCGAGGGTGGACAGGCGCTCCTCCGTGTAACGGCTCTGATCGAAGGCGATCTCGACACCGATGCCCTGCCCCACCGAATCGCCGTAGTCCTTCACGGCTGCCCGGGCCGCTTCCGCCCAGCGGTCCACCCGTATCTCCGGGCCGGTGCGCGCGGCCACGAGGATGCTGCGCGCGCCGCCCGTTCGGGCGATCTCCGCCGGCGGCTCCTGCCAGCCTCGCGTCACCTCGGCGACGTCGCCGACGGTCACCAGCGCCCCGGAGCGGTTGCCCTGCAGGGGGATCGAGGCCACGCGGGCGACGGAGTCGAGTTCCCCCGCGACCTCCACGAAGAGTTGGCGCTGCCCGGTGCGCAGGGCACCCGCCGGCTGCTTGGGATCGGCCCCGGCCACCCGTGCGGCCGCCTCGGCGGCGGTCATCCCCAGCGCCGCCAGCCGGTCCCGGTCGAGGGTGACCGTGATCTCTTCGGCCGGCTGGCCGTAGAGCCGGACCAGCTCCGTGCCCGGCACGTTGCGCAACCGGTCGGCCAGGTCCTCCGCCAACCGGTTCATCAGCGTGAGCCCGGGCTCGCCGCGCTGCTCCCAGCTGATCGAGGCCACGAGGCTGAAGGCGGTGGCGCTGAACTCGTCGTCGAAGTCCAGCCGGGCGCCGCGCGGCAGTTCGGCGGCCACGTCGTTCAGCCGATCCCGGATGCGCGAGAAGATGCGCTCGTTCTCGCCCGGCCCCACGCGATCCTGCAGCTGGATGTTGACGATGGATACGCCGGCCCTCGAATTCGAGTCCAGCTCCCCGATCTCCGCGATCTCGCGCAGCGCGTCCTCCACGGGGTCGGTGACGAGCGCCTCCATCCTCGCCGCCGTGGCGCCCGGCAGCAGTATGATCACCTTCGGATTGCGGTTCGTGATCCGGGGGTCCTCGATACGCGGCATGCTGACGATGGCGGAGAGGCCAGCCAGCAGGATGACGATGACGCCCAGCACCAGGAGGTGGCGATTGGCGAACAGCGCGAGCGCCGGCCTGGCGACCGGCGAGGCGTGCCGGCCTGCCATTACTCGGTCTCCTCCCCCGGCTCGCTCATGGGCCCACCGCTCATGGGCTCACCGCTCATGGGCCCACCCATGGCCTCCCCCATGGCCTCATCCATCGCCTCATCCATGGCCTCATCCATGGCCTGGCGGATGCCGATACGCACCGTCTGCCCCGGCACGATGCGGTGCAGCCCCGCCACGATCACGCGCTCGCCGCCGTCGATGGCGCCGCGGACATAG
>Ga0102929_1000873_pt1 | contig 17848 bp, 11 predicted proteins | sample SalPonR1_B_D2_MG_FD_78510 | JGI IMG/M metagenome (GOLD analysis project Ga0102929, IMG submission 78510) | Salt pond soil microbial communities from South San Francisco under conditions of wetland restoration - Salt Pond MetaG R1_B_D2_MG | ecosystem: Environmental > Aquatic > Marine > Intertidal... | reverse complement strand
TATTGCGCTTAACAACAATATGCGATTTTGAGAACCATGTTACATGGATTGCATCCGTTGAAACACCAAATAAATTTCAAGTTCTTACACTCAACAAGCCACCGCGCTTAGTTGTGGATATCAAACATTAGCTCTTCCCACATATCGAGTTCTAACAACCGCATCAACCTGACGCGAAGGATGGTCGGCTGTACATCCGACCGCCTCTTTTAACGCGCAGGTTATGCGGGTCGTTAACCACCAAGACATCCTATCCTGCCAGCCGGCCGGGGCATCTCAGCCGGTATTCCCTGTCAGTAGTTGAAGGTCTCCAGGCGAACCTCGGGCAGCTGGCTGCGCTCGCCGGTCAGGTACTCGTCGACGCAGCGGGCGACTTCGCGTCCCTCGGCGATCGCCCAGACCACCAGGCTCTGCCCGCGGCGGCAGTCGCCGGCGGCGAAGACGCCCTCCACCGAGCTCATGCGGGTTTTCGGGTCGGTCTTGATGTTGGAGCGCGGATCGGTTTCGCAGCCGCTCTGCTTGAGTAACTCCGAGCGCGGGCCGAGGAAGCCCATGGCCAGCAGCACCAGGTCGCATTTCCAGATCTGTTCGCTGCCGGCAACCTTTTCCGGCCGGCCGCTCGACCAGTCGACCTTGACCGTTTCCAGGCCAGAGACCGTGCGGTTTGCGCCGATAAAGCGGGTGGTCATGAGCTCATAATACACGTCCCCCCCCAGGACCTGCATCTCTTCCACCGATGAGCTGATGCGCAGCACCCGCGACCACTGTGGCCAGGGGTTGTCTGCCGCCCGCTCTCGTGGGGGCTGGCTGAGAAGCTCAAAATTGAGCACCCGGCTTGCGCCCTGCCGCATCGAGGTGCCGATACAGTCCGAGCCGGTATCGCCGCCGCCGATGACCATCACCTTCTTCCCCCTGGCGCTGATCGGCTGTTTTTTCGGGTGCAGGGCGGCAACATCAGGATCCCCCCAGTTGGAGCGATTCTGCTGCGGCAAAAACTCCATCGCGAAATGGATCCCGTCCAGGTCACGGCCCTCGACAGGCAGATCGCGGGGCTCTTCGGCCCCAGTGGCGACCACGACAGCATCGTAGCCGGATTTCAGGTCGGCAAAAGGCGCGTCCTTGCCGACCTCGCAGGAGAAGCGGAATTCAATCCCTTCGGCTTCCAGCAGGTCGATGCGGCGCTGGACCTTTTCCTTGCGCAGTTTGTAATGCGGGATACCGTACATCAGCAGGCCCCCGCCCCGGTCAGCCTTTTCATAGACGGTCACCCGGTGGCCGGCGCGGTTGAGCTGCTGGGCACAGGCCAGTCCTGCCGGCCCGCTGCCGACGATGGCCACCGACTTGTCGCTGCGCCGGAGTGGCGGCTTCGGGATGATCCAGCCTTCCTCAAAGCCCTTGTCGGCGATGGAAACCTCGTGCAGCTTGATCGTCACTGCCGGCTCGTTGATGCCGAGGACGCAGGAGGTCTCGCAGGGGGCAGGGCAGACCCGGCCGGTGAACTCGGGGAAATTGTTGGTCGCGTGCAGGGCATGCAGCGCCTGTTCCCACCTGCCGCGATAGACCAGGTCGTTCCATTCGGGGATCAGGTTGCCCAGCGGGCAGCCGGACATGCAGAACGGGACCCCGCAATCCATGCAGCGCGCGGCCTGGGTTTTGACCTTCTCCACGCTGGGATAGATATAGTGTTCATCATGATGCTGCAGCCGATCGTAGACCGGTTGCATGGTCATGTTGCGACGCCCATGTTTAATAAAGCCGCGCGGATCACCCATGGACGGCCTCCTTTCCTTGTTCAGCCTTGATTGCACGTTCCGTCAGCACCCGGCGATATTCATGGGGGAAGACCCGGACGAACCGGACCAGGTACTGATCCCAGTCCGCAAGAATCTCCGCCGCACGCGGTGAGCCGGTCAAATCGTGATGGGTGGTGATGATCTGCCTCAACCAAACGGCATCCTCGTCTTCGACCGCCATCTGTTCGAGATCGACCATGGCCGGGTTGCAGCGCCTGCGGAAGCGGTTGTCTTCATCCAGAACGTAGGCGAAGCCGCCCGACATGCCTGCGGCGAAGTTGCGGCCGGTACGGCCCAGGCAGACCATGCGGCCGCCGGTCATGTATTCGCAGCCGTGGTCGCCGGTCCCCTCGACAACGGCCGTGACTCCGGAGTTGCGCACGCAGAACCGTTCTCCCGCCTTGCCGGCGAAGAAGGTCTGGCCGCCGGTCGCACCGTACAGCACGGTGTTGCCGACAATCGAATTCTCATGCCAGACGAAGGTCGCCTTGGGGTCCGGGCGGATGATAATGCGGCCGCCGGCCATGCCTTTGCCGACATAGTCATTCGCTTCGCCGGTCAAAAACAGGTCGATGCCGGGGGCGAGGAAAGCGCCTAGGCTCTGGCCGGCGATGCCGGTCAGGTGGATGTCGATGGTCCCTTCGGCGAGACCTTCGCGGCCGTGACGCATGGCCACTTCCCCCGAGAGCATGGTACCGAAAGTGCGGTTCGAGTTGCGGATCGGCATTTCGATGTGAACCTTTTCCTTGCGCTCCAGGGCCGCGGCCGCCAGTTCGATCAGTTGATTGTCGAGCTGCTTGTCCAGCCCGTGCTCCTGCCCCTGGACGCGGCGGATGGCTACCTCGTCCGCAACCTCGGGTTTGGCGAGAATCCGGGAAAAATCGAGGCCCTGGCTTTTCCAGTGCTTGATCGCCTGATCCATTTCCAGATACTGCGTCTGGCCGATCAGCTCATCGAGGCTGCGCACTCCCAGCCCTGCCATCAGCTCGCGAACCTCCTCGGCGAGGAAGGTGAAGTAGTTGACCACATGCTCGGCCTGGCCGGTGAATTTGGCGCGCAGGGCTTCGTCCTGAGTGGCGACCCCGACCGGGCAGGTGTTGAGGTGACATTTGCGCATCATGATACAGCCGACGGTGATCAGCGCGACGGTGGCAAAACCATACTCCTCGGCGCCGAGCAGGGCGGCGATGATCACGTCGCGGCCGGTGCGCAGCTGGCCGTCGGTCTGAACGACGATGCGGCCGCGCAGGTCGTTGAGCACCAGGGTCTGCTGGGTCTCGGCGAGGCCGATCTCCCAGGGGAGGCCAGCGTGCTTGATCGAGGAGACCGGCGAGGCGCCGGTGCCGCCATCGAAGCCGGCGATAATCACGCGCTCCGCGTGCCCCTTGCTGACTCCCGCCGCAACCGTGCCGACCCCGACCTCGCTGACCAGCTTGACGGTGATGTCCGCCTTGGGATTGCAGTTCTTCAGATCGAAAATCAGCTGGGCCAGGTCTTCGATGGAGTAGATATCATGATGCGGCGGCGGCGAGATCAGGGTCACCCCGGGGACGCTGTAGCGCAGTTCGCCGATATACTCGCTGACCTTGTGCCCGGGCAGCTGCCCGCCTTCACCCGGTTTGGCTCCCTGGGCGATTTTGATCTGCAGCTCGTCGGCGTTGACCAGGTAATGCGGGGTGACTCCGAAGCGGCCCGAGGCCACTTGCTTGATGGCGCTGCGGCGCAGGTCGCCGTTGGCATCGACCGTATAGCGGCGCGGGTCTTCGCCCCCCTCGCCGGTGTTCGATTTGCCGCCGATGCGGTTCATGGCGATCGCCAGGGTTTCGTGCGCCTCGGCCGAGATCGAACCGAGGCTCATGGCACCGGTGCAGAAGCGTTTGACGATCGCGCTGACCGGCTCGACTTCTTCCAGAGCAACGGGCGGGTTCTGGCTTTTCAGCCGGAACAGGCCGCGCAGGGTGCAGAGCTGCTCGCTCTGGTCGTCGACCAGGGTTGAAAAGCGCTTGAATTCGTCGCGATTGCCGGAACGGACCGCGTGCTGCAGCAGGGCGATAACCTCCGGGGTCATCAGGTGCCGCTCCCCCTCGCGCCGCCAGGCGTATTCGGAGCCGCGGTCGAGGTCGCGGTTGGGGTCGACCTGCACGGCGAAGGCGTCGCGGTGACGCATCAGGCTCTCGGTGGCGATCTCGTATAGTCCCGCGCCGCCGATGCGACTGGCGGTCCCGGGAAAGTACTTTTCGGTAAACTCCCGGTTGAGGCCGACAATTTCGAAGATCTGGGCGCTGCAGTAGCTTTGCAGGGTACTGATGCCCATCTTCGAGAAGACCTTGAGCAGCCCCTTGCCGATGGCCTTGATGTAGTTCTGGGTGTATTGATAGACGACATCGGTTTCCTCATCGGCCTGGGTGTTGCCGTCCTGGGTCGCGAGCATCCTCTGGCCGAGCATGTCCTGCAGGGTTTCGAAAGCCAGGTAGGGGTTGATGGCCGCGGCACCGTAGCCGACCAGCAGGGCGAAATGGTGGACTTCGCGGGCCTCGCCGGTCTCGACGACGAGCGAACACTGGCTGCGCTTGCCGGCCCGAATCAGGTGATGATGGATTCCGGACAGCGCCAGCAAGGCCGGAATGGGTGCTTTTTCGGCGCAGACCCCACGGTCGGACAGGATCAGGATGGTGCGTCCGGCATCAACGGCATTCTCCGCTTCGACAAAGAGAGCGTCCAGGCGTTTTTTCAACTCTCCGGGACCCTGGGTGGCGTCAAACAGGGTACTCAGGGTGGTGCCGCGGAACTGGTTGATGTTGCTGTGGCGCAATTGTTCGAGCACCTCATTGGTGATGATCGGGTGATCGATTTCCAGCATCTGGCAGTGTTCAGGACCGGGCATCAGGATGTTGCGGGCCGGACCCAGATACTGGGTCAGGCTCATGACAATTTCTTCGCGCAGCGGATCAATCGGCGGATTGGTGATCTGGGCGAAGAGCTGTTTGAAATACCAGTAGAGCAGCTTGCTGTGCTTCGACAAAACCGCAACCGGGGTGTCTGTCCCCATCGAGCCGACCGGTTCCTGGCCGTTGGCCGCCATCGGCGCCATGATCGTCCGCATCTCTTCCAGGGTATAGCCGAAGCTGCCCTGAGTCCGCCGCAGCTCGCCGTGACCGGGCACTTTCTTGGTGGCCGGAGCAGGCAGGTCATCGAGGCGGATCAGGTACTCGCTGACCCATGCGGAATAGGGATAGGCTGCGGCAAGTTCGCCCTTGATTTGGTGGTCTTCCTTGAATTCGCCGGTTTCGACGTCGACCTGGATCATCTTGCCCGGGGCGAGCCGCTCCTTGCGCAGAATCTTTTCCGGCGCGATTTCCAGCACCCCGGCTTCGGAGGCGTAGATGATCTCATCATCGTCAGTGAGCCAGTAACGGGCCGGGCGCAGGCCGTTGCGATCAAGGATCGCCACGACCTGGCGGCCATCGCAGGCAACGATGTTGGCCGGGCCGTCCCAGGGCTCCATCATGGTCGCATGATATTCGAAAAAACCCTTGACCTGGGGCCGCAGGTTGGCCTTGGAGGCCCAGGCTTCGGGGACCAGCATCGCCAGCGAATGAGCCAGACTGCGGCCGGTCAGCAGCAGCAGTTCCAGGGCGTTATCCAGGCAGGCCGTGTCGGAGCCGCCCTCAATGATGACCGGGTCGAGGTCACTGACCCCGTCCGCCAGGTCGAGGTGTGCGAACAGCGCCGTCCGGGCGCGCATCCGGTTGATATTGCCGCGCAGGGTATTGATCTCGCCGTTGTGGGCCACGTAGCGGAAAGGCTGAGCCAGGTCCCAGGTCGGGAAGGTGTTGGTGCTGTAGCGCTGGTGAACGAAGGCAATGGCGCTGACCAGCCGCTCGTCGTCCAGTTCCGGGAAGAAGGTATTCAACTGCTCGGAGAGGAGCATGCCCTTATAGAGGATGGTCCGGCTGGAGAGGGAACAGACATAGAACATCTCGTCGCCGGCCAGTCTGTCAGCGCGGATCCTGTTTTCGGCGCGTTTACGTGCCAGGTACAGCATCAGGTCGAACCGGTCGGCGGCAACGCTGCCGTGGCCGACCAGGACCTGCCGGACCTGCGGCTCCACCGAGCGGGCATTGCGGCCGATAGAGCTGCTGTCGGTCTGGATCCGGCGCCAGCCGAGCACTTCGCAGCCGACCCGGGCCAGTTCCCGGTTCAGAACCTCGATGCATGCCTGCCGCGCTGTGCGATCGCGTGGCAGGAAGATGTTGCCGGCCCCGTATTCACCGGCGGCGGGCAGCGCAAAGTCGCACACCGCGCGGAAGAAATCATCCGGCATCTGGATCATCAGCCCGGCGCCGTCCCCATCCAGGGCGTCGGCGCCCACGGCGCCGCGATGGGTCAGGTTGCACAGAATCTCGATCCCCTGCTTGACGATGCTATGGCTCTTTCTGCCTTTGATGTTGGCGATAAAACCGACGCCGCAATTATCATGTTCATTGCTGGGATCGTAAAGGCCCTGGGCGGGCGGCATGCCTATCCGGTTTGTCATGTCTGGTCCTCGGTTCCTGGCGAACGAAATTAACTGCTGTCGTGCAATTCTCGGTGAAACTGCCATCGCAGGCAACAAAAAGTGCGATGATAGCCGACTAACCTGGACTGGTCTGGTGCCAGCCCGGTTCCGGTTCACAGGCCCCCGGGGCAATATAGATTGTCCCTTTATCGCGGCCCTTTACTGCTTGGTGATGAACGCTTTATCCTTTCGTTGGAATCGCTGGCGCAGCGGCCAGTGCGATGTCGTCCACCCGGGCGGTCGCACACATTAAAAGAGGTATTATGTCCCCAATTAAAGCCCTCGAAATGAAACGGGCCGAAAGTGACTGCAGTCACCTTCGACCCGGTCGATTCTAAAACCTCTCCCGCCGCTTCAGCCGGCGCAGAAGTCCTTGACCTCCTGGGCAAGTTTCTTGCCCTGGCTCAAGGCCAGCTGCATTTCGGTGTCAGTCGGCGCGCCCATCCATTCGATCGGCTCGAGAAAATCCCACTTCAGCTTCTCGGTCAGGGCGGTCAGCTCCTTCTGGGCGCCGCCCGACCAGCCGGCGGAGCCGAAGCGCAGCACCTTCTTGTTGAGGATCTTCTTGCGTCGGAACATGTCGAGTGCCCAAGCCATGGGCGGGAACATCTCGTACTCGTAGGTCGGCATGCCGACAATCAGGCCGGCCGACTTCCAAACCGAAGCCAGGATGACGCCGACGTGTTCTTCGGGGACCCGGTGGACATGCACGGGCAGCCCTTCGCTGCGCACACCCTGCACGATGTTGTTGACCAGCCGTTCGGTGTTGCCGTACATGCTCGACCAGACCACGGTGACCTCCGGCTCGGCCGGTCCGTTCATGTAGCCGGCGAAGCGCTGATAGGAATCGATGATCGCCTGGGGATTCTCCCGCCAGATGATGCCGTGCGAGGGGGCGATGATCTTGACGTCGAGGCCTGCCAGCTTCTTGATGCCGCGGGTGACGAAGGTCGAGAAACTGGCGACGATATTGGCATAGTAGCGCAGGGCCTCGTTGATGAAGAAATCATGCTGTTCGGTGGACAGCTGGTCGTCGAAATAGACGTTGTTGAGCGTGCCGTAGGAGCCGAAGGCATCGCAGGAAAACAGGGTGCCGCTGCTCTCTTCGAAAGTCATCATGGTTTCCGGCCAGTGGATGTTCGGCGTTTCGTAGAAATGCAGGACCTTGCCGGCGCCCAGGTCGAGGGTGTCGCCGTCCTTGAGCACATGCACGTTCTGTTCGATGCCGTAAAAGGACTTCAGCAGGTTGGCCGCCTTGGTCGTGGTATAGATGGCCAGGCCGGGGTTTTGTTCATGAAAAGTTCCCAGCCAGCCGGTGTGGTCCGGCTCCATATGATTCAGGATCAGATAATCGATGTCCGCGGCCTGCAGGGAGATGGAGCGCAGTTCGGCTTCCAGGTCGGCCGGCTTGTCATCGACGTCCTCAACCAGGTCGATCATGGCGGTTTTCTCGCCTTGGACCACGTAGGCATTGATGGAAATGCCGTTGGGGATTGGCCACATGCCCTCGAACAGCTTGTAGCTCGAGAGGTTGACCGGCAGACAGTGGATTCCTTCGTTGATTTTCACAGCCTTCATTTTTAGATAACCCTCTTTCGCTGAAGATCGATGGTCAAAAGGACACTGGCAGCTTGTGCCGGATGAACGGAATGCCTTTGATTCGTTTTATTTGACTCTAGGATACCCTGTCTGTGCATTTTTTTCCAGACGGCGAGGCGCGTTTTGGGCGGATGGTGGTTTGGTTTTCATTCTCTGCGCAGCAGTTCAGCCGGCTTGTGGCCCAGGGCCTTCCAGGTGCCCAGCAGGCCGAGCCCCAAAGTCAGGACGATACCGACCAGCAGGGTCGCCAGAATCGCCCCGGGGTGCAGCCTGAAGGAGGTGTCCATCAGACCTTTGAGGATGCCCATGGCCGCCAGACTGCCGACCAGGGCGCTGATCAGTCCGGCGATGATGCCAAGCAGCAGGAATTCGGCGGCGAAGGCGGTCAGAATATTCCAGCGGGTGGCTCCGCAGATCTTGAAGATCACCGCATCCTGAATGCGGCGGTGCTGATCAGCGGACACCGCGCCGGCAAGGACCAGGAAGCCGGTCAGCAGGGCCACCGCCGCCATGCCGCGGAAGGCGGCGCCGATCCGTTCGAGGGTGCGGGAGACATTCTGCAGGACTTCGCGGGTGCCGATCGCCGAGACATTCGGGAACTTGCCGGTCATGACGCGATAGACCTCCTCCTCCTGGGCAGGCGGTACGTGGATCGAGGCGATATGGGTTTGCGGCGCTTGTTCGAGGGTGCCAGGGGCGAAGATAATGGCGAAATTAAGGTCGAGGGTCGACCAGTCGACCTCCCGCAGGCTGGCGATGGTGCCGGTGATCTCCCGCCCCAGCACGTTGACGGTCAAGGTATCGTCGACGCCGATACCGAAGCCCTTAGCCACATCCGCGGTCAGGGAGATCCGTGGTGGTCCCGCATAATCGGTCGGCCACCAGTTCCCCGAAGTGATCATCGTCTCCGGCGGCATCTCGCCGGCGTAGCTCAAATAGCGGTCGCCGCGCACTGCCCATTGCACTTCGGGATCAATGTCGGCCTCGTCCACCGATATGCCGTCGATGGCGGTGATCCGGCCGCGCAGGGTGGGGTAGCGCTCCACTTTGCTTACCCCTGGCAGACTTTGCGCGGTCTCGGCAAAGTCGGCCACCTGGTGCCCCTGAATGTCCAGGAAGAAGAACGCTGGAGCTTTCTGGGGGACGGTTTCGGTCACCAGGTCATCCAGGTTGGCCTGGACCAGGACCACGACGACCAGGGCGGTCAGCCCCAGGCCCAGGGAAAACAGAGCACTGCCCGCCGGCGACCCGCGACGATGAATGTTGCCCAGGCCGAGCCGCAGGGAAGGCAGGGGCGGGCTGGGCAGAGCGCGGCTCAGGCGGATGACTCCGGCCGCGGCGAAGCGGAACAGGGCGAAGCAGAGGGCGGCGCCGGCGATGAACCAGAGGGCCAGCTGTTTGTCGGTGCTGGTCAGAACCGCCAGCAGGCCCAGCGCTAGGACCACCAGGCCGATGGCTGCCTGAATGCCTTTGCCGGGACCGGTGCGGCCGGTCGGGCTGTAACCGCGAAAGAGCACGCCGGGCGGAACCCGCCGGGCAATGCCGAGGGCGTTGAGGGAAAAGGCCAGGGCTATCAGCAGTCCGAACAGGGCGGCAACCAGCAAAACCTCGAGGTGAATCGACGGGGCCAGGGGCACCGGCAGGCGGTCGCCGAGCAGCCAGGCGAGCAGGAAAGGCACGGCGGCGCCGCACACCAGGCCGCCGGCCGCACCAAGCAGACCGAGAAGCAGAACCTGCAGCAGGTAGGCCGTGAAAATCAGGGGGCCCGAAGCCCCCAGGCACTTCATGGTGGCGATATGGAAGGTCTTGCCGGCCAGGTAGCCCCGGACCGCGCCGGCGACGCCGAGACCGCCCACCAGCAGGGCGCAGAGACCGATCAGGGTCAGGTTCTGATTCATGCGGTCCAGAAAGAAACGGACCCGGGGCGCGGCCTCCCGCCAGGTGCGCAGGCGCCAGCCCGCTTCGGGGAAGGCTATCTGCAGTTCCTGCCTGAGATTATCGACCTGCTCCCTGTCCGGCAACTTCAAGCGGTAACGGTGATTGACCAGGCTGCCGGGCTTGACCAGCTCGGTGGCCGCCAGGCCCGCCTGGCTGATCAGAAAGCGCGGGCCGAGGGTAAAGGCACGGACACTGCGATCCGGTTCGGCGGTCAGAACCCCCCGGACGCGGAAGGTCGCTTCGCCGACGCGCACCCGGTCGCCGACTTTCACTCCCAGACGTTCCAGAAAACCCCTTTCCACCAGGGCGCCGAAGTCCTCCTCGGCAGCCAAAGCCTGCTTCAGCTCCATGGCGGGCAGGATGCCGAGTTCGCCGTAGAGGGGGTAGGCCTGGTCCACGGCTTTTAGCTCGATCAGCATGCGATTGTCTCCCGCCATGTCAGCGGCCATGGTCCGCATGGTCATGACGTGGGAGAGACTGCCCCGGGCATCAAGGAACCGCCGCTGCTCCGCTTGCAGCTCGCGATGGGCCAGGCGCAGCTCCAGGTCGCCACCGAGCAGGGCCCCCGCGTCGGCAAGCAGGCCGGATTTCGCCGACGCCGTGAAGGAGCCGAGGGCGCTGATGGCGAAAACACCCAGGAAGAGACAGGCCAGGAAAACGCCGAAACCCTTCAGCCCACTTCGCAGTTCCCGGCGAACCAAGCGCAGAACCTGGCCGAAAAAAACAGATTTAATCATGTCGCCTGCTCCCCGGGCGCGGCCAGGCGACCGTCCATCATGCGGATCAGGCGGTGGCAGCGGTCCGCCAGGGAAGCATCGTGGGTCACCAGGACCAGCGTGGTCCCCTGTTTCTGCTGCAGGTCGAACAGCAGGTCCATGACCTTGTCGCCGGTTTCGCGGTCGAGGTTGCCGGTCGGCTCGTCGGCCAGGAGCAGGGAGGGCTGATTGACGAACGCCCGGGCCAGAGCCACCCGCTGCTGCTCGCCGCCCGACAGTTCGCCCGGGAAATGGGCGAGCCGCGCTGCAAGACCGGTTTTTTCCAGGGCTGCCCGGGCCGCTTCCCGGGCGTCGCGCCGGCCGGCGAATTCGAGGGGCAGGGCCACGTTTTCCAGGGCGGTCATGGTCGGCACCAGATGAAAGGACTGGAAGACGATGCCAACGTGCTGCCGGCGGAAGCGGGCCAGTTGGTCTTCGCCCAGGGCGGTCAGATCCCTGCCAGCGACATGGACCTGTCCGGCGGAGGGACTTTCGAGACCGCTCAGGGCCATCAGCAGCGTGGTCTTGCCGGCTCCCGACGGACCGACGATACTGATGGTTTCTCCCCGCGCAACCTGCAGGTCGATGCCACGCAGGATATTGACGGTGCCGGCGCCACCGACTAGACTGAGGTGAAGGTCGTTGATTTCTACCATTGGCTCGGTCATGACAAAAATTCTCTTTCGATTTGCGGCTGCCGTCCTTTTATTCTGGCCGGCCGTTGTCATCGCTAATGATACACCAGAATCGGTACAGCGTGTCGTGGTTCTCGGCGACAGCCTGGCGGCCGGTTACGGCTTGCCGGCTGCGGAGAGTTTTCCGGCCCAACTGGAAAAGGCCCTGGCCGAACGCGGCCATGCCGTCGAGGTGATTGGCGCCGGCGTATCCGGCGATACCACCGCCGGCGGTCTGGCCCGGCTCGACTGGCTGCTGGCCGATGAGCCGGATCTGGTGATCGTTGAATTGGGCGGCAACGACGCCCTGCGGGGCATCGACCCGGCAGAGACCGAAGGCAACCTGGAGCAAATTCTCGAGCGGTTGCGGGCGGCGGGAGTCAAGACCCTGCTGGCAGGGATGCAGGCGCCGCGCAACATGGGGGAAGACTACTACCGGCGCTTCGACCGCATCTACCCCGAGCTGGCCGCCAGGTACGAGGTGGCCTTCTATCCCTTTTTTCTGGCCGGCGTGGCCACCCGGCCGGAACTGAATCTGCCCGACGGCATCCATCCCAACGCACAGGGCATCAACGTCATCGTCGAGCGAATCCTGCCCTATTTGGCGCCCCTTCTGGAAGAACCGCCGTGACGCCGGTTGAATGAGGGGCGCTCTTACCCATCCATCCCGGCACAGCCACTCAAACGCCTGCATAACCCCCATGTTTGACTGGGCAATGCCTGCGCGAGATTTACGCTTGGTATATAATCTATTTAAACCCAACCGCAAACTGGAGGCGAACATGAAATCCCTACTGCTCTACATAGCTCCACTGCTGCTTCTGGCCGGCTGCGCCACCACCCCCTCGATTCCCGTGGATCACCGCTCCGTGGAGCCCGGCAGCAAAATCACCCGGGGCGGCAGCACCGAACTGGCCCTGCTTGGCGAACCGATCGCGGTCGGCGGCCGGCTGCCTGCTGTCAAGCTCGTGGATGTCAACCTGAACAGCGTTGACCTGTCGAACTTGGGCGGCGATGTTTTGCTGGTCAGCTTCGTTCCTTCCGTCGATACTCAAGTCTGCGAGCGGCAGACCACCTTGCTCGGCGAGATGGACGTGCCCGAAGGCATTCGCAAGGTGGCCATCAGCCGCGACCTGCCCTTCGCCCAGAGGCGCTTCCTTGATGAAAGCGGTTTCGACGACATCCTGTTCCTTTCCGACTTCCAGAAAGCCGATTTCGGCAGGGCCAGTGGCCTGCTGGTCGACGAGATCTATCTGCTGGCGCGCGGCATGCTGGTGGTCGATCGGCAAGGGACCATTCGCTACCTGCAGGTGGTGCCGGAGATCTCCCATCTGCCGGATATGGACAAGGCGCTGGTCGAGGCGGAAGCCCTGCTCGACATGTAACCCCAAGTAACTTCGACGAACCGGGGATGCACCTTGTAGGGGCGGGGTCTCCCCGCCCTAGGCCAGGTCCAGCAGAAAAACCAGGGGCGGGTAACCCTGCCCCTACTAATCGCCCTTCTCTTCCTGAAAGCGCAGGATGTCACGGGCGGAGCGCAGGTGCAGGTCGCGCTGCGGGAAGGGGATTTCGACGCCGTTTTCGCGGAAAATCCGGTCGATGCCGTGATTCAGTTCGCTGGTAATGTCGTATTTGTTGGCGGCATTGGGAATCCAGCAGAGCAGCACGAAATTCAGGGAAGAGTCGCCGAACTCGCGAAACCAGGTTTTCGGTTTCGGGTCGTTTAAAACCCGGTCGTTGTCGAGAGCCACCTGGACCAGCAAATCCGCGGCTTTTTCACAGTCCGATCCGTAGGCGATGCCGACCGGAATCCGCAGACGGATCATCGGGTCGCCATAGCTGTAATTAATAACTTCGTTCTCCAGCAGCCGGGAGTTCGGCAGGATAATGGAAATTTTATCCGGTGTCTCAATCAAGGTGGTCCGCAGGTTGATCTGCCTGACATCCCCCCAGACATCGTTCAACTCCAGGCGGTCGCCGATCTTGACCGGCCTTTCAAACAGCAGAATGAGGCCGCTGATGAAATTCGAGGCCAGATTCTGCAGACCAAAGCCGATACCGACGCCGATCACGGCGAACAGGCCGATAAGGGCACCCAAGGGGATGTTGATGCTTTTCAGACCGATGTAGACGCCGACGACCAGGATTACGTAATGGATGAACCGGAGCAGGGCATACTCCAGCCCTTGATCGATCTCTATCTTTTTGAAAAGTTGTTTCTGCAGGGTGGACCGGACCAGCTTGGACATCAGCAGTGACAGAAGAATCGCAATGACGGCGACCGCCAGGTGACTGATGGTGATGCCGACGTCCTGGATTTTAAAGAGGACGAATTCCTTGAAATAATAGTTGATGTTGTCCCACAGGTTCTGGCTGTCCATGACGATGTCTTTTCTTTCGAGGTCCGTTACACCTGGTCAGAAGGCGCTTGCCCGTCGGGCATTTTCTTTCATTAAAATATAGCAGAAATGGCCTGCTATGCAGGGAAGCGGCCGGTTTTAGCAGCTTGTCGAGCGTAAACTCCCACGGGTCGGTCAGGACATTACCTTACGCTTTTCGGCCCGGCCAGCAGCCAGATCAGCAATCCCAGCACTGGCAGCAGCAGAATCACCACCACCCAGACCACCTTGCCGCCAGTGGATGCTGCACTTTGAATGACATTGACGATCGCCCAGACATCGGCGATGAGAATCAACAGGCCGAAAATTCCACCGACTTCAATACCCATGACTGTCTCCTTTCAGGTGATATGGCTCACCGACCGGATCCGTTCTCTTCCAGCAGGTCGGCGCCTTCTTCCGGAATCCTGGCGCTGCGCGCCTGTTTTTTAAGTTGCTGCTCTTCGCTGGCGAAGTCACCCTCGCCGGACACTTTGACCCGGTCCGGTTCGATGGGAATATGACGCGTGGTTTCGACCTCCGGCTTGAGTTCTTCTCCAGTTCCGGCGGTCTCCAGCATGCGTACCGGAACGCCGTCGGGGAAAATGACTTCCCGAGCTTCGTCCGGCATGGAAATGTCGTGCTCTTCAAAGGCCCGTTTGACCAGTCGGATGAGCGATGATTTGACTTTCAGTCCGTTGTAGACCGTTCCGTCATACCAGAAGTAGATCTGCAGATTTACGGTCGCCGCCCCCAGCTGTTCCACCAGGACCAGGGGTTCCGGATCATCCAGCACGGCAGGATGTCCGGCGATAACCTGGAGAGCGAGATCCTGGGCCGTGGCTGCCTCGTTTTCGAAACCGATGCCGACGCCGAAACTGTCGCGCCGGTTGGGGTTGGCTGTGTAGTTGCGGATAATGTTTTTGTAAACGGTCGCATTGGGAATCTGCACGTGATTGCCGTCCAGGTTCATCAACACCGTGCCGCGGGTGGTCACTTTCTGGACGATACCGGTATGTCCGGCAATTTCCACCAGATCATCGATTTTAAACGGATTGCGCAAGCTGATCAGGATGCTGGCCAGGTAATTTTCCAGGATGTCGCGGAAGGCGATGCCGGCCACCAGGCCGGCCAGGCCGGTGCCGCCGAGTACGGTCGCGGCCAGCCCGGAAAGGCCCGCCACTTGAAGCACCAGATAGATGCCGACCAGAAAAACCGGGATGCCGACCATCCGGGCGGCGACATCGCACAGCATCGGCTTGAAGCGGCTGGCCAGAGCCTGGCGGGTCATGGCTGCCAGCAGTTTGGCGGCCAGTACGGACAGAATGAGCACCAGCAGGCCGAGGACCAGGCGCGGCAACTGCTGAACGGTCCGTTTCCAGAGCCGCTGAATTTCCTCCAGGGCCGGCGAGAGTTCCCAGGGAGAGCGCTCGGGAACCTGGATCCGATTAACCACCGCAACCACGTCGCCGGTATTCCTGGCCAACTCGGCCGCCCACTCGCGAAAACCCGGCCTGCCGGCACGGCCCTCGAGGAACACGATCCCCTCACGGACTTGGATATCCAGTTCGGTGAACCAGCCGGTGGAGTTCATGATGCGGGAGAGCCGTTCGGCAATAGCGGCATCACTGGCCCGGGGCTGGACCTGCACCTGTTCGGGAACAGGCCCGGCTGCCTCTTCTCCTGCGGGCACAGTCGTTTCGGCGGCGGGAACTTTTGATGGTGCGGCGGCAGACGCCGCAAAGAGAATGCACAGAATCAGGAAAACCAGCCCGGCCTGCCAGACAACTGGCCGCAGTCCCACTTCAGACAGGCGCCTTTCCGGATACAGGGTCGTTTGCCGGAGCCGAAACAAAAGCATTAGGTGACCTCTCCCGTTATACCGAAGTGCTCCTCGAGGGTTTGAAAAATCTCCAGATATCGTTTATGGGCCTCCTTCCGGTCTTCGACCTCGGGAAGACCGGAGCGGGTACCGCGGTCAATCATCCCCGCCTGATACAGCAGGGCGTCCCGCTGCTCCTGGAGACGGGTAAAGGGCATGATCCGCTTGATTCCCTCAAGCAGGTGAATCGTGACGGCTGCATGGCTGCGCCCATACTGGCGGAGCTGGTTGTACGCCAAGCCCACTATCCGTTGATAGGAGGGTGGCGTCATGACAATTCTGATCCGGTTGTCCCTGTCCTTCAGGCCGGATTCAGGGAAAACCCGTTGCGCCAGATCACATAATGCCAGGACCAGGTGGTCGACGCAGGAAATGGCTGTGAAAGGATCGTTAATCCCTGGCGAAAGAGCGCGCCCCGCGATTTCAACCAATTCGTTGATTAAAAATTCGATGTCCTGGCTCTGGGTCCTTTGCCGGCCGGTGATGAAATGCTGGTTGATTTTCCGGCAAAGGTCGTCGTCTCCGGCCGCTTCACCTGGGAAGACCTCGACCAGACCGTCCTCCGGGACCAGGAAGTGGCCGATGCGTGGTCGGATCCGCAGGACCAGGTCGCGGTCGGCGGCCAGGGCCAATAGTCCGTCATTGTCGATCGCCTGCAGGTAGCCGGCAGAGTCACTGGTGACTGGTTTGGCTTCATCAAAAAAACCCTCAGGCAACGCGTCGGCCAGCGCCAGTTCACCCTCCTGGAGATTGATGCTGCGAGAAGTTTTTTCGGGGAAGAGCCTTTCCACCGTTACGGAGAGGTCTTTGCTGACATTGGCGATCAGGTTGGTCACCTGGATCGATGTGGTGATATTGTGAATAAAGTAGATCAGGACGGCGACGCAGACCACCGCCAGGGTCAGACCGCATAAAATCGAAAGATGCGGGGTAAAACCGTCGGCGGGACTTTCATTGATGGTCCGCAGGACCAGCAGACAATACAGGTAGGTGGCGGTTACTGTACCGAGAACGGCCTGGTTGCCTCGGTCTCGCAGGAAATTCTGCAGCAGCCGTGGCCCGTACTGCTGAGCGGTCAGCGACAGGCAGACGATGGTGATCGAGAAAATAACCCCAGTGACGGTAATCATCGAATTGGCAACCGTGGAGAGGATGTTCCGACCGCCTGCGGCGCCGGTCAGGTTGATCCAGGAAAGGTTCAGCCAGCCGATCCGAGCATTAAGCAGGTCAGCATAAAGCATCATGGTGGACAAGGCCATGGCCTGGATTGCCATGATGGAGGGTATGAACCAGTAACTCGCCTGTATCCGCTCGTAAATGTTTGAAATCCTTGTTCGCATCCTGAACTCCTTGATACTCTGAAGTATATACCAAGAATCGGCTATGCCAATCGATGGCCGTTGAGGGAGTGATTTCGGCACCAGATATTTCTTCAGCGGACCCTGGTTTGACTGTCTGTTGCCAACTGTTAAAGTCACAGAAGAACCGTAACCGACCGCGTAAGCGGTCTGCCCAATATGAAGGAACATGGAAAGATGCCAGGCAGCGACAACCAAACTGTGACATTCGACGAGGATATCCACCTGCTGGCGACAACTCTGCCGGCGGAATTCCAAACCCGGCTGCGCGGACAGCCGCTGGACAACCTGCTGGAGGTGGTCATGGACCTGGGACGCATTCCCCAGGCCCGGTTTACCGACCACACCACTGATCTTGCCGAGCGTGTAGTCAGCCATGAAGACCTCGCTCAGGTGACCGCCATGATCGGCGAGTTCGGCGACGACAACCGGGCCGGAATCGAGCGAACTTTGCATCGCATCTCCGCCCTGCGCAACCGCAAAGGGGATATCGTCGGTCTGACCCTGCGGGTCGGCCGCGCGGTGTTCGGCGGCATCGAACTGCTGCGCGATCTGATCGAAAACAGCCAGAGTCTGCTTCTGCTGGGCCGACCGGGAGTGGGCAAGACCACCAAGCTGCGGGAGATGGCCCGGATCCTGGCCGACGATTTCGAGCGGCGGGTGATCGTCATCGACACCTCCAACGAGATCGCCGGCGACGGCGACATCCCCCATCCGGGGATCGGCAGTTCCCGGCGTCTGCAGGTACCGCGCGTGGCTCATCAACATGCCGTCATGATCGAGGCGGTGGAGAATCACATGCCGGAAGTGATTATCGTCGACGAAATCGGCACCGCCGACGAGGCGGGCGCGGCGCGCACCATCGCCGAGCGCGGCGTGCAACTGATCGGTACCGCCCATGGCAACACCCTGG
>Ga0102929_1000869_pt1 | contig 17872 bp, 19 predicted proteins | sample SalPonR1_B_D2_MG_FD_78510 | JGI IMG/M metagenome (GOLD analysis project Ga0102929, IMG submission 78510) | Salt pond soil microbial communities from South San Francisco under conditions of wetland restoration - Salt Pond MetaG R1_B_D2_MG | ecosystem: Environmental > Aquatic > Marine > Intertidal... | reverse complement strand
TCTGCATCTCGGGATCGTCAGAGAGCCCGAGCAAGCCAATGAATTCACGATAAAATTTCGGCTCGATCGCCTGCACCGCGATATGACCGCCACAGGCGCAGACATAACTACGCGACCAATGAGGCCCGTCGAGCAGGCCGGTGCCGCGCGTTTCGGGCATGTGGCCCGCCTGCGATAGTGCCATGAGTAGTGACATCATATGTGCGGACCCATCAACGATGGCGGCGTCGACCACGGTGCCTTGACCGGTTCTAAGCGCAGATATATGCCCCGCCAGAAGCCCGGCCACAAGATAGAGTGCCCCACCGCCCACATCCCCCAGAAGCGTGGGGGGCGGAAAGGGCGGTTGACCGGGCGGAGACGCATACCAGAGCGCGCCGGAACTGGCGAGATAGGTGAAATCATGGCCCGCGCTGTGGGCCTTCGGGCCGGTTTGCCCCCATCCGGTCATGCGCCCGTAGACGAGCGCCCGATTGGTCGCGTGCATTTCGTCAGGGCCAAGGCCCAGCCGCTCCATCACACCGGGGCGAAACCCCTCGATGAGCATATCAGCACGGGAAATCAATGCCTTGGCAACCTTCAGATCGGTCTGATCCTTGAGGTCGAGCAGGATCGACCGCTTGCCACGGTCAAGAAGGCTTGGGTCGGATGTCAGGGCATCGGGCTTGGCCCGGCGGTGAATTACCGTCACTTCGGCCCCGAGATCGGCCAGCATCATCGCCGCGAATGGGCCGGGGCCCAGCCCTTCGATTTCGACCACGCGCACCCCGTTCAGCATGTCCGCCCTCTCTTGTCGGTTCTGTCCTGTTTTGGCGTCCCGTCAGACCGTCCGTGCCGGGGGTTCGACCGAAAGGTTAACGGGGCGATCCGGACGTCGGTATCACGTCGGTATCGTGTCTGCATCACGTATGTGCAGGGCGAGTCGCGGCAATGGTGAATGACCCGTACGCCTACATGCGTTTCTGGGTTCGCCGCCCGCCCGCCACGGGCCGCCCGAGCCGGCGTTCACGCAGGAAGACAAACAGGCCAGCCCCCAGAATGAGCAGGATGCCGGTGGTGGTCACGATATCGGGAAGGTCGCCGAAGATCGTCCACCCCCAAAAGATCGCGAGGGGGAGGCCGGTATATTCGAACGGTGCGACGGTGGCCGCGTTGGACATCCGGTACGCGGCGGACATGGAATAGCCCACCACGCCGGCGATCAGACCCAGCAGCAGGAAAAGCCACAGGTCGTTGCCGACCGGCCACATCCATTCGCGCAGCAGGAATTCGAGGCTGGGACTGTCCACCTTTTCCGCGAAGCGCCCATCGCCTGCGACAAGCCAGAAAAGACTGCTGACCACCAGAAATGTCCCCTGAAGATAGACCGCCAGCGCCGAGGCGCGGCTTGTCACCCCGAGTTTGCGGGTGAGAAGTTGTGTCGTGGCGTAGGCGAAGGCCCCGGCGACGGGCAGGAAATAAACGAAAAGCGGCGCTTCGCGATTGGTGAGCCCCTCCCATGGCCGGGTCACGATGATCACGCCGATCAGCCCGACGACCACCGCACCGATTCGGTAGGGGCCGACCTTCTCGCCAAGAAAGGGGATGCTCAGGAGAGTGATGAGCAGGGGCGAGATGAAAAAGATGGCCGTCGTCTCGGCAAGGCTGAGCGCCGCGAGCGCGGTGAAAAAAGACATGTTGGCCACGACGATCATCAGCCCGCGCAGAATATGCAGGCCGGGTCGTGCCGTGCGCAGGATTGTCCAGCCGCCTTCGAACTGCACAAGGATGAGCGAAAAACAGATGCCGATAAGCGAACGCGTGAAGACCATCTGATGAAGCGGGTAGCCGCCAGAAAGAAACTTGATCAGCATGTCGTTGACCGAGATCGCGGTGATTCCGACAAGCATGAAGGCAATGCCCGCTGCGGGGTTGGGTTGGCTCTGTGACATGGAATGGATCCCTTTCGAGGGCTACCCTATCGGGTTTGCCGGGAACGTCACCCCCTCACCGCATTTGATCTCAGCGCATACGATATCGTCATGCGCTTTATTGCGCATGGTGGGGCAATGTGGGTAGACTTGTTCCCAAACGACAGGGAGCCGTCCGATGAAGATGACCGGAGAGCGAGAGATCGCGGCACCGCGCGAGACCGTCTGGGCCGCGCTGCTGAGCGAGGAGGTGCTCAAGGAATGTGTGCCGGGCGCACAGGAGGTCAGCGGAACACCCGAGGAGGGCTTTGACGCGGTGGTGACCCAGAAGGTCGGCCCGGTAAAGGCCACCTTCAAGGGGCGCGTCCTTTTGACGGACATGGTGGCGCCGGAAAGCCTAACCCTGAGTGGAGAGGGCAAGGGCGGCGCCGCGGGATTTGCCAAGGGCGGTGCGGATGTGACGCTTGAGGAAACCGAGGGCGGCACCCGGCTTGTTTATGATGTCGAGGCCAAGGTCGGTGGCAAACTCGCCCAGCTTGGCAGCCGGATCGTCGACGGGTTCGCCAAGAAGATGGCGGACCAGTTCTTTAGCCGCCTTGAGGAGGTTATCGAGGGTCCGAAGCCCGACGATGAAGAAGAGGTGGCCGAGAAGAAAGGCTGGCTTAAGAAGCTTATCAGCTAGGGCGTTTCGCCTTTTGCTGATGTCTCAGCCCAAAGGCGCAACGCTTTAGGGGGCTTTGCCCCCCGACATGAAAATCCGGGGGATTTTCATGCCTCCCCCCAGGATATTTGCAGCAAGAAGAAGGGCCGGTTTCGGCAAGGTCAGGATGTGTTTTTTGCGCCTCCGGTCACGTGCCTTGCCATGCGAGCCGCCACGTCGCGCCCGCTTTGCCATGCGCCATGGGCGGTGGCCTGCCAGTCGAGCGAAAACGCCTCGCCCGCAAACGCGACGCGGCCCGTGTCGGCGGCGATCATGTCAAGGCGGTGCTGTGCAAACCCCGGGTCGGTGCGCGAGTAAGAGCCGCGAATCAACGGATCGTTGAGCCAGTCGGTCGTGGCCGCGTGAGTGATCGTGCGGGTCAGGTCGGAGCCGAAGACGGTTTCGAGCCTGCTTCGGGCGAAATCGACGCGCGCGGGGTCGGGCAGCGCGGCAAGGTCACGCGCAGGGCTGCCGGCGATGTTACAGATCAGCATGGGATGCACGCCATGCACGATTTGGAATTCGACGACCGGATCGCTGTTGCCGGTTTCGATCAGCAGGTATTCCTTGCCCTTCAGTTCGTCGGGGAGCCGTGGCAGGGCGAAGGCCACCTTTTCGAATGCCCCGCAGGAGAGGTGAGACATGGTTCCGAGCAGGTCCGAGGCGGGCCCTGCGCCGAATTGGATCGCGCCGGAGGCAAGCACCGATGTCGACGCCGTGACGATCGCTGCGTCCGCGGTGAGCGTGCCGGTGGGCGTTTCGAGCCGGGCGCCCGACGTGGTCTGGGTGATCTTGGTGACGGGGGTATTCAACCGGATGTCGAGCCCGTGCGCCATCGCGGCGACGAGCGCCCCCAGACCGGAGCGCACCGGCCAGTCGGCCTCGGTGTCATCGTAATAGGCGTAGGCGGCGGCGGAATCGGCTTCCGGGTCGTCGCCGATCAGGAGTTGCAGGATACATCTGACATGTGGCGCCCAGCGGCCCGCGTCGGGCAGGACGGTGGGAATGGCGACGTCGCGTCCGGCTTCGCCCGCGTCGTAGATCGCGTCGAACGCGGCCTCGACCGTGGCGTGGCACTCGTTTGCCTCAGAGGTGGTCAGGAAGGCGCCGTGGGACCAGCCGACGAAGTTTTCATCGTCTCCGGACGTGTCATAGACCGCGCCAAGCCGATCGGCCCATGGCACGAGCGGGTTTTCATCGGCGCAGTGGAGCCAGTGGCAGCCCTTGTCCCAGGGAGCGGGCAGGCTGTGACTGTCGGTATGGGCACGGCCGCCGATGCGATCCGCCGCTTCGAGCAGGATGCAGGAGATGCCGCGATCCGCGCATTCCATCGCGGCCCCGATTCCAGCCGCGCCTGCGCCAACGATTGCGATTTCGGGTTGTGTCATGGGCTGTCCTTTGCGGATTGGTCCGGGGTAGCCTATGCGGTTTGCCCGGCGCGGGGGAAGGCCTCTGTTCAAATGCGCAGACCCGGCCCTGCCGCAACGCGCGCTTTGCCTGCCGGGCAGTTTGGCATATGTCGCAGGAAACGGCGAACGGAGAGAGCGATGACGACGATCGTGGAGATCGAGAATCTCAGCAAGACCTATGATGGCGGGTTTCAGGCGCTCAAGGGCGTAACGCTCGGGATCGAGGAGGGCGAGATCCTGGCACTTCTGGGCCCGAACGGCGCGGGCAAGACGACCCTGATTTCGGCATTGTGCGGGATCGTGACGCCGACGGGCGGCGCGGCGCGTGTGGGCGGTCACGACGTGGTCACCGGCTATCGTGGGGCGCGGGCCATGGTGGGCCTCGTGCCACAGGAAGTGGCGCTTGAGCCATTCGAGCGGGTGATCAACACGGTGCGGTTTTCGCGCGGTCTGTTCGGCAAGGGGCGCGATGAGGCGTTGATCGAACGAATCCTGCGTCAGTTGAGCCTTTGGGACAAGCGTGATGCGCGCATCCGCGAACTGTCGGGCGGGATGAAGCGGCGAGTGCTCATCGCCAAGGCGCTGTGCCATGAGCCGCGTGTCCTGTTTCTGGATGAGCCAACGGCGGGCGTGGATGTTGAGCTTCGCCGGGACATGTGGGAGATCGTCGAGGGACTTCGCCGGGATGGGGTCACCATCATCCTGACCACCCATTACATCGAGGAGGCCGAGGCCATCGCCGACCGCATCGCGGTGATCACCGGCGGTGATATCCTTCTGGTCGAGGAGAAGGCCGCGCTGATGCAGCGGATGGGGCGCAAGGTGCTGCGCATCGACATTGGTGAGCGGCTTGAAGCGGTGCCCGAGGGGTTGGCCGGGTATGACCTGACGCTGGGCGCCGATGCGATGAGCCTCACTTATACCTATGACAGCCACGGTCAGGGCACCGGGATCACCCGGCTTCTTCAGGCGATCGCCGCCGAGGGGCTGAGCCTGCGCGATGTGCACACTAAACAATCGAGCCTCGAAGATATTTTTGTGGGACTGATCAAGGAGAACGCGGCATGAATTTTCCCGCGATCAAGGCCATCTATGTGTATGAGATGAAAAGATTTTTCCGCACGTTGATGGAGAGTTTGCTGTCGCCCGTCATCTCGACCACGCTCTATTTCGTCGTCTTCGGCGCGGCGATCGGCAGCCGGATCAGCGAGGTCGAGGGCGTGAGCTATGGCGCGTTCATCGTGCCGGGGCTGATCATGCTGAGCGTGATGACACAGGCAATCAGCAACGCGAGTTTCGGCATCTACTTTCCGAAGTTCATCGGCACGATCTTTGAGCTTTTGTCGGCGCCGGTGAATTTCCTCGAGATTGTCGTGGGCTATGTTGGGGCGGCGGCCTCGAAGGCGCTTCTGATTGGGGTGATCATCCTGCTGACCGCGCGGCTTTTCGTCGATATCGAGGTTGCGCATCCGGTGGCGATGCTGGCCTTCCTGCTGCTGACCTGCATCTCGTTCAGCCTCTTTGGGTTCATCATCGGGATATGGTCGGAGAACTTTCAGCAGCTTCAGTTGATCCCGCTTCTGGTGATCACGCCGCTGGTGTTTCTGGGCGGTGCGTTCTACTCGATCTCGATGCTGCCGCCAGCGTGGCAGACGGTGACGCTTTTCAACCCGATTGTCTATTTGATCAGCGGATTCCGCTGGGCGTTCTTTGGCGTGGCGGATGTTCCGGTGATCGCGAGCCTTGCCGCGATCGCGGGGTTCACCGCGATCTGTCTTGGTATTGTCTGGGCGATTTTCAAAACCGGATATCGCATCAAGAGTTGACGCGTTGAGCGGTCACGCCGCGTTACGCATGGCTGTGAATTTCGGCCATGCGTCGGGGTCGTGAAAAGTTTTGTCGCGGCAGAAAGCATTGCAGAACCCCCAGATGCGGCCTTCGGTTTCGAGCAGATGCGTGACCGGGTCGCCGGAATAGGGGCAGACGGTATTTTCGGCAGTTCCTTCGGCAACGGGCCGGGCGGGGCGGGGTGCCGGGCCGGGCCAGTTCGTGTGAGGAAGCTCAAGCGCGTAGGGCGTCGGATCGTAGTGTTGGGTCAGCCCCATGGCGCGCCATTGCCGGAATCGCGTGTCGGCCAGTGTCGTCGCGACATAGTCGCGCGCGACATCACCCACAGGCAGGTCATAGCCCGCGATGCGCGCGGCAACCGGGGCAAAGAATACATCCGCGAGCGAGTAATCGCCAAATAGCCAAGGCCCGCCGGTGCCATGGCGGGTGCGGGCCAGCGTCCAGAGGTCTTCGATGCGGAGCAGATCGGCGCGCAGGGCGTCGGAGGGGGCAAAACCCTGCCATTGGTGCAGAAGCTGCATCGGGCAGTCGGCCCGCAGGGCGGTGAAGCCCGAATGCATTTCGGCCACCATCCAGCGGGCCAGCGCGCGGGCGGCGGGGTCGCGCGGATAGAGTGCTGCGTCCGGGTGACGCTCGGCCAGGGTTTCGGCCATGGCGAGGCTGTCGCCGATGACGATCCCGTCGGCATCGCGCATCACGGGCACGAAGCGGGCGGGGGCGAGGCCGGCCAGATCGGTGGTCATTGTGCCCCCGTAAAGCCCGACCATCCGGGTGCGCACCGGCAGGTCGAAATTCACGAACATGAGCCAGCCGCGCAACGACCAGCTTGAGAAGCTGCGGTCCCCGATAAAAAGATCGTAGGTCATGAAAGAATCCCCGTCATGTCCCGGAGAGGATACCCTTGGACGTGGCGGGGCCAAAACGCTGAAATGTGAGGGATTGCATCACGGGCGGTGATTGATCCGGCCGATTTGCCATTTGCCCTTGTCAAAGGCGATATCGGTCACCGAAAGATTGTCGATCCGGTGCGAGAAGGTGTCGTATCCCGAAAGCTCCGTGGCGCGCTGCACCTGTGTCAGGATTGCGCCGAAATGCGCGACGATCACAAGCTCGCGCCCCGGAAGCGCCGCGAGGAGACGGTCGGTTGCGCGGCTGACACGGGTCGAGACCTGATGCCAGCTTTCGCCGCCCGGGGGGCGGACATCGCCAGGCGTGTCCCAATATGCGCGCAGGTGGTCCTGATCCTCAACGCTGTCGGGGGTTTGCATTTCCCATGCGCCGAAATTGATTTCGCGCAGGTCGGGATCGTGATCAAGCCGGGTGCGCGGGCCGGCGATGGCGTCTGCGGTGGCGGCGGCGCGCGTCAGATCGGAGGATACGACGACCGCGTCAGCGGGGAGATGTGCCGCGAGCCGGTCAAGTGCAGCGATATCCGAGAGGTCGGCGGGCAGATCGGTCCATCCGACCATGCAGCGCGCGTGGGTCGGGCCGTGGCGCACCCAGTGAACGCGGCTCACGGACACTCGCCCTTGAGCGTGCGGGGCAGGCCCGCGATCACCTGCACCACCAGATCGGCGCGCGCCGCCAGTTTCTGATTGAGGCGGCCCTGCGCACTCTGAAAGCGCCGCCCGAGCGAGGTGTCGGGCACGACCGATTGACCCACCTCGTTGGTGACGATCACCACGGGGGCGGCCGAAAGCGCCAGTCCGGCCATCAGCCCGGCCTCGGCTTCGGCCAGATCGGAGTTGGCCAGCATGTGATTGCTGAGCCAGAGGGTCGCGCAATCCACGAGCACCGCCTGATCACCGCCGATCGCGGCGAGCGCGCGGCCCAGATCGAGCGGCACTTCGAGTGTCGACCAGCCCGCGCCGCGCGCTTCGCGGTGGGCGTCGATCTTGGCGCGCATCTCGTCGTCATGGGCCTCGGCGGTGGCGATATAGACGCAATCCCGCCCGGTCGCGCGCACGAGGGTTTCAGCGAAAGCGGTCTTGCCGGACGCTGCGCCACCAAGGACGAGAGACACGGCTGGAAGGGAATTGGACATGAATTGTGATCCGAATGAAGGGAACCTGCGTAACTCTAGTGGATTACTTAATTGGGCGCGCAATTCAAGCGCTCGAACCGACGGGGGAAAATATGGCACTGGATGCCTCGGAAACAGCGTCTATGTCGCGCACGGCGATGACGGCCGAATTGCTCGACGCGGAAACGGAACTCAAGCTTGCCTATGCGTGGCGCGATGAGCGCGACGAGGCGTCGCTCCACAGGCTCATTAACGCCTATATGCGGCTGGCGATTTCGATGGCGTCCAAATACCGACGTTACGGCGCGCCGATGAACGATCTCATTCAGGAGGCAGGTGTTGGCCTGATGAAGGCCGCCGACAAGTTTGACCCCGATCGCGGTGTGCGCTTTTCGACCTACGCTGTCTGGTGGATCAAGGCGGGCATTCAGGATTACGTGATGCGGAACTGGTCCATGGTGCGCACGGGATCGACCAGCAGTCAGAAATCCCTGTTCTTCAACATGCGGCGCGTGCAGGCGCAGATCGAGCGCGAGGCGGCGGCGCAGGGCGAAGAACTTGATGGTTATCAGCTTCGCGAGATGATCGCGTCCGAAGTGGGTGTGCCGCTTAGGGATGTGGAGATGATGGAGGGGCGCCTGTCGGGGTCCGATCTGTCGCTCAATGCCACGCAATCGGCCGAGGACGAGGGCCGCGAGTGGATCGACACCATCGAGGATGAGGGCAAGCGCGGCGACGAGATGGTCGAGGAAAGCCACGACTATTCCACGCTCAAGAGTTGGCTGCGCGACGCGATGGAGGGCCTGAACGAACGTGAGCGTTTCATTGTCCGGCAGCGCAAGCTGTGTGAGGACGCCCGCACACTTGAAAGTCTTGGCGAAGAGCTGGGCCTGAGCAAGGAGCGCGTGCGTCAGGTTGAGGCCGCCGCGCTGGGAAAGATGCGCAAACGGCTTGAACGTAACGGCGCCGAGGTGCAAAGCCTGTTGGCATGAGATGGCTGACAGCGATTGCCCTTGGGCTTGGGTTGAACCTTGGGCCCGCATGGGCGCAGGACGTAATCGTGTTGGGCGAGGTGCATGACAATCCCGCCCATCACACTGAACAGGCCGCGCGGGTGGAGGCCCTCAAGCCCGCCGCGCTGGTTTTTGAGATGCTTGACACGGCGCAGGCGGCGCGCGTCACACCAGATCTTGTCTCGCAGCCCCGTGCGATGGCAGAGGCGCTTGAATGGGCCGACAGCGGCTGGCCCGATTTTTCCATGTATCATCCCATTTTCGCGGCGGCCCCCGAGGCCGCTGTTCACGGTGCGGCCCTCCCGCGTGCGGCGGCGCGAAAGGTGCTGTCGGAGGGGGTCGAGGATGTGTTCGGGCCTGACGCGGCGCGCTATGGTCTGACCGAACCTCTGGGGCCGAAAGAACAGGCGGCGCGCGAAGCCTTGCAGGATGCGGCGCATTGCGGAGCCTTGCCCGAGGAGATGCTACCTCAGATGGTCATGATACAGCGCGTGCGCGATGCGATGCTGGCGCGTGCGGCACTTGATGCGATGGCGGCCACCGGGGGCCCTGTGGCGGTGATCACGGGCAACGGCCATGCGCGCAAGGACTGGGGCATGCCGGCCTTGCTGATGCGGGTCGCGCCGGAGCTTGATCTGCACGTTCTGGGCCAGACCGAGGACGCCCGTCCGCTGATCGGCGGGTTTGACGAGGTTCTCAGTGCGCCCGCCGCACCGCGCGACGATCCCTGCGCGGCCTTTCGGCAGTAGGGGCAGGCCCGTCGCGGCCCTTGTGCCTGCGCGATGCGCGCCATAGGTTTGAAGCGAAATTGCGAGGAGCCTGCCGATGCTGGCGCAGAGACGTATCCTGTTGATCATCGGCGGAGGTATCGCCGCTTTCAAGTCGCTTGACCTGATCCGGCGGCTGCGCGAACGCGGGGCGCTTGTGACGCCTGTGCTGACGCGGGCGGGAGCCGAGTTCGTGACACCGCTCTCGGTGTCGGCGCTGGCGGGTGAGAAGCTTTATTCGGATCTGTTCGACCTGACCGACGAGGCCGAGATGGGCCATATCGAGCTGTCGCGCTCGGCCGATCTTGTGTTGGTGGCGCCCGCGACGGCGGACCTGATGGCCAAGATGGCGCAGGGACATGCCGACGATCTGGCCTCGACCCTATTGATGGCCACGGATACGCCGGTGATGATCGCGCCCGCGATGAATGTCCGCATGTGGGAGCATGCTGCCACGCAGCGCAACCTTGCCACATTGCGCGCAGATGGGATCACCGTGGTCGGACCCAACGAGGGGGATATGGCCTGTGGAGAGTTTGGTCCGGGCCGGATGGCCGAACCGCTTGAAATCGTGGCCGCGGTTGAGCGGGCGCTGGCCGAGGGGCCACTTGCCGGGCGGCGGGTTCTGGTGACCTCGGGGCCGACCCATGAGCCGATCGACCCGGTGCGCTATATCGCGAATCGATCTTCGGGGGCGCAAGGGGCCGCCTTGGCCGCGGCGCTGCGCGATCTGGGAGCCGAAGTGATCTTCGTGACCGGCCCTGCACGGGTGCCGCCGCCTGCGGGGGTTACGGTTGTGCCGGTTGAGACAGCTCAGGAAATGCTTGTCGCTGTGGAGAGCGCGCTTCCGGTGGATGCGGCGATCTTTGCCGCCGCCGTGGCGGATTGGCGTATGGCACAAGCCTCTGACCGAAAGATGAAAAAGACCAAGGGCGGGTTGCCCGAACTGCACTTTGCCGAGAACCCCGATATCCTTGCCACGGTGAGCCGGCTGGAGGCGGATCGCCCCTCATTGGTCGTGGGATTCGCCGCCGAGACCGATGACGTGATCGAGAACGCCAAAGCCAAGCGCCAGCGCAAGGGATGCGACTGGATCGTGGCCAATGATGTGAGCCATGCGACCGGGATCATGGGCGGACAGGAAAACGACATCACCCTGATCACCGGCGACGAAGCAGAGGACTGGCCGCGGATGGGCAAGGCGGACGTTGCGGCGCGACTGGCCGCACGGATTGCGGAGGTCGTGACCGGCGCATGAAGATTTTGAACAAGATATCATCATGGTGACATTGCAAGTCATGTGGGACGATGGCGCGGACCGGTCGCTGGGCCTGCCGGCCTATGAAACGGCGGGCGCGGCGGGCGCCGACCTGCGCGCCAATTTCGCGGAACATGCCCGCGTCGGTGTGACCCTTGCCCCGGGTGAACGCGCGCTGGTGCCGACGGGCCTTAGGATCGCGGTGCCTGATGGGTATGAGGTGCAGTTGCGCCCGCGCTCGGGTTTGGCGCTGAAACACGGGATCACGCTTCCCAACAGCCCCGGCACGATCGACAGCGATTATCGCGGGCCATTGGGCGTGATCGTGATGAATGCCGGGCAAGAGCCGTTTCATATCGCGCATGGTGATCGTGTCGCGCAGATGGTTCTTGCCCCGGTGGTGCAGGCAGAGTTCGTGCTGAACGAGATGCTGACCGGGACCGCGCGGGGCGCGGGCGGGTTCGGCTCAACTGGAGTCGGCTGATGGCGCTGGTTCTGGCGATGGCGGCGGCGCTTTGGGGCCTTGGGATGTTGCTTGGCACGCCGATGCGTGTGCGGCTGACGATGCTCGGGATGCTTTGGCTCGGGGTTGTTGTGTTGCATGTGGTGCTGCCTGACGGCCATCCCCTGCGCGACGCCACGGGCGAAAGTGCCGTGCCTTGGGTGATGCTGGGCGTGGCGGGCGCGATCATCTTTGCATATTTCCAATTGGTTGGCTGGCTGCGCGAAAAGGCCGAGGCGAGGACTGTCAACGCCGCGTCCGAACCGGGCAGCGGCAAAACATTCACCGAGGCCGAGCTTGACCGTTATGCGCGCCATATCGTGCTGCGTGAAGTGGGCGGACCGGGGCAAAAGCGCCTTAAGCAGGCGCGCGTGATGGTTGTGGGCGCCGGAGGGCTGGGTGCGCCGGTCCTGACCTACCTTGCCGCCGCCGGGGTGGGCCGGATCGGTGTGATCGACGATGACGAGGTGGCCAATTCCAATTTGCAGCGTCAGGTGATCTTTCGCGACGCGCAGATCGGCATGCCCAAGGTGTTCGCCGCCGAGGAGGCGGTGCGCGCGCAGAACCCGCATGTGGAGATGCGGCCCTATCAACGCAGGCTGACGGATGACATCGCCGCGGAGCTTTTTGCCGAGTATGACCTGATCCTGGATGGGACCGACAATTTCGAGACCCGCTATCTTAGCAAGCGGGCGGCAGTTGAGGCGGGTAAGCCGCTGATATCCGGTGCAATTTCGCAGTGGGAGGGGCAGGTGAGCGTGTTCGATCCGGCCAAGGGCGCGCCCTGTTACGAATGCATTTTCCCCGAGGCCCCTGCCGAAGGGCTGGCCCCGTCCTGTGCCGAGGCGGGGGTGATCGGGCCGTTGCCGGGAGTTATCGGGTCGATGATGGCGGTCGAGGCGGTGAAGATCATCACCGGCGCGGGTGCGCCTCTGCGGGGCGAAATGCTGATCTATGACGCGCTTTACGGCGAGAGCCGGAAATTCACGCTCGCACGCCGCGAGGATTGCCCGGTCTGTGGCAACCAAGGAGAGACGACATGAGCAACGCCCTATTGCAGGATTGGGACACGCCCCACCGGATCGCACCCTTTGACCGGATTGCGGACGCGGATTTCGCGCCGGCTTTCGACGCCGCGCTGGAAACGGCGCGGGCCGAGATCGAGGCTATTTCGGAAAACCCCGAGGCGCCGACATTCGCCAACACGATCGAGGCGCTTGAGACGTCGGGCGAGGCGCTGGACAAGGTTCTGGCGGTGTTTTTCACGGTGGCGGGGGCGGACAGCAACCCCAAGCGGCAGGAATTGCAGCGCGACTTCAGCCCGAAATTGGCGGCGTATTCGTCGGAGGTGACGGGCAATACCGCGCTTTTCGCGCGGATTGAGGCGCTTTGGCAGGAGCGTGACGCGCTCGACCTCAGCGCAGAGCAGGCGCGCCTTCTGATGTTGACGCGGCGGCGGTTCGTGCGGGCGGGGGCCGCGCTTACGGGGGATGAGGCCGCGCGAATGAAGGACATCATGGGGCGGCTGGCCGAACTGGGCACGGCCTTTGCGCAAAACCTTCTGGCCGATGAGTCGGGCTGGCACATGGAGCTTGACGAAGCGGATCTTGAGGGGTTGCCACAGTTCGTTGTGACCGCAGCGCGCGCGGCGGGAGAAGAGAAGGGCGCCGGCGGACCCGTTGTCACACTGTCGCGGTCGCTGATCGTGCCGTTCCTGCAATTCAGTCCGCGCCGTGACCTGCGCGAGAAGGCGTTTCGCGCGTGGGCCGCGCGGGGGGCGAATGGCGGCGAGACCGACAATCGCGGCATTGCAGCCGAAACGCTCAAACTGCGCGAGGAGCGGGCCAAGCTTCTGGGATACGAGAGCTTTGCGGCCTTCAAGCTTGAGACCGAGATGGCGGGCACGCCTGCGGCGGTGCGTGATCTTCTGACGAGTGTTTGGGGCCCGGCGAAGCGCCGTGCCGAGGCGGATGCCGAGGTTTTGACGGGCATGTTGCGTGCCGATGGCATCGACGGGCCGCTCGAGCCGTGGGACTGGCGCTATTACGCGGAGAAGCGGCGCGCGGCGGAGCATGACCTCGATGAGTCTGAACTGAAACCTTATCTTCAGTTGGATCGGATGATCGAGGCGGCCTTTGCCTGTGCGCACCGCCTTTTTGGGCTGGAGTTCGCGCCGCTTGATGTGCCGCTTTATCATCCCGATTGCCGGGCCTGGGAGGTGACACGAGACGGTGAGCATGTGGCGGTGTTCATCGGCGATTACTTCGCGCGTGGCCCGAAGCGGTCGGGGGCGTGGTGCAGCGCGATGCGCGGGCAGGCGAAATTCCCCGAGGTCCAGGGCCCGGTGGTGATCAACGTGTGCAACTTTGCCAAGGGCGATCCCGCGCTTCTGAGCTATGATGACGCGCGCACGCTGTTCCACGAATTTGGCCACGCGCTTCACCAGATGTTGTCGGATGTCACCTATGAAAGCCTGAGCGGCACGAGCGTGGCACGGGATTTCGTGGAATTGCCCAGCCAGCTTTATGAGCATTGGCTCGAGGTGCCCGAGGTGCTGAGCGAGTTCGCGACCCATGCCGAGACGGGGGAGCCGATGCCGGAGGACCTGTTGAACAAAGTGCTTGCGGCGGCCACTTTCGACATGGGGTTTCAGACTGTGGAATACGTGGCTTCGGCGATGGTCGATCTGGCCTTTCATGAGGGCGGCGCGCCCTCGGACCCGATGCAGGCGCAGGCCGAGGTTCTGGAAAACCTCGGTATGCCGCATGCCATCACGATGCGCCACGCGACGCCCCATTTCGCGCATGTCTTTGCGGGGGACGGGTATTCCAGCGGATATTACAGCTATATGTGGTCCGAAGTGATGGATGCCGATGCCTTTGCCGCCTTCGAGGAGGCGGATGGTCCGTTCGACGAGGAACGCGCGCAGGCGCTTGAGGCGCATATCCTGTCGCAGGGCGGCTCGGAGGAGGCCGAGACGCTTTATCTTCGCTTCCGTGGCCGGCTTCCGGGGGTCGAGGCGCTTCTCAAGGGGCGCGGACTTGCGGCCTGATCGTTTGAGTTGCGCCCGACCGGGGCTTGGGCCATGATTGTGCGGTCAGGGGGATGATCCACGATGCGCAAGTTTCTGGTGGTGCTGGACGACAGCCGTGAATGTCTGAACGCAATGCGGTTTGCGGCGATGCGGGCGGCGCATACGCAGGCCGGTGTGGAAATCCTTGCCGTGATTCCGCCTGAGGAGTTCAATCACTGGATCGGTGTGGGCGACATCATGCGCCAAGAAGCGCGTGAGCGAATCGAAGCCCATTTCGAAGTGTTCGCCAAATGGATGCGCGACAAGCAGGGCGTCGACCCCGAGCTTGTTATCCGAGAAGGTGAGCCGGTGGCCGAGATCATCGCGCAGGTTCAGGACGATCCCGAAGTCGGTGTTCTGGTTCTGGGAGCGGGAACCGATCGCAAGGGTCCGGGGCCGCTGGTGACGCAAATGTCGCGCAATTCCGGATCACTGCCGATTCCGATCACCATCGTGCCGGGCGACCTGAGCAAGGAACGACTAGAGGCGATCACCTGAGCGGGGCGAATTTCGGCCTGAAACCCGTCAGGTTCAGGCGCGGTTACGTGATCTGCTTCAACACTTTGATTTCGCAGGGTGGAGACGCCCGAAACCGGTTTCCCCTTTTGAGCGACATCCGCCAAGAGGCCAGGGGATTTGAATTTAGAATGGTTCCAAATCTTGACACCGGGGACTGGCAAGCGCATATCTCGGGTCAGATAGAAAGGACCGCCCGATGTTCATTCAGACCGAATCCACCCCCAATCCCGCGACCCTGAAATTCTTGCCGGGGCAGACAGTGCTCGACTCAGGCACTGCGGATTTCCCAAGCGCGGAGACGGCTGACAAATCGCCTCTGGCCGAGCGTATTTTCAAGGTGGCCGGTGTGACCGGCGTGTTTTTCGGCCATGATTTCGTGACCGTCACCAAGGAGGACGCGACCGAGTGGGACCATGTGAAACCCGCTATTCTGGGCGCGATCATGGAGCATTTCCAATCTGGCAAGCCAATCATGCTTGGCGATCAGGATGCGGCCTCCGGCCATGCAGAACACACCGGCGAAGATGGTGAGATCGTCAGCCAGATCAAGGAGTTGCTTGATACACGCGTGCGCCCGGCCGTGGCGCAGGACGGGGGCGACATCACCTTTCACGGGTTCGAACGCGGGGTTGTTTATTTGCACATGCAAGGGGCCTGTGCGGGCTGCCCGTCCTCGACCATCACGTTGAAGATGGGGATCGAGAACCTGCTGCGCCATTACATCCCCGAGGTGACAGAGGTGCGCCCGGTTGCCGTCTGACACGCTGACGCTTGGGATCGATACATCGGCCGCGCATTGCGCGGCCGCTTTGCTGTCGGGGGATCGGATTCTGGCGTCCTGTGCGGAAACCATGACGCGCGGGCAGGCCGAACGCCTGATGCCTTTGATCCAAGAGATGCTGAGCGTTGCCGGTGTGGATTGGAGCGATCTGAGCCGGATCGGTGTTGGCGTCGGGCCGGGGAATTTTACCGGTATCCGCGTCGGTGTCTCGGCGGCGCGGGGTCTGGCGCTCGCGCTCGACGTGCCGGCGATCGGAGTGAGCGGTTTTGACGTGATCGCCAATGGCGGCACGCCGGGCCGGGCGGTGGTGCCCGCGCCGCAAGGTCAATTCTATGCTTTGGAGGCGGGCCGATCCGTTCTTTTGCCGGAAAGCGCGTTTGCGGGTGAGAGGCTTGCCCATCTGCCGGACCCAGCGGAGATGGCGATTGCGGTCGCCCGCTGCGCGCAGAAGCGTGAGGCGGATGCGGTGCCGCTTTATGTCAAACCGGCAGAGGCCGCGCCGCCGCGCGACACGCCCCCAGAGATCGTCGATGATCCGGTCTGACACGCTTGCCCAGTGCCATGCGCGCGCCTTTGACGGTGAGGGCCGGGCGTGGCACGCGGACGAGTTTGCCGAGCTTCTGGCATCGCCGCAGGTGATTGCCGCGGGCGATGGGCGGGCCTTTGCCATGGCGCGCGTGGTGGCTGACGAGGCCGAGATTCTGACCGTCGCGACCGACCCCGCCGAGCGGCGCAAGGGGCTGGCGCGGGCGGCGCTGTGCGAGGTCATGTCCGAAGCCAGAGCGCGCGGGGCCTTGCAGGTGTTTCTCGAAGTGGCGAGCGACAACAGCGCGGCGCGCGCGCTTTATGCCGCCGAGGGGTTTTCCGTTGCCGGGCGACGCCGGGGATATTACCGGCGCGCAGATGCCACGGTGGACGCGGTGGTGATGGTGCGTGCGCTCTGAACGCTGCGGCGCGGGCCGAACCGATGCTGCTGGACGCTGATGTGACTGTGATGTTTCATGGCGGTTCCACGTCAACTGCCGGGAGCATACCATGACCGATTTCCTTCCCTTCTTGCCGGGCTTTCTTGCGGCTTATGCGGTCCTCGTGGTGGCGGCCTCGTCGCCCGGTCCGGCGGTTGCGATGCTTCTTGGGATCGCGATGGGGCAGGGGCGTGCGCCCGCGCTTGTCGCGGGGATGGGCATCGCCACGGGCAGCGTCGTCCTGAACCTCGGGACGCTTGCCGGGGTGGGCCTGATCCTGACACAGGCGGCGTGGGCGATGGCGGTGCTTCGGGTGATCGGTGGCGCCTATCTTTTGTGGCTGGCATGGGGGGCCTTTCGCAAAGCCGTGCATCCGCCCCGCATCGATGCCGCGCCCGTCGCCCCGCGCAGCATGTGGCGGCATTTCCTCAAGGGGTTCGCGCTTCAGGTCACGAACCCCAAGGCGATCGTCTTCTGGCTGGCCATCGCGTCGGTGGGGGCCACGGCGGGTGGCGGCCCGGGGGTTGTCGCGCTTTTCGTCGCGGGGGCGTTTGCCATCTCGTTCGGCTGTCACGGGGCGTGGGCGCTTGTCCTGTCGTCGGGCCCGATCCGGCGGGCCTATGGCGGGGCGCGGCGCTGGATCGAAGCGGCGCTGGGGGCGTTTTTCACCTTGGCCGCGGTCAAACTCGCAACCTCGGGCGAGAGTTGAGGTCCGGGCTGACGCCGCTTTTGCCAAGGGGTCAGGTTGCAAAAAATTCATAAGACCTGAGCAAATGCGGGTGGACCGGCCCCTTGCGCGGGCTTAGGCTTGGCGCTACGAGACGTCATGCAGATTTACCTCCCCATAGCCGAGGTTTCGGTCAACGCCTTCCTGCTGCTGGGCCTTGGCGGAATCGTGGGTATCCTGTCGGGCATGTTCGGGGTTGGTGGCGGCTTTCTCATGACGCCGCTTCTTTTCTTTATCGGTATCCCTCCGGCGGTTGCGGTCGCGACCGAGGCCAACCAGATCGTGGCCTCCTCCTTCAGCGGGGTTCTGGCGCATTTCCGGCGAAAGACCGTCGATCTTAGGATGGGCACGGTTTTACTTATCGGGGGCTTGGTGGG
>Ga0102929_1000867_pt1 | contig 17876 bp, 16 predicted proteins | sample SalPonR1_B_D2_MG_FD_78510 | JGI IMG/M metagenome (GOLD analysis project Ga0102929, IMG submission 78510) | Salt pond soil microbial communities from South San Francisco under conditions of wetland restoration - Salt Pond MetaG R1_B_D2_MG | ecosystem: Environmental > Aquatic > Marine > Intertidal... | reverse complement strand
TTCATGATCTCTTGTTCAGAAGCCGGGCTGTGGATAGTCACTTTATACTTCAAGCCCCGGTATCCCGGCTCAATATCATCCAGGCCATAAGCACCGCGGGCATCTACATCAGCTTCCACATCTACTTCAATGTGGGCAATCGGTACATCCAGCCAGGCGGCCCATTTTGCATAGCCGATAGCCAGACAACTACCCAGCGCTCCCCTCTGCAAAACACTTGGACCCGGCCCGGCATCATTGCCGCCCTCCATTTCACCTACATCTGCTGTGAAGGTCCACTGTTTGTGCTCTACATCACAGGTAGTTCCGTCACGAACCCGTACTTTGGTGGTTGTGGTATACTCACCTTTTTCCGGTTTGATGGTCAACAGTTTTTTGACTCGCTCAAAGGATATTTTCAGTGTTTGGGGATCAGACATATACCAGGTCTTTTTGTTGTCATTGAAGCCGTTTTTTAATTATTCACTCTAATTCTGACCATTTACGGGAAATGCGTCAATCGGTTCTTCGAATGCGATGAACAGTACACAGGGTTCATCCGAAACACAGGATGCGCTGTGCGGTTTTTCAGAAGGTCCATACCCATAGTTACCTGCCGTCATATGATCAGCTTGCTGACCTTCGTAGTCTACCTCAAGCTTTCCTGAAACGAGAACCATCCGCTCGGCAGATGTATGTGTATGTTCAGGTACGGATGTATTGCCCTGCAGTTTGAAGAAGATATCAGTATTTGGGTTTGCCGGATTGCCGTGTAGAACAGAGACTCTACAGCTTTCGGGCATAAATTCCGGACATGGAACCCATTCGAGACCTTTATCCTCAGCACTGTAGACGAGTGCTGACTCTGCAGAAGAATTATTTTGAGCTAATACGATGAATGGGAGAAAACAGAATAGTATCAACGAAATTGTTTGTTTAAGTAAACGCATGTTTTGTAATAATTTATTTGAAATGAAAATTTCAATGGCTTGATGATTGCCTGTTAATTTTGAACAAACTGTCTCAAGTTACTTTGCTGTGGGTCGAGGTTTGTTGCCCCATGTTTAATTAAGGCCTCTACGAATCGTCTGTGAAGATTTTGATCACCGGATATTTTTGCAGCGAGAGCAGCACCCATCAATGTATTCAATCGCCCCGGCCAAAGATTATTGGATTTTTGATAGGCCAGAAGTGCATCATCAGGGCGGTTTAGATCCATCAGCAGATCACCGAGAGCCTCGTACGCAGGCAAAAGTGCACCGGGAGTTACCGGATGCTTTTCAACTGATTGCTCAATTTCTGTTGCCTTACGGGTAAGGGATAATGCTTTGTCGGGCTCTCCTTCAGCAAATGCAATTCTTCCCGAAAGCACGAGCCTGTCGGCTTTGATGTACGATGCCATATTCCCGTCACCTCTTTCAGATGCAGTTTCTTGAAGTTTTTTCATTTTACTTTCTGCTTCTTTAGCGCTGTTTAAATCGCCGGTGTGAACAGCTCCCAGTCCGCGGGCATACCAGGTGAGCGCTTCAGCCCAGGGAGATATATCCCATGGCAGATACTCGGGTGAACGGATTTTGAGGCCGGCAGCGCGTTGCCAGTCACGCTGTTCCACGGCGAGTCGTGCAGGAGTTGCGGCAAAATGGAATGCACTAATGAATGAGGCCTGAAAGCGATCTTTGGACAGAGCTTCTCTATAAGCCTCTTCTGCTTTTTCATCTTCGCCACGCTGCAGGTAGGCGTAAACCAGATAATCAATTGCGTGCATGTAGTGGTGGGATTCAGCATCATCAACGGGATGTTGAAGTGCTGCTTCTGCGGACCGCTGGTTCCAGCGAATAACTGAAGGCCAGTCACCAAGGCGCACATAAATGTGAGAAGGCATATGCAGAGCGTGCGGTACCTGTGGGGCTATTTCGCCATAGGCTTCAACAACATCAAGGGCATTGTTTGCTCGTCCGTCAGCATCCGTTGCATGAATGGTATAATGTATCGCTCCCGGATGTGAACTGTTTTCATTGAATACCTCCAGTAATACAGTTTCAGCCTGATCAAGTAAAGGAGTCGGCGAATCGGTGAACTGAGCCCTCGTTAAAAGTGAGAGTCCATAGAATGCGGCGATATCCTGATTCCCGGGAGATGTTTCAAATGCCGTTTCCAACTCGTTTGTCCATCGATTGATCCGGGTTCGGAATTCAGCAGATTCAGGGTCGCGGTAAAATTGCTCTGTAGCACGGATAAGCAATCGTTCATTTTCGGTGACATTCCCTGTTGCTGCCTGTTTGATATGATCCCATCCCAACTGCAGGTCTTCATCACTAGGACGGGTTCCCCAAAGTGGCTGAAAGAGGGTAGTGGCAATTCCCCAGTGTGCCATCTCACAACCGGGATCATTTTCAAGTATTTCGTTAAAGAGCTCCCTGGATGAGGCATACATCATATGATGCAGCATACCGAGGGCGTAATTAAAATCTTCCTGCACATTCTCCTCACAAGACACATTAAAGTGAACATCTCCGATTTCGGAATTCTTCGATACTTGAACATCATCATGCTGATGGTTTTGCTGTGCAGTTAAAGGCTGAATGGAAATAAAGAGCAATAAAAACAGGATTGAAAGAGTGTAAGAATATATTTGTGTTTTCATCATTACATGTATGGTACTTTTAGATATATTCGAATGAATAAGGATTATTGGAAAAAGTGAATGTTGTTTGTTTTCTTAAATGAATAACAACGTCTTGAAGTAGGGATGAGGGACCCTTTCTATTATGATAAAGCCGAAAAAAGCTGAAGAGTCTATCAAACAAGATTAGCCGAAAGATTTAAGGCTAAGAGATTTTCGAATGGAAGAGGGCAGTGAATATGAAAGATGATGATGATATTACATTGCTTTTGCAGAAGCATAGTAACGGGAACGCCAATGCAATTGATAAGTTGATTCCCCTGGTATACGATGAAATGAAGAAAATGGCTCATTTCAGATTAAAAGGGGAGCGTTCCGGTCATACACTGGATACCGCAGCGCTTGTACATGAGGCCTACCTGAAGCTGGTTGATTTTGATCGGATTGATTGGAAAAACCGGGATCAATTTTTCGGTATAGCTTCCCGTGTGATGCGTAATATTCTGGTGGATTATGCGGTAAAACGAAAAGCCCAGAAGCGTGGTGGCGACAGAGATCGTGTAACCCTTAGAGATTCGGATGTAATTACAGAAAAAAATCTGCTGGATATTTTGTCGATACATCAGGCACTTGAAAAATTGGAACAGATAGATGAACGCCAGACACGCGTGGTAGAGTGCAGGTTTTTCGGAGGTTTAACCATAGAAGAGACTGCAAATGCTCTTGGAATCTCGGACCCCACTGTAAGTCGCGACTGGCAGATGGCCCGTGCCTGGTTAAATCGCGAACTGAGTATGTAATACTATTTCGAATGTGTGAGGTTTATTATGAAAACAAGATGGAAGAAAATTCAAGAGATTTTCTGGCAAGCTTTAAAATTGAAAGCAAACGAAAGAGAAGAGTTCATTGCAAATGAGTGTGATGACAAAAGAATGAGGGAAGAAGTTTACTCTCTGCTAAAAGCACATAAACAAGAGAGTGTTTTAGATATTCCCATTGATTCCATTCGGGAAAGTGTTTTTATACAGGCCGATAACAGAAATTTGATAGGTGAAGTGATCGGGAGATACGAAATATTAAGCCAGATAGGAACCGGAGGGATGGGGACCGTTTTCCTGGCTAAACGTGCTGATGGTGAGTACGAGCAAAAAGTGGCTCTGAAACTTCTTAAAGGTTATATCACTTCTGAAGAACAAAAGACTAGATTTCGTTTAGAGCGTCAGATTTTAGCATCTCTGCAGCACGAAAACATTGCCCGTTTATTTGACGGTGGCGTTACTTCAACCGGTCAGCCCTGGTTTGTAATGGAGTATATTGACGGGCTTTCAATTACAGATCATTGTGATAAAAATCGACTGAACATTAGGGAGCGTATTGAGCTTTTTCTAAACGTATGCAGTGCGGTACGATATGCCCATCAAAAGCTGATTGTACACCGCGACCTAAAGCCATCAAATATTCTGGTTACCTCAGAAGGACAGGTGAAATTGGTTGACTTTGGGATTGCAAGGATGCTGAATGATGAACAGGCTTCTGATCGAACAAGTGCAACTGAAAGTATAATACCACTGACTCCGGCTTACGCCAGTCCGGAACAGCTTAGAATGGAGTCTATTTCTACGTCATCCGACCAGTATCAGCTTGGTGTTATTCTATACGAGCTACTGACCGGTTTCAGGCCATATCAAATTGAGGGGTATTCTATATCAAGGGTAGAAGAAATCGTTTGTATGACTGATCCGGCACAACCCTCTGCACTGTTAAATCAAGAGAATTATAAATCAGAGGCAAATACAGTTTTAAAATGCAGAGCTACCGATTCTAAACAGTATGCAAAAGAACTCAGGGGAGATCTGGATTATATTCTTTTAAAAGCTTTGCGCAAAGAACCGGAAGATCGTTATCAATCTGCTGAGCAGATGGCCGACGATTTAAAAAGATTTCTAAACCAAGAACCCGTGATTGCCCACCCGGCATCAAAATGGTACAAAACAGCTAAGTTTTTAAAACGTCACACTATTGAGTCGGCCGCGGCCGGAATAACAATTGTTCTTGTTGTTATTTACCTTTTTACACTAACCTGGCATTCCGCTCAAACACAGGCTGCCCTTGAACAAGCTAAGATCGAAGCAGAAAAATCAGAACAAGTTGTGGCATTTTTAGTGAGGATGTTTGAGTCCGGAGATCCGTATGAAAATTATGGAGACTCGTTAAGAGCAAGTGAGTTGCTGGAGCAGGGAGAGGAGAACGCTGAAAAATTACAAAATCAACCGGAAGTGCAAGCGCACATTTATGATGTGATTGGACGGGTTTATCAGTCTCTTGGTGAATTTGAGCAATCAGCGAATGTTTTGGGAAAGTCGGTTGAATTGAGGAAGAACAACAACCTGGGCAATTCAATAACCTTGGCAGATTCATATTACCATTTAGCCTCTTCTAAACATCATATTGGAGATTATAGTGAAGCTGATGAACTCTTCAATATTGCTTTGGATATTTATCGAAATAATCCGAACCACCTCTCGGTTGAGTATGCAAATACTCTTTATTTAGCGGCCAAGATTAAAACCATAAGGGGAGAGCCCTCAGAAGCAATATCCATGCACAAAAATTCACTTGGTATGAGAAAAGATTTGTTAGGCGAGAGTCACCGGGATGTAGCTTCCGGTTACCACGCTCTCGGGGAGACCTACTTATATGCTGGGCAGCCCGTACGTTCTTTAGAATATTTAGACAAAGCTTTTGATTTGTACAGTGAATTATTCGGCTCAAATCATCCGCACCTGGCAGGTGTGCACGAGACAATGGCGCGATCTTATCAAGATTTGGATAATTACGATGATGCGGAACAACATTTGAAGAGAGCATTAAGCATTAGAAAATCAGTGTTGGGCGAAGATCATGTTGAGACCGGAATCAGCCGAAAGTCTTTGGCAGATTATTACAGAAAAAGAAGAAACTTTGAGAAAGCCGAAGAGATCTACCTGGAACTATTAAAAGGAATGAATGACCCCAATCCGCTTCGGCGACCGGTGGTTCAGGCCATGGCTGAACTTTATACGCAAAAGGAGTTGCATGAATTGGCTGAGCCTTATTATCGGCAAACCGTGGAATTGCTTAAATCGGCACTGAGTTCAACGCATCCCAGATTATTGAAAAGTGAACTAAGATTGGGTAAAAATCTTCTGGCTTTGAATAAGTTCGAAGAGTCTGAATCAATATTGGTGAAACTGATCGATAAACTTGAAAATTTGAACGACGATAATTATTCAGAAATACTTAACCAATCGGTTGCTGCTATGGTTGAGTTGTATGAAAGTACGGGGCAGCATGATTTAGCTCATACCATTGCTGATGAAATAGACTAGGCTGTTCTAAATGATACTTCAAAAAGCGTACCCTTGCCTTCAGGGATTGATTTATAAACATACTCACCTTCTAACTGTTTGGTCAGAGTTTGGATTAACTCCAGACCGATCGATCCGGATTTTGCATCATCAAAAGTGCCTGTAAAACCTACTCCGTTATCCACAATTTTAAAGATGACCTCATCCCCGCTCTTTTTTAGGCTAAAATTGATTTTTCCTGTGTCTTGATCATTAAAAGCATGTTTCAGACAATTGGTTACAACTTCATTAACAATGAGTGAGCAGGGTACGGCTTGACTGATGTTTAGATGAACTGTATCGAGATCGTATTGTACATCAACTTTCTTAGTGAGATTTATAGTTGTCAAAATCGTATCAACCAATTTTTTCAAGCTTTCATCAAACTCCATTTTAGAAAAGTTTTTTGACTGATAGAGCTGCTCATGAATATTGGCCATAGACTTTACACGAAGAGTGCTGTTCAGGAGTTTTTCCTGAACCTGTTTGTCAGATTCATTAAAGGACTGTATATGCAGCATTCCCGAAATCACGGCCAGATTGTTTTTTACTCTATGATGAATTTCTGAAAGAAGTGTTTCTTTCTCTTCCAGTGATTCCTCGAGTTCACGCTGATGCAGGATAAGATTATGCTTTAGATTTTGCTGAGACTCTATCGTTTCCTGTAAACCTCTAAAGAGCATGGGAAGAAAGATACAGATACAATGCTAAGTAAAATAGAATTAGCTGAAATGGCCAGCCAAGACGCAATCTGATAACTTTCTCGAAGTGGATAATCGACCATTTGATAATGGATCAAGGCTGCGTGGATCAAACAAACTGCTACATTAATGTAGATAGTTAGGATACCCGCTTTTGTGGGGAGGATAAGGAGCGCAAAAATTGTGGCGCCAAAGAGATAGGTTAATCCGGCCCCGTGTTCGCCCATAAAAAAAATAAGAACAGCCGCTACGGTATAGATAAGTGTAAGAAAGAGATATTTTCTCTGATTCAGCTCAAATCCCCCGTAAAGTGAAATCAGGGATATGGCCACACCGAACAGGAAATATGCTGCAGTTAGGGCCGGTAAGCTTAATGAATAGACTACAAATGCTGAGGGAATCAGAATGAGAATGCCGAGTGGAAACAGGTATACAACAATACTTGCAAAAAGTCTGTTTCGCCAATACTGTAGGCCTTCTATCCGGGTAAAATCACCCATACAGTTTTGACGGACTCTAAGATTATATTTTTCCCAAAGTTTAGACATATATTTCTCCGTGGTGCAGGCTGTAGAATGCTGTAAGATGACTTTTAAGTACAGCACAAAGTTTCAAGGAGAAACTAATCAGAGGGATTTCAAATGGCAAAAAAGATATGACTGTCCTTTTTAGATAAAAAGAGTTCAAAATTTTTCATCGGGGATGAGAGGATTAATTTTGAGATATGTAAAAACCGGGTCCTTTTACAAAACGTCCGGGAAATTTACCGGTATGTTCACCATCATTTAAAACCTGAATACCATTCACAAAAACGTGTTCCACACCTGTAGCATACTGATGAGGGTTTTCGAAAGTTGCGTGATCTTCAATTGTCTCCGGATCGAAAATTACGATGTCTGCATAATAACCCTCGTTTAAAAAGCCCCGGTCGTTCAGTTTCAGGTTGCTTGCCGGGAGCCCTGTAAGTCTGTAAATCGCTTCTTCGAGTGAAATCAATTTCTCCTCACGCACATATTTTCCAAGTAGTCTGGCAAAATTCCCCCATGCTCTTGGATGCATCTGTCTGTTTAAAACATCTCCTTCTGCAGCAAATGTCCCTCCATCTGATCCAAAACTCATCCAGGGGAGTTGAATTTGGCGCTGTACATTCTCTTCACTCATCAAATAGTAGATGGCCCCAATCCGGTTATTGTCTTCGATGGTGAGGTCTACAGCCGTGCGAACTTCATCCTCATCACCCCGTTCTGCGGCAACTTCACTGAGCGTCATCCCTACATACTTCTGCAACTCATCGCTCCGCAAGCCTACTAATATAATTCCATCGCCGCCGCCGGCCATCTGGTAAAAATTCTCCCATTCATCCGTGGGCGTTTTAATCTCTTCTATAATCTGCTCCCTGGTTTCAGGATCTTTGAGCCGTTCAATCCAGGCAGAGTGTCCGCCATCCTGAGTCCATGGTGGAAATATGGCGGCAAGGCTGGTGGCTGCGGCATCGTAAGTATACATATTTGCAGTAACAGGCTTGCCGCTGTTCCGAGCCGCTTCAACGCGTTCAATCACCTCCTCCAGCTTATCCCAGTTTTGCCTGCCGGCAGCTTTCAGGTGATGAATTTCTGCGTGAACGCCGGCCTCCTGTCCAATTTCGATTAACTCATCAATCGACTCAATAAGACGGTTTCCCTCACTGCGCATGTGAGATATATACATGCCATTATAATCTCCGACAACGCCGGCCAGTTCGATAAGCTCATCTGTTTTTGCATAAAAAGCGGGGGCGTAAATTAGTGACGTGCCCAAGCCCATCGCGCCTTCTCGCATCGCCTCGTCCGTTAATTGTTTCATCTTCTCCATCTCCTCTGCGGCAGGCTCACGGTCGTTGTAACCAATCTGATGAATACGCAGAGTTGTGGCACCGACAAAGGAACCCACGTTTGTAGAAATTCCGTTAATTTCCAGGTACAGGAGTCCTTCTCCGAGGGTTTTCCAAAGGTATTCGTCCGGATTCTCTCCCCACCGGTTACGCTGCATCGCTTCACTTAGAGGCCCTACAGAACTTCCTTCTCCAAATAGCTCGAGGGTTACTCCCTGTTTGATACCGCTCATGGATCGGCCGTCATTTAATAAAGAGCCGGCTCCCCAGCTCAGCATATTGATGAATCCCGGTGTGACAGCTTTACCACCCGCATTAATTACTTTTTTTGCTCCTGAAGTGTTATGGATTGTACCGATTTTAACAATTCTATCTCCCCGAATTCCAATGTCAGCATCTTGTGGAAAGTCCCCGGAACCATCATAAACAATTCCATTGGTGATAACTATGTCATACTGATCTGCTGTACAGGCAACAAAAAGTAGTGCAGTTGTTAACAAGAATAGAATATGTTTAATCATATTGATTGAGCTCTTTAGTTAAGCAGTTTAAACTAAAGTAAGAATGAGGAAGTATTAAAAGTGTAAAAAATTATATAGGAAGTACGTACTGTATGAAAAGTCTTTACCGGCTAATCGATAATCGTCAATTGCATGGTTTAAGTAGCCGTTTTTAAAAGCTACTCTAAAGTTCATAAATCTAACGTCTCTTATCTTTTACAAAAATTGCCTTAGACTGACCTTGCCCCACCGGACGCTCCTCTACCTCAAAAAGCTTCATGGCTTTGATGAGTTCTCCGAGTTTAGAATAGCCGTAATTTCGGGGGTCAAATTCGGGAGATTGTTTTGCAATATGGCTGCCTACGGGAGCGAGGTGTGCCCAGCCGCTGTCATCGGAGGAGGCTTTGATTGCACTCCGGAACAGACTTACAAGTTTAGTGTCTTGTTTGAGCTCAAGAGTCGACATTTTTTTGCTTGAGCCGGTCTCTTCTTCATCATCGCGAAGTACTTCTGTGAAAATAAATTTGTCGCATGCCGCAACAAATGGCTCAGGTGTTTTTTTCTCACCAAACCCATAAACAGAAAGTCCGGATTCCCGTATTCTGGCGGCCAGCTTGGTAAAGTCACTATCGCTCGAAACAAGGCAAAAACCATCAAACTCTTCACTGTAAAGGAGATCCATGGCATCAATGATCAATGCACTGTCTGTAGCATTTTTCCCTTTTGTATACCCGAACTGCTGGATTGGCTGAATAGAGAAGTTAAGGAGCACCTCTTTCCATCCTTTTAGCTGAGGAGAGGTCCAGTCACCATAAATACGTTTTACATTGGCAACTCCATATTTTGCAATTTCTGCTAAAAGATTTTCAATAACAGAAGGTTGAGCATTATCAGCATCGATTAGAACGGCGAGTTTTCGGGTGGATTCCGATTCCATGGTATGATATTTGAGAATTTGTGGTTGATGAAATGTAAGTGTGCACTAACTCGAATGAAAATAATGAACCGAAATAACTGAGTTGGCGTTAATGCACGGTAATTATTGAGATTAATTTGTGACTGCTAATCACTTACGGTATTATGTAGACTTATGTTTTGCAATATTGAATGCAAAAAAACGTTTCAGAATAAACCTCAAATCAAATTCGATATTTATGCCAAAGTGTGAAATTTACGAAGATTTAAAAGGCGAATGGAGATGGAGACAAGTCAAAAAAAATGGTGATATTGTTGAATTCTCTAAAAAAGGTTTTGAAACTCGCGAAGAGTGCGAGAAAAATGGCAAAGAGGAAGGTCCCTGCACATCTTATAAATTAGCACTCTAATTTGGTTGTCGGTCCTATGGTTCAAGATATGCCCGGCAGATGGAAGTAAATTGCTCCGGCTGATCGAGAAAGGCGTAATGCCCCGCATTTTCTATTTGGACCAAAACACCATTCTTTAATCCTTTTTCCATTTTAAAGGCTTGATCTAAAGGAGTTGCTGTATCTGTTTTACCCCAAATCAGCAGCGCCTCATGCTCTATCTCAGGAAGTAAATCATCCAGGTATTCAGTTACAGACTTTACAAACGTTTCTCTCATAGTGCCGGAGAGTTGTTTATAATCGGATGATCCCAAGGATTTCCAAAGTTTTGTTGATCTTAGTTTTTCCAATCCTTTTTCCCGCATGTTGCCGGGTAATACAGAAAACGGTGCTTTGAGTATTTTTGCCGTGTATTTTCTAATGTAGTATTTACCCGACCGTTTTGGTTTGAGGCCCGCTCCTCCGGTAATTATGATTTTGTCAATCATATCCTGAATACTGCGGTTAAGCAGTTTTAAAAGCACTCTGTTTCCGTAAGAGTGAACTAAAATATCAATAGAATCTTCTTTGATTACGGTATTGATAAACGCTTCTGTAAAATCGGTGTATTTGTCGACATCCCAGGCTTCAAAAGGCTCTGGAGAATTTCCAAATCCCGGAAAATCTACCAGATAACAAGTTCGAATATCGCTCAAACTTTTAGCCAGCGGAGTCATTACTGCAGAATTGCTGCCCCAGCCGTGAAGAATTAGCAGTGGTTTACCGTTCCCGGTTTTATACCAACCGGCACTCTTCCCCTCAAAAGTAAATGTTTGCTGATCCATAGATCACAAATAGATGATAAACTGTAAGGTTTTGCGTTTTTTTGTTTCATAAAGGTAAGGGAATGGATTGAAAAACCCTTTGTAAACCTTACCAAAACAAGAGAATTATGAAACGAAAACTCTTTTATCTTCTCGAACGACTTCAGATTAAACGAAGTGAAAGGATAGCGATTTCACTGTTAATGGTGCTAACTGTTATAATGACTTTTGCATACGCTAACACTGATTTGTTCATTCCTGAACCTGAATTTGATTACTCGGTATCAGATTCAATTTTTGCAGCAAAAAGTGCACAACTTGCCTCAGAAAGAGAAATGATATTAGAACGATACCGGCCTGTTGATGATGTACAATTGGCAGGAACTTCCCTGATTGACGTAAAAATAGATACCATCCCGCCGGATTCAACAAAACAGAGTACGAATGAGGTTTCCAATTCGTTGATAAACATAAATACAGCCTCGGCAGAAAAATTGCAGGAGTTGCCCGGAATTGGACCGGCATACTCAACTCGGATTATTGAATGGAGAAATAAAAACGGGCAATTTTTTTCTAAAGAACAGCTATTAGAAATAAAAGGAATAGGTGAAAAGAGGTTGGAAGCAATCAAGCCTCTTATAACATTGTAGGTTGGAGATTTAGTTAAAAGCTGAAAAATTAGTTCAATTCTCTGCTCTGTTTCCATTATGCTTTTCTATACCCGTGTGGTTTCCCTATTTTCAGGGGAACTTTTAAAACATATTTATGGCAAATCGAATTTTATGGGCTGATGATGAAATTGATCAGCTCAAAGCACACATTATTTTTTTAGAAGACAAGGGTTTTGACATTACTCCCGTTACGAACGGCGAGGATGCAGTATCCCTGATAAAGAGAAAACCCTTCGATATTGTTTTTCTGGATGAGCAAATGCCCGGAATGGATGGACTTGCCACGCTTGACCAGATTCAAAACATTCAACCCTCTCTGCCGGTTGTAATGATTACAAAAAGTGAGGAAGAGTCGATCATGGAAGATGCGATTGGGAGTAAAATTTCTGACTATTTGATTAAGCCGGTTAATCCGAATCAAATTCTTCTCACCGTTAAACGCATTCTTGACAAACAAAGAATTCAGAATGAGAAGGCGGCACAGTCTTATCTTAAAAATTTCAATGAATTGTCGTCTCGGTTCAGTGACGGCACCGATTGGAAAGGCTGGATTGAAATTTATAAGACCCTGACTCACTGGGAAATGAATCTGGAGTCGAGCGATGAAGGACTTCAGCAGGTGCTTCAGGATCAGTTTCAACAAGCAAATCAGGCATTTGGACGCTTTATCAAAATGGAATACAGAAGCTGGCTGAAAGGGAATGGGGATGCCCCGCTGCTTAGCCCTTTTTTGTTGGAAGAGAAGGTGTTTCCCCGCTTGAGAGATGACGAAAAGGTGGTGTTTGTACTGATTGATTGTATGCGGTACGACCAATGGCTGTTGTTTCAACAGATCTTATCTGAATATTATACGATTGATACCGACTATTACTATTCCATTCTTCCAACGGCAACACCCTACTCCAGAAATGCGATTTTTTCCGGGATGTATCCACAGGAAATTAAACGCAGGTATCCGCAATTATGGGAAATGGGGCAGGATGAAACCTCTTTAAATCGCCATGAAGAAGAGTTGTTGAAACGATATCTGCAGCGGAACCACTTTTCGGATCAGGTTAAGTATGAAAAAATCATCGATCCAGAAGATGGAAACCGCATTGCATCAAAAATTTCAAATTATACGCAATCTCAGCTGACAGCCATTGTTTATAATTTTGTGGATACATTGGTTCACAGCCGGTCAGACTCAGAAGTGTTGAAACAGATTGCACCCGATGTACCCGCATTTCGATCTTTGACAGAAACCTGGTTTCAGCATTCATCACTTTTGAGAATTTTTAAAGAACTGGCAGATGAAGGGGTAACTGTAGTTGTAACAAGCGATCACGGTTCTGTTCGTGCATTGCGGGATACGAAAGTTTTTGGCGATAAAGATGCGGCAACCAATTTGCGTTATAAATATGGACGTAATCTCAGGGCAGAAGAGAGCGCGGCAATCTATGTTGACAAACCTGAAGAGTATATGTTGCCCGTAGATCCCCCTGCAAACAGTTTCATCATAGCTAAAGAGGATTACTTTTTTGTTTATCCAAATAACTACAACAAGTTTCAAAACCGGTACAAGGATACATTTCAGCACGGCGGTGCTTCGATGGAGGAGATGATTTTGCCGGTATCAGTTTTGAAGTCGAAAAAGTAGATGAATGGAAAAGATAATTAGTAGCAGTGAAGAGGAGACTTTCCGGATTGCCAAAGAGTATGCCAGTCATACCAAACCCGGAGATGTTATTTGTCTTGAAGGTGATTTGGGGGCAGGGAAAACTCATTTCACCAAAGGTTTTGTCACGGCATTCGGACTTGAAAAGGACATCGTTTCTTCTCCAACATTTGCGCTAATCAATGAGTATCAAGGCGATACTGTTGAAATATTTCATTTTGACTGCTATCGCCTTGAAAAAATACAGGAAGCGCTTGAGATTGGCGCAGAAGAGTATTTTTATGGGGATGGAATTTGTATTATTGAATGGCCTGAACGAATACGCGCAATTTTACCTTCAAATTCCAAAACCGTAACTATCATTTCAACAGGTCCTTCTGAAAGGGAAATACGATTTAAACCATGAGTACCAAAAATCGGCGGCTTTCATATCGGCTCGATCTGCTCCCGGTAATCTATCCATATCACCGGCGTGCAACAAACCCCATTCAATTGGGCGATCTGGTGTACTATGGACCTTCACCTGAGTATTACGGTATCGGTGAAGTGGTGAGTGCCGAAGACAATTACTGTGTAGTGGACTTCAGGGGTACAGGTCTGCTCGGTATTCAAAAAGATGTTTTTCAAAACAAATATTTAATCCCCATTCATAAGCTCAATTTAAGCCACTTGCTTAAATCAACGTAACGGTGAATCCTCAACATCCCCATCTCTTCCAACCACCCAGATAAGAAACGCCACAGCCAATCCAGGGTAAAATGGTTCTACTCCGTAAAATGCGTACCCGACGGACTGATCCGGACTCATGGTTCCCAAAATAAGCCAGATAAATGAAACAGCCGAGGCTCCAATCATGGTGCCTATTACGAATATGTTCTTCAGTTTAAAGGGCTGAAGATAAATTCCAAGCACGGGGATCAACAAGCCCGGTATGAATACAGAACCGATAACATACCACAGATCAATGACGCTTGGGTAGATGATGATTAGCAGGATACCCAGAAGTGCAGAGACCAGTATCCCGATTCTAGTAAGCAGGTTGGGATTAGTTTTTGGGAAATATTTAACTAAAAAGTCCCGCCCAAGAGTCTGGCCTGAAATGAAAAGATAACTGTCCAGGGTTGACATAATGGTTGCCAGCAGAGATACGAAGAAGAGGCCTTTTAAGCCGATGGGCAGAATTTCTTCTGCCAGCATTGGATATGCCAATACCGGTTGTTCCAATCCTGCTCCAAGGATAGCAAAAGCATAAAGTCCTGTAAATGCAGTTAGAAAGTCGAACCCTATCCAGAAGAGGATAGATACAAAAATACCTTTTCGGGCTGTTTCAGGTGATTCTGCAGCTGCGGCCCGCTGATGGAAACTGGGATCAACAAATGTCCAGAGAGCTATAAAAAACCATACCAGAATATACTGAATGCTGTTACCTCCGGTGATGTCGAGATGGACATCCGTAACGGCATTTGTTAGCTGACCGAAGCCTCCAAAAGTTCCAATTGCAAAAAGGAGCAAGATGATGAATCCGGAAAACATCAGAATTATCTGAAGAATGTCTGTTCGGATCACTGCACCAAAACCACCAACGGTGATATAAAGCACTGAAAAAAGAGCTACCAAAGATGCATAAAAGAGAAAGGGTGCATCACCACCCGATAGAAATTGAAAAAGCAGGCCAAGCATTAAAATGTACGGCGCAGGGCTTACCAATATAAAGATGGGAAGAGCACTCAAACGCCCTGCTCGTTCACTATAGCGGTTTGCAATCGCCTCCGGGATGGTCAGGGCTTTGTTAAGCCGGATTTTGCCGGCCAGAAAAATTGCAAAAAGTGCCGAAAAAATATAGAATGGAGCGCCAAGTATGAGCCATTGTGAAATACCATATTGATAACTCCATTCACCAACACCCAAAATTCCACCATACCAAGTGGAAACTAATGTAGCAACAAAAGCGGGAAGAGTTACTTTTCTGCCGCTTAAGAGAAACTCTTCCTCGTTATCGGAAGACCATCCCTTTTTCCAGCTAAGCCATATTAAAAATACAAAGTAACTTGCAACGAGTAACCAGTCGAGTACAGAGAATGTGGATTCCACTACCTGTTAGTTTTGTGATTAATAAAGATGAGAAGGTCTCCCTTTTTGTGATCAATTTCGATCTTTTTTTCGGTGGTTAAATTTGAACTGCCATCCTGTATTCCATTTTCCAGTGTTCCGCTGGTTAGGGCGTACTTCAAACCGGTTGTTGTAATTCCTTCAACTTTGCCGGAAAGCGGAAAAAGAGAAACTGTTGTTCTGAGTGGTAATTCGGCCTTAAAATTTTCGGGAAGCAGGAACACAACAGAGTATTTGTCTTTAAAAACGAGTGACTTGAACCGGTGATTAAACTGCTTGAGCACGGAAAGATTTTTAAGAGTGTGATCCAGGCGTTTGCCTGTAGCTCCAAATACAATAACACCTTTTCCTTCTTTCTTGTGGGCGTAAGCTAACGCTTTCTCCAGATCATTGGTTTCCTGGTCAGGGTCGTGAATAACGATTGCTTGTTCATTGCCTGTTTCAGAATAGCTGTCGAGATCTCCTATGATAACATCGGGCTTTACTCCCATGGATTTGGCAGTAAATGCGCCACCGTCTGCAGCAATGAACAGCGACGAATGTTTGAGAGCCTCTTTTAGTTGTTCAGGCCTCGGGGGATTACCGTCACATAATATTACTACATTCATCAATTTGGTAATTCTCGACAGTTAAAGTTTAATTTGACGTTTTACCTCAATTAGACCTACGTTTATATCTTTTCAAAAATTGAGCAATAAGCCGTTTTAAAATCAGCTTCAGGATAAAGAATTATGTTTAAAGAATTCATCAAAAAGATAAAAAAATACAAGCGAATTGGTGTTATATCACATATTCGGCCAGATGGGGACTGTATTGGGTCTCAGGTCGGGCTTTCTCTTTGGTTGGAAAAAAATGGATTTGATGTACAGGCGTTCAATGATGACGACGTACCCGTAAATCTGGAGTGGCTCACCCAATACTTTCCAATTCAAGAATTTGATTTAGAGAAAATTAAACAGTGTGATCTGGTAATTTTAGTGGATGGAAATGCACTTCATAGATTTGCCCACTCAGATAGCTGGATAGATTCCATGAGTGCTCCACTATGGATGATAGACCATCACCCTGATCCTAGTAATGAGTTTGATCTGCAGATTTCTGTACCCGGAGCGTCTTCAACCTGTGAACTAGTTTATAATCTTTATAAAGAACATGATATTGAACAGCTCGATACAGATGCTGCAAAGGCACTGTATACGGGGATTATTACAGATACCGGTTCACTGCAATTCGACAGTGTTACTCCCGAAACGCTTGAAGCCGTTGCTGATATTTTGAAACGGGGAGAGTTTAAGCCCAATATTGTCGCAGAACAGGTTTTTTCAACAAAAACAGAAGCACAGTATAAATTGCTTAGCGAGGCACTCGGGACTATAAAACTGTACGAAAACAATCAGATTGCGTTGATGTACGTTACGCAAGAGATGCTTGAAAAGACCGGAACTACCAATAGCGATACAGAGGGATTTGTAAGTTATCCCCTTAGTATTGCCGGTGTAAAAGCAGCTATTTTAATGAAAGATTTAGCAGAAGAGGGCGTTAAAATGAGCCTGAGATCCAGAAGTAACGTGGATGTTAATCAGTGGGCCAGGGAACTGGATGGCGGTGGACATAAAAAAGCAGCCGGAGCCTGGCATCCGGGACCGCTTGAAAAAACCATTGAAGATGTAATAGCAATTGGCAGAAAACAATTAAATTCAGATTGAAAAAGAGTCTACTACATATCGTACTGTTTATGGTTGCCTTATTTTTGGCATCTTGTCAATCATCGGGTGAAAGTGACGATACGCTTAATACGGAGAGTAACGAGTTTATTGAACAAGCACCATTCTCGGCGGCTTACGTACAAAATTCAGAGGAAGAGATTAGCAGTCTTCCAAACTCGATGCCTGAAGCGGAAGAAACAGACGGCAGAATTGAATCGAGCCGAGTCAATGCGATTACAAGATCTGTAGAAAAAGGGAGTGGAGCTGTTGTAAGTATTATGGCTACTGAACCAATCAAGCAGCAAGATCCAACGAGAGATGAGTTTTTTAGATTCTTTTTCGGAGACCAGTTTCCCCGCGAAAATACCAGTATGGGCTCAGGTTTTATTATTAGTGAGGATGGCCTGGTTGTAACAAATCAGCACGTGGTTGGCACTGACCCGTCAGAAATCATGATTTCTATGGGAGATGGCTCAACCTACGAAGCTGAATTAGTCGGGTATGATGAACTTACAGATATCGCTTTAATCAGGATTCAGTCTGATCAAACGTTTCCTTATCTGAGTT
>Ga0102929_1000866_pt1 | contig 17884 bp, 14 predicted proteins | sample SalPonR1_B_D2_MG_FD_78510 | JGI IMG/M metagenome (GOLD analysis project Ga0102929, IMG submission 78510) | Salt pond soil microbial communities from South San Francisco under conditions of wetland restoration - Salt Pond MetaG R1_B_D2_MG | ecosystem: Environmental > Aquatic > Marine > Intertidal... | reverse complement strand
CGCCATTACTGCCCTTAGCATCTGCGTGAAATGCGCGGTTGTAGCTCAGTTGGTTAGAGTACCGGCCTGTCACGCCGGGGGTCGCGGGTTCGAGCCCCGTCAACCGCGCCATTTTCACCCTTCCGGATGACGCTCTTTACAGCGCCGAGAGAAACGAAAGCACTGCGTCGGTCGTGGCTTTCGGCGATTGGTCCGGAAAGAAGTGCCCGCCGTCGATCGCGGCATGCTCCATCGACACAAGCCTGTCCTGCCACGTCGCGGGCACATCCAGCAGTTTGGCCATCGCGCCGTCCTTGCCATACAGCACAAGCGACGGGCAGGTGACCTTGCGCGGCAGGTCCTGGGTGTCGTGAACCCAGTCGATCTCGATCGCGGCGCGGTAGTCGTGGCACATGGCGCGGATGCAATCGGGATCGCGCCAGGCAGCGCGGTAATCGGCAAGAAGTTCCGGGTCGAAATCCTCCAGCGAGGCTTTGCCGAATCCCAGCAGGCAGCGTTCGAAAAAGGCATCTGGGTCATGCCCGATCATGGTCTCGGGAAACGGCGCGGGCTGGGCAAGGAACAGCCAATGGTAATAGGCCTTGGCGATGTCAGTGGTCATCCGCGTCAAAAGATGCTCGGTTGGAACGATGTCCATCACGCACAGGCTGTGAACGGCCTCCGGGTGATCCAGCGCCATGCGATGCGCGGTGCGCGCGCCACGGTCGTGCCCGGCGACATGAAACCGGGAGTGACCCAGGGACTCCATGAGCAACACCATGTCCTGCGCCATGTGGCGAAAACTCATGTCGGCCATGTCCACGGGTTTGCTGCTTTCGCCGTATCCGCGCAGATCGGCGGCGACGATCGTGAAGGCCTGCGCAAGCGCCGGGATCAAGGGCCGCCACATCGCGCGGGTTTGCGGAAAACCATGCAACAGCAAAAGAGGCGGTCCGTTTCCGGCCACCTCGTATGCGATCGCTTGGCTATTTGTCGTAAAGCGTTTTGTGTCGATCATTTCGGCGAGGAGGAAACCATCACCGCACCGGCCCAGTCAATCTCTGCGATCCGATTGCCTTTTTCCTGCGCAAAGGCGACGATGTCGACAGGACCGTCAAGGCCGGCCATTTGGTAGCCCGCCTGGATGTGGCTTTCATCCAGGGCACTGACACCAAGGGCCACCGCCGCGCCGACGACCAGCCCGACCGCGTTGCGGCGTCCGGTGGCGCGCGGGTTCACGATGCGCAGCATGTTGGCGATGTAGAAAATGATCAGGCCGATGATCAGAATCGAAATGCCGTTCATCGCATGCCCCAGGAACGGACCAGGCCAACCGGACCGGATCAACAGGTCCTGAACCGTTTCCGGGTTGTTGGCGGCAAAGAGCGCCGTCACGGCAAGGGCAAAACCGACCCCCAACATCACGATCGGCTTGTCCGTCTTTTTCAGGCGCCTGGATTTCTCAATCTCCCACGGCTGACGGAATTCCTTGGCGCTTTTGGGCATGGCGGCAAACGCAGGGTCCAGCCGCTTGATGCGGCTTTCGAAATCGTTGCGATCCTGCTTTTTCAATACATGTCTCATGGGATTAACCATTCGCTAGGAATTGTGACCAGAATGGGAACCTGTTGCGTCCCTTCTGCGGTAATTCCCGCCAAGTTTAGGAGGCGCGCCTGCGTCAGCTTCCCGTTTCCGCCGTCACTCCTTGCTGAGAGCATCCAGGATACGCGCCCAGCTGCGCGCGCCCTTGTGGAAACTCTCGACGTCGTATTTCTCGTTCGGGCTGTGGATCTGATCGTCATCCTTGCCGAAGCCGATCAGCATCGATTCGGTTTCGAGAAGCGACTGGAAATAGCCGGCGACCGGGATCGATCCGCCCGAGCCGATAAAGGCCGCCTCATCCGGCCATTCATCGCTCAGGGCCTTGCGGGCGGTTTCGAACATCGGGTTGTCGATCGACATGACCGAGGCCGGGGCCGCGCCGTCGCTGTTGAAACTGATGTCGCAATCGGGCGGCAGCATCGCCTGCACCATCTCGCGGAAGCTCTGGTCGATGGCGTGCGGGTCCTGGTCGCCGACAAGACGGAAACTGATCTTGGCGTGGGCCTGCGACGGCAGGACCGTCTTGAAGCCCGCGCCCTGGTATCCGCCGCCAATTCCGTTCACCTCGCAGGTCGGCCGCGCCCAGAGCATTTCCAGCGCGCTGCGTCCGGCCTCGCCCGCCAGATCGGACAGGCCGACATCCTTGAGGAACGCGGTGTGGTCAAAGCCAAGCGTGTCCCATTGCGCGCGCATCTCGTCGGGGATCTCGTGCACACCGTCGTAAAAGCCGGGCACCGTCACGCGCCCTTCGTCATCGTGCAGGGCGGCGATGATCCGGGTCAGCACGCGGATCGGATTCATTGCGGCGCCGCCATACATGCCGGAATGCAGATCGCGGCTGGGGCCGGTTATGGTGATCTCTTCCTTCAGCATCCCGCGCAGCATGGTGGTGATCGCGGGCACCCGGCTGTCGTAAAGCGTGGTGTCACAGATCAGCGCGATGTCGGCCCTGAGCTCTTCCGCGTTGTCCTTGAGAAACGGGATCAGGGACGGTGAACCTGACTCCTCTTCGCCCTCGAAGAAGAAGGTGATCTTGCAGGGCAGGCTGCCATGTTCCGCGATCCAGGCGCGGCAGGCTTCGACAAAGGTCATCAGCTGTCCCTTGTCGTCCGAGGCGCCGCGACCTCGGATCACGCGTCCCTTGGGCGTGTCTTCCACCTTGGGGTCGAACGGGTCATTGTCCCACAACGCGAGCGGATCAACCGGCTGCACATCGTAGTGGCCGTAAAACAGAAGATGCGGACCCGGCCCGTCGAGATGTCCCACCACCATCGGATGCCCGGGCGTTGCGCGCTTGGACGCGGTTGCGCCAAGAGAGGTCAGGTCGGCCACCAGCCAGTCCGCCGCAGCGTCACAATCGGCCTTGTAGGCGGGATCGGTGGAAATCGACGGAATCCGCAAGAAATCCATCAGCCGGTCAAGGCTGTCCTGCAGATTGGAATCAATGCGCTTAAGTACGGGATCTACGGACATGGGATTGCTCCTGTTGCGGGTCTTTTTTCGGATTTGCGGCGACCGTATCACCGGCAATCCCACTGTCCAGACCGCGTTGCATCGGTCCTGCGGCAAGAATGATGCGCGCGAAATGCAGTTTTTCGTCCGGTTGATGCGATTGCCACCGCGGACTTGACCCAGATCAAGGCTGCGACGGTTGGTCATTCCCTAGAAACATTGTCATGCGGGGATGCGATCTATATCCATTCTAAAACGTGAATGCGACCCGGGGCGACGAAACCGGCCCTCGAAGATCGCAGACTGAAGGAGATGCCGGTGAGCTATTCAGCCAAACTCGACCAAGCCCTCAACCGTTTGCACGAAGAGGGACGGTACCGGACCTTTATCGATATCGAGCGTCAGAACGGGCAATTCCCCCACGCCGTATGGCGCAAGCCCGACGGGTCCGAGCAGAACATCACCGTGTGGTGCGGCAACGATTATCTTGGCATGGGTCAGCATCCGGCAGTTCTGGCGGCGATGCACGAGGCGCTGGATGCGACCGGCGCCGGATCGGGCGGCACACGCAACATCTCCGGCACGACCGTCTATCACAAGCGGCTCGAATCAGAGCTGGCGGATCTGCACCAGAAAGAGGCGGCGCTGCTGTTCACCTCGGCCTACATCGCCAATGATGCGACCCTGTCCACGCTGCCGAAACTGTTCCCGGGCCTGATCATCTATTCCGACGCGCTCAACCACGCGTCGATGATCGAAGGTGTGCGGCGCAATGGCGGGGCCAAGCGGATTTTCCGTCACAACGACATGGATCACCTGCGTGAGCTGCTGGCCGCCGACGATCCCGACGCGCCGAAGCTGATCGCCTTCGAATCGATCTATTCGATGGACGGGGATTTCGGCCCGATCGAGGCGATCTGCGATCTCGCGGACGAGTTCGACGCGCTGACCTATATCGACGAAGTGCATGCGGTGGGCATGTACGGCCCGCGTGGCGCCGGCGTGGCCGAGCGGGACGGTCTGATGGACCGCATCGACATCATCAACGGCACACTGGCCAAGGCCTATGGCGTGATGGGCGGCTATATCGCGGCCTCGGCCAAGATGTGTGACGCGATCCGGTCCTATGCGCCGGGCTTCATCTTCACCACGTCGCTGCCGCCAGCTGTCGCGGCCGGCGCGGCGGCCTCGGTGGCGCATCTCAAGACCGACCAGGGCCTGCGCGACCAGCACCAGCTTCAGGCGCGTATCCTCAAGATGCGGTTGAAAGGCCTGGGGCTTCCGATCATCGACCATGGCAGCCATATCATTCCGGTGATCGTCGGCGATCCGGTACACACCAAAAAACTGTCCGACATGATGCTCGACCGGTTCGGCATCTACGTTCAGCCGATCAATTTCCCGACCGTTCCGCGCGGAACAGAGCGGCTGCGCTTTACGCCGTCGCCGGTGCACGGACCCAGAGAGATTGATACGCTGGTGCAGGCCATGGATGAACTTTGGGCGCATTGTGCGCTGAATCGCGCCGAACTTAGCGCTTAAGCCACGGAATCAGTGCTATAAACCTTGTCGTGTGCTAGAGTATGCTCAATAACATGCGCGACTCGACTCATCGGGAACGCGCGGGTCAGGCAGCGTGTATCCGATAAGAACGGCAAGGGGCAGCGAGTATGATTGGGCGAAAAACCCCAAAACCATCGCAGGATGTGACTGAACCCAAACCGCGTGGTTTCGATGATTTCGAACTCAGGCTCGGGGATGTCATGCGAGGGGAACGCGCCACCCTTGGAAAATCGCTTTTGGACGTGCAGCGCGAACTGCGCATCAAGGCCAGCTACATCGCGGCCATCGAAAACTGCGATCCCACCGCCTTCGACACACCCGGTTTCATCGCCGGGTATGTGCGATCCTACGCGCGGTATCTGGGCATGGACCCGGATGACACCTATTCCGTCTTCTGCGCCGAAAGCGGGTTCGAAACCGCGCATGGAATGTCTGACGCGGCCTCGTCACGCAAGAAAGCCGAACTGCCCATCGCTCCGGCTGCGGCGCGCGACCCGTTCTCGCACCCGGCGTTGCCTTTCGCACCCAACAGCGACTCGTTCCTGTCCCGGATCGAACCGGGGGCCATCGGATCGACCCTCGTGCTGGTCCTGCTTCTGGGCGGTCTGGGCTATGGCGGATATTCGGTCCTGCAAGAGGTGCAGCGCGTTCAGCTTGCGCCGGTGGACCAGACGCCGGTCGTTCTGTCAGACCTTGACCCGTTGCAGCCCGCCATCGCCCCGCGGGACGACGCGGCAGAGCCGACCGAGACCGCGGCCGATGCGACAGGCAGCGGGGCGGGCGTGTTCACCCCGCCCACCAGCATGGATTCCTTCGACCGGCTCTACCGTCCGCAGGCGCTGGACGTGCCGGTGCTGGTTGCGCGCGATGCGCCGATCTCGACGCTTGATCCCAACAGCGTCGGTGCCTTTGCACAGGCATCCCGGCAGGCTCTGCCCTCGGTGGATCTCGAACCGGCCGAAAGCCTGACCGCGTCGCGGGTCGGGACAAGCGGTGCGCTGCCCGAAAACGGCGTGACGCTGATCGCGGCGCGTCCGGCCTGGGTGCGGGTGCGAAGCGCCGACAGGACCATCCTGTTCGAAACCGTCATGGCCGCCGGCGACACCTGGACGGTGCCCGCCACGGAAACCGATGCATCGCTGAATGTCGGTGAAAGCGGCGCGGTGTATGTCGCCGTCAACGGCCAGACCGTGGGCCCGGTGGGCCCGTCAGGCACGGTGACATCCGACCTGCTCCTGGACGGCCCGACACTGGCCGCCGCGCTTGAACCGGCCGATCTGCGAAGTGACGGAGACCTGTCGCGCGTGCTGGCGCAGTTGGGAACGGACAGCACCCAGCCGACGATCGGCCAGCCGAAAATCCTCGAAGACAGTGCTCCGGGTGTGACCCTCGTGGCCGTGCGACCGGCCTGGATCCGAGTGCGGGCGGCGGATGGCAGCGTGATCTTCGAGACGATCATGAACGCGGGCGACACCTACCAGGTGCCCGCGACCGAAGAGGCGCCGACATTGCGGGTGGGCGAATCCGGAGCCATCTATTTTGCAATGAACGGGCAGACCTATGGACCGGCCGGTCCGCGCGGATCCGTCACGTCGAATGTTGCCCTGTCGGTTGATGCGCTGGCGCAAACCTACTCGGTCGCCTCGATCGAAGCGGACAGCGATCTGGCCCGCGTCGTGGCAGAGCTCGATACCCCGCTGGTCACCGACTAGGCATCGCAGCCATCAGGATTCACGCTTGAAGCACCCCGTCTGCGGGCCTAGCTATAGCTATCAGGAAACTGTAGAGTCTGCTGGACACGCTTCGCCGAAGGAGGGCTGCATGAGCCTCAATCACATTCGCCCGTGGCGCAACATCTACCGCCGGAAATCGCGCCAGATCATGGTGGGCAATGTGCCGGTGGGGGGCGACGCGCCGATCACCGTCCAGACCATGACCAACACGCTGACACCGGACGTGAAAGCGACCATCGCACAGGTGCAGGCCGCGGCGGATGCGGGCGCCGATATCGTCCGGATCTCGATCCCCGACGAGGACAGCTCCAAGGCATTGAAGCAGATCGTCCGCGAAAGCCCGGTGCCGATCGTGGCGGACATCCATTTTCACTACAAGCGCGGCATCGAAGCGGCCGAGGCGGGCGCGGCCTGTCTGCGGATCAACCCCGGAAATATCGGCTCCGAGGCGCGGGTCAGGGAAGTCATCAAGGCGGCGCGCGACCACAATTGTTCGATCCGCATCGGCGTGAATGCCGGGTCTCTGGAAAAGCATCTGCTGGACAAGTATGGAGAGCCATGTCCCGATGCGATGGTCGAGTCCGGTCTGGATCACATCAAGATCCTGCAGGACAATGATTTCCACGAGTTCAAGATCAGCTGCAAGGCCTCTGACGTGTTCATGGCCGCAGCCGCATACCAGCAATTGGCCGATGCGACAGACGCGCCGATCCATCTGGGCATCACCGAGGCGGGCGGGCTTGTCTCCGGAACGATCAAGTCGGCCATCGGTCTGGGCAACCTGCTGTGGATGGGCATTGGCGACACGATCCGCGTGTCCTTGTCCGCCGATCCGGTGGAAGAGGTGAAGGTCGGCTACGAGATCCTGAAATCCCTGGGCCTGCGGCATCGCGGCGTGAACATCATCTCCTGCCCGAGTTGCGCGCGTCAGGGCTTCGACGTGATCAAGACCGTCGAGACTTTGGAAAAGCGGCTCGAGCACATCAAGACGCCGATGAGCCTGTCGATCATCGGGTGCGTGGTGAACGGCCCCGGCGAGGCGTTGATGACCGATGTCGGTTTCACCGGCGGCGGCAACGGGTCGGGGATGGTCTATCTTGCGGGCAAGCAAAGCCACAAGATGTCGAACGAGCAGATGGTCGAACACATCGTCGAAGAGGTCGAAAAGAAGGCGGCCGAGCTCGAGGCGGTCAATGGGCAGGAAGCGGCGGAGTAGGGGGCAAGCCGCTTCGAAGCGGCTTGGTCCAAGCGCGTTCGCACGCGCTTGACACGCGGTTTGCAAACCGCGTCGCGCAAGGCGGTTCGAACCGCCTTGCACGCATATCCCGGGCCGGTCAGCCTTCTTGACGGGCGTCGGCGACGATTTCCTGCATGGCCTCAAGCGGCACATATCCCCGGATCAGCTGATCGCCCATCACGAAGGACGGCGTGCCGTTGATCTGAAGCGCCTGCGCCAGAGCGCGGGTGTTTGCCAGCTGTTCGGTGACGTCCGGGCTGTCCATCGCGGCGATCACCGCATCCGCATCAAGGCCAAGCGTGTTGGCCAGGCGCTGCAGAACGGTGTCGTCCAGATCGCCGTTCAGCACGATCAGCGCTTCCTTTGCCGCCTTGTAAGCCTCGCCCCCGGCCACTTCGCGCACGGCAAGGGCGAACCGCGACGAGATCACCGAGTTTTCGCCTAGGATCGGCAATTCCTTGGCAACGTAGCGAATGTTGCCATCCAGTTCGAGCAGTTCGGCGACTTCCGGGTGCGCCCGGCGGCAGAAGCCGCAGCGATAGTCGAAGAACTCCACGATGGTCACGTCCCCTTCGGGATTGCCGCCAACCCAGGAATAGCCGTCATTGAAGATCGCCTCGGCGTTGTTCTCGATCAGGGCGACGTCGCCTTGCGCCTGTTCGGCGGCCTGCCGGTCTTCCAGGACCTGCACGGCTTCCATGATGACCTGCGGGTTTTCCAGCAGGTAGGCCCGGACCTGTTCCCCGAAGGCGGCGCGGTCCGCGTCCGACATGTCGGACAGATCAAGGTCGGCGGCCGAAACGCCGGAGGCCAGAACGAGGGCGAGGAAGGACGAGGCAAGACGGGTTTTCAACATGGGGTTCTCCAAGGATCAGGCTTAGCGCCGGTCGGCGCGTTGAGCGGCACTTAACACATCCTGCGCGCGTTGCCACGGGCCGGATCCGCGCGGCAGGGCACCTTCGGCCCGCTTGGCGTGGATCGCGGCGTCTGAAAGGCGGCCCTGCAGGGCATAGCGTTCGGCGGTGACAAGCGATGCCATCGCGTTCTGGCCGGTCTTGGCATAGGCCACTGCCAGGTCGCGCAGGATGCGGGTATCGCCGAAATCGCGGCCCCGCGCTGCTTCGAGCGTGCGCAGGGCCTCTTGCGGGTTGTCGACGGCAAGGTAGGCACGGCCCAGCCCGCCCAGGATCAGCGGTTCGCGCGGCGCCAGCCGGGCGGCTGCGGAATAGACCTTGACCGCATCGGCGGCGCGGCGGGATTCAAGCAGGATCTGGCCCTTGAGTTCGCGCAGGAAGGGATCGGTCGGGCGCGTCGTGATGGCGGCGTCGATCTGGCTGAGTGCCCGACCCAGATCGCTTTGCCGGTGATAGGCAACGGCCTTGCGCATCTGCGCGATATCCGCGCTGCCGCTGTCATCTGCGCGGCGCAGCGTCCAGCCCGGCGCGCGGGTAAAGGCGGTGAGCTTGCCCTTGGCACGGGCGAACCAGTAGTTCGCCACCGGGTCCGGCGGGGTTTGCGCCGACGCTCCTGCGACAAGACCCTTGAGCGCGCGCAGCCGGTCCCGGGTCAGGGGGTGTGACCGCATGTAGGGATCCTGACGGCTTTCCGACAGGGCCTCCTGGCCGCGGAACAGATCCTGGACCTCGATCGCTCCCTGCGGGTCGATGCCCGCGCGGACAAGATAGCGAATCGAACTGATATCGGCCGAGGATTCCTCGGCACGTGTATGCGCCAGAAGGTTGCGCAGCGCCGAGGATTGCAGCCCGATGCCCAGCCCGATGGCGGCGCGCCCGCCGCCTGACACCGCCGCGGCGGCGGCCAGGGCCATGCCCAGCCCGGCAGCGGTGCGCGCGGTCTGCATGTTGCCCAGCCGGCGCGAGATGTGACCGTTGGCGATATGTGCGGCCTCGTGGGCGATCACCGCCTGAAGCTGCGCGGCGGTGTCCAGCTTGGTCAGGAGACCGGAATGGATGAAGATATGCTGCGTGTCGACAATGAAGGCGTTCAGGCTGCTGTCGTCGATCAACAGGATGCGCACCTGGTTGGGGCCGAGTCCCGCGGCCCGCAGAACCGGCGCGCCCAGTTGCTTGAGCGCGTGTTCGATATCGGCATCGCGCAGCAGGGTCGCGGCGCGCGCAGGGGCGGTGGCGATCAGCGCGCCCAGGCACAAGGCCAGTCCGGTCACCCGCAAGAGGTGCAGCGTTGCGTGATACATTGACGTTGCCCTGTCTTCGCCCCTAGGTCTGCTGCCGACACTGTAGGAAGAGAATGATGCGGAACTCAAGCCGGGGGGCGGTCGATCCCTTTATCGTGATGGACGTGATGGAGGCCGCGCGGCAGGCCGAAGACGCGGGTCGTCACGTCATCCACATGGAAGTGGGCCAGCCGGGCACGCCGGCGCCGGCCCTGGCGCGAAGCGCTCTGCAAAGCGCGATGAGCGCGGATGCGCTGGGATATACCGTCGCGTTGGGCCTGCCCGCGCTGCGCCAGCGCATCGCGCGGCTTTACGGCGACTGGTACAATGTCGATCTCGACCCGGCGCGCGTGGTGGTCACACCCGGATCCTCCGGCGGTTTCATCCTTGCGTTCACCGCGCTGTTCGATGCGGGCGACCGGATCGCGCTCGGCGCGCCGGGCTATCCGTCCTATCGCCAGATCATGAAATCGCTCGACCTGGTGCCTCTCGAGGTCCAGACCCGGGCCGAGGCGCGTTTCCAGATGGAGCCGTCTGACCTCGAGGGGCTGGACTATCAGGGCATGATGGTGGCCTCGCCCGCCAACCCCACCGGCACGATGCTGGGCAGGGAGGCGCTTGGCGCGATGATCGGCGCGGCGCAGGAGCGGGGCGCGGCGTTCCTGTCGGACGAGATCTACCACGGGATCGAGTACGAGCACAAAGCCGTCAGCGCGCTTCAGATCAGCGACGATGTCTGCGTGATCAATTCCTTTTCCAAGTATTTCAGCATGACCGGCTGGCGTGTCGGCTGGCTTGTCCTGCCGCCGGGCAACGTGCGGCAGGTCGAACGGCTGGCGCAGAACCTGTTCATCTGCGCGCCGCATGCAGCACAGGTGGCGGCGCTGGCGGCGATGGATGCAGGCGACGAGCTCGAGGCCAATATGGACGTCTACCGCGAAAACCGGCGCCTGATGATCGACGGGCTGCCGAAAGCCGGGTTCGACCGGATCGCGCCGCCCGACGGAGCGTTCTACGTCTATGCCGACGTCTCGCACCTGACCGATGACAGCCGCGCCTTCGCCCGTGCCATCCTCGACGAGGCCGGGGTGGCGGTGACGCCGGGGCTGGATTTCGATCCTCTGCGTGGCGGGGGCACCTTGCGGTTCTCCTATGCGCGGGCGACCGCGGACATTGCCGAAGGGCTTGATCGCCTGCAGCGATTCATGCGCGAGAGGGGCCACATCGACTGAGGCATGCGCGACGGGCATGCGCGGGCTGCCCTTCAGGCTGTCCCATCGGGATCGAATCCGGTATGATGACGTCAATGGCCCGGTGAGAGGCCTTGGTGGTGTCATGAGCGGTCTTCTGAAACATGTCCTGACGGCTCTCCTGTCCATCGTTCTGGCAGGGCCTGCTTTGTCGCAGGACCTTGGCGCGCTGGCGCGGTTCCTCGACGGTCGGATCTCGGACACGTGGCGCGGGGTAGAGGTGCAACTCGAGATCAGTCAGGGTGTGCCGTGGCGGGTCTTCACACTGACCGGCCCCAATCGTCTGGTGATGGATTTCCGCGAGGTCCAGTGGGGAGACGTCGCACCGGAAACTCTGAACAATGCGAAACGGGTCAAGACCCTGCGGATGGGCGGGTACCGTCCCGGATGGTCGCGGCTCGTCGCCGAACTGGCCGAGCCGATGGCGGTGCAGAGCGCGGAACTCGTGACCGACAGTTCGGATGGCGGGGCGACGATCACGGTGCGGCTCGAAGCTGCGGACCAGGCCGCGTTTGACCTGCACTCGGGTGCGCCGCGCGACCCGCGCTGGGACCTGCCGGCACCGGCGATTGTCGAAGCCATGCCGCCGCGCGATCCGAACCGGATCAGGATCGTGCTGGACCCCGGCCATGGTGGCATTGATCCGGGGGCCGAGCGCGAGGGCATCACCGAAGCCGACCTGATGCTGACCTTCGGGCGCGAATTGCAGGACGTGCTGCGCCGTGCCGGCGGCTTCGACGTCTTCCTCACCCGCGACGGCGATTACTTCGTCTCGCTCGAGGCCCGGGTGGCGCGGGCCCGCGATGCCGGGGCGGATGTGTTCATTTCGCTGCACGCCGACGCTCTGGCCGAGGGTGAAGCGCGCGGCGCCGCCGTCTATACCCTGTCCGAGGACGCGTCGGATGCGGCTTCGGCCGCGCTGGCCGAACGGCACAACCGCGACGACCTGCTGGCAGGGATCGACCTGAGCCAGTCGGATGACCGCGTGGCCAATGTGCTGATGAGCCTGGCGCGGCTGGACAACATGCCCCGAAGCGTGGCGCTTGCCGAGCATCTGGTGTCGGGGATGCGCAACGCGGTCGGACGGGTGCACAAGCGGCCCCTGCGCAGCGCCGGGTTCTCCGTGCTCAAGGCGGCGGACATCCCGTCGGTGCTGCTCGAAGTCGGGTTCCTGTCCACCGAGGAGGATCTGAAGAACCTCAGCGATCCGATCTGGCGACAGGGCATGGCAGCCGGGATCCGCGACGGGTTGATCGCCTGGCGTGACGAGGACAGGGCGCTGGCACCGCTGCGGCGCAATTGAAGCATGCCTGTGACCCTGCGTCATAGGCAACCGAATGCCGGTTCGAACGGCAATGTGTTTTGACCATTTCGCCCCAATTCTGTAGGGGTGGAGCACTGTAACAGGGGCGCGCCGTGACCAGATTTATCCTGTCCTTCTTCGGGGCGATATTCACGCTCATCACCATGGGGTTGCTGATGGTGGCGCTTGCCGTGGGCGGTGTCTTCTGGATGTATGGCCGTGACCTGCCGAGCCACGAGAGCCTGGCGCAGTACACGCCGCCGACGATCAGCCGGATTTATTCGGTCGAGGGACGGATCATTGACGAATTCGCGCAGGAACGCCGCCTGTTTACCCCTGCCAACCAGATCCCGGACCTGGTCAAGCAGGCGTTCATCTCGGCGGAAGACAAGAATTTTTACGAACACAAGGGTTATGACCTGCGCGGCATCGCCGCCGCCGCGTTCGACGCCGCGGCCTCGGGCGGTCGCGACGTGCGCGGCGCCTCGACGATCACGCAGCAGGTGATGAAGAACTTCCTGCTGTCCGGTGACCGGCGCGTGGAGCGCAAGATCAAGGAAATCATCCTCGCCTCGCGGATCGAGGAAACGCTGAGCAAGGACAAGATCCTCGAACTCTACATGAACGAGATCTTCCTCGGGCAGAATTCCTATGGCGTCACCGCAGCCGCGCAGACCTATTTCAACAAGGCCCTGACCGAACTTGCCCCGCACGAGGCCGCCACCCTGGCCTCGATGCCCAAGGCACCGTCGGATTACCATCCCGTGCGCCGCAAGGATCGGCTGCTGGCCCGGCGGAATTTCGTCCTGAAGGAAATGTACGAAAACGGCCATATCGACCAGGCGACCTACGAGGCCGAAGTCGCGCTGCCGCTCAAATCCGTCCAGAACGGCGATTACGAGCCGTTTCGCGATGCGCTGCCGCCGCGCAACTACTTCACCGACGAAATCCGTCGCCAGCTGAGCGTCGATTTCGGCGAAGGCGAGTTCTTCTCGGGCGGCTTCAGCGTGCGCGCGACGCTTGATCGCGAGCTTCAGCTGGAGGCCGAGGATGCGCTGCAACGCGCGCTCGAAAGCTATGACCGGTCGCAGGGCATCTGGCGCGGCACGGGCGAGACGCTCCCGGCGGACCAGTTGACCGACGAGGCAAGCTGGCGCGAGGCGCTTGGCGCCGTCACCATCGCCCGTGACATCCGCCTCGAAAACCCGTGGTATCCGGCAGTTGTGCTCGAGGTCGGCCAGAACGACGCGCGCATCGGCATCGAGGGTGTGCCCGACGACGAGGACGGCCACTGGATCCCGGCCAACGACGTGCAATGGGCGCGCAAGCGCAACGAGGACGGATCGCTGGGCCGTCGCGGGCAGGTCGCCGGCGACCTGGTCGAAGTCGGCGACGTGGTGCATGTCCGCCGCATGACCTCGGACAGCGATGGCAGCTTCATCCGCTGGACGCTGCGGCAGGTGCCGCAGGTACAGGGCGCTTTCATGGCGATGGACGTGAACACCGGTCGTGTCATCGCGATGCAGGGCGGGTTCAGCTATCAGCATTCGGTGTTCAACCGCGCGACGCAGGCACAGCGCCAGCCGGGATCGAGCTTCAAGCCCTTTGTCTTTGCCGCGGCCCTCGACAGTGGCTATTCGCCCGCCACCATCGTCGTCGACGCCCCGATCGAGATCAACACACCGCAAGGCGTCTGGCGGCCGCAGAACGCGTCGAACCGGTTTTACGGCCCGACGCCGTTGCGCACCGGGATCGAGCAGTCGCGGAACCTCATGACCATCCGCCTCGCGCAGGAGGTCGGCATGGACACGGTGGCGCGCTATGCCGAGAAATTCGGCGTTTACGACGATATGGGCCGGGTGCTGGCCAACGCGCTCGGCGCGGACGAAACCACGCTCTACAAGATGGTTGCGGCCTACGCGATGTTTGCCAATGGCGGCGAACGGGTCGAGCCGACACTTGTCGACCGGGTTCAGGACCGCTACGGCAACACCGTCTACAAGCATGATCAGCGCGTTTGCGAGGATTGCACGCTGGCCAGCCTGCAACCGGGGCAAGGGCCGACCGTGCGCAGCGACCGCGAGCGGGTGATGAATGCCGTCACCGCCTATCAGCTGACCTCGATGATGCAGGGTGTGGTCGACCGCGGCACCGCGCGCAGCGCCGTCAACCTCCCGGTGCCGACGGCAGGCAAGACCGGAACGACCAACGACTCAAAGGATGTCTGGTTCGTGGGCTTTACCTCGAACATCGTGGCCGGCTGCTATATCGGTTTCGACCAGCCGCGCAGCCTTGGCAGCGGCGCGTCGGGCGGCGGCATGTGCGGTCCGGTCTTCAATGCGTTCATGCAGAAGGCGGTGGCGAAATTCGGCGGCAGCGCGTTCCAGCCTCCGGAAAGCTGCCAGTTCATCAAGATCGACCGCAACACCGGTGCGCGCCTGTCGGATGACGCCAGCGGCGCGAACGTGGTGGCCGAATGTTTCCGCGAAGGCGAAGAGCCGATCTTCGGCATCCAGTTCGACGGCGGCTTCGCCATGGGATCGAATTTCGAACTCTACAGCCTCGGCGGCAGCGAGACCTCCAAGCAGGTCACGACGTCAAGTGGGGGCACCGGAGTTGTCGGGCCCAAGGCATCGTTCGGCACGTTGAGCTCTGGCGGGCTTTACTGACATCGCTTTACCGCATGATCGGACCGCGTCGTTGCCTTGAAGGGGCAGCGGTGCTGGTCTATCAGGTATCCACATCACGCCCCGAGCAAACAGGAACGCCCATGCGCGCTGAAATCGAGAACACCATTGAACGGATTGAAAAATCCGTGAACCTGCTGGGGCAGCGCCTGGATTGGGAAACGGCGCAGCACCGGCTGGAAGAATTCAACGCCCGCGTAGAAGATCCGAACCTGTGGGACGATCCTGCCGCGGCGCAGAAGCTGATGCGCGACCGCCAGATGCTTGTCGACGCGATCGAGACCTACACGTCGATCAAGCAGGACCTGTCCGACAATATCGAGATGATCGAACTCGGCGAGATGGAAGGCGATCAGGAGGTCGTCACCGATGCAGAGAATGCGCTCAAGACGCTGGCCGAGAAAGCCGCCAAGAAGGAACTCGAGGCGCTGCTTGACGGCGAAGCCGATGCCAATGACACGTTCCTGGAAATCAATTCGGGGGCGGGCGGCACGGAAAGCTGCGACTGGGCCAACATGCTGGCGCGGATGTATGTCCGCTGGGCAGAGCAGCATGGCTACGAGGTGGAACTGCAATCGGAAACGCCGGGCGAAGAGGCGGGCATCAAATCCGCCGCCTACAAGATCACGGGCCCCAACGCCTATGGCTGGCTGAAGTCGGAATCCGGTGTGCACCGGCTGGTGCGGATCTCGCCGTTCGACAGCGCCGCCAAGCGCCACACGTCCTTCTGTTCGGTCTGGGTCTACCCGGTGGTCGATGACAATATCGAGATCGAGGTGAACCCCGCCGACATCCGCGTCGACACCTACCGGTCTTCGGGGGCCGGCGGGCAGCACGTCAACACCACCGACTCGGCGGTGCGGATCACCCACGCGCCGACCGGGATCGTCGTGACCAGTTCCGAGAAATCCCAGCACCAGAACCGCGACATCGCCATGAAGGCGTTGAAATCGCGCCTGTACCAGCTTGAGCTGGACAAGCGGAACGAAGCCATAAACGCCGCGCACGAGGCCAAGGGCGATGCGGGCTGGGGCAACCAGATCCGGTCCTACGTGTTGCAGCCCTACCAGATGGTCAAGGATCTGCGCACCGGCCACGAGACCTCGGACACCAAGGGTGTGCTGGACGGTGACCTCGACCCGTTCATGGCGGCGACGCTTGCACAGAACGTGTCGGGCAAGTCCCGCGCCGACGCGCGCGCCGACTGACGCGGTCCGGATGACGCCCGGGCGCGGATGTTCCGTCGACGGAACATCCACGATGCGTCGACGCATCGTGGCGCGGTGTTCCGGGCGACGCGCGGTTGCCAAACCCGGCGCAAGCGGCTTTCATGTGCAGGTGACTGCAATGCGGTGGAGGACGGCATGAAGGACACTCCGGAACTCGGTGTGCCGGCACTGGAAGACGTGTCGATCGAAACCTTGCGCACCGCCTTGGCGCGCGGCTGGCGCGACCTGGTCCGCGCGCCGGGATATGCGCTGGTCTTCGGCGGGTTCTACGTTCTGGCGGGCTGGGCGATCACCTGGATCACGCTGCAAACCGGCACGACCTTCTGGCTGGTGCTTGCGGCGATCGGGTTTCCGTTGCTCGGACCCTTTGCCGCCGTCGGGTTCTACGAGGTCAGCCGCAGGCTGGAACGCGGTGATCCGCTGGTGTCTTCGGACATCTTCGGGGTCGTGCTGCACCAGTCGCGCCGCCAGTTGCCGTCGATCTGCGCCATCATCATCATGGTTTTTCTGTTCTGGTTCTTCATTGCGCACATGATCTTTGCCCTGTTTCTCGGGCTCAGCACGATGACCAATGTCTCAAGCTCGTTCGATGTCTACCTGACAGCCAACGGATTGATGATGCTCGGGGTGGGCAGTGTCGTAGGCGCGCTGTTCGCGATCTTGCTGTTCAACATCACGGTGATCGCCCTGCCGCTTCTGCTTGACCGAGAGGTGGATTTCGTCACCGCGATGATCACGTCGTTCCAATATGTGATGCGCAACCCGGTCATCATGCTGGGCTGGGGCGCGTTCGTCGCCATCGTGACCTTTCTCGCGCTGATCCCCGGCTTCCTTGGCCTGCTGATCGCCTTGCCGCTGCTTGGCCACGCGACATGGCACATCTACGATCAGGTGCGCTCACCGCCATTGGTGTCACAAGCCGCCTGACCGATTCAGGCCGCGTTCGGAGCGGCCTCGGGCGGCGCGATGCTGTCCCGCCCAAGCCGGACCAGCTCTGCCCGCAGAAGGTCCGAACGGGCGTCGCCGCGTTCCAGTGCAAAGACATAGGCGTGGGTCAGGTAGAACCCGGCGCAATCTTCGTCCTCCGCCTGCATCGCGGCCTCGTGGTACAACGCGACAAGGGCCGCAAGGTCGCCGACCGCATGCGCCCGGAGCAAGGCCGTGTCGAGCGTCCGGGTCATGCCGAAGCGCGCCTTTTGGCAATGCGGGTCGCCGCCCACCTGTGAAAGCAATGGGTCGGGCCATCCATCGCCGGGGAAAACCGGCCCCCGTCGAAGCCGGGCGCGCGGCGACCGCGCTGCATGCCTTCGACAACGAAGATGTCTTCCTCGAACACCTCCTTCCATTGCCGCGCGTTCGTCTCGCGCAGTTCGGCATCGGTGTCGGCTGTCGCGTAGTACAGATGTACATGCTCCTGAGTCCGCGTCGGGCCATCGGGGCGCAGAACGATCGCGAACGCGTGGTCGCGATGCACGCCCAGCAGCACGTTGGGATAGATTGCAAGGTATTCCGCGCCGGCCTCCCACTTGTCGTCCAGACCCGTGAAATCCGCAAAGCGCTGACCCGCCTTTCCGGTCAATTGCCGGTCGCTCTTCGCCCCGAAATCCCGTTCACCATGATCGGGGAACGGACGAACGTAACGGGCAGCAAGAAAT
>Ga0102929_1000865_pt1 | contig 17894 bp, 15 predicted proteins | sample SalPonR1_B_D2_MG_FD_78510 | JGI IMG/M metagenome (GOLD analysis project Ga0102929, IMG submission 78510) | Salt pond soil microbial communities from South San Francisco under conditions of wetland restoration - Salt Pond MetaG R1_B_D2_MG | ecosystem: Environmental > Aquatic > Marine > Intertidal... | reverse complement strand
TTCCTTCCGGATCTGACCGGGTTGGCGAGGCGCTTGCCCGCGCCAACCTCTCGAGTCATGAGTTAATTGTCATTCCCGGGAGATGCAAGAGGGCCGTCAAACGGCAGGTGCAACCGGACAAACCCGCCGGAACCGCCACCAAGATCGGTCGCGCCGAGGGCGGCAAGCTCTGCGGCATGTCGGCGAACCCCTGGTCCGGTCTCAAGTATCGCGCTCGCGCCGGGTTGTGGTGCGAACGACCACGTGACGCCGGCGGGCGGCGCCACCTGGCTGCGCGACCGGATATGGCGTACCAGAACCTCGCGCACCTGCGTCTTTCCGGTATGGATGCGTTCCGTGTCCGGTAGATCGGGGTAGCCGCCGCCGCCATAGGCCCGATAGCTGTTGGTGGCCAGTATGAACACATCCGACGCGCGGACCGGTTTGCCGGCATGGCGCAGGTCGCGGATACGGGTAGCGCCGGGCGAGGCCAAGGCGCCGCCAGGGGCGTGGCGGGCGGGTTGCGAAAGGTCGATCCGGTAGGTGAGGCCACTGATGACGTCGAAATCGTGTGACGGCATTTCAGGATTCAGCAACGGCACGCCCCGGGCGCCGGGGCCGATACGGTTGAAACAGCTTGCGGCACGCTCCAGCCAGTCGTGAAGTAACGCGCCGGTAATCCGCAAACCGCAAAGAGTGTTCGGAAAGATATAAAGATCGGCGGCATGGCGCAGCTTCAGCGGCCCTGCGGGAATATCGGTGTAATGGCCCGGTCCGCCACGGCCGCCGGCCTTGAAGGGGGCGGTCGCCGAAAGGATCGGAAGGTTCTCGTGCGCCGTCCCGCGCAGCAACTCCGCCATGGCCTCGTGCTGCGCTGCGTTCACAAGCCGTAGCGCGGCGCTGTCACCGACCATGGCAAGGTAACTGTGCAGCGGCGCGAGGCTGTGACCGATCGGGCGGCGGGTAAGCCTGAGTGTGGCAGCATGCGCCTTGGTCAGGGCGCGGCTGATCTCGGCATCCGGGACGGCCGCGATGCCGGTTTTCAAGCTGGTGACCGGACGTGCTTCGCTCCGGTGGCCGGTTATGGTCCAGTGACCATTGTGCCGCCGCAGGGCAAGATCCAGGATACCCAGGTGCGATCCGCCGAAACCCGCCATGACCGCGGGGGTCCCGCTGAGCGTGCCGATGGCCGAATCAACGGCGCCCCCATCAGTGCCGGGTACCGTGGAGTCCGGAAAGATCTGATGACTGTGCCCTGCCAGAAGCGCGTCGACCCCCGGCACCGCGGCGATCTGAAGGGCCGCGTTTTCCATGAATGGGTGCGCAGGGCCGGTGTCGATTCCGGTATGGGCAAGTGCGACAACCAGGTCGGCGCCCTCTTCACGGATGCGGGGTACAAGTTCGCGCGATGCCTTGACCATGTCCTCGCTGATCAACCTGTCCCCGAGATGCAGGTGATCCCAGCTCGTGACCTGAGGTGGCACCAGACCGATGATACCTATGCGAATGGGATGCTTTTTACCGTCATGGCTGCGGATCATGCGGTCCAGCAGAAGGTATGGCGGAAGGAATCCACCGCAGGTCAGCTTCAGGTTTGCGCAGGTCACGGGATGGCGCGCGGCGCTCAGCATCCGGGTGAGCCAGGGCAGCCCGAAATTGAACTCGTGATTGCCAAGGGTTGCGGCATCATAGGCCAGGCAATTCATCGCAAGTATGGCCGGATGCACCCCCGTCCAGCCGCTTTGCGGATCGGCGGTGATATCCGCCACGGGCGATCCTTGCAGCGCATCCCCGTTATCGAAAAGCAGGACATTGTCAGCCTCGGCGCGCGCCGCACGGATGAGGGTCGCGGTGCGGGCCAGCCCGTCCTCGCGGCCCCCGTGATCCCCGTAATAGTCATATGGCAGAAGATGGGAATGCAGATCGGTCGTTTCGAGAAGTCTTAGCGTCGCCCGAGCCTCGTTTTCGGCTGTGCGCAACGGCGCGCGCGGAAATGATGTTTGTAGTACCATGCGATAGGGACGCGTCTTGCTGTTCCGACCCGTCGTCTGACCGGGCTTCCTCTGCTGTGCACCCTAGTTTCAACCCGGAAATGCTGACAAACATCAAATGCGCGTCAAGGTTGTTTATTATTACAGCGTAACAATTTAGTCACCGGACTCCCTGCGTGTTGCTCTTTCGGCCGGTTCATGGCACCCGGTATGCAGGAGGCACTCATGCGCGATGCGGAAAACGTCACATTCGGGGGGTCGGCGCTTGATCGTGCAGCGGAGCTTCGCGGCGATGAAACCTGCCTAGCGGCGGCCACCAAGGAGGCCGGGGCGCGCACGGTCCTGATCTGGCGCGGCAAGGTTCTGGTTTCCGGACCGAACCGGGAAACCCTTGTAAGACTGGCGATGGACCACCCTGTGATGCGGCTGGCCGTGGCGCCGCCGATCCTTCTGGGCCGGGAGACGGATGGTGCGCTGTGCTTCGCGCATGATATCTCCGGCTGGACACCGGACGAGCTTGACCCCGATAGGGTGGGCGGTTTCCTGGACACCAGCGAGCAACGCCATCCGGATCTTCCCGCTGAAAATGTCTTTGCCGATCTGCGCCTTATCATGACATGCCTGTCACCGCGCGACGCCGAACTTGCCGCAACCGCCAAGGCGATCCTTGGCTGGCATGTCAGTCACCGCTTCTGCGCCCGGTGCGGCGTGGAAAGCCGGATGGTCATGTCCGGCTGGCAGCGCAGTTGCGATGTGTGTGGCGGTCAGCACTTTCCGCGCACGGACCCGGTCGTGATTATGCTGATTCTGCACGGGAATTCGGTTCTTCTGGGGCGATCCCACGGATGGCCCGAGGGGATGTATTCACTGCTGGCGGGTTTCGTCGAACCGGGAGAGACATTCGAGGCGGCGGTGCGCCGCGAGGTCCACGAGGAGTCCGCCATCCATGTCGGCGCAGTGGAGTATCTCGCGTCGCAACCCTGGGCCTTTCCGTCATCGCTGATGGTGGGGTGTCGCGGTGTCGCGACCTCCGGCGAGATCAGGGTGGACCCGACCGAGATCGACGACGCGATATGGGTCAGCCGAGAGGAGGTTCTCGCTGCCTTTGCCGGCGAACATCCATTCCTGCAACCCGCAAGGGAGGGCGCTATCGCCCATTTCCTGTTGCGCAACTGGCTTGCGGACCGGCTGGATTGAAGCAAGAATGCCCCGACAGCAATAAACGGGGCAGGCAATGAAAATCTCGACAAAGGAAGATATCGCGGCGCCGATCGAGCGGGTTTTCGCGGAGATTTCCGATTTCCAGTCGCTGGAGCGGGCAGCACTTCGGCGCGGCGCGGAAGTATCGAGGGTTGACGACCAGAACGGGCCATGCGCCGGCATGGCATGGGATGCCAAATTCGATCTTCGCGGAAAGCGCCGTGAACTGCATCTCGAACTGATACGCCACGATCCGCCCGATACTCTGGTGTTTGCATCCCGGTCGCCAAACATGAGCGGCGGCATGACACTCGATCTGGTGGCACTGTCGCGCAACAGCACGCGGATGAACATAGAAATTGAAATGGAGCCGCGTACACTTTCCGGGCGGCTGCTGATCCAGTCCCTGAAACTGGCACGCAACAGCATGATGAAGAAATTTCGCGCCAACGTGGACAAGTACGCGCGCGGCATCGAGGAAAGATATGCCAAATCCACCTGAAAATGGCGCCCCCGCATGCCGGGGACGCCAGGTTCAGGCCGAGGTAAGGCGCTGGTGGGTTATATCCGGATGATCTGGTGTCGGATCGTTCAGCCGACCTGGATGCTTTCCTGCCTGTCACCAAGATCGAACGCGCTGAACAGCCGGTCATCGCGGTCTTCGAGGTCGCGCGCCCCGAGGTCTCCACGTTCCTTGCGGTCCTGGATGTCCAGATGGCTCAGGACACTGTTTTCACGGTCCTTGAGGTCCCGCGCGTCGTAGATGCCACGTTCGCTGCGGTCCTGGATGTCGACGGCACTCAGGTCACGGGTTTCGCGGTCCTGGATGTCGAACGCCTTGTAGGTGCCTTGCTCGATCCGGTCGCCGATATCCACTTCGGCGATGGCGGTGGTTGCGGTCGCGGTTGCGGCGACAAGTGCGATGATGCTGAGGGTACGCATGGTGTCTCCTTTCAGGTTCTGGTCTCGTGATCGTCTGTCTTCTGATGCGGGTTTCCGGCCCGCTGTCATGACAGGAAAATGGGAAGCTTCTGGCACATTGAAAGCACTTGTCGCCTCGACGTGAAAATGCGCTCACCGACGAACGCGCTTCTGTGAAAGAAGCGTGAAAATCCCCGATGAACAGAGGGTTGTGAATGACGGCCTCGTGACCCTGCAAGCGGAATGGAGGAGCGCGGCAGGCCCTAGTGACGCCGCGGGTCGGCCGGATACACGCCGAGGATCTTTATTTCTGACGTGAAGTAATCCAGCTCGTCCAGCGCCCGGCGAACCGCCGGATCATCGGGATGTCCTTCGATGTCCGCATAAAACTGCGTGGCATTGAATGATCCGCCGACCATGTAGCTTTCAAGCTTGGTCATGTTGACGCCATTGGTCGCGAATCCACCCATTGCCTTGTACAGAGCGGCCGGAATGTTGCGCACCTGGAAAACGAAGCTGGTCATCATGCCGTCATCGCCACGGCGGGTCAGGTCCGGCTCGGGCGCCATGAGCAGGAACCGGGTGGTATTGTTGCCTTGGTCCTCGATGTGGCGCGCCAGGACGTCAAGGCCGTAGATCTCCCCGGCGAGTTCGCTGGCGAGGGCGGCTGCGCTCGGCTCTCCCTCTTCGGCGACGTGCTTGGCCGATCCTGCCGTATCGGCGCCGGTCACGCGCTGAATGCCGTGCCTGGCAAGAAAATCGCGGCACTGTCCCAGCAGCATCGTGTGGCTCATCGCCGTCCTTATCCTGGACAGGGGCGTGCCCGGTATCGCGAGGAGGTTGATATGCACGCGAACGAAACTTTCCTGCACGATATGAAGCCCGGACTCGGGCAGGAGGTGGTGTATGTCCGCCACCCGCCCGAAGGTCGAGTTTTCGACGGGAAGCATTGCCAAAGCCGCCTCCCCGCTGCGCACCGCCTCGATCGCGTCCTCGAAGGTGCGGCAGGGCAGCGCTTCCAGTTCCGGGCGTGTTTCACGGCAGGCCTGGTGCGAATAGGCGCCGGGCTCACCCTGAAAAGCGATGCGTCTGTTCATTGGCCGATTGTCCGTTTGCGGGCCCGCGACCGGGCGTTTGGTCGCGCAAACTATACCTTGCTTCCGAGAAGGGGAAGCAATAGATACCCGCCAAAAGGGATCAATTGGAAACGGGCCTATGTTTGACACGATGACACTGACCAAGATCGTCGGCGGCTTCTGCGGTGCGCTGCTGGTTTTCCTGATGGGGAACTGGGCCGGCGAGACCATATATTCGATGGGCGGCGGCCACGGCGATCACCATGAACAGGGTTATGTCATCGACACCGGAGATGACGGAGAGGAAGAAGTCGTCGAGGAAACCGGGCCGTCATTCGAAGAGCTTTTCGTTTCGGCGGACGCAGGCAAGGGCGAGCGCGTGTTCAACAAGTGCAAGGCCTGCCACAAGATCGAGGATGGTGCCAACGCGACCGGTCCGCATCTTTACGGGGTCGTTGGGCGTGATGTCGGTGCGGCGGATGGTTTTGGCTATTCCGGAAGCCTCAAGGCGGTGGCCGATGTATGGACACCGCAGGAACTGGATGCTTTCCTCGAGAACCCGAGCGGCTACGCCCCGGGCACCTCGATGGGCTTTTCGGGCTTGGGTGACGCGGAGGATCGTGCCAACGTGATCGCCTACCTCGATGAGACGGATGGCGATACCTATGTTCTTGAGGTGTCTGACGGTGATACCGTGGAAGCCGAGGAAGTGATGGACGAGGCCACCGACGAAGGTGCGACCGAAGACGCCATGGGCGAGGACGAGGCCTCGGCCGGTCAGGAAGGCGCGGACACGGAGATGGCCGCAACAGGCGATACCGGGGGCGAAATGTCCGAGGCTGAGACGGCGGGTGACGCCACGACCGGGGACACATCGGCGGAAGATGTCGCGGCCACCGAGGAAGAAGCCGCGCAGGCGGACACCGGTGAAGCAGAAGATGCGGGAGCGCAAACTGCTGAAAGCGAAGCGGCCGCAGAAGAAGAGCCGGCCGATGCGGCCGGCGGGACGTCCGAATTCGCACAGATGGTTGCATCCGCCGATCCGGACGCCGGGCAGAAATTGTATCGCGGTTGCCAAGCCTGCCACAAGCTGGAAGATGGCGCCAACGGTGTCGGGCCGCATCTTTATGATGTTGTCGGGCGCCCGGTGGCCTCGGTCGAAGGGTATCGGTATTCCGGCGCCCTTGAGGAACTGGGGGGCGACTGGACCGTCGACCGCATGAGTGCCTGGCTGGAAGATCCGCGCGGCTTCGCACCGGGCAACAAGATGGGATATCCTGGTCTGAGGGACGAGGGCGACCGGGCCGACCTGATCGCCTATTTGCAGACCACTGGCGAATAACGCCAGTTCGGGATGAGAGTTTCAAGGCCGCCATTTCCGCAAGGGATGGCGGCCTTTTGAGTCTGGACGTCCCATGCGGACTGGGACGGCTCAGCGCCCCAACTGTTCACTTCGGCGCTTGAATGTTGCATCTTGCCTCATTTAGCTTGCGCGCAAGAGCAGATGCACCACTTTGCCACCGAAGCAGGAGAAATCAGCGATGACCGCAAGATCCTTTCGCGGCCAATATGGGGCGCAGGCTGCCACGACACTGACCTGGCGCATCCTGACCGCCTTTTTCGTGTTGTCCGTGGGGGTGCTGCTGACGCAGGCGACACTGGCCCAGGACGGAGATGGCACCAGGGTGATCAGGTCGCATGGCTACTCCTATTTCGGTGATCTCACCTATCCTGCGGATTACGAGCATTTCGAGTATGTGAACCCTGATGCGCCGAAGGGCGGCGAGATTTCGCTGCACGCGCCGGGGACCTTTGATTCGATGAATCCCTATTCACGCAAGGGACGGGCCGGGCGATACTCCTGGATGGTCTACGAAAGCCTTCTGGGCGAGATGCCGGCCTCCGGCGGCGGAGCTCCGGCGGATGTTTATGGCGAGATGTACGGGCTTCTGGCCGAGAGCCTGGAATACGACGCCGGCAAGACCTGGGTGATCTTCAACATGCGCCCCGAGGCGCGTTTTGCCGATGGCCATCCCGTGACTGCCGAGGACGTGGTGTTTTCGCATAACCTGTTTCTGGAGCAGGGTTTGCCCTCCTATGCTCAGGCAGTGAGCCGACGGGTGACCGGCGCACAGGCGCTGGATGAGCACCGGGTCAAATTCACTTTCGCCAAGGACATTTCCCGCCGGTCGCTGATTGATCAGGTCGGCTCCACACCGGTGTTTCCCAAGCACTGGTACGAGGAAACCGGTGCGCGGCTCGACGAGCCGCGGCTCGATGCAGCGCCCGGATCCGGCCCCTACCAGCTGGAAAGCTACGAGGTGAACCGGCGTATCGTCTACAAGCGCAACCCGGATTACTGGGGCAAGGATCTGCCAATCAACGTGGGCCGGCACAACTTTGACCGGATACGGATTGAATATTTTGCCGATGACAGCGCCGCCTTCGAGGCGTTCAAGGCCGGTATCTACACCTTCCGTAGCGAAAACAACTCCAAGAAATGGGCCACCGGCTACGACTTTCCCGCGGTTCAGAAGGCTGATGTGAAACTGGAGGAGTTGCCGGACGGAACGCCACCCACACCCAATGGCATCGTCTTCAACCTGGGCCGTGAAGTGCTGCAGGACGTTCGGGTGCGCAAGGCGATTGCGCTGGCCTACAATTTCGAATGGACCAACGAGTCTCTGCAATACGGGCTGTTCAAGCAGAGGCATTCCTTCGTACAGGACACCCCGCTCCAGGCCGAGGGTGTGCCGGAAGGTGCCGAACTGGAGCTTCTGAAAAGCCTTGGAGACGTGGTGCCCGACGCGGTGCTGACGGAACCGGCGGTGCGTGCCCACGAATCGCGCGCCGCCCGTCTCAATGACCGGCGCAACCTGCGCCGGGCGATGACATTGCTGGACGAGGCCGGCTGGCAGGTGGGTGACGACGGCAAGCGCCGCAACGCAGAGGGCGAATTGCTGAGCCTTGATTTCCCGATCCCGTCATCGGGATCGGCGACCCTGGGCGCGATCGTGGAAAGTTTCGTCAACAATCTGCAGAAGATGGGCATCGACGCGAGCTACGAAAAAGTCGACCCGTCGCAATACACGCTGCGCAACCGTGAGCGCGATTATGATCTTGTCTTCGACAACTACGCGCCCTTTCTCGAAGCGGGCACCGGCCTGATGCAGCGCTATGGCTCGACCGAGGCGGAGTTCAGCCTGTTCAACCCGGCCGGGCTGGCCAGCCCGCTCGTGGATGCCATCATCGAGGCGGCGCTGAACTCGGAAACCAGCGAAGAGGAACAAGTGGCGCTGACGGCGCTCGACCGTGCCCTGCGGTATGAACGTTTCATGGTGCCGGTCTGGTACAATGACAGCTACTGGGTGGCCTACTGGAACATGTACGAGCATCCCGAAACACTGCCGCGATATGCGCTCGGCGTGCTGGATTTCTGGTGGTTCAACGCCGACAAGCGTGCCAGGCTCGAATCCTCGGGCGCGCTGAGGTAACCGCCGCATGGGGGCATACATCCTGAGACGGATCTTGCTGATCATCCCCACGCTGCTGGGGATCATGATCATCAATTTCGTGCTTGTGCAGTTCGTTCCGGGCGGTCCCGTCGAACAGGTCATCGCCAACATGCAGGGCCAGGGCGACGTCTTCGAAGGCTTTGCCGGCTCAGGCAATGATGCCGGGCAGGAGTCGGCAAGCGCGGGCAACGAGAAATACCTCGGCGCGCGGGGGCTGCCGCCGGAACTGATCGAGGATCTCGAAAGGCAGTTCGGCCTGAACAAGCCGCCACTCGAGCGGTTCGTGGACATGATGTGGAACTACATGCGCTTCGACTTCGGCGAGAGCTATTTCCGCAAGATCGAAGTGACCGATCTGGTGTTGGAAAAGATGCCGGTCTCGATCAGTCTCGGTTTATGGTCAACGCTTATCGCCTACCTGATCTCGATTCCGCTGGGCATCCGCAAGGCGGTGCATGACGGCGCCCCATTCGACACATGGACGAGCGGCGCGATCATTGTCGCATACGCCATCCCGTCCTTTCTGTTCGCGATCATGCTTCTCGTGCTTTTCGCCGGGGGGAGTTACTGGCAACTCTTTCCGTTGCGCGGGCTCACATCCGACAATTTCGAGGAGCTGACGATTGCCGGAAAGATCGTCGACTATTTCTGGCACATCACCCTGCCGGTGCTCGCCTCCACCATCGCCGCCTTCGCGACGCTGACACTGCTCACCAAGAATTCCTTTCTCGACGAGATCAAGAAGCATTACGTGATGACGGCCCGCGCCAAGGGCCTTTCGGAAAAACGGGTGCTTTACGGGCATGTGTTCCGCAACGCGATGCTGATCGTCATCGCGGGTTTCCCGGCAGTCTTCATCGGCATATTCTTCGGCGGGTCGGTCCTGATCGAAACGATCTTCTCGCTTGACGGTCTCGGGCGGCTGGGATTCGAGGCCGCGGTGGGGCGGGATTATCCGGTGATGTTCGGGACGCTCTTCCTGTTCGGGTTGATCGGGTTGCTGGTCAACATCCTGTCGGACCTGATGTATGTGCTTGTCGATCCGCGGATCGACTTCGAGAAGCGGGAGGGCTGACGTGACGAGCGCCGCTTTCCGCGTCAGACACCACGACAGGGGGCGCTGCCCCCGCCGCGCCTCCGGCGCGCCTCCCCCGGAGTATTTCGGGAAAGATGAAGGTGGCGCGGCATGATCCGGCTGTCGCCTCTCAATCGCCGGCGCTGGCGCAACTTCCGCCGCAACCGGCGTGCATTCTGGTCGCTGATCGTGTTCTCGATCCTGTTCACGATATCGCTTTTCGCCGAGTTCGTGGCCAATGACCGGCCGATCCTGGTGCAGTATCGCGGCGAATATTTCACCCCGATCTTCAGCTTCTATCCCGAGACGGCCTTTGACGGCGATTTCGAGACGGAGGCGATCTACCGCGACCCGGAAGTGGAATGCCTTATCGTCTCGGGGGGGCTGGACATCTGTTTCGATGATCCCGGGGGGGTGATCTCAGATGCTGGGGATGGCGTCGTCAACGGATCGGAGATCGAGAAGGGCTGGACGCTCTGGCCGCCCATTCCGTACAGTTTCGACACCTCTGTCGACCGTTCCGGAGCTGCGCCACTGCCCCCCAACGAGCAGAACTGGCTTGGCACGGATGATACCAAGCGCGACGTGCTTGCACGGGTGATCTACGGGTTTCGTCTATCGGTCCTGTTCACGCTGATCGTGACCGCGCTGTCCTCGATTATCGGCGTATTCGCCGGGGCGATCCAGGGGTATTTCGGCGGGTGGCTGGACCTCATATTCCAGCGCATCATCGAGATATGGGCGGCAACGCCCCAGATCTACGTGATCATCATCCTTTTCGCGATTCTGCCGCGAAGTTTCTGGCTTCTGGTCGTGATCACGGTGCTTTTCGGATGGATGGCGCTGGTGGGCGTGGTGCGGGCCGAGTTCCTGCGCGCGCGCAACCTGGAATATGTTCGTGCGGCCAAGGCATTGGGTGTGTCCAATCTGACGATCATGTTCCGCCACATGCTGCCCAATGCGATGGTGGCAACGTTGACAATGCTTCCTTTCGTGATCACCGGCACGATCTCGTTGCTGGCGGGGCTCGATTTCCTGGGCTTCGGTCTGCCGTCTTCCTCGCCCTCGCTCGGGGAGCTGACGTTGCAGGCAAAGCAGAACCTTCAGGCGCCGTGGCTGGCCTTTACCGCTTTCTTCGCCTTCGCGATCATGCTGTCGCTGCTGGTGTTCATCTTCGAGGGCGTGCGTGACGCGTTCGATCCCAGGAAGACTTTCGAATGAGCCTGCTTGATGTTCAGAACCTGAATATCGGCTTCCGGCAGGACGGTGAACTGATCCCTTGCGTGCATGGCGTGTCCTTTTCGGTGAACCGCGGCGAGACGGTGGCGCTGGTCGGGGAATCGGGATCGGGGAAATCGGTCACCGCGCTGTCCACGGTGTCGCTTCTGGGGACGGCCGCGCAGGTTTCGGGCAGTGTGACATTCAACGGCGCGCAGATGATCGACGCCGAGAACAAGGTGTTGCGCAGGGTGAGGGGCAATGACATCAGCTTCATCTTCCAGGAGCCGATGACATCGCTCAATCCCCTTCACACGCTGGAAAAGCAGATCACGGAAAGCCTGGAACTGCACCAGGGCCTGACGGGTGACGAGGCAAGGGGGCGCATCATCTCGTTGCTTGAACGGGTTGGCATTCGTGATCCCGAAAGCAGGTTGGGCGCCTATCCGCATCAGCTCAGCGGCGGGCAGCGGCAACGCGTGATGATTGCCATGGCGCTGGCCAACAAGCCCGATATCCTGATCGCCGATGAACCCACGACCGCGCTTGACGTCACAATTCAGGCCCAGATCCTTGAACTGCTGGCCGAGCTCAAACGGGAAGAGAACATGGGGCTTCTCTTCATAACCCATGATCTGGGCATCGTGCAGCGCATTGCCGACAGGGTTTGCGTCATGAAAGAGGGTGAAATCGTTGAAGCGGGTCCGACGTCCCGGATTTTCCGGCAGCCCGAACATGCGTACACCCGCAAGCTTCTGGATGCACGTGCCACGGGCGGCCCTGACCCGGTGCCGGGTGACGCGCCGGTCGTGGTGCAGACAGAAGGCTTGAGGGTCTGGTTTCCGATCCAGCGTGGATTCCTGCGCCGCACGGTCGGGCATGTAAAGGCCGTCAATGACGCCACGATGAACGTGCGGGCCGGCGAAACCCTCGGGGTCGTGGGTGAGTCCGGTTCGGGAAAGACAACGCTGGCTTTGGCGATCATGCGTCTGATCGGGTCACAGGGACGGATCACATTCGACGGGCAGGACGTGAACAAGTGGTCCACCCGCGCCTTGCGCCGGCACCGTCGGGACATGCAGATCGTTTTCCAGGATCCTTTCGGCAGCCTCAGCCCGCGCATGACCTGTGAACAGATCATTGCCGAGGGGCTGGGCGTACATGGAAAGCCCGATCACCGGCACCTTCGGGAATTGGTGGCCGAGGTGATGGAAGAGGTGGAGTTGGCTCCCGCGACGATGGACCGTTACCCGCACGAGTTTTCCGGCGGACAACGCCAAAGGATCGCCATCGCGCGGGCAATGATCCTGCGCCCGCGGCTGCTGGTGCTGGATGAACCCACCAGCGCGCTGGACATGACGGTGCAGGTTCAGATCGTCGACCTTCTCAGGCGGTTGCAGGTCAAGTACGGGCTGGCCTACCTCTTTATCAGTCATGACCTTAATGTCGTGCGCGCCATGAGCCACAAGATCATGGTCATGAAGGGCGGTGACGTGATCGAGGCCGGACCCTCAGAAGACATTTTCACCGCGCCGAAGACCGAATATGCGCGCACGCTTCTGAGTGCCGCGCTTGATCCCACAGGTTGAACGCATTCAAAGGCCGGCGAATTCCACAACCACCCCCGCATGATCGCTGGCGTGCGGACGGTTCCTTCCGACGCTTGGCAGATGGACACCGGCATGGCGCCGTGCCGCGCGCTCCAGTCCCTCGCGATGAATTTCCGGCATGGCCCTCGGAAAGGCCCGGGCCAGCGCCGGACTTGCCAGGAACGCATCGGGCATTGCGTAACGATCCGACCAGCGGTCGTAAAAGGACCAGCGGTCCTGCTCCTTGATCCGGGCCATCAGATCCACTGCAAACGGTGCAAGGAGCGGGGCCGATGCCGGGTTGCCATCCGGCTCCCAGGGTTCGTTGAGATCGCCGGCGATCAGCCATGTCGCGGATGCAGGATCGGTGAAGCGCCTCTCGACAAGGCGCCTTACCGCCCGCGCCTCCAGCCTGCGCGCCGCCCAGGCCGATGCTGGATCGGGGTAGGGGGCCTTGAAGTGGCACAGGAAAAGCGTGACGCCTGCAAATTCCACCCTCAGGCAATCGCGCCGGAATACAGGTTTTTCGGGGTCGCCGCGCAGGTCGATATCGGCCGCCCGGAGCCCGGCGTGGCCTGTAACCTCCAGCGGTGCGATACGGCTCAGCAGCGCGATGTCCAGACCTCGCCCGTCATTGCCGTGACTGCAGTGCCGCCATGGATAGGCCCTGACGCCGGCCGGGAGCAGGAAATTGTCATGGAAGTGATCCAGTGTGGCCCGGTCGAACACCTCCTGCAAAGCCAGCACATCGGCCTTCATGTCGCCGATCACCTGTGCCGTCAGTTTCCGGTCCATCCGGTCCAGCGCCGGATCGGCAGTTTCACCGGTATCTGAATCACGCGCCCCATCCAGCCTGCTGCCGCCGCGGGGCCGCAGGTTCTGGAGGTTGAAGCTGGCGATGCGCATCGGGCGCGCCGCGTCTAGATCGCGGAACTGTGGCCGGCGGTACTCAACTCGTAGGCGTCGAAGCTGCGGGCGATCATCCGTGTGAGCGGCCGGGCTTGAGGTGGCACAAAGAGGCTATCCGAATCCAGCGTCAGCAGGCCCGGGAAATCATCGGCCGTCCTGCGCAGAATCGCCCGGACCGTTTCCTCCGAAACCTCGAGATTATCGCGAAGATCCGCAACTTCGATGCGAAAATCGCACATCAGTGCCTCGATCATCCGGCCGCGCATCCTGTCCTCTTCCGTGAAGACATGACCGCGACTGGTTGAAAACCGGCCTTCGCGTATCGCGCCTGTATGGGCGCCCGTGGCCGGTGCGTTCTGGGCATAACCTTGCGGAAAGCGCGAGATCGAGGAGGCGCCGACCCCGATCAGCGCATCTGCGGTGTCGTCGGTGTAGCCCTGGAAATTCCGGCGCAGCCGCCCCGTCTTCTGGGCGATTGTCAGACCGTCGTCCTGAGTGGCGAAGTGATCGATCCCGATTTCGGCGTAGTTGTCCCAAAGGAACAGCCGCCGCGCGGTTTCATAAAGCTCCAGCCGTTCTTCGGGTGTCGGCAGCGAATCGGATGGGATCATCTGCTGCCGCTTGGCCATCCAGGGCACGTGTGCATAGCCATAGAGCGCAACTCTGTCCGGGTTGAGCGAAAGAAGCTTCTGAACGCTTTCGGTTATCCTCTCCCGTGTCTGGAACGGCAATCCATAGAGGATATCGGCATTCAGGCTTGCAACGCCCCGGGCACGGATCTCGTTAACGGCGTCGCGGGTGATGTCATAGCCCTGGATGCGTCCGATGCTTTGCTGGATCTGGTCGTCGAAATCCTGAACACCGATCGAGGCGCGATTCATCCCGGCGGCCGCGAGCGCATCAAGCCGCGGCCCGTCAATCTCGTTCGGGTCGATTTCAACCGAGAATTCAGTACTCTCCGTAAAAGGAGCGACATCCCGTATCGCTCCGGCCAGGTCTTCCATCATGTCCGGTGTCAGCAAGGTCGGTGTCCCGCCGCCCCAGTGCAACCGAGACAGATGCACATCCCCTGGCAGATGTGCGCGGATCATCTCCAACTCCGCCTTCAGGGTTTCCAGGTAAGCGCGCACCGGCCGGTCACTTTGTGTGCCTTGGGTGCGGCACGCGCAAAACCAGCAAAGCCTGCGACAGAACGGCACATGCACATACAACGATATGCCCGAACCTTCGGGAATCGCTTCAATCCATTGCGCAAAATGCCCTGATCTGACATGACTGCCAAAGTGCGGCGCGGTTGGATAGCTGGTATAGCGCGGCACTTTCGCGTCGAACAATCCCAGTCTGGCCAGTTGTGTTTTCGTAATCATGACCCTAGATCTACAAACTGATTATCTCCGCAGCCTTGACGCAGATCAAATACAAAGCGCACCGTGATGCTGAATGAAAAATTCCCTACCCTGAACGAAGGGTGCAGCGATTGCCCCATACGCCACAGGGCAGTGTGCGCGCGATGTGATGCGGATGAGCTCCGGCTGCTGGAGGAGATAAAATACTATCGCAACTACGAGGCCGGACAGACGATCGTCTGGTCGGGCGATCCGATGGATTTCGTCGGATCCGTGGTGTCCGGTATCGCAACGCTGACCCAGACGATGGAGGATGGTCGCCGTCAGATGGTCGGGCTGCTGTTGCCGAGTGACTTCGTCGGGCGACCGGGGCGGAACGCGGCTGCCTATGATGTGGTGGCGACAACCAACCTAGTCATGTGCTGCTTTCGCAGAAAGCCGTTCGAGGACATGATGGTGCGCACACCGCATATCGCGCAGCGTCTGCTGGAAATGACGCTTGATGAACTTGATGCCGCACGCGAATGGATGCTGGTGCTGGGCCGCAAGACGGCCCGTGAAAAAATCGCGTCGCTGCTTGCGATCATCGCCCGTCGTGACGTGGCGCTGAATATGGCGAGGGGAAGTGGGAGAATCGTTTTCGATCTTCCGCTTACGCGTGAGGCCATGGCCGATTATCTTGGTTTGACACTCGAAACCGTCAGCCGCCAGATTTCAGCGCTCAAGAAGGAAGGCGTCATCGAACTCGAAGGCAAGCGTCATGTGACCGTGCCAGACTTCGACCGGCTGCTTGATGAAGCCGGCGATGACAGTGACGGCGGCGTTCTTTCGTGACAGCCGCGACGGGGGCGGTTAAGCTACGGCTTGCGGTTGCGGGAGGGTCCGGCGCTCGCGTTTGTCAATGCAGGGGTCTTCGATGGGTATCGAGAGCGTTTTGATCATGCTGGTTGTCGGCGCCGTGGCTGGCTGGCTTGCCAGCCTGATCGTCAAGGGCATCGGGTTCGGGCTTCTGGGAAACATGGCCCTCGGCATTGTCGGAGCCTTCGTCGCGGGCCTCATATTGCCAAGGCTGGGCCTCAGCATAGGAGGGGGCTTCGTCGGGGCCATCATACACGCTACAATCGGCGCGGTGATCCTGCTGTTCCTGATCCGGATCATCAAGCGGACCTGACATCCGCGCGCCGACGGGGGCGGACCCGGAGAAACGCGGCCCCGCGATCTCGCGCAGCAGCTTGATCCGCATGGCACTGGCCACGTCCTCGAAATCTTCCGCGGTGATCACGAAGGCACCATTGCCGCCGATCACATGCGCATGAAAATAGCTGGTGAGATCGCGGTATTTCAATTCCTCGATCGCCAGCGCGTTTATCACCACGCCGCGGCGCACCAGCCGGTCGCGCATCTCGTGCAGCAGGTCAAGGTCATCGGCCTCGCCATTGCCGGACAGGTCGATCACCTGCCGCCGCGCCGTACCCGGCGCCGTTTCCAGCATTCGCGCCGCGAATTCCAGCCCGGAATGGATCATCGTCCCGCCACCCGGTAGCCTGCGGGGCATATCCGCGACCGTGTCGGCATAAGCGGCCGTGCCGGACGGGCTGCGCAGGCGGACCCAATCGAGGCCAAGCGCCTGGCGCGTCACGCTCGACCACTGCACAATGGCGACTGCGATGCCGCCCGGGGCGTGCGCGACCGCCGAGGCCACCGCCGGGTCGCGGAACGCCCGCGCGGTGCCGGTTCGCTGAAGGTCGAATTCCTCGTCGTTGACGCTGGCCGACACATCGAAGGCCAGAACCAGATGAAGTTCCATCCGATCCTCTGCCCGCCCCGCGCCGGGAAGTGCCACGACCACGACAAGAAGCAACAGGCCCATGGCCGCCAGTTTTCGTGCCACCGCCATCACGTGCATTCCGTTTTCACAATCCGGAGCGTCGGTCACTGTTCCGGATTGATCAAGTCACATTGGCGTGCATATGGTGCAGTGGCTGCTGTCAGTGCGCCATGAAGACCGGTAGAGCGGCCTCTTCGAGCATGTAGCGCGTGGCCCCGCCGAAGATCGCTTCGCGGAAGCGGGAATGACCGTAGGCGCCCATCACGATCATGTCCGCTTCCATGTCTTCGCCATGCCGGTTGAGGACATCCGACACCCGTGGAAGCGTTTTGCTCAGGACGTCGATCTCGACCTTGACGCCGTGCCTTGCAAGATACTGCGACAGCAGACCACCGGGATCCGAACGTGCCGGTCCGTGGGCGGGTGGATCGACCACCACCACATGGACCACGTCGGCCTGTTGCAAGAGCGGAAGCGCGGCTCGCACGGAACTCAGGGCCTCGACGCTTTCGTTCCAGCCGATCATTATGCGTTTCGGAACCGGGTTCATGCTTCCGCCGACCGGCAGCACGAGAGCCGGCGCATGCCCTTCGAAAAGCGTGGCCTCGGTTACCGCCTCCAGCTCGGCGCCGCGCCCTTCGCCATAGGGTTGTGGCAGAATTGCAAGGTCCGAATAACGCGCTCGTCCGGCAACATGCCGACCAAGGTCGATCATCTGGCTCATGCCGCTTTCAGTACCCCAGCGGATGTCGCTGCCCGACAAGATCTTGCGGGCCTTGGCCTCGATCTCATCCGCTTCCTGGCGGGCGCGGGAAATTGTCTCTTCCAGCACCACCGCGCTGGCTCCGGCATAGTAATACCCGGTCTGAGTGCGGTCGACACCCATGCACAGTACATCGAGATGCGCATCATGTGCCCGCGCGGCCGCGACGGCATGAGTCAGCACTTCTTCGACAAGGTTTTCGTCGGTCAGGACCGACACGAGGGAATTAAAGGCCATGGTCGCGCTCCTATGCATATGTTTCATCTGTACCAGTTAATCTGGACAGATGATTTGCCGCATTGATACCGGTCAAGAATTGAGAGACCAACTCTTGATGCAGATCAAGGCGACGCTCGGGGCGAGTGCCCATTAACAGCCACAGTCTGAAAGCGGCCGCACGACCTGCGAGTCGTGTGGTATTGAGACGAAGGGACGCAACATGACGAACTATATCAAGCTGATCGTGCTTGGGGTGATCACGCTT
>Ga0102929_1000864_pt1 | contig 17907 bp, 30 predicted proteins | sample SalPonR1_B_D2_MG_FD_78510 | JGI IMG/M metagenome (GOLD analysis project Ga0102929, IMG submission 78510) | Salt pond soil microbial communities from South San Francisco under conditions of wetland restoration - Salt Pond MetaG R1_B_D2_MG | ecosystem: Environmental > Aquatic > Marine > Intertidal... | reverse complement strand
GAGAAAGGCGTTTTTAAATAGATAGTTAAACTAGTGTGAAAGATATATGCCTACGATCAATCAATTGGTGAGAAAAGGCCGCAAGAAAATTGTGGAGAAGTCAAAATCAAGAGCTTTGGACGGATGTCCGCAAAGAAGAGGGGTTTGTACTCGTGTGTACACGACTACTCCTAAGAAGCCGAATTCGGCGCTGAGGAAAGTGGCGAAAGTTCGTCTTACCAATGGAATTGAGGTAATTGCCTACATACCGGGAGAAGGTCACAACCTCCAGGAGCACAGTATTGTACTTGTGCGTGGCGGCAGGGTGAAGGATTTGCCTGGTGTGCGATACACTATTGTTAGAGGGGCATTGGATACGGCTGGAGTTCAAGACAGGTTGCAATCCAGATCAAAATATGGAGCAAAAAGGCCTAAGAAGTAAGCCGGTTAAATTTTAGTTATGAGAAAAAGAAAGCCGAATCAGAGAAGAAGAATGGGTGATCCCCGCTACGGAGATCAAATGGTAACCTATTTTGTCAATAATTTGATGTACAGCGGGAAGAAAACCGTAAGCTACGAGATTTTTTACGAGGCCATGGACATGGTCAAGGAAAAAACAGGCGAAGAAGAATTGGATGTTTGGAAGAAAGCCTTGAGTAATTGCACGCCTCAGGTAGAGGTTCGTAGCCGTAGAGTAGGGGGTGCGACATTTCAGATTCCTACGGAAATACGGGGCAATAGAAAAATGTCCATAGGTATGAAATGGTTAATCAGTTATGCCCGACAGAGAAGTGGAAGAGGCATGGCGGAGAAATTAGCTTCAGAAATCATGGCTGCTGCCAAGAATGAGGGCGCTGCTGTGAAGAGAAAAGAGGAGATGCACAGAATGGCCGAATCCAACAGAGCCTTCGCTCACTTCAGAGTCTAACACCTATTCAAGCATAAAACGAGCACAATAAAAAAGTTATGGCAGCGAAAGATCTAAAATTCACGAGGAACATCGGAATTGCCGCACATATTGACGCCGGTAAAACAACAACTACTGAGCGTATTCTGTACTACACGGGTATTAGCCACAAAATAGGTGAGGTACACGACGGAGCTGCAACGATGGACTGGATGGAACAAGAGCAAGAAAGAGGGATCACTATTACCTCTGCCGCCACAAAGACGAGTTGGCCCTGGAAAGATCAGGAGTATTCTATCAATATTATTGATACCCCGGGTCACGTGGATTTCACCATGGAGGTCGAGCGTTCATTGCGTGTATTGGATGGCGTTGTTGCCCTTTTCTGTGCTGCAAGTGGTGTAGAGCCTCAATCAGAGACTGTTTGGCGCCAGGCCGACAGGTATAAGGTGCCTAGAATTGGTTTCGTTAACAAAATGGATCGCCAGGGTGCAGATTTCTTTGATGTTTGTCGCCAGGTGAAAGAAATGTTGGGTGCCAACCCGGTGCCACTCCAGGTACCTATTGGCGCAGAAGATGATTTTAAGGGGGTGATTGATTTGATCACCAATGAAGCCCGCATCTGGAATGATGATGATATGGGTATGACCTTCGAAGTCGTTCCTATTCCGGATGATTTGAAAGAAACTGTAGAAGAGTATCGTGAGAAATTGTTGGAAGCCGTAGCGGAATACGATGAGGGTCTCATGGAAAAATACTTTGAGGATCCTGATTCTATTTCTGCAGAAGAGATAAGAGCTGCGATTCGTGCGGCAGTTGTGGATATGAGCATTATTCCGATGATGTGTGGATCTGCCTTCAAAAATAAAGGAGTGCAGGCTGTTTTGGATGCGGTTTGCGCCTTCATGCCATCTCCAGTAGATATTGAAGCCATTGAAGGGGAGAATCCCGATACTGGTGAGAAGGAGTTGAGAAAGCCAAATGTGAATGAGCCTTTCTCCGCATTAGCCTTTAAAATTGCTACCGATCCTTACGTAGGCCGATTGGCATTTATGCGGGTTTACAGTGGAGTCCTTGACGCCGGCAGCTACGTGTTGAATACAAGATCCGGTAATAAGGAGCGTATCTCTAGGTTGTACCAGATGCATTCCAATAAACAAAACCCTATTGATAAGGTAGAAGCAGGGGATATTGCTGCTGCCGTAGGTTTCAAGGAGATCAAAACAGGGGATACGCTTTGCGACATGGAGCATCCTATCGTTTTGGAGAGTATTTCGATTCCCGAGCCCGTGATTGGATTGGCCATTGAGCCAAAAACCCAGAAGGATGTAGAGAAATTGGGCATGGCTTTAGCGAAGTTATCCGAGGAAGATCCCACTTTCCGTGTAAAATTTGATGAAGATACCAACCAAACTGTTATTAGTGGTATGGGCGAACTTCACCTGGATATTCTAGTAGACAGGTTGAGAAGGGAATTCAAAGTAGAGGTTACACAAGGTGCACCTCAGGTGAATTACAAGGAGGCATTGACGACTACCGTGGATCACAGAGAACGTTTGAAGAAGCAATCAGGTGGTTCTGGTTTGTTCGCAGATATGCAATTTGAATTGGGGCCTGCTGATGAAGAATTTCTTGAAAGCGACGAGTTTCAAAGTGGAAAAAATAAAATCCAGTTCCAATGGGATATCGTTGGCGGTAATATTGATAAGAACTACGTCAAGCCTATTACCGACGGTTTCCGTGCTATGATGGAAAATGGTGTGCTTTCTGGTCATGTAATTGACAGTATGAAAGTTAGAGTATATGATGGGTCCATGCACCCGGTAGATTCAAAGCCTATAGCATTTGAGCTTTGTGCCAAAGAAGGTTTTAAGGCGGCTGCCAAGAAAGCCAAACCAGTTATCCTCGAGCCAATCATGAAATTGGAAGTAACAACTCCTGAGGAATTTACTGGTCCGGTTATTGGTGACCTTAACAGGAGAAGAGGAATGATCAAAGGCCAGGAGCCTAAAGCGGGTGCGGTGGTTGTAAAAGCGGAAGTGCCGCTTTCAGAAATGTTCGGGTATGTTACCCATTTGAGAACAATTACCTCAGGTCGGGCCAACTCGTCTATGGAGTTCTCAAGATATGAGCCGGCGCCAAGCAACATTGCCAAGGAGATCATCGAAAAGAGTAAAGGAGAAGTCAACGTATAGTAAGAATAAAGTAATTACGAGATCCTAAAAGTAGGATCTCCCTTGAATCAATAATAACAGGGTTATGAATCAAAAAATAAGAATCAAGCTTCGAAGTTACGATCATAATTTGGTGGATAAGTCTACCGAAAAGATCGTAAAGACAGTACGAAATAGTGGTGCTGTCATTTCGGGTCCGATTCCTCTGCCCACTGAGAAAGACATTATCACAGTTTTGCGATCCCCGCACGTGAATAAGAAATCTCGTGCGCAGTTCGAAATGCGTACCCACAAAAGGCTGATTGAAATCTTTACGCCTACGCAAAAAACAGTCGACGCCTTGTCAAAGCTGGAACTGCCAAGTGGTGTAGACATTCAGGTCAAGCTAACATAGTGCCGTAAAGGGGTTTTTTCCCCTACGGCAGGAGATTTTTGATTAGAATATTCACGTGGGATGTTATCCCACCATTAATGAATTCCAAAAACGACGAAAGTGAACGGAATTATAGGAAAAAAATTGGGTATGACCAGTATCTACGATGAGTCGGGAAGGCACATTCCCTGTACCATCATTGAAGCTGGCCCATGCGTAGTAGCACAAGTGAAAAATGAGGAGTCTGACGGTTATGAGGCTATTCAGTTGGCTTTTGATGACCGAAAGGAGAAGACATCAACTAAACCGCTTGTTGGTCATTATAAGAAAGCAGGTGCCACGCCCAAGCGTAAAGCAGTTGAGTTTCGCAATAGCACTTTGGAAAAGTCAATTGGCGATACGGTTACCATTGAGGATGTCTTCAATGAAGGAGATATAGTACACGCTGTTGGAATCTCAAAAGGAAAGGGATTTCAGGGTGTAGTTAAGCGCCATGGTTTTACTGGTGCCGGAGAGAAAACACACGGTCAGAAGCATACATTGAGAGCCCCTGGTTCTATTGGTGCGGCATCATATCCAGCCAAGGTAATCAAGGGTATGAAAATGGCCGGACAAACCGGAAATGACAGGGTGAAGATTAGAAATCTGAACGTGGTAAAAATGTTCCCTGAGAGGAATCTATTGTTGATTAAAGGAGCTGTGCCCGGTCACAAAGGATCCTATATCATTATCGAAAAGAATAATTGAGACCATGAAGGTAGAAGTAATAGGAGCAGATGGAAAATCAACCGGCAAGGAGGTTAATTTGCCGGATGATATCTTCGGAATAGAACCCCATGAACATTCCATGTACTTGGCTGTAAAGCAATATTTGTCTGCTCAAAGACAAGGTACGCATAAGACTAAAGAGCGCGGTGAGTTGGCCTTCTCGACACGTAAAATCAAAAGGCAAAAGGGTACAGGTACTGCCCGTGCAGGTTCTATCAGAAACCCTTTGTTTAGAAAAGGGGGCAGGGTTTTTGGACCCAGACCGAGGGACTATGGTATTAAGCTGAACAAGAAAGTGAAGAAATTAGCGAGACATTCTGCAATGGCCTCCAAATTAAAAGAGGGCGGCATTATTGTTGTCGAGGATCAAAAGTTAGAGGCGCCTCGGACGAAGGATGTGATACAGTTAATGAGAAATTTAGATATCGAGGGACAAAAGGCAGTATTTGTTCTGCCCGAGTCAGATAAGAACTTTGTTCTTAGTCAGAGAAATATTCAAAGAGTCCTGGCTACTGAGGCGAGGAACGTGAACACCTATGAGGTACTTAATGCCGACAAGGTAATTCTATTTGAAAGTGCAGTTGAAAGACTTGTATAAATAAGAGACAATGGCAAAAAGAATCATTATAAAGCCGATTATTTCTGAGAAAGGAGAGATTCTTTCTGAAGAAATGAACAAGTACACCTTTCAGGTGGATAAGAAAGCCAATAAGCAGGAGATCAAAGAATCTATTGAGGATTTATTTGATGTTAAAGTAAAAAAAGTGCATACTTTAATACTGCCAGGGAAAAGGAAAATACGCAATACAAGAAGCGGATTACAAAGATCCAGGATACCGTCTTATAAAAAGGCGATCGTAACCTTGCACAGTGGAGAAGAAATCGACTTTTTCGGAGACATATAAACTGAATTAAGATGCCGATTAGAAAACATAAACCGACGACGCCTGGCTTAAGAGCCAGATTGAGCAATACCTATAGCGAAATCACTAAAGCCAAGCCGGAGAAGAGCTTGACAAAAGGTATTAGCAAATCGGGAGGTAGAAACAATCAGGGTAAGATGACCATGCGCCACATTGGTGGTGGGCACAAGAAAAGATATCGAACCATTGATTTCAAAAGGAATAAAGAAGGTGTTCAGGCAGAAGTGCAAAGCATCGAGTACGATCCGAACAGATCCGCGTTTATCGCACTTTTGAAATATGATGACGGTGAGAAACGCTACATAATAGCGCCCAGGGGCCTCAAAGTAGGCGATAAAATCATGAGTGGTAAAAATGCAACTCCAACAACAGGAAATGCTTTGTACTTATCTGATATTCCATTGGGTTCTACCATTCACGCTATTGAAATGACCCCAGGTAAAGGAGCACAATTGGCACGCTCAGCAGGTACTTCTGCGACACTTACAGGTCGTGAGGGCAAATATGCGGTGATTAAGTTGCCAAGCAGCGAGGTACGTAAGGTTCTGACGAGTTGTAAAGCAACTATCGGTTCCACTTCTAACCCGGATCACGCTCTTGAAAATATGGGTAAGGCTGGACGGAAGCGCTGGAAAGGACGTCGCCCTAGAGTTAGAGGTGTGGCGATGAACCCTGTTGATCACCCAATGGGTGGTGGTGAAGGACGTGCCTCAGGGGGACATCCAAGATCGAGAACAGGTATTATGGCTAAGGGTCAAAAAACAAGAAGCCCGAAAAAAGCTTCTGATAAATTGATCATTAGCCGCAGGAAAAAATAATTCATTGAATCAATAAGAACATCATGCCAAGATCATTGAAAAAAGGACCTTATGTTTACCACAAGTTGTATAACAAAGTGGTTAAGGCACAGGAATCAGGTAAAAAGTCTGTGATTAAAACCTGGTCCAGGTCGTCCATGATTATTCCCGATATGGTGGGTTTGACGATCGCAGTGCACAACGGTAAGACACACGTGCCTGTATTCGTAACGGAAAACATGGTCGGTCACAAGCTCGGAGAATTTGCTCCGACGCGCACTTTCAGAGGTCACACGGGTAATAGGTAAAAGTTAGATAATTCACATTTTTTATGGAAGCTACAGCTAAATTGAACAATTGTCCGATGTCTGCCCGCAAAATGCGGTTGGTAGTGGATTTGATCAGGAATGAAAATGTCGACAACGCGTTTAATATCCTGAAATACAATAAGAAAGAGGCCTCTGTTTGGTTGGAGAAACTTTTGCTTTCTGCGATCTCCAATTGGGAGTACAAAAATGACCTTGTGTTCGATGCAGATGATTATGATCTCTTCGTTAAGGAGATTTTTGTCAACGAAGGTACGCCTCTTAAGAGATTCAGACCTCGTGCTCAAGGTAGAGCAGCAAGAATAAGGAAAAGAACAAATCACGTCACTTTGGTGGTGGAAAACAGGATTCCAATGGAACCTGTTGAAGCAGGAGCAGACAGTGAAGAATAATATAAAGTATTAGAAAAACACAATATGGGTCAGAAGACAAATCCTATTGCAAATAGACTTGGAATCATAAGAGGTTGGGATTCCAGTTGGTACGACGAGAAAAACTTTGCAGAAAATGTTGTGGGGGATCAACGCATACGCGAATACCTTCGAGCAAGAGTAAGTAAAGGGGGTATTGCAAGAATAATTATTGAGCGTACCCTCAAGCGTATAACCATTACCATATATACTTCCAGACCAGGTATCATAATAGGTAAAGGAGGTTCTGAGGTCGACAATATCAGGGAAGAGCTCAAGAAGATCACAGGTAACGACGTCCAGATCAATATTGTGGAGATCAGGAAACCGGAGCTGAATGCTTACCTTGTTGGGGAGTCTGTGGCAAAGCAATTGGAATCAAGAGTGAATTTTAGAAGAGCGGCCAAAATGGCGATTCAGTCTACTATGCGAGCAAACGCAGAAGGAGTTAAGGTCAGAATTGCCGGACGACTGAATGGTGCAGATATGGCGCGTACCGAAGAATTTAAAGCAGGAAGGGTGCCATTGCATACTTTTAGAGCGGATATTGACTATGCGCTTGTCGAAGCCCAGACCATTTATGGCAAAATAGGTGTGAAAGTGTGGATATGTAAAGGAGAGGTACTTGGAAAAAGAGACCTCAGCCCGAATGTTGGAGTGAAGAACAGGAAATCGGGAGGAAGACGCAGAAGAAAGAACTAATTGAGTAGAAAGTATTCGAAAAAACAACTACCTTTGCGACACTTTTTGAGTAAGGGTTTAAATAAGGACAATGTTACAGCCTAAGAGAACGAAATATCGTAAGCAGCAGAAGGGTCGCGCCAAGGGTAATGCTCAGCGCGGAACACGTGTTAGCTTTGGAAGTTTTGGTCTGAAAACTATGGAACAGGGAAGGATTACAAGTAGACAAATTGAGTCTGCTCGTATTGCTATGAACCGTTACATGAAGAGAGAAGGTAAGTTTTGGATCAGAATTTTCCCGGATAAACCAATTACATCAAAACCGCTGGAGGTAAGAATGGGTAAAGGTAAAGGTGCCCTGGACCACTATGTGGCAGTTGTGAAGCCTGGCCGTGTGATGTTTGAAGTAGATGGCGTCAACACGGAAATTGCTAAGGAAGCTTTGAGATTGGCTGCACAAAAGTTGCCTGTAAAGACAAAATTTATTGTTCGACCTGATTATGCGGGTGAATAAAACATTGAGAAATGCCAAGTAAGAAATTTATAGAACTTCAGGATTATACAATCGAAAAGCTCAATAAGGAGATAGCCGAGTCTGAGAGAAGTTATAACAAACTATCCATAGAGCATTCCGTTCAGGGTCTTGAAAATCCGCTTCGTTTACGAGAAGCACGCAGAGATGTGGCCCGGTTAAAGACTGAGTTACGCAGAAGACAAATCAGTGAGATGTCACCGGAAGAATTGGCAAAAAGAAAGAAAATCCGCAAACGTAGAGCGAGAAAATAATTGGCATGGAAGAGAACACAAACAGTAAAAATAGAAAGACCATTATTGGAGTGGTCGCCAGCGATAAAATGGATAAAACCATTACAGTTATGGCTGAGAGAAGAATACAGCATCCTATTTATGGAAAGTTTGTAACAAAATCCAAGAAGTTCTTCGCCCATGACGAAAGCAATGAATGCAACGAGGGCGATAAAGTGAAGATTCAGGAATTCCGTCCATTGAGTAGAAAGAAGAGATGGACATTGGTTGAAATCCTGGAGAGAGCGAAGTAATTTAGATTAACGACCAAGAGACTATTGCGATGATACAGCAAGAAACCAATTTGAAAGTTGCGGATAATAGTGGAGCAAAGATTGTTCGATGTATTCGTGTGTTGGGTGGAACAAGAAGAAGATACGCCTCTTTGGGAGACATCATCGTGGTGTCTGTTAAAAAGGCAACCACAGGGGGCGCGATTAAAAAGGGTTCTGTGACAAAAGCAGTGATCGTGCGCACCAAAAAGGAATATCGTCGTAAAGATGGAACTTACATTCGCTTTGACGACAATGCGGTGGTTCTTTTAAATCCCAATGACGAGCCGAGAGGAACAAGGATCTTCGGCCCAGTGGCCAGAGAACTGAGAGAGCAGGATTTTATGAGAATTGTATCCCTCGCTCCAGAGGTGCTTTAATCCTAAAATAAGAATGAAATGGCTGTGAAAAAGAACAAAGCGATCAAGTGGAAATTCAAATCCGGAGATAAAGTAGAAGTCATTACCGGAAAAGATAAAGGCGCCCAGGGCGAAATACTTGAAGTGTTGCGCAATAAAGGAAAGGTAATCGTTGATAATGTCAACATGGTCAAAAAGCACATGAAACCAACCGGGGAGAATCCTGGTGGAATCATCGATAAGAATATGCCTATTGATATCAGCAACGTGATGTTGGTGGATCCCAAGACAGGAGAGCCAACCAGAGTGGGTAGAAGAGAAGAAAACGGACGACTCGTTCGTTACGCTAAAAAATCAGGAGAAACACTAGACTAATGAGTTACGTACCTAGATTACGAGAACTGTACAAAAGCGAAATTGCGCCGAAACTCAAGGAAGATTTTGGTTACAGTTCAGTCATGCAAATACCAAGGATTACCAAAGTATGTCTCAATAGAGGTATTGGTGATGCGACAGCAGATAAGAAAATTGTGGAAGAGGCCCTTGACGAAATGTCGAGAATTGCTGGTCAGAAGGCAGTTCCAACGAAGGCCAAAAAGTCCATTTCAAACTTTAAGCTTCGAGAGGGAATGGTGATTGGAGTTCGTACAACACTTAGAGGTGATAAAATGTATGAATTTCTTGACAGATTAATTTCTGTAGCCCTTCCAAGAGTGCGTGACTTTCAGGGAGTAAAAGATAAAAGCTTTGATGGTAGAGGCAATTACACACTCGGCATTACAGAGCAGATCATCTTTCCTGAGATCAATATGGATAAAGTGAATACGATCAGCGGTCTTGATATTACTATCGTGACCACTGCTCAAACTGACAATGAGGCTTACACGCTTTTGAAACATATGGGTGTACCTTTTGTCAATAGAAACAACTAAGCGAATTATGGCTAAGAAATCTTTGATAGCAAGAGAAGAGAAAAGAAAGCGCATGGTGGCTAAATATGCTGATTTGCGTAAGAAATTGAAAGAAGAAGGTCGCTGGGACGAGTTGGACAGGTTGCCTAAGAATAGTAGTCCTGTTCGTTTGCATAATAGATGTGGACTGACAGGAAGACCAAAAGGTTACATGAGAAAATTTGGTGTGTCCAGAGTGGTTTTTAGGGAATTGGCCGTACAAGGCAAAATACCTGGTGTTAGAAAATGTAGTTGGTAGATAGATATTAATTGAAGTAGAATGGCAGTAAATGATCCGATATCAGATTATCTAACGCGAGTTAGAAACGCACAAATCGCCGGCCATAAGGTCGTTGAAATTCCTGCGTCGAATCTGAAAAAGCAGATGACAGAAATCCTGTATGATCAGGGCTTCATCTTTCGATACAAGTTCGAAGAGGACAATAAACAAGGTATAATTAAAATAGCCTTGAAATATGACAGAACCTCCAGAGAACCCGTCATCAGACGTTTGCAAAGAATCAGTAAACCTGGATTAAGAGTTTACAAAGGGGCTGAGGATTTGCCTCGGGTCATCAATGGTTACGGTATTGCGATCATATCTACCTCAAAAGGTTTGATGACTGATAAACAAGCTCGTAAAGAGCATATTGGTGGAGAAGTTTTGTGTTACGTTTACTAAGCAGCTAAGAAATTAACAGTTATGTCCAGAATAGGAAATAACCCGATTACAATTCCCGATGGTGTAGACATCTCGGTTGATGATAATAATCGTGTGACCGTGAAAGGCCCGAAGGGAGAGATGATCCAGAATATTCATCCGGAGATTGAAATAGATATTGAGGATGGAGAAGTAAAAGTGGTGAGACCTTCTGAGCAGAAAAGGCACAAGTCTATGCACGGACTTTACAGGTCATTAGTAGCCAACATGGTGCATGGCGTTAAAGAGGGTTATGTTGTTGAGCTGGAATTACATGGAATTGGTTACAGAGCCAGCAATAAGGGACAATTGTTGAACCTGTCACTTGGTTATTCTCATCCGGTTATCTTTTATGTGCCGGATGATATCAAGTTGGAAACGGATACACCCAAAGGTCAGCCTCCTACCATAAAACTGGAAGGTTGTAATAAAGAGTTAATAGGTCAAATTGCATCCAAGATTAAGGCTTTCAGAAAAACTGAGCCTTACAAAGGAAAAGGTATCCGCACTAAAGGAGAGTACGTTAGAAGAAAAGAAGGTAAGACAGCCGGATAATTCACCAATAGAATACGAATTGTGTTATGAGTAAGTTAGCGAGTAGAACAAAGATTAAGAGGCGGGTGAGAAGCAAAATTGTCGGTACGCCTGAGCGGCCACGATTGAGTGTCTTTCGAAGCAATAAAGGTATATATGCTCAGATCATAGACGATCGAGTAGGCAAAACCCTATTGAGTGCGTCAACTCTTGATAAAGATGTTGAAAATAAGGGCACCAAGTCGGAACAGTCAAAAGCTGTGGGCGAGCTGATTGCTAAAAAAGCTCAGGATGCTGGAATAAATACCGTAGTTTTTGATAGAAATGGTTACCGCTACCACGGAAGAGTTAAAGCGCTCGCCGAAGGAGCAAGAGCGGGAGGTCTTACATTCTAAAAGAGTAGAAAATTATTATGGCAAGTAGGAACCAAAAAAGAATAAAGCCGTCAGAGACGGAACTGAAAGAAAAAATGGTATCTCTTAACAGGGTGGCCAAGGTGACGAAAGGTGGTCGTACATTCAGCTTTGCTGCTGTTGTAGTTGTTGGAGATGGCAAGGGAACTGTTGGACATGGATTGGGTAAGGCAAAAGATGTTTCTGCTTGCATTGCCAAAGCTGTTGACGACGCTAAGAAAAACCTAGTCAAGGTACCCATTATCAAAGGAACCATTCCGCACGAGCAGAAAGGCAGATTCGGATCAGGTAAGGTCCTCATCAAGCCAGCATCTGAAGGTACTGGGGTGATAGCCGGTGGTGCCATGCGTGCAGTACTTGAGTTGGTCGGAATACAAAATGTACTGGCTAAATCTCAGGGTTCTGCGAATCCGCATAACGTGATCAAGGCTACTTTTGATGCCCTTCAAAAATTGCGGGGACCACAGGAAATTGCCAAAAGAAGAGGTATCTCTATTAAGAAATTGTACAACGGCTAAATCATTGCGATCATGGCAAATAATTTGAAAGTAACACTGAGGAGAAGTGCGATCAACCGGCCGGAACGCCAGAAAAGAACCCTTAAAGCACTTGGGTTAACTAAGTTAAACAGAAGTGTTGAATTAAAGGACACGCCTGAAGTAAGGGGAATGATTAAAAGGGTACAGCATTTGCTAAGCGTCGAGGAGTAAATCGACAGCTAAAAATTTACCACGATGAAATTACACGAACTAAAACCGAGTAAGGGAGCCACAAAGAATAAAAAGCGTGTGGGCCGGGGAGAAGGCAGTAAGCGAGGTGGAACTTCCACAAGAGGACACAATGGTGCCAAATCTCGTTCTGGTTACAGCAAAAAGCGGAATTTTGAAGGTGGTCAAATGCCCCTTCAGAAAAGAGTACCAAAAAGAGGTTTCTTTTCTCGTAATAGAAAAGTATACGTGCCATTCAATCTTGATAGATTGACTGAAATTGCAGAAAAGCACAGCGCCGAAGAAATCAATCTAGATTTTCTGGTTGAAAAGTCTTACGTTCGTAAGAAGGAAATGGTGAAAATTCTCGGAGACGGGGAATTGAAAAAGCCATTGAAATTGACCGCACATGCTGCAAGTGAGAGTGCAAAGAAAGCTGTAGAAGAAGCCGGAGGAAGTATTACGATCGTTTAAATTCTGAAGTTAAGGCATGAAAAAGTTTCTGGAGACCATCGAGAATATTTGGAAGATTGAGGAATTGCGTACGCGCATCCTTTTTACATTAGGTATGCTGCTTGTATTCCGTCTGGGTAGCCACATCGTGCTCCCCGGGGTGAATCCTGGCGTTTTGTCTAGTGCAACACAGAGCAATCCAAATGATCTTCTCGGCTTAATCAATGTTTTCACAGGTGGGGCTTTTAACAAAGCCGCCATTTTTGCTTTGGGCATCATGCCTTACATTACGGCCTCAATTATCATACAGCTTTTAGGATTTGCAGTACCTTATTTTCAAAAATTGCAGCAGAAGGAAGGAGAATCAGGACGTAAGAAACTGACTCAAATTACACGCTGGTTAACTGTGCCTATTACACTTGTCCAGGGAGGAGGGTATCTTACGTGGATTAGTGCCCAGGGGGCGGTTGCTCCCGGAATGCCGCAAGCACTGTTCTGGTTTTCTAATATTATCATCTTGTCTACAGGTACCATTTTTGCCATGTGGTTAGGAGAAAAAATAACCGATCGCGGAATTGGAAATGGAGTTTCACTTTTAATCATGATTGGTATCATAGCGGCTTTGCCTCAGGCTTTCATCTTTGAGTTTACTTCTCAGGTTGAGCAGGGTGGTTTGATCGTCTTTATTGTCGAGATAATTGCATTGGTCGTGGTCATTATGGCAACTATTCTGATTATTCAAGCTGTAAGAAAAATACCGATCCAATTTGCTAAAAGAGCTGTTGGAAGATCTGATAGTTCTATTCCAATGGCTGGTGTAAGGGACTATATTCCGTTAAAAGTAAATGCGGCGGGCGTAATGCCGATTATCTTTGCCCAGGCCTTAATGTTTCTGCCCGCTACAGTCAATCAGTGGGTAAATAGCAGTGGAAGTGAATTGTCGGGTAGTGGTTTGTTAAATGCGCTGAATGATTTCACCAGTATTCCTTACAATGTGGTGTATTTCGTTCTCGTGGTTTTATTTACTTATGTATACACGGCTTTAATCGTAAATCCCAAGCAGTATGCCGAGTATTTGAAAAGACAAAATGCCTTTATACCAGGTGTTAAACCTGGTAAGAATACGGCAGATTTTATAGACTCCATTACCTCAAGAATTACATTTCCAGGTTCCATCTTTCTAGGATTTATCTCCATACTACCGGCGATAGTTGCCGCTTTTGGAGTGAATGTGGCTTTTGCGATGTTTTTTGGAGGAACATCACTACTTATTTTGGTTGGTGTAATTCTGGATACCCTTCAGCAAATAGAGAGCTACTTGCTCATGAGAAAGTACGAAGGTCTGGTCAAGTCTGGTAAGGTTCAAGGTAGAAGAAGCGGTATGCAAAGCATAGGTGCTAATTTCTAATCCTTCCAATGAGCCTGATCCAATATAAAACCAATGAAGAAATAGAATTGATTCGGGAGAGCAATTTGCTTGTGAGTAAAACACATGCTTTGCTTGCAGAAATGGTCGCCCCGGGCATAAGTGCCAAAAAATTGGATGAGCAAGCCGAGGCCTTCATAAGAGATCATGGCGGACGCCCAGCTTTTAAAGGTTATGGTGGCTTTCCTGCAACCTTGTGTATTTCTATTAACGAACAAGTCGTTCATGGTATTCCTTCTGACAGGGAACTAAAGGAGGACGATGTTGTATCCATAGATTGTGGTGTTGAGTTGAATGGTTTTTACGGTGATTCTGCATATACTTATTTGATGCCTGAAGTTTCTGAGGAAGCAGTTGAATTGTGTCGGGTGACAGAAGAAAGTTTGTATATAGGAATTGAAAAGGCAGTTGTGGGTAATCGTCTCCATGCTATAGGACATGCGATTCAACAATATGCAGAGAAAGAACACGGCTATGGTGTGGTCAGGGAGTTGGTCGGTCATGGAATTGGAAGAGATTTACATGAGCCGCCACAAGTTCCAAATTATGGAAGTAAGCGCAGAGGCATCAAAATTAAAGCTGGTCTGGTTATCGCTATTGAGCCCATGGTGAATTTGAAAACAGCCAAGGTGATGGAATTAAAAGATGGTTGGACTATTGTTACGAGAGATGGTAAGCCCTCCGCCCATTATGAGCATACGGTTGCTGTCACTAAGGCAGGACCACAAATCTTGTCTGATCATCAGATGATTAAGGAAAAACTAAAAAATAACCCAAATATCAAGCAATTGTCGGTGAAAATTTAGATATTTGCACCCTATTTGAAGAGACTTATGGCAAAACAAGACGTAATAAAGCAAGATGGCGTAATTGAAGAGGCACTTTCGAATGCGATGTTCAGGGTGCGATTGGAGAACGATCACTTGATTACGGCCACTATCTCAGGAAAAATGCGAATGAATTACATCAGAATCCTCCCCGGAGACAAAGTTATGGTTGAAATGTCGCCATATGATTTGTCGCGAGGAAGGATCACTTACAGGTATAAATAACGAATTATGAAGGTAAGAGCGTCGATCAAAAAACGATCTGCTGATTGTAAGATTGTGAGGAGAAAAGGGAAGCTTTACGTGATCAACAAAAAGAATCCCAGGTTTAAACAAAGACAAGGCTAAATAAGGAGCTATGGCAAGAATTGCAGGGGTAGACCTCCCAAGAAATAAACGTGGAGTTGTAGCATTGACCTACATTTTCGGTATTGGCCCAAGTAGGGCCAAAGTGCTTTTGGAGAAAGCAGGCGTAGATGAGAGTACTAAAGTTCAGGAATGGACTGATGATAACATCAATAGTATAGCGCGCATCATCCAGGATGACTATGAAGTAGAAGGTACTTTGCGTTCTAAGCGTCAAATGGATATTAAGCGTTTGATGGACATTGCGTGTTACCGGGGTATTCGCCATAGAAAAGGACTTCCAGTAAGAGGTCAGCGAACAAAAACCAACGCCAGAACGCGTAAAGGAAGAAAGAAGACTGTTGCGAATAAGAAGAAGGCAGTGAAATAATAGCAATATCAAGTGAAGTAGTAATGGCAAAGCTTAAGAAGAAACAAAAGAAAAAATCGTCAATCGCTCCTGAGGGATATGCCTATGTTCAGGCAACCTTTAATAATGTAATTGTTACAATGACGAACAACCGTGGAGACGTTGTTTCATGGGGTAGTGCAGGTAAAGCAGGTTTTAGAGGAAGTAAGAAAAATACTCCTTATGCTGCTCAAGTTGCTGCCACAGAGGCGGCAACGGTAGCTCATGACCGCGGAATGCGCATATGTGAGGTATACGTCAAAGGCCCGGGTACGGGGCGAGAGGCGGCAATCAGGGCTATTGATGGTGCTGGCATAAAAGTGAGCAGGATCAAAGATATCACCCCAATTCCACACAACGGTTGCAGACCACCGAAACGAAGAAGAGTGTAAGCACAAGCCGTGCCCTACTAATTTTAAATTGATTCTCAATGGCAAGATATACAGGACCTAAAACAAAAAAATCCAGAGCGTTTAAAGAACCGATCTTCGGTTACGATAAATACTTCGAAAGAAGAAAATACCCTCCCGGCCAGCACGGGAACGCAAGGAGGCGCCAGAAAACGGACTATGCTGTCCAATTGATGGAAAAGCAGAAAGCTAAATATACCTACGGTGTTCTTGAAAGACAGTTCCGTAACATGTTTGAAAAAGCCTCCTCCACTAAAGGTGTAACTGGTGATGTTTTGCTTCAATTATTAGAAGCAAGATTGGATAATACTGTTTTTAGGTTAGGTCTGGCAAGAACCAGGAATCAAGCCAGACAGCTTGTTTCACACAGACATATCGCTGTTAACGGTGTTTTGACCAATATTCCTTCGTACACTTTGCGCGAGAATGATATTATTACCGTAAGAGGTAAATCGCGTAATTTGGAGGTAATACAAGATGCTATTCAGAATAATTCTGAAACTAGAAAATACCCGTGGTTAGAGTGGAATCCTGACAAAATGGAGGGAGTATTTCTTGAAATGCCTGAACGGGAGCAAATCCCTGAGAATATCAACGAGCAGTTGATTGTGGAGCTTTACTCCAAGTAAGCAGACATCTTTTTTTCTCTTTTTTTTCAAACTCTTCTAATATCGAGTTATGAGCATATTGAATTTTCAAAAGCCGGATAAGATCCTTCTTAATAAAGCAGATAATTTTAGTGGTTCATTTGAATTCAAACCACTGGAGCCCGGTTTTGGTCAAACCATTGGCAATAGCTTAAGAAGAGTTTTACTCTCTTCTCTTGAGGGTCATGCGATCTCAGCTATTCGCATAGCGGGCGTTGACCATGAATTCAGTACCATTAAGGGCGTAGTTCAAGATGTCGTTGAGATTATTCTAAACTTTAAGCAGGTGCGACTGAAAAGCAAAATGGATGAAGAATCAACTTCTGCCGAGGAGAAAATCTACTTTACTATTTCAGGGAAAGAGGAATTTCGGGCAGGTGATATTGATGAATACACCAATGTTTTTGAAGTGACCAACCCGGATTTGTTGATTTGTGAAATGGACCCAGGCGTGAACCTGGAAATGGAAATTACGGTATCTAAGGGAAGAGGATACGTTCCAGCCAGCAACAAGACCGCAAAGGAAGCACCCATAGGATTGATTCCAATAGATGCGATTTATACACCGATCAAGAATGTTTCTTATTCTGTATCCAATACAAGGGTAGGGCAGAGAACGGATTATGAGAAATTGAGTTTTGAAATATTGACTGATGGCACCATTCACCCTGAAGAAGCCATTAAAGAAGCATCAAGGATTTTGATTCAACATCTCATGTTGATAACGGATGAGAACATCACATTTGAGGATGCCACCAGACAGGAAGACAATGTTGTGGATGAGCATATTCTTCATATGAGAAAACTGCTCAAGACTCCTTTGGAAGATCTTGACCTGTCTGTTAGAGCATATAACTGCCTGAAAGCAGCCAAGATTAATATTCTTGGAGAGTTGGTGCAGTATGAGACACATGAGCTTTTGAAGTTCAGAAACTTTGGTAAAAAGTCGCTCGTTGAGATTGAAGAATTACTACAGGACAAAGGTTTGACTTTCGGTATGGATCTTTCCAAGTACAAGATCAACGAGGATTAATTAGTCATTTAATTTATTGCAATAACAGTTAAGATCTGTGTTGCGAAGTTCATCAATTATTAACTTATGAGACACAACAAGAAGTTCAATCATTTAGGAAGAAAACGTGGGCATAGAAGAGCCATGTTAATGAATATGTCTAATTCACTTATCAAGCATAAGAGAGTTACCACGACCCTCGCCAAAGCCAAAGCGTTAAGAGTACATTTGGAGCCGTTGATTACAAAAGGAAAAACGAACAACACGCATAACAGAAGAGTCGTATTCAAATACTTGCAGG
>Ga0102929_1000863_pt1 | contig 17910 bp, 16 predicted proteins | sample SalPonR1_B_D2_MG_FD_78510 | JGI IMG/M metagenome (GOLD analysis project Ga0102929, IMG submission 78510) | Salt pond soil microbial communities from South San Francisco under conditions of wetland restoration - Salt Pond MetaG R1_B_D2_MG | ecosystem: Environmental > Aquatic > Marine > Intertidal... | reverse complement strand
TCTGCTGACGCAGGTGAGTCGTGGTTCGGCGCATCTCGATGATCTTGATCTCAACCCGATGCTGATCACCGTCGACGGAAGCGCGGGACTCGCGCTTGACCGGACACGCGGACGCACCGAGGTGCCCGATACGCTGGATGCCGAGATTGTCCGCGATGCGGCACGGTTCCTGAACGAGGGCGAAAAGATGCAGCTTCACTACGCGGTGCAGAACACGCACCGAACAGTGGGCACCCGTGTGAGCAGCCACATTGTGCGGAATTTCGGCATGCGCAACCGGCTGCAACCCAATCACCTGACGGTCAAGCTTACGGGGAGCGCGGGGCAATCTTTGGGTGCTTTCGCCGCGCCGGGCCTCAAGATCGAAGTGTCGGGCGATGCGAATGACTATGTCGGCAAGGGTCTGTCGGGGGGCACCATTGTCGTGCGCCCGCCGATGGCCAGCCCGCTTGAGGCATCCGAGAACACGATCATCGGCAACACCGTGCTTTATGGTGCGACCGATGGATATTTGTTTGCCGCCGGTCGTGCGGGCGAACGGTTCGCGGTGCGCAACTCGGGCGCCAAGGTGGTGATCGAGGGGTGTGGCACGAATGGGTGCGAATACATGACCGGCGGCACGGCCGTGATCCTTGGCCGTATCGGCGCAAATTTCGGCGCAGGCATGACCGGGGGGATGGCCTTTCTCCATGATCCGCAAGGCAAGGCCGAGACATTGATGAACCTCGAAACACTGGTGACATGCCGGGTGTCCGAAGGCCATTGGATGTCCGAGCTTGAGGAGTTGATCGAGCGGCATGCGGCCGAGACCGGAAGTCAGAAGGCGCAGTCCATTTTGCAGCATTGGGACACGGAAAAGCACAATTTCCTTCAGGTCGTGCCGAAAGAGATGCTCGATAAGCTGGAGCATCCCGTGACGATCGAGGAGGCCGCGGTTCCCGCCGAGTGATATGCGGCGGGAACGGGCGGGCCATGGGCGCGTTGTTCCCCGGAAGGGAGTATAGGACATGTCCGAGCTATTGATCGTCATCTTCGACACCCCCGACGGGGCCGACAGGTTCAATGCCGCCCTGCAAGACCTGCGCAAGATGCAGCGCCTTGAGACACAGGATACGGTGATCGCGCGGCGCGATATGGATGGCGGCGTGCGCCTTGATCAACCCGCGAACGTGCCCGTCGCCCAAACGGTTGGCGGCGCGGTGTGGGGCCTTGTTCTCGGGGCGGCGTTCATGGTGCCGGTCATTGGGGCCATCGCGGGCGCGGGTGTCGGGGCCGCGGTGGGGCAAGTGCGTGACCCCGGGCTTGACAGCGCCTTTACCGCGGAAATTGCGAAGACGCTGAAGCCCGGAGGCTCCGGGCTTTGTCTTTGGGTGCGCAACATGGATGAAAAGGCACTGCGCGACGCGGTCGCCGAGTTCGAAGAACAGGGCGAGATCGTGCAATCGCCCCTGTCGCCCAAGGACGAGGCGCGCCTGCAAGAGGCGCTCGACCGGCAGGTGTGACGGGCGCGGGCACGCCACCCGTAACGGTGATCAGCCGCGTCCGATATAGGGCATCTTTGTCGCCATCACGGTCATGAATTGCACATTCGCCTCAAGCGGGAGGTTTGCCATATGCAGCACCGAGCGCGCGGCATGGGCGACATCCATTGTTTCCATATCGGGCTGATGCGATTTGAGATCGGCGACAAGCTCGCTCTCGGCATTGCCGATATCGATCTGACCACAGGCGATGTCATGCGGGCGCCCATCCAGCGACAGGCTTCGCGTCATGCCGGTGATCGCGTGTTTCGTCGTGGTATAGCAAAACGATCCGGGGCGGGGCACATGCGCCGAGATCGAGCCGTTATTGATGATCCGCCCACCACGGGGCTGTTGTCGCCGCATCTGGGCGAAGGCAAGGCGCGCGGCGATGAACATGCCACGGATGTTGACGGCCACAACCTCGTCAAAACTGTCGGGGTCGATGTCGTCGACAGGGCCAGCCGGGCCGAACGTGCCGGCGTTGTTGAAAAGCGCATCAAGCCGCCCGGCCCGCTGAACAAAAGTCTCGACGGCGATTTGCATCGCGCCCGCATCGGTCACGTCGGCGGGAAGCGGTATGGCCTTCGCATGGTCCTCCGCCAGCGCCTTGAGCCGGTCGGCACGCCGTGCAACAAGCCCCACGGTCCAGCCCGCGTTCAGAAACTCGAGCGCCGTAGCATGGCCAATGCCCGAGCTTGCGCCGGTGATCAGGATCGTCTTCATATTTCTGTCTCCGCCTCAAGGGTGAGCGGCACCGGGCCTGTGCGCAAGTCATCGGTGCGCAGATCGTAAGTGGGCTTCGCCAGCCGGTTGCGCACCACCCAGTATAGCCGTTCCTCGGCCCGCGTGATCGCGACATAAGCCAGCCGTTTCCAAAGCGGTTGACCCGCTTCGGTCCGACCCATGCGCGCGGCGACATAGAGATCGGGGGCAAAGACCTGAACCTCGCGCCATTGAGAGCCTTGCGCCTTGTGAATCGTGACGGCCGCGCCGTGCAGGAACGTGGCGCCCATGCGCGCGGCGAAGGGGATAAACGGTTCTTCCTCGTCGGGTTTCTCGATCTTGACGATCGAGGCGGCACTCACGCGGGGGTCTTCGGCGCCGATCACGTGCAGCCGTGAGAAGCCGGGTTTCTTGCCGGGGCCGAGATAGATCACTTGCGCGCCCTTGATCAGGCCGCGCGCCTCGAGGTCGAGCCGCTTCTTGCGATGCTTGAGCGGAAGCTCGAGACCGTCGCAAATGAGTGGCTCCCCCTCAAGAAGCGCGGTATCCGGCGCGCCATGCACGGCGCGAAAGGCGTGGATCAGGCGAATGCGCGTGGCGTTGCGCCAGACAAGCACAGGAGAGCGCGCCATCAGGTCGACCTCGACCCGTTGGGCGTATTGCACGCGGTCGTCGGTGCGGGCCTTTTCCTCGACCATGCGCTCGAAATCATGAAACTCGAGCGCCGGATCGGCCAGTGCATGCGCAAGATCAAGGATCGGATTGTCCGCGTCTTGCCGGTGAATGCGACTGAGGCTCAGCTTGGCGGGGGCGGGTAGCCCGTCAAAGACCATTGAGCCGGACTGGTTCACCGGAGCGAGCTGGGCAGGGTCGCCAAAAAGCAGCAGGGTGGGAAAGATTTCGCGCAGGTCCTCGAACTGTTTCTGATCGAGCATCGAGGCTTCATCGACAAACCCTACATCGAGCGGATCCTCACGTCGTTTCCAGCCGGTGATGAAATCCGACCCCCGCAACCCGGCGGCGGCGAGCGCGCCGGGAATGGATTTGTTGGTCTGGTAGAAGGCCAGCGCCCGATCAAGCGCGATCTCGCTCAACCCCTCGATATCGGGTCTGTCGCCGCTCCCGGCGAGCCAGTCGGCGATCTTCTCGTATTCGGGATCATAGACCGGGGTGTACAGGATGCGGTGGATCGTGGTGGCTGGGACGCCGCGCATCCGCAGGACCGATGCCGCCTTGTTCGTCGGTGCCAGAATGGCAAGCGTGCGCCGATCCTTTCGCCGTTTACCTTCCCAGTCGCCCGAGACGACATCAACACCCGCGTCGTCGAGCGCGCGGTAAAGCGCGGCCAGAAGCAGCGTCTTGCCCGATCCGGCCTTGCCGATGACCGCCATTACCCCGGATTTACCCTCGCGCGGAGGCGTGAGCGTGCCCGCGTCGATGTCGATGCCAACGCCGCGCAGCGCCTCGGCCACGCGGTCATGCGCTTCGGCCTGATCGTCGGAAAATATAAGAGCGGTGCCTGTCATGACGCGACAGTATATGCCGCGCAAGACCTCTGCCAGCCCTCGTGATGCGGTTCGGGAGTGTTATCCGGCGCGTGCCATCTCGCGTGGGACGATCCCGGCACGACGGAACCAATGCGCGGCCAAGTCGGAGGAGATGCCGGCGCGCCTTGCCACGCGCGCGCGTGCGGCATCAGGAGTGTCCCAAAGCCCCGCACTCACCCGCCCACGGCCTTCACCCGCGCTGCCAATCACCTGAGGTGACGCGCCGATCAGGCGGTAGATGCGGATCATCGCCGCATCGAACACGCCCGCATAATGTGAAAGCCCGAGGCCCCGGATTACCTCTCCCCCTCCGAGCATCAAAAGGGCGGGCACCCGCCCCGACGCGCCGGGCGCAAGGCAAAAGCGCGTGCATTCCCAAACGCGCGAATCGTCGATCCGCCCATCCGGAAGAAGATGCGCGAAATGATCGTTGATCATCGTGCGCCCGGTCGTTGGCATCAGCCGCATCGACCCACCATGCTGTCCGGGGCGCGGCTCCCAGATGACATAGAGTGGATCGAGCGCATCATACTGATCGCGCTCTTCACCGTGCGCGGTCACCTGCACATCCCATCCCAGCCTGTCGTGAAACTGAATCGCGCGATGACGAAACATGGCATGTGCCAGTTGCGGATATGCGCCAAGATCGCCGCCGTGAATAAAGCGCAGCATGGTTCCCGTCCCCCTTCGTTGGATCGGGGGACAGTCACGGCAGGCTTGTTAACACCGCGTAAGCCGGGCGCGCGATGCGGCTTCTTTCCGGACTTGAAGTTCCATCGATATACAAGTTGCGCGCCAGCCTTTGAATGGCGCGCACCGGATCAGACAGCGTCGAGCGCCTGCATCACATCTGTCAGAAGATCATCGGGGTCTTCGATACCCACCGAAAGCCGCACAAGGCCCGGTGTAATACCAAGCGCGGCTTTCTGATCGTCGGGCAGGCGCTGATGCGTGGTGGTGGCGGGGTGGGTCGCGATGGATTTCGCGTCACCCAGATTGTTCGAGATAAGCACAATCTCAAGCGCGTTGAGAAAGCGGAACGCGGCCTTCTGACCGCCGGAGAGATCAAGCGCCACGACCGTGCCGCCCGCACCCATGTCACGCATCACCAGATCGTGCTGTGGATGGTTGGGATGGCCGGGATAGATCGCACGGGCAAGCTTGGGATGCCCTTGAAGCTCGTTCGTCAGAGCAAGCGCCGAGGCGGTCTGGGCGCGCACCCGAAGCGAGATTGTCTCAAGCCCCTTGAGCATAATCCACGCGGTGAAGGGCGACATCGCGCCGCCAGTGTGTTTCATGTAGGGTTCGACCGTTTTTCGGATGAACTCGGACGTACCCAGGATCACACCGCCAAGGGCGCGCCCTTGGCCATCGATATGCTTGGTCGCGGAATAGACGACGACGTCGGCGCCCTGTTCGATGGCGCGCGAATGCACCGGCGTGACAAAGACATTGTCCACGATGACCCGCGCGCCCACCTCATGGGCGAGGGTGGCCACCGCCGGTAGGTCGATCACATCGAGGGTCGGATTGGCTATCGTCTCAAAAAAGACCGCCGTCGTGTCGGGGCGCAGCGCGGCGCGCCATTGGTCAAGGTCGGTGCCATCCACAAAGGTCACCTCGACCCCGAAGCGGGTCAGGATCTCTTCGAGCACATAAAGACACGAGCCAAAAAGTGCCCGCGCCGCGACCACGTGATCTCCGGCCCTGAGGCAGGAGGTAAGCGCCGCCGAAACCGCGGCCATGCCCGACGCGGTGGCAAAGGCGGCCTCCGCCCCTTCGAGCGCGGCAATGCGCTCTTCGAACATGGCGACGGTCGGGTTGCCATAGCGGGCATAGATGAACTCGTCCGGTCCGCTTTCGACAAAGCGGGCCTCGGCCTGTTCGGCGCTTTCATAGACGAAGCCCTGAGTGAGAAAGATCCCTTCGCTCACCTCGTTATACTGTGATCGGCGGGTGCCGCCATGGACCAGCTTGGTCCGTGTGTTCCAGTCTTGTGTCATGTTCCGACCTCCGGGCGAATGCCCATGAAAAAGCCCCGATGCGGTCAAGCGCAAGGGGGCCTTGGTCCTGACCTTTTAGCGGGAATGTTTAACGTGGCCCGCAATCCGGTAACAAATCGCCACGGGTGATGCAGTAACCGTGAGCGGCGAAGCGGTCAAGAGCCACGGGGGCACCAGCCCCGCTCAGCCGTCGCTCTCTTCGGTGCCATGTTCCGAAAAGAGCTTGCCTTGGGTGATGAAGAACAGGAAAATCGCGGCGGTGAGGCCAAACGTCTTGAAATAGACCCATGTTTCCTCGGACATCGTGCGCCAGACGATTTCGTTCAGTATCGCCAGAGAAAAGAAGAAATACATCAGCCTGCGGGTCAGGATCATCCAGCCTTGGTCAGTGAGTGGCATAAGCCCTTCCATCAAGGATTGCAGGTACGAGCTTCCGCGCAGGAGCCCTGCGAGCAATACGCCACCAAACAGCAAGTAGATCATCGTGGGCTTCATCTTGAAAAAGCGCGGGTCGTTGAACCACACGCTGAGACCGCCGAAGACGACGATCAGCACCGCGGTCATCACTTGCATCCGCGACAGATGCCCGGTCAGCCGCCAGAGCGCCCCGATGGAGGCAAGGAAAACGGGAATAAACCCGGCGGTGACGACGATAAAGCCCTGATACTCGGTCCCGCCGATGGTGAACGTCCTGTCCTTGAGCCAGAGGTAGGCCACGAAAAACAGCAGGATCGGCCCCAGTTCCAGCAGGGTCTTGAGCTTGGGGTTGATCTTCTTCTCGGACATCTCGAACCTCATTTGCGGGCGGATCACCCGCCCATTTCAACGATTACCGCGCCAAGCGCAATGAGCACCATGAGCGCGATACGGCGCGGCCCCACGGTTTCGTGCAGAACAAGCCAGCCGATAAGTGCCGCGAACACCACCGAAGTTTCGCGCAAAACCGCTGCCTCGCCCACCTTGTCGAGCCGGGTGGCCAGCATGATCGACCCGAAGGACATGAGGGCCACAACTGCCCCGATCAAGCCGCGCGTGGCCAAAGGCCGCAAATCGGGGCGCACCGGCATCCGCCGCCAGCGCCACGCCGCGACCCACGGCATCGTCATGCCTTCGAACATGAAGAACCACGCAAGAAAGGTGAAGGGATTGGCGGTCGATCTGATCGCATAGGCGTCATAGGTCGTGTAAAACGCCACCAGAAGCCCTGTCATCACGGCAAGGCCAAGCGCCACGGGCAGCGTATCACGGTCAATGATCAGGAATACCAGATTATAGACGGCGAGCCCGAATATCCCCGCAAGAAGCACCGCCACACCCAGCCATTGGATGAGGGTAAAAACCTCACCAAAGATAAGATAGGCCCCGATCACCGCGAAAAGCGGGCCGGTGCCGCGCACAACCGGATAGACTACCGTGTAGGCGCCCTTGCTATAGGCTTGCGCCTGAAAAACCTTGTAGATCACATGGATCACCACCGCCCCGGCGAAAAGCGGCCACATATGCGGCTCGGGCCATGGCACCACAAAGAGCGCGAACGGCGCAGCCAGAACAACAAGCCAGACATCGACCGCCCCACGCGTGAGCCACGGATCGTGCCGCCCCTTCTGAATCGCGCCGAAAACGGCATGCAGGAGGGCCGCGAACAACGCCAGCACCATCGCGAGATGGTGCCCGGCAGCAGTGCCTTCCATGGATATCAGCCAGTCGCTCATCCGATGGGTTGTGCCTCTTACCCATAGAAGGAACAAGACTAAAAGATGCGCGTTACCTCACGGTCGGGGCCGTGCGGCGCGCGCCGCGTTTCGCCTATTGCACAAGACGCCGCAGGATCAGAAACACGAGGGCCGGGGCAAGCATGCCGGGCTCTCAGGAGGGCACATGCTGGACGTGATCATAGACGAACTGAACGGCACCTTCAGCGTGGTTGAGCCAACGGTCGCCGCAACCCGGTTGATCGCGGCCATCGTTCTGGTCGGGTTCATAGGCTTTGAGCGCGAGGCACGCGAGAAGCCGGCCGGGCTAAGAACGCATATGCTCGTGTCACTCGCGGCCTGCCTCTTCATCATCGTGAGCCAGCAACTCGCCAGCCTTCCTTTCGGTGCGGAGGATGCGCTTCGGGTCGATCCCCTGCGCCTTGTCGAGGCGGTGACGGCCGGTGTCGCCTTTCTTGCGGCGGGCATCATCTTCACCTCGCAAGGCAAAGTACGCAACATCACCACCGGCGCGTCGCTCTGGCTGGCCGGTGCGATCGGGCTGTCATGCGGGGCCGGTCAGGTGCCGTTAGCGGCCTTGGCGACGGTTATCGTGGTGGTCGTTCTGTTGGGCCTGCGCATACTGGAACGCCGGCTTGGAACCCATCGCTCCACCAATAACGAGACCGACAGATAGGCTCAGACGCTGCGTCCGGTCAGCGCGTTCGCGAAATCCTCCGGATCGAACGGGGCAAGGTCATCGATCTGCTCGCCGACGCCGATGGCATGGATCGGAAGGCCGAACTTGTCGGCCAGCGCCACGAGAACACCACCCTTGGCGGTGCCGTCAAGCTTGGTCATGACAAGGCCGGAGACATCGGCCAGTTCCTGAAAGGTCTTGACCTGAGACAGCGCATTCTGCCCGGTGGTCGCATCAAGCACCAGAAGCGTATTGTGCGGCGCGCTCTCGTCCTTCTTGCGGATCACGCGGACAATCTTGGCCAGTTCCTCCATCAGGTCGGCGCGGTTTTGCAAACGACCTGCGGTGTCGATCATCAGCAAATCCGCCCCGTCGCGCTCGGCCCGGTCCATCGCGTCGTAGGCAAGGCTTGCCGGGTCTGATCCCTCGGGTGCCGTGAGGACGGGAACGCCTGCGCGATCGCCCCAGATCTGAAGCTGTTCCACGGCGGCGGCGCGGAACGTATCGCCCGCGGCGATCACCACCGATTTGCCCGCCGCCTTGAACTGAGACGCGAGCTTGCCAATGGTCGTGGTCTTGCCCGAGCCGTTAACCCCCACAACAAGCACCACCTGCGGGGACTTGGAATAGAGCGGCATTGGGCGCGCCACGGGCTCCATTATGCGGGCGATCTCGGTGCTCAGAAGTGCCTTGATCTCGTCCGTCGAAAGCCGCTTTCCCATACGGCCCTCGGCCATGTTGGCGGTCACGCGCAGGGCGGTATCAACGCCCATGTCTGCGGTGATCAGAAGCTCTTCGAGTTGTTCGAGCATATCATCGTCAAGGGCACGGCGCAGAACCTTGGTTTTCTCACCGCGCCCCAGAAGCCGCCCGAGAAAGCCGGGCTTGGCCTCCTCCTCTGTCACGGCCCCGTCGCCGCGCATCTCGGGGGGAAGAGCGGGCGTGACGGGCGTTTCCGGCATCGCGGGCGATGGTCGTGGCGCGGGCGCTTCAAGGGGGGTGTCGGCCGGCTGCGGATCGGTGGGGGGCGTGACGCCCGGCCCGGGTTCGGGCGGTTGCGCCGGCGTCGGCTGGGGCGCGGGCACACCCGTGGGCGCCGGATCGGAGCCGGGTGTGCGGTCGGGAAAAGGTGTTGGTTCGGGTCTCGGATCGGGCAGGTCCGGCTCGGGCGTTTCCTCGGGTGTCGGGGTCGGGTCTGGCGTGTCCGGTTCGGGCACAGGCGTCGGTTCGGGCGCAGGATCGGGCGTGTCCGGCTCGGGCACCGGCTCAGGCTCGGGCTTGGGGGGCGTATCGGGGCCCGGGGTCGGCTCGGGCTCGGGGGGGGTGTCGGGGCCGGGAGTTGGCTCGGGCTTTGGCTGTGGCGGCGTGTCGGGATCAGGATCGGCAGCAGCCGCGCCTGTGGTCGCGACCTCCTCCTCGATGCCGCCATCCTCGACAATGGCATCGAGCCCCTCTTCGAGCTTGGAAGAGGATTTGAAGAGCCGGTCCTTGAGTTTTTTGAAGAAGGCCATAATCAGCTCCTGAACTTTTACTTCTCTTCACGTAGTCCTGTTCCGCAGGATTTGAAAGGGGCCGCTCAGCCGGTGAAGGCGAGCATGAGCCCAAGCTGCGCTATCCAGTAGGTCGGCCAGACCACGCGGGGCGCGATGCGCCGCAGGGCCGATCCCGCACGCAGGACGAACATCTCGAAGGCGAGGGTGATATCCGAGACGATAAAAAGCAGCGCGGCAGGCAGCGCCAGCGCCAGCGCGCCGGTGGAAGGTAGCGACTGAGCCGCGATCCCCATCGAAAGGATGATCGGGATATACCCCATGACCGGCCCGCGCAGCGCACCCGCCCGTGACCAAAGCAGCACCGCCATGATCACCCCCAAAGCCACCAGCCCAAGGCTAAGCGGCGTTGTGAGGGTAAGCGCGCCCGTCTCGGGCCGCGTGAGGAAAAGCGCGACATAGGCGATGTGCCCCGCCGCGAAGGCCCCGACGCCCGCCATGAATACCGCTTCGCCGTCGCGTGCCAAAAGCCAGTCGCCAAGCGCACAAAGCAGCAGAGCCACAATGAGAAGCAGCGGACCGGACCCCAACCATGCGGCCAGCGCCAACGCCACGACCGAGCCGGTTTTGACCATGCTTCTGGCAAGGCTCACCGGGGCGGCACAGAACCGCAGGCCATAGACCAGCGACAGGAGTGCGGCCACCAGAAGCGCGGTTGTCATACCTCGTCGGGGAAGTGCTTCATCGTGAGGCGGATCGGGTTCGGCGCGGCCTGCCCCAGACCACAGATCGACGCGTCTGCCATAGCGGTGCAAAGCTCTTCGAGAAGCGGCTGATCCCATCTGTCGGCCTGCATCAGCTTCACGGCCTTTTCACAGCCGACCCTGCACGGCGTGCATTGTCCACAGCTTTCGTCCTCGAAGAAGCGCAGCATGTTGAGCGCCGCGTCGCGCGCGCTATCGTGATCCGAAAGCACAACGATCGCGGCGGAGCCGATGAAGGTGTCATGCTCTTGCAGCACGTCGAAATCCATCGGAATATCGGCCATCGATGCGGGCAGAAGCCCGGCCGAGGGGCCGCCCGGCTGATACGCCTTGAAGCTGTGACCATCGAGCATACCGCCCGAAGCTTCGATGATGTCCTGCATGGTCGAGCCTGCGGGCAGCAGGTGGACGCCGGGGTTTTTAACACGTCCCGAGACGGAGAAGGAGCGAAGGCCCTTGCGGCCGTTCTTTTCAATCCCCGACAGAACCTCACCGCCTTCGCGCAGGATGCGCGTGACCCAGTGCAACGTTTCGATATTGTTAACGAGCGTGGGACGTCCGAAAATACCGACATTGGCCACAAAAGGCGGACGGTGGCGCGGCAGGCCGCGCTTGCCCTCAATCGATTCGATCATCGCGGATTCCTCGCCGCAGATATAGGCGCCCGCACCGCGCCGCAGCTCGATATAGCCGGGATCGACGATGCCGGCCCATTCCAGCGCCATGATCTCGTCGGCAAGGATTTTAAGGACAGCCGGGTATTCGTCGCGCATGTAGATATAGCATTTCTCGGCCTCGATGGCCCAAGCGGCAATGAGCATTCCTTCGAGGAAAAGATGCGGAACGCGCTCAAGATAGTAGCGGTCCTTGAACGTGCCCGGCTCGCCTTCGTCGCCATTGACGGCAATGTAACGCGGCCCCTTTTCGGCACGCACAAAGCCCCACTTTTTACCGGACGGGAAGCCCGCGCCGCCAAGACCGCGCAACCCGGCGTCGAGAAGCGTCTGTTGGATCGTCTCGAAGTCGCCATTCGCGCGAATATCCTCGAGCGTCTCATAACCACCCTCGTCGCGATAGGCGACAAGGCCCTGATAGTCGGGGATGTGGGCGTGAGTGTCCTCGGCGGTGATGGCCGTCTTAACCTTTTCGGGGGTGGCATGGTCGATGTGATTATGACCCAGCTCAAGAACCGGCGCCGTGTCGCAACGGCCCATGCAGGGTGCGCGCAGCACACGCACCTCGGTCGGGTCGAGGCCCTCTTCCAGCGCCGATTTCAACTGTTGCGCGCCTGCGATCTCGCAGGCCAGCGAATCGCAAACCCGGATGGTCAGCGCGGGTGGCGGGGTTTCGCCTTCTTTCACGACGTCGAAATGCGCGTAGAAGGTGGCAACCTCATAGACCTCGGCCTGACTGATGCGCAGCTCTTCTGCGAGCGCGCGCAGATGCGCCGCCGACAGATGCCCGAAAGCATCCTGTATGAGGTGCAGAAACTCGATCAGCAGGTCGCGGTTGCGTGGCTGCGTGCCGAGAAGATCCTGAACCTCGCTCCAGGCCTGATCGTCAAGCTGGCGGCCCTTGGGCGTGGTGCGGCCTTTGCCCTTGCCCGATTTCCACACGCCCTTGCGTTCATCCAGTGCCATGTCAGACTCCCCTGCTTTGGTCTGCACCGTGATAACCGGGAGAGCCGGGGTCTGGCGAGGCCAAAAACGACGCTTGGGCGCGCGGATTCGTTAGGCATTGTCGTGATTCGTTAATATGTTGCCTATAGACGGCGCGTTGTTCCCATCTCGGCCAGTCACAGACAGGGAGACCGGCAAAGACATGGCACTCTTCGCATTCGCAACGCTGGCGCCGCTCGTGCTGATCGCTGTGGCGGCGTTCTGGGGCGGGCCGGTGGCGTGGCTGGCGGTTGGCTACATGACTGTTCTTGTGTTTTTGCTCGACCGGCTCGTTGCGCGCGAGGCGGTAAATGCCGATGAGGGGGCCGAATTTCCGGCGGCGGCCTGGCTGCTTCGTGTGCTGGGTCTGGGGCATTTCGCGCTGCTGATCGTGGCGCTTTGGGCCGTGGCGGGGCCAAGCGGACTTGGCGGGGTTGAACGGTTTCTGATCGCGCTTGCCGCGGGGCTGGTCTTTGGTCAGATTTCACACCCCGTGGCGCATGAACTGATCCACAGACCCCGGCGGGGTGATCGCCTTCTGGGGCGGATCGTCTATGCAAGCCTTCTGGTGGGCCATCACGCAAGCGCGCATCTCAGGGTTCATCACGTTCACGTAGGAAGCGATGCCGACCCCAACAGCCCCCCGCTTGGGCGCGGCTTCTATCGCTATGCGCTCAAGGCGGGGGTGGGGTCGTTCCGGGCAGGCCTCAGAGAAGAAAGCGCGATGTTGCGCCGGGCCGGGCGGCCCCGGTGGCGGCATCCTTACCTGCTCTATGTTGCGGTCGGGCTTGCCGGCCTGATGCTTTCCGGGCTCTGGCTGGGCTGGCGCGGGATGGCGGTTTTCATCGCGCTGGGCCTTTATGCTCAGATGCAGATCCTACTCTCTGATTACGTGCAGCATTACGGGCTGCGCCGCCGGGTGCAGGACAACGGGCGGCTTGAGCCGGTGGGAGTTCGGCACTCGTGGAACGCGCCGCATTGGTATTCTTCGGCCCTGATGGTCAATGCGCCGCGCCATTCCGACCATCATGTCGCGCCGACGCGCTCTTTTCCCGCCCTGAGATTGCACGAGGATATGCCGATGTTGCCGCTCCCGGTGCCCGCGATGGCCACGATCGCACTGGTTCCGCCGCTCTGGCGCAGGATGATGGACCCGCGCGTTGCGCGCTGGACATGATGCGACGGGATGCGCATGAAACGAAGTGGAAATCGCCTTCTGCATCTGGCAGAGTGCGCCCATGCGCATCTTCCTGACCTTTCCGGCCGTCATCCTTTCATGTTTTGTTGCAAGCGCGCTGCCCGCGCCCGCCGATCCATTCATGAGCGCCGATGAATTTGACGAATACACCCTTGGCAAGACCTTCTACTACGGCAGCCGCGGATCGGCCTACGGTGCCGAGGAATACCTTGAGGGACGGCGCGTGCGCTGGTCCTTTCTCGATGGCAAGTGTCAGGAAGGGGAATGGTATCAGGACGGCGAGCTTATCTGTTTCGTCTATGAAACCCAGCCCGATCCGCAATGCTGGAGCTTTGAGCGGGGCGCACGCGGCCTTATTGCCCGGTTTGAGAACAACCCCCAAATGACTGAGCTTTACGAGGTCAAGAAAAGCTCCGAGCCGCTGCATTGTCTCGGCCCGGATGTGGGTGTGTGACGCCCGGCCCGCAGGCTTAGAGTTCGGCGGCGAGGCGGGTGCCCTGATCAATGGCGCGCTTGGCATCCAGCTCGGCGGCGATCTCGGCCCCACCGATGACGTGGCAGGGCACGCCCTTCGCCTCAAGAGCGTCGGCAAGGCTCCGTTCGGAGAGTTGCCCGGCACAGAGCACGACCGTATCCACTTCGATCAGCGTCGGGTTCTCGCGCGCATCGCCAAAGCTGACATGCAGGCCGTCGCTGTCGATCCGCTCGTAATTGACGCCGCTCATCATCTCGACCCCTTTCATTCGAAGCGCGGCGCGGTGAATCCATCCCGTCGTCTTGCCAAGGCGCTTGCCGGGCCGTTCGTTCTTGCGTTGCAGGAGGGTGACCTGTCGCAGCGACGGATCGGGCTGTGGGCCTTTGGGGGCAAGACCGCCGCGATGTTCGGCCGGGTCGGCCACGCCCCACTCCTCGAGCCATTCCTCAAGATCCTCGGTTGGGCTCTCTTCGCCGGTGACAAGGAATTCGGCCACGTCGAAGCCGATACCGCCCGCGCCGATGATCGCGACACGGTCGCCCACCGGGGCCTTGCGGCGGAGCACGTCGATATAGCTGCGCACATTGGGCCCGTCCTGTCCGTCGATACCGGGATCGCGGGGAATGACGCCGGTGGCGATGATCACCTCGTCGAAGCCGCTCAGGTCGTCCGCCGTGACGTCGTGTCCGAGGCGCTGGGTAATTCCTGCATCGGCCACCATGGTCTGAAACCAGTGGACAAGACCATGGAACTCTTCCTTGCCGGGGATTTCGCGCGCCATGTTGAGCTGACCGCCCAGACGGTCGTCCCGGTCGAACAATGTCACATCGTGGCCACGCTCGGCCGCGGTCAGCGCCGCCGAAAGGCCGGCCGGCCCCGCGCCGACCACCGCAATGGATTTGGTGGTCCCTGCGCGTTCGATCACAAGCTCGGTCTCGTGGCAGGCGCGCGGATTGACAAGGCAGGTGCTCAACTTGCCCGAGAACGTATGATCAAGGCAGGCCTGATTGCAGGCGATGCAAGGCGCGATGGTGGCAGATTTGCCCGCCTTGGCCTTGGCCACGAAATCGGCATCGGCAAGGAAGGGCCGCGCCATCGACACCATGTCGGCGGCACCCGAGGCCAGAACCTCTTCGGCACGTTCGGGCGTGTTGATCCGGTTCGAGGTGATGACAGGTATGCCCACCTTGCCCATAAGCTTTTGCGTCACCCATGTGAACGCTGCACGCGGAACCGATGTGGCGATGGTCGGGATGCGCGCCTCGTGCCAGCCGATGCCGGTGTTGATGATCGAGGCGCCCGCCGTCTCGATTTCCTGTGCAAGTTGCACGACCTCGTCGAAGGTCGACCCATCGGGCACGAGGTCGATCATCGACAGGCGGTAGATGATGATGAAATCCTGTCCCACCGCCGCGCGTGCACGGCGCACGACCTCAATGGCGAGGCGCATGCGGTTTTCGTATGATCCGCCCCAACGGTCCTCGCGCTTGTTGGTGTGGCGCACGAGGAACTGATTTATGAAATACCCTTCCGATCCCATGATCTCGATCCCGTCATACCCTGCTTCGCGGGCGCGGGTGGCCGCGGTCACGATGTCGGCGATCTGCTTCTCGATACCCTCTTCATCAAGCTCGGTCGGCTGAAACGGCGAGATGGGCGATTTGATGGGCGAGGGGGCCACGCATTCCTTGCCATAGGCATAGCGGCCCGCATGGAGGATCTGCATGGCGATCAGCCCGCCGGCCTCATGCACCCGGTCGGTGACGATGCGGTGATTGGCGATATCCTCGTCCGAGTAGAGCCCGGCCGCGCCCGGAAAGACGCCGCCTTCGCGGTTTGGGGCCATACCGCCCGTGACCATCAGGCCGACATCGCCCCGCGCCCGCGTTGCATAGAATTCGGCGACGCGGTTCCAATCCTTCGTCTCTTCGAGCCCGGTGTGCATGGACCCCATGAGCACGCGGTTCTTCAACGTCACATGCCCAAGATCGAGGGGACTTAGAAGGTGGGGGTAATCGGTCATCTGCGGCCTCCGGGGTTGCACCGTCACCTTGGCAAGTGGGGCGGACCTTGTCACCCCGAACGCTGCGTTAAGGTTCCGCTGCGCGCCCCGAGATCAGCGCGATCAAATGCGCAGAAACGGCTGTGCCAGACGCGGGATCAGACTGTTGAATCTGAGCGGGGCATCGGTGGCCGCAAGGCAGATGCAATCGGCCTCGATTCCAGCAACCGGTGTATGGTTGAGGTCTTCGTTCGCAATCTCGATATCGCCTGCGCCGAAATGGTCGGTCTCGTCCGAGAAAGCGCCCTGCAACACCAGTGTCAGTTCGGTGCCGCGATGCCCGTGGTCGGGCACGGCGGCCCCCGCAGGGATGTAAAGAAGGCGCGCCGTCGCACTCCGCGCGGTGGGCAGGATCGCCTGTTTCACGCCCATGCCAACGGGGCGCCAGCGCACATCCTCAAGGTCGCCGCCGACGTAGTCGCGAAGTGGCGCAGGAAACACGCCAGTCGTCACAACCCGCCGTTCGGGCGCCGCAGGTCCCGCCTCGGGGTTGGATTTGATCCGGGCGAGAGTCTGTCCAAGGCTGTCTTGGGACATGCCGTCCGGCGATGCCCCCTCAAGAAGCGCGCCGCCCAGCGTGTCGAACGCCCAGAGCCGTGCGCGACACTCGTCGCACATTGACACATGCGCCGCAACGACCAGCGAAAAGGCTTCGGGCAGGGCGCCAGCGGCATAGCCCATCAGAAGGTCGTCGGTCAGATGATGTTTGATCGTGTCTGTCATGTTCTATCTACCTCATCGCGTGGCGCAGGCGGTCCAGCGCAAGCCGTATACGTGATTTTATCGTTCCAAGCGGCAGCCCCGTCTTGCTGGCGATTTCGCTATGCGACATGTCCCCGAAATACGCCGCCTCGATCAGGGCGCGCTGTTTTTCCGGTAACTCGGAAATGGCGCGCCCAAGCGCATCGCTCTCTTCTTGCACGGCCAATGCGTCTGCTTGATCGGCCTCTTCCGCGGGGCCCCAGTCAAGCTCTTCTGGCTCGGGGCGCCGGTCCTTGCGTAGCATGTCGATGCGGCGGTTCCGGGCGATGGTGAACACCCATGTCGCCACACTGGCCCGGCGCGGGTCGAACTGCTGTGCCTTGTGCCACACCGTCGCCATGACGTCCTGCGCACACTCTTCTGCCATGGCCGCATCTGTGCCGGACCGCATCAGCACCGCCTTCACGCGTGGCGCGAAATGGCCGAACAAAGCCGCGAAGGCCTCCGTATCCTGATCGTCGCGAACCCGTTGCATGCAGGTTATCCAAAATTCGTTTTCAATCTTGCGATCTGCCACCGCAGACTCCGTCCTCATGATGTCACAGAAGAAACCGCGCCCCGAAGCGGAGCCTGGAACCCGGACGATGCCAAGCCGGTGTCTGTGGTGTCAATCGCATTTGGTTTCAGTACGAGGCATCCGGGTGGTTGGATCAGTGCAAAAAAGATTATTTATTTATCATCCGATCCTGCGGTGATGGCGTAATCCGAACACCCACTCAAGCAAAACTGGACCAACACCTGATGCCATTCGAACTCATACCACCCCACCGCCGGAAGATCGCCGTGATTGGCGCGGGGGTTTCGGGACTGGGCGCCGCCCATTTCCTGGCCGACGAGCATGATGTGACGCTCTTTGAGGCCGAACCGAGGTTGGGTGGACACGCACGCACCATCATCGCCGGCAAGAACGGGGATCAGCCGGTCGATACAGGCTTCATAGTTTTCAACTATGCCAATTACCCCGAGCTTTCCGCGCTCTTTGATCGTCTGAATGTGCCTGTGGTCAAAAGCAACATGAGTTTCGGGGCTTCGATCAATGGCGGACGGCTGGAATATGGGCTTGAGAACGCGGGTGCGTTCTTTGCACAGAAGCGCAACGCCATGAGCCCGCGCTTTCTGGGCATGTTGCGCGACATTTTCCGATTCAACGCCCGTGCCCTGTCCGCCGCTGGCAATCGCGATCAAACCATTGCTGAACTGCTTGAGCGGTTGGGCACGGGCAAGTGGTTCCGTGATTTCTATCTGCTGCCGCTGACCGGGGCGATCTGGTCCACGCCCAAGCAGAAGATCATGGAGTTTCCGGCCCATGCCATG